>Ga0065712_10000230_pt1 | contig 19131 bp, 18 predicted proteins | sample MisRhiReplicate1_FD_59099 | JGI IMG/M metagenome (GOLD analysis project Ga0065712, IMG submission 59099) | Miscanthus rhizosphere microbial communities from Kellogg Biological Station, MSU, sample Rhizosphere Soil Replicate 1: eDNA_1 v3... | ecosystem: Host-associated > Plants > Roots >...
ACGCGGGCCTTCTTCTCCTTCATCTCGGTCTCGGTGGCCGCACCGACCTTGATGACGGCGACGCCGCCCACCAGTTTCGCAAGCCGCTCCTGCAGCTTCTCGCGGTCGTAGTCCGACGTGGTGTCCTCGATTTGCGCGCGAATCTGCTTCACGCGGCCCTCGATGGCGGAGGACACGCCGGCTCCCTCGACGATGGTGGTGTTGTCCTTGTCGATGGTGACCTTCTTCGCCTTGCCGAGATCCTCGATCTTGAGGTTCTCGAGCTTGAGGCCCAGGTCCTCGGTGATGGCCTTGCCGCCCGTCAGCGTCGCGATGTCCTCGAGCATGGCCTTGCGGCGATCGCCGAAGCCGGGCGCCTTGACGGCGGCCGCCTGCAGCGTGCCACGCAGCTTGTTGACGACGAGCGTCGCCAACGCCTCACCCTCGACGTCCTCCGCGATGATGAGCAGCGGGCGGCCCATCCGGGCCACCTGCTCCAGCACCGGCAGCAGGTCCTTCATCGAGCTGATCTTCTTCTCGTGGATCAGGATGACCGGGTTCTCGAGCACCACTTCCATGCGCTCGGGGTCGGTGACGAAGTAGGGCGAGAGGTAGCCGCGGTCGAACTGCATGCCCTCGACGACGTCGAGGCTGGTCTCGAGCGTCTTGGCCTCTTCGACGGTGATGACGCCGTCCTTGCCGACCTTGTCCATGGCGTCGGCGATGATCTTGCCGATCGTCTCGTCGTTGTTCGCCGAGATGGTGCCGACCTGCGCGACCATGTTCCCGCTCACCGGCTTCGACATCTTCTTCAGCTGCTCGGTGATGGACGCCACGGCCTGCTCGATGCCGCGCTTGATGTCCATCGGGTTGGCGCCGGCGGTGACGTTCTTGGCGCCCTCGCGGTAGATGGCCTGGGCCAGCACGGTCGCCGTGGTGGTGCCGTCGCCGGCGATGTCGGAGGTCTTGCTCGCGACCTCGCGCACCATCTGGGCGCCCATGTTCTCGAGNGGATCCTTCAGCTCGATNTCCTTGGCCACGGTGACGCCGTCCTTGGTGATCGTCGGCGATCCGAACTTCTTGTCGAGGACGACGTTGCGGCCCTTGGGTCCGAGGGTGACCTTGACCGCGTCGGCCAGCAGGTTCACGCCGCGGAGAATCGCCTGGCGCGAGTGCTCGCCGTAAATGATCTGCTTGGGCATTGCTTACTCCTGAGTCTCGTTGAAAGTGCAGGCATTCAGGCCTGCGACGAATCCGTTCGCGCAGCCTTGTGCTACACCGTCTCCAACACGGCGAGGATCTCGTCTTCACGCATGATGAGATGCTCTTCGCCGTTGATTTTGATCTCCTGGCCGGAGTACTTGCCGAACAGGATCGTGTCGCCTTCCTTGACGTCGAGCGCGAGGCGCTTGCCGTCATCCTTCTGCTTGCCGGCGCCGACGGCGATTACTTTGCCCTGCTGGGGCTTCTCTTTCGCCGTGTCGGGGATGATGATTCCGCCGACCTTCTGTTCGCCTTCCTCGATACGCTGGACGATGATGCGGTCGTGAAGCGGTCGTACCTTCATGTGTGTCAACTCCGTGAATCTGACATGTCGTGATCGGTCACTCTGCTGGCTGGCAATCCATGCGCCCCGCGTGCTAGCACTCCGTGGGCGCGACTGCTAAGTATATGTCCGGGGCGCGGACCCAGGCAAGAGGGGACTGTCAGCGGTGGCGCGGGGACTTTCCGGGCTTGATCCCAAGCTCAGCCAGCTTCCGGGCCAGGCTGTTCCGGTGCAGGCCCAGCCGGCTGGCGGTCTTGGAAAGGTGGCCGTCCGTGTCGGCCAGCATTCGGGCAATGAAGCGACGCTCGAACTCCTGACGGCCGTCCTCGAAGGTGATCCCTCCGGATACCATCTGGTCCACGAGACGGTCGAGAAGCTCCTTCACTGAATCCTCGGGCTACGGGCTGCCTACACGACCAGCGCGGACCCTGTGAGGCGCTCGAAGGCCTCCAGGTACTTGGCCCGCGTGCGTTCCACGACGTCGGCGGGAAGCGACGGCACGGGGGGCTGCTTGTTCCACTTGATGGCTTCGAGGTAGTCGCGGACGTACTGCTTGTCGAAGCTGGCCTGAGGGCCGCCCGGCTTGTACTGATCTGCAGGCCAGAAGCGGGACGAGTCGGGCGTCAGCGCCTCATCGATCAGCAGCAGCTCGCCGGCCTCCGTCAGCCCGAACTCGAACTTGGTGTCGGCCAGGATGATGCCTCGCGCCTCGGCGTGCGCGGAGGCACGACCATACAGTTCGAGCGTCAGCGTGCGGAGGCGCTCGACCAGCGCCGAATTCCCCAGGTGCCTGGCCGCGTCGCCCTCCGAGATGTTGACATCGTGCCCGGTGCTCGCCTTGGTGGCGGGCGTGAAGATCGGAGCGGGCAGGCGACCGGACTCCACGAGTCCTCCGGGCAACGGTATGCCGCACACGCGGCCCGTCTGTTGATACTCCTTCCAGCCCGAGCCCGCAAGGTACCCCCGCGCGACGCACTCGACATCAATGGGCGCCGTCTTGCGCACCAGCATCGATCGGCCGGCGAGATCGGCGGCGTATGCCTGCACCTCCGCGGGGTACTTCGCGACGTCGGTCGTGATGAAGTGATTCGGCACGACGCCGGCGAGCTCGGCGAACCAGAACACCGACAGCTGCGTGAGCACCTTGCCCTTGTCGGGGATCCCCGATCCGAGCACGTAGTCGAACGCCGAGATGCGATCGGTCGCCACGATGAGCAGTGAATCGCCCAGGTCGTAGACGTCGCGCACCTTCCCCGTGCGGAAGCGGCGCAGCGTCGAAAACTCCGTGCTGGTGAGCGGGATTGCGAGCATCACGTGGGCGGGACCTCCCGAACCGCCGCATGGTAGCAGATGCCGGAAATCCGTCATATAGTTACTCACGGCCGGCCTGAGCATGCGACAGCACCTGCGCACGATAATCGCCATTGCCGCCGCCGGCGGCCTGCTGGCCCTGTTCCTCCGCAACACGGACTTTCATCAGGTCGGCCGCGAGATCGCGCGCGCCGAGTTCAGCCTGCTCATCGCGGCATTCGGCACGACCGCGCTGGCGTACGTGTTTCGCGCCGTGCGCTGGCAGTACTTGCTGCGGCCGATCGGACAGGTTCACTTCGCCAACGCCCTTCGGACGACGATCATCGGGTTCGCCGCGAGCGCGCTGCTTCCCGCACGAGCTGGCGAAGTGCTACGGCCATTCCTCCTCGCGCGCAAGGAGGGCTTCAGCGCCACTGCGGCCTTCGCGACGATCATCCTCGAACGTCTGCTCGACACGGTGATGGTGCTGATCCTCTTCGCGGTGTTCCTGCTGTTCTTCGCGCCGGGCTCTTCGACGGCTTCGGGCAATCACACGCTGGACCAGGTGAAGCTCGGCGGCATGGTCGCCACCGCGGCCTGCGTCGTCATGCTCGTGGTGTTCTTTTTTCTCGCGGGCCATCCCGGCACGCTCGAGCGGCTGACTGGCGGGCTGACGCGCGTGCTCCCCGAAAGCCTCGGCGCCACGGCGGTGCGGCTCGTCCACGCGTTCTCGGAAGGCCTCGGCATCGTGCGTCAGCCCGGGCGGCTGCTGATGGCGCTGGCGCTGTCGGTGCCGGTGTGGCTGGCGATCGGCGGCGGCATCTACCTGGCGACGCGGGCGTTCCACATCGAGATGCCGTTCAGCGGCACGTTTCTCATCCAGGCGCTCCTCGTCGTGGGAGTGGCGGTGCCGACGCCGGGTGCGGTCGGCGGCTTTCATTACTTCTACCGCCTGGGGACCACGGTGTTCTACGGTGCGCCGAACGACCGGGCCGTCGGCGCGGCGCTGGTCCTGCACGCCATCTCGTTCGTGCCGGTGGCCATCGTTGGCCTGATCCTGCTGGCCCAGGAAGGGCTGAGCCTGTCGCGTGCGGGCGCCATCGCGCGCACGGGTGCGGAGGAAGCGGCGTGAAGTGTCCCTATTGCGGCCACATGGGCGACAAGGTGGTGGACTCGCGCGAGAGCAAGGAAGGGGAAGTCATCAGGCGGCGGCGTGAATGCCTCGAGTGCGGCCGGCGCTTCACCAGCTACGAGCGCATCGACGAGATCCCCTACATGGTGGTGAAGAAGGACGGCAGCCGCGAGCGGTTCGAGCGCCAGAAGGTGATCGCCGGGTTGCTCAAGGCGTGCGAGAAGCGACCGGTCAGCATCGCGCAGGTCGAGGCGATCGCCGATCGCGTCGAGGCCTCGCTGCAGGATCGTCCCGAGAAGGAAATCGCGACGGCCGAAGTGGGTCAGGCGGTGATGGACGAGCTGAAGCAACTCGACAAGGTGGCCTACGTCCGCTTCGCGTCCGTCTACCGGCACTTCCGCGACATCGGCGAGTTCATGAACGAGCTGAAGGATCTGCTGAACACAAGGGACTGACGACCAGTGCAGCCTCGGGCTACGGACTCCGGGCTCCGGGCTCCGGCCACGCCGCTTCGCGCCGCGCCTCCGGCCGCAGGCCCGCGTCAGGCGGGCGAGTCGCCTCGTCAGGGCCGCAAGCCGTTTCGCGACAACCCGACGCTGCTGCTGGCGGGTATCGCCCTGCTGGTTGGCGCCTTCGTCGCGCTCATCGTTCTCGCCCGCCGTACCACCAGCTTCTCGCCCGACTTTCTCACCGAGGTCGTGCTCTACGCGCTCTCGGTCGCCGACCTGACGATGCTGGTGGCGCTGGTCTTCGTGCTGGCCCGCAACATCATCAAGCTGGTCGTCGAGCGGCGCCGCGCGCTGCCGTTCGCGCGCTTCCGCGCCAAGCTCGTCGCCGTGCTGCTGGGCCTGACGCTGGTGCCGTCGATCCTCGTGCTGCTGGTCGGCAGCGAGCTGATTCGCAACAGCGCGGATCGCTGGTTCAACGCGCCAATGGACGAGATTCTCTCCTCCGCGAACCGCATCGCCAGCGACTACTACGCCGAACGGCAGCGCAGCGTCGTCGCGCAGTCGGCGCGAATCGCGCGTCAGGTGACCGAGGTGAACCTGGCGTCGGCCGACACCGCATCGCTGCAGGCACAGATCGCGAGCGTCGTGTCCTGGGACCAGGTGAAGCTGGTGGAGGTGTTCCGCGTGGCGTCCGGCACGCCGCCATCGGGCGAGCTGGTGCCCGTGCTGGCCGTGGTGTCACCGTCGCTGCCTCAGGGTGCCTCGCGCGCTTCGGCCGAACGCCTGGCCAGCCGCGTCGCCGCCGGAGCGACGGAAACCTGGGTGCTCGAGCCGATCGCCGCCGGAGGCGAGCTGCTGCGCGGCGCGTCGCTCGTCAAGGGGCCCAACGGGCGGATCGCGGGTGTCGTGGTGGCCAGCGACTATCTGACCGGCGACCTCGCCGCGCGGTCGCGCCGCATGACGGCGGCGTACGAGGACTATCTGCAGCTGCGCGTGTTGAAGGCGCCGCTGTTCGGCGTCTACGTGTCGTTCTTCCTGATGGTGACGCTGCTCATCCTCGTCGGCGCGACGTGGATGGGCCTGTACATGGCCAAGCGCATCACCCGTCCGGTCCAGTTGCTCGCCCTGGCGGCGAAGGAGATCGGCGCCGGCCACCTCGATCATCGCGTTGAGCCCGAGACCGTCGACGAGTTCGGCGCGCTCGTCGAGGCGTTCAACAGCATGGCCGAGGAACTGGCAGTGAGCCGGCGCCACGTCGAGCGGTCCTCGATCGATCTCGAGCGCAAGCACCTCGAAGGCGAAGTCCGGCGCCGCTACATCGAGACAATCCTCGAACGCATCGCGACGGGCGTGGTCTCGGTGGACGCGCAGGGCGTCATCGGCACGGTGAACGACGCCGGCCGCAGACTGCTCGGCATCGGGCCCGACGCCGTGGGCCGGACCGCTGCGGAGGTCTTCGCGCGCGAGGATCTGGCGCCGCTGGCGGCGCTGCTGCGATCGGCCGCGAGCCTGCGCGGCGAGACTCCTCCGCAGGAGGTGACGCTCGTGCGTGACGGCCGTGACCTCAACCTGGCGGCCGTGGCCACGACACTCGCCGGCGACGTCGGACGCATCGAAGGCACCGTCCTCGTGTTCGACGATGTGACGCCGTTGATCCGATCGCAGAAAGTCGCGGCGTGGCGGGAAGTCGCGAGGCGGCTCGCACACGAGATCAAGAACCCGCTCACGCCGATTCAGCTCTCGGCGGAGCGGCTTCAGCGCCATTTCGGATCGGCGCCGCCGCCGACGCGCGCCCTGGTCGACGAGTGCACCACCACGATCGTCAATGAGGTCGAGTCGCTGAAGGGACTCGTGGATGAGTTCTCGCAGTTCGCGCGCATGCCATCGCCCAGGACCGCGCCGACCACTCTCGCGCCCCTGCTCGACGACACGCTCGCGCTCTACGACGGGCTGTTCGCCGAGGTGGTCTTCGAGCGTCGCTATGCCGAGAACCTGCCGCTCGTGCGCGTGGACCCCGAGCAGCTCCGGCGCGTCATCATCAACCTGGTGGACAATGCCATCGAGGCGATGGAGCGGCGCGGCCGGATTACGGTGGAGACCAGCCACGACGCGGCTCATCACGTGGCCCGCCTCGTGATCGCCGATGACGGGCCGGGCATTTCGGAAGGCGATCGTGAGAAGCTGTTCATGCCGTACTTCTCGACCAAGCGGCGGGGCAGCGGCCTCGGCCTGGCGATCGTCCGCCGCATCATCGCGGAGCACGGCGGCAGCATCGAAGTGAGCGACAACGTGCCACGGGGCACGCGGTTCACGATTGACCTGCCCGCCTGATGCGGGACGCACGACGAGCGAGCACTGCGAGCTGCCCGCTGCCAGCTGATAGCTGCCAGCTGATAGCTGTCAGCTGATAGCTGAGAACTGACGACCGAGGACTGACGACTCGCATGGCGCATTCGAACATCCTGATCGTCGACGACGAGCCCGGCGTCCGCGCGGCGCTTGGCGGCGTCCTGCGCGACGAGGGCTACGAGGTGGAGGCCGTCGAGACGGGGGAGGCCTGCCTCGATCGCGCGACCAAGACCAGCTTCGACGTCATCGTGCTCGACATCTGGCTGCCCGGCATGGACGGCCTCGCGACGCTGACGAAGCTGCGCGAGAGAGAGGTAGATGCGCAGATCGTGGTCATCTCCGGCCACGGCAACATCGAGTCGGCGGTGCGCGCGATCAAGATGGGCGCGTTCGACTTCGTCGAGAAGCCGCTCTCGCTCGAGAAGACCGTGCTGGTCGTCCGCAATGCGATCCGCCAGCGGACGCTCGAAGCCGAGAATCGCGACCTGCGGGCGCGGGTCGATCGCCGGTTGAAGATGGTCGGCGACAGCGACGCCATGGTGCAACTCCGTGAGCAGGTGGCGATGGCCGCGCCCACCAACGGCCGGGTGCTCGTGTTCGGCGAGAACGGGACGGGTAAGGAGCTCGTGGCCCGCTCCGTCCACGGGTTGAGCCGCCGGCATCAGGGCCCATTCATCGAGGTCAACTGCGCGGCGATCCCGGAAGACCTGATCGAGTCGGAGCTGTTCGGGCACGTCCGAGGCTCCTTCACCGGCGCGGTCACCGATCGACGCGGCAAGTTCGAAGCCGCCGACGGCGGCACGATCTTCCTGGACGAAATCGGGGACATGAGCCTGAAGACGCAGGCCAAGGTGCTGCGCGCGCTGCAGGAACAGGTCTTCGAGCCAGTTGGCAGCACGCAGCACGTGAAGGTGGACGTGCGCGTGATCGCGGCCACCAACAAGGATCTCACCGCGGCGATCAAGACCGGCCAGTTCCGCGAGGATCTCTACTTCCGCCTGAACGTCATCCCGATCTTCGTGCCGCCGCTCCGGGCCCGTCAGGTCGACATCCCCCTGCTCGCCGAGTACTTCATGGCAACGTTCGCCCACGAGTACGGGCGCCGGCGCAAGGAATTCGAAGAGGCCGCGCTCAGCCTGCTGCGGCGCTACTCGTGGCCTGGCAACGTCCGCGAGCTCAGGAACCTGATCGAGCGGCTTGTCATCATGGTCCGCGGCGAGACGATCACCGCCGGTGATCTGGCCTTCCTGGACAGCGATCCAGTGGCGACCGCGGAGGCGACGCCGGCAGAGGGGGCGCCGCTGGTGCCACTGCATGAAGCGCGCGACCGGTTCGAGCGAGACTACATCCTGCGCGCGCTGGCGCAGCAGCGTGGCAACATGTCGCGGACGGCCGACGTGCTCGGCGTCGAGCGCAGCAACCTCTATCGGAAGATGCGTGCGTTCGGGATTGCGCCGGGCAAGCGCGCCGAAGAGGAGTCGTCAGTCCCGTAGCGTGTTCTCGAGCACCTGTGCCGCGCTGAAGCCGTCGAGCTGCAGGAAGTACTCGGCCGCGGCGACCAGCGCCGCCTGCGGCACCAGGCCCACCACTTCGCTCTCGAGCACGGTCACGCCATAGCGCGCCGCCTCGCGCTTCACGAACTCGAACACTCGGGAGATTGGCGTCTTCTCGAAGTTCGTCAGGTTCATCGACACCTGCGCGATGTGCCGGTCGTCGAGCAGCACGCCCATCGCCTTGACGAATCGCAGGCCGCCGCTGCTGTGACGGACGGCGGAGGCGATCTTCTTCGCGACTTCCACGCGATCGGTCGCGAGGTTGATGTTGTAGGCGATGAGCGGCATGCGGGCGCCGATGACCGTTGCGCCGGCGGTGGGGTGGGGGACTGACGGCCCGAAGTCGGGCCTCCATTCGGCGGCGGCCATCTTCGCCGCGAGCCCTTCGAACTCGCCGCGGCGGATGTCTTCCAGGTTCCGCCGCGCCGATGTCGTTGCGGCCTCTTCGTAGAGGTAGACCGGCACGCGGAATCGCGCTGCAACCTCAGCACCGACCTCGCGCGCGAGCGCCACGCAGTCGGCCATTGTCACACCCTGAATCGGGACGAACGGCACCACGTCGACGGCGCCGAGGCGCGGATGTTCGCCCTGATGGCGCGTGAGGTCCACCTCGGCCAGCGTGCGATCGAACAAAGTCAGCACGGCCTGCTTCAGCCCAGCGGCGTCGCCGGCCAGCGTGATCACGGACCGGTGATGCGCCGGATCCGAGGAGACGTTGAGCAGGCGCACCCCGGGCGCTGAGCTGGCGGCCGCATCAGCGATGGCGTTGACGATGTCGGGCCGGCGGCCTTCGCTGATGTTGGGGATGCACTCGATGATGGCCATGGGAGAACTTTCTACCACATCGCCCGCAACCCGCGGCTCGTGGTCCGGAGCGCGAAGTCATTGCGAAGATCCTGTGTTTGGCCGATAATCGGCCGCGGTGCATTCCTTCGCGCCCGACGCCCGCGATGTCTGACCCGTTGACGACCGACGCTGCCGCCGCTGACGCGCTCGAAGGGCACGAGCGCGACGCGCGAGTCGAGCAGCTCCTCCTCGTCGGTCTGGATAGATACTTCGCCGGCGATTACGAACAGGCCATCCACGTCTGGACTCGCGTCCTGTTTCTCGATCGCGGGCACGCCCGGGCCCGCGCGTACATCGATCGGGCGCGGAGCGCGCAGGCCGAGCGCCAGCGCGAGTCGGACGAGCTGCTGCATCGCGGCACCAAGGCATTCGAGGACGGCCGTGCCGACGCCGCGCGCGACCTGCTGAATGCCGCCGTCGCGCGGGGCGCCCATCAGGACGTCGCGCTCGCATACCTCGGGCGGCTGGATCGGCTCAGCACAGTCGGCGGCGTGGCCGACGCGGCCATTCCGGCGAATTCGGGCGAGGCTGCCGCCGGGAGTCCTTCGCGCCCCGAGCGGCGTCCCGCCGCGCGCAGCCGCCTGTGGTTGCTCGGCGCGGCCGGCATTGCCGGCGTCCTCTGCTGTCTCTGGGCCGCCGGCGTGATCGTGGACATCGGCGGCTGGACCCCGTCAGCCGGACGGCCGGCGCCGGTGGCCGCGCTGAACCCGGAGCCGCTCCCCATCCCCCTGGCGAGTGACGTGGCCCTCGCGCAGGCCAGGCTGGCCTTCAGCAAGGGCCACGCGCGCGATGCGCTTCGCCTGCTCGCCAGCATCTCGATCGCCGATCCGAACCGCGCTGAGGCCGATCGCCTGCTCGCCGACCTCCAGCGCGTCCTGCTGGCGTCGGCCGATCCCGCCACGGCGGAGGGATTGAGTACCGAGCGATGAAGTGTCCGACCTGCGGCTACATCGGGTTCGAGACGACAGACCGCTGCCGGAACTGCGGCTACGAGTTCGCGCTCGCCACGACCGCGCCCGCGGCGCCGGATCTCGCGATCAAGTCCGGCGGGGATGCCGGAGGGCCGCTGCGCGAGCTCGACATGCGGCCCGCGGAACCGCGTCCCGTGGCGGTCGTGGCCGCACGCCCGGACAACACGACGGACCTCGATCGCGTGCTGCAGAATCTCGATCGCGTGATCGGTGGCCCGGAGCCCGCCGCGCCCGATCTGCCGCTGTTCGACGACCATGACGCTGCCGATCTGGCGCCGGTGGTGGTCCCGGGCGTCGCGCCCAGGCGTCCGCTTTCCGTGCGGCGTACGACGCCCGATCCTGCGAAGCTCAAGGCCCGCCCGTCGCGCCCGTCTGCCGAGGCGGCCCCGCGCTCCCTGGAGTTGCCGCTGCCCGATCGCGCGGAGCCCGAGAGCGATCCCGCGCGTCGAGTGGATGGCGCCGAGGCCGAACCCGGCGAAGGCGCGCCGCCGTTGCGCCGCTTCGGCGCCGCGGCGCTCGATCTCGCGATCATCGGTGCCATCGACGCCATCGTCGTCTCGTTCACTCTCAGGTTGTGCGGCCTCACCACCGCCGAGCTGAAAATCCTGCCGCCGCTGCCGCTGCTGGCGTTTTTCGCACTCATCAACGGCGGCTACTTCGCCATCTTCACGGCCGCGGGCGGCCAGACCATCGGCAAGATGGCCTTCGGCCTTCGCGTCGTGGGACAGGCCGACCTGCCGGTGTCCGCCGGGCTGTCGGTACTCCGCGCGATGGGCTGCCTGGCCTCCGTGGTGTCGTTCGGGCTCGGGTTCGTTCCCGCGATCCTGAACGACGGCGGGCGTGCACTCGAGGATCGGCTCGCCGATACACGCGTCATCCGCGTGCCCGCCTCGTAGTCGTTCGATTCTCACCGCATGTCAACGCGACTGGCGCTGCTGATCTGCACGGTCGGAGGCGTCGGCTACTCGCCAGTGGCGCCCGGCACGGCCGGCTCGGTCGCGGGGCTCGCCTTGTACGCCGCGATTCGAGGCTTCCAGATCGGTCCCGCGATCGAAGGGCTGATCCTCGTTGTGCTGGTCTGCGCGGGGGCGTGGAGCGGCACGATCGCCGAGCGGCACTTCGGCACGACCGATCCTGGCGCCGGCGTGATCGACGAAGTCGCTGGCATGCTGCTCACGCTCTACCTGCTCCCAGTGACGTGGACTGTCGCTATCGTCGGATTCGCCATGTTCCGCGCGCTCGACATCGTCAAGCCGTTTCCCGCTCGTCGACTCGAGGCCCTGCACGGAGGATGGGGGATGATGGCGGACGACCTGATGGCGGCCATCTACGCGAATCTGGCGCTGCGCGCGGCTATTGCCATGGCGCCGGGGCTGATGCTGCGCTGATGAAGCCGCTCGCCTCGGCCGAGGTCATCGCCGTCGGCTCGGAGATGCTCGGGCCGGATCGGCTCGACACCAACTCTCTCGCGATTGCCGACCGGCTGCGTGCGCTCGGCATCCCGCTGCGCGCCAAGGCCGTCGTCGGGGATCGCCCCGACGATCTGACCGCCATTCTCCGCGGTGCCCTGGCACGCTCCGACCTGATCATCCTCATCGGCGGCCTCGGGCCCACCGACGATGACGTTACGCGCGACGTGGTGGCGTCATCGCTGGAGTTGCCGCTGTCGGAGGACGTGGCGATCAGCGACGCGATACGCCAGCGCTTCCGGCGGCGCGGCATGACGATGCCGGAGATCAACCGGCGGCAGGCGATGGTGCCGCGCGGCGCCGCAGTGCTGCCGAATGCCAACGGCACCGCGCCGGGCCTGTACATCGAATCCGGCGACCACGTCCTCGTGTTGCTGCCCGGACCGCCGCGCGAGTTGATTCCGATGCTCGACGGGCCTGTGCGCGAGCGGCTCGAACCGCGAAGCGCCGGCACGCGCCTCTACACGCGGATGGTACGTGTGTTCGGTCGCAGCGAGTCGCATACGGAAGAAGCCGTGCGTCCGCTCTATGCCGAGTGGGCGCGGGCGCCACGGCCGATGGAAGCGACGATCCTGGCCGCCCGCGGAGCGATCGACCTGCACATCACCGTGAACGCCCCGACCGAAGCGCAGGCAGACACGCTTCTCACACAGGCTGCCGCGGATGCGGCTGCGCGCCTCGGTGACGATGCGTACAGCGTGCGTGGAGAATCGATCGAAGAGATCGTCGGCCGGCTGCTCGTCGAGCGCGGATGGCACATCGCCGCCGCCGAGTCCTGCACGGGCGGCCTGGTGCTCAAGCGCCTGACGGATCACGCCGGCAGCTCGGCCTACGTCGATTCCGGCGTCGTGGCATACAGCAACGCGGCGAAGGCGCACCTGCTCGACGTGCCGCCCGAGCTCATCACCGCACACGGCGCCGTCAGCGAGCCTGTGGCCGAGGCCATGGCGCACGGCGTTCGATCGCGGACGGGCGCTGAAGTCGGCGTGGCCGTCACCGGCATCGCGGGGCCCGGCGGCGGGTCCGATGAGAAGCCGGTAGGCACGGTGGTGTTCGCGGTCGATAGCCCCATCGGCCGTGTGGCGCGAACTCGGCGATACAGCGGTGGCCGGGACCTGATCCGCGACATCGCCAGCCACGCCGCGCTCGACATGGTGCGGCGTGTGCTGACGAACGTGGCGATCCCGTGAGGCGGCCGTGCGGGTGTTCCTCGCCGTGGATGTCGACGATCGGGTCCGAATGGGAATTCGCACCCTCATCGAGCGTTTGCGCGAGCCGTTCGCTCGCGCCGGGCGGCACAGCCGCATCGGCTGGGTGCCGCCCGATCGCGTGCACGTGACGCTGCACTTCATCGGCGAGCTCAGTGAATCGCGCGTTGGCGAACTGATCGCCGCCGTGGAGCGGCCGCTCGACGTCGCACCCTTCGATCTGGCCCTTGGCGGGCTCGGGCTCTTCCCGCCGCGCGGCCGCCCGCGTGTTCTGTGGGTGGGCGTGGAGCGGGGCGGCGCCGCGGTCGGCGAGCTGCACGCGGCAACGGGAAAGCGTCTCGTCGCGCTCGGGCTCCCCGTCGAGGAGCGCGCGTTTTCGCCACACGTGACGGTCGCGCGGTTCCGTGAGCCGGAGGTGATGGCTGTGCGTTCGGTGATCGAACGCGCCGGGCCGAGCCACATCGGCACGTGCCGCGTGACCTCGGTTACGCTGTATCAGAGCCGCCTCGGCGCCGGCGGCGCAACACACACGCCGCTCGCGACCGGCATGCTGCGAGAAGCCTGACGATGCCACTGCTGGTTGTCTCGATCGGATATCTCGCCGGGTCGATCCCGTTTGCGTTCCTGGCGGGGCGCTACTTCAGGGGCGTCGACATCCGCCGCATCGGCAGCGGCAACGTGGGCGCGGCCAACGTGCTCCGTTCGACAGGTGCATTGACCGCCGTGGTGGTGATGCTGCTCGATGCCGCCAAGGGAGCGGGCGCCGTGTTGTTCGTGCAGCGGCTCGCGCCCGGTGACGCGGCCCCCGCCGCGGCCGGCATTGCGGCTGTCGTCGGCCATGTGTACCCGATCTGGCTGCGATTCCGGGGGGGCAAGGGGGTGGCCACGGCGGCGGGTGCTTTTGCCGTCCTCACGCCGCTTGCGCTCGCGCCGGCCGCCGCCATCTTCGTCGCCACGGTCTGGGCGACCCGATTCATCTCCCTCGGCAGCATCGTCGCGACCCTGGCGCTTGGCCCGATCGCGCTCGCGCTTGGCGCGTCGGCGGCGGTCGTTGGCGCGGCGTGCGCTGCCGCGCTCCTCATCGTGTTTCGGCATCGCGCGAACATTGGCCGGCTGCTCGCAGGGACCGAGCGGCGGATTGGTCAGAAGGCGGCGCTGTGAAGCAGGTTGCGGTGCTCGGCGCAGGCAGCTTCGGGACCGCGCTCAGTGTCCATCTCGCGAGGCTCGGTCACAACGTGCGCTTGTGGGCGCGCGATCCTGCGCTTGCGCGCGACATGGGCACGCGGCGGGCGAATCCTGTTTACCTGCCGGACCTGACGTTCCCGCCCGCCGTGCAGCCCACGAGTGATCTCGGCATCGCCGTCTCGGATGCGGATCTGATCGTGAACGCCGTACCGTCGCACGGCACGCGCGAAGTCCTCACGCGGGTCAGGCCGCACCTACGGCCGCACGTCACGATTGTCAGCGCGACCAAAGGCCTCGAGGAAGGCACGCTGCTGCGCATGTCGGAGCTGGTGACGGCGACGGTGGGCGCGGCGCATCCGGTCGCGGCGCTCTCGGGTCCCAGCTTCGCCGCCGAAGTCGGCCGCGGCATGCCGACGGCCGTCGTCGTCGCATCGCTCGACGACGACGCGGTGTCGCTCGTGCAGTCGGAGTTCCGGTCGAGCTACCTGCGGCTCTACGGCAGCAACGACGTCGTCGGTGTCGAGCTTGGCGGCGCGCTGAAGAACGTGATCGCGATCGCCGCCGGCGTCGTTGAAGGGATGGGTATCGGACACAACGCACAGGCGGGGCTGATCACGCGTGGGCTGGCTGAGATCACGCGGCTTGCCTGTGCGCTCGGCGCGCGGCGCGACACGCTCGCCGGGCTCGCGGGCCTCGGCGATCTGGTGCTCACTTGCACGGGCTCGCTCAGCCGCAACCGTCACGTGGGGATTGAGCTCGCCCGAGGGCGATCGCTCGACGACATCGTCGGCGGGATGAAGATGGTGGCGGAAGGCATTCGCACGACGGGCGCCGCACTCGCACTGGGCGCCCGCAGCGGCGTCGAGCTGCCCATCGCCACGCAGATGGCCGATGTCCTCGCGGGCAGGCGCGACGCGAAAGCGGCGCTCGAAGAGTTGATGCTGCGCCCGCAGCGGGCCGAGACCGACGGCGAGTGATAGACTCGATCGGATGGGGTTGTTCGATCGACTGAAGGCGGGGCTCTCCCGGACGACGCAGCAGATCGTTCAGCGCTTCGACGACATCGTTCGCGGCGCTGACACGCCGGAGCGGCGCTCGCGCCCCGTCGACGTCGACACTCTCGACGCTCTCGAGGAACTGCTCATCTCGGCCGACGTCGGCGTCGCGGCGACCGAGCGCATTCTCGACGCCGTCAAGCGCTCGCCCAATCGCGATCAGGGCCTTCGCGAGCTCGTGCGCCACGAGATCCTCGGCATCTTCGCCGGCGCGCAGCGGCCGGTCGTGGACGGTCAGCCGCAGGTCACCCTGGTCGTGGGCGTCAATGGCACTGGCAAGACAACCACGGTGGGTAAGCTCGCCAGCCTGGCGAAGAGCGAGGGACGGCGTCCGCTTATCTGCGCGGCGGATACGTTTCGTGCGGCGGCGATCGATCAGCTGCAGATCTGGGCGGACCGCGCGGGTGTGGAGATGGTCCGCACGAAGGACGGCGCCGATCCTGCCGCGGTTGTGTTCGATGCCGTCACCTCGGGGAAGGCTCAAGGCTTCTCTCCAATCCTCGTAGATACAGCGGGGCGTCTGCATACGCGCCAGAACCTCATGCAGGAACTGGAGAAGATCCGCCGTGTCGCCGCGAGAGCCGTGCCGGGCTCGCCCCACGAAGTGCTCATCGTGCTGGATGCGACGGTGGGGCAGAACGGGCTCGTGCAGGCGCAGCAGTTCACGGAGGCCGCCGGCGTGACCGGCGTCGTGCTGACGAAACTCGACGGCACCGCGAAGGGCGGCGTTGCCGTGGCGATCGCCGCGGATCTGAAGCTGCCTATCCGCTTCGTCGGCGTCGGCGAGGGCATCGACGACCTGATTCCCTTCTCGGCCGACGACTACGCGACCGCGCTCTTCGAGGAGAAGTGGTAGGCGCGCTCATGCGGCGGGCACTGCGGCTGGCCGAGCGTGGCCGCGGGCAGACGAGTCCCAACCCGATGGTCGGCGCGATCGTCGTGTTGCCGGATGGCACCATCGTCGGCGACGGGTATCACGAGCAGGCAGGCACGCCGCACGCGGAAGTGCACGCCCTCAACGAGGCCGGCGGACGCGCACGTGACGCCAGGCTCATCTGCACGCTCGAGCCATGCTCTCACCACGGTCGCACGGGACCGTGCGTCGAACGCATCGTTGCAGCCGGCATCAAAGAGGTGATTGCTGCAGTCGAGGATCCCAACCCGCGTGTCGCTGGCGGAGGGTTTCGATATCTCGAGTCGCACGGAGTCTCCGTGACCGTCGGCGTCGAAGCCGGGCGCGCGCGGCAGCTGAACGCGCCGTTCTTCACCGCGATTCAGCAGGGGCGGCCCTTCGTGATCGCGAAGGCGGCGGTGAGCGTCGACGGGTACGTCGCTGCGGCGCCCGGGCAGTCGACTGCGATCAGCTCGCCTGCGTCGTTGAGGAAGGTGCAGCAGTTGCGCGCCGAGGTGGATGCCATCGCCGTCGGCGTGGGGACGCTCCTGGTGGATGACCCGAGACTGACGGTTCGCGACGTGTATCGCCCGCGGCCCTTCGTCAGGGCCGTCTTCGACCGGCGTCTGCGCACGCCACCCACCGCGCGGGTATTCCGGACTCTCGATTCCGGCCCGGTTCACGTCTTCTGCGACGCGGCGCAGGCGGAAACCCGGGCGGAGCAGGTGAGCGCGCTGGAACGTGCAGGCGCGTGCATCGAACGGACGGACGGGACGCTGGAAGCAGCCTTCCGCAGGCTGGCCGCACTCGGCGTGCTTACAGTGCTCCTCGAGGGCGGGCCCCGCATCCACCAGGCCGCCGGCGAAGCGGGTATGATCGACGAAGTCCGTCTGTTCATCGCGCCAACGGCCCTGGGCCCGGGAGGGGTGCCGATGGCGGAAGACACGAGACTCTCGATCCCCTCGCTCCAGTCCGTGCACTTGGCGATGGTGGGTCGCGACCTGCAGGTCACCGGCTATGTTCACAGGCCTCATTGAGGCGGTCGGCGATGTCGTGGCCGTCGAGCAGCGCCCCGGCGCGGTGCGGCTCTACATCAGCGCCGATCTGGCCGAGAGCCTTCAGGTGGGTGAGAGCCTTGCCGTGAACGGCGTCTGCCTCACCGGCGTTGAAGCGGGCGGCCCGGCGATGGCGTTCGACATCGGTCCCGAGACGATGCGCGTGACCGCGCTCGGCGACCTCGAGCCCGGGGATCGAGTCAACCTCGAGCGCGCGATGCGCGCCGACTCACGCTTCGGCGGCCACTTCGTGCTCGCCCATGCCGATGGCATCGGCACCATCGTCGACGTCCGGCCCGACGGCGACTTCTGGTGGGTGAAGGTCCGCTTCGCGGAGGACCTCGCGCCGCTGTTCGTGCCCAAGGGCTCGGTCGCGGTGGATGGCATCAGCCTGACGATCGCGTCGCTGGCCGACGATGCGTTCGAGGTGCAGATCATTCCTCACACCTGGTCGCATACGAACCTGCGCGGAGCCAGAGCGGGGACGCGCGTCAATCTCGAATGCGACGTGATCGGCAAGTACGTCGCGCGCGCCGTGAGTGCTATCGCTCCGGCCACGGTTCCACGTCCATGACGAAACCCTCACGTTCCCGTGCGTCGCGCCACGCCTCGCTCCGCATCGCGCGGCGGCCTCGCAGCCTGTTCGCGCCCGTCGAAGAGGCGATTGCCGCCATCCGCGAGGGCCGCGTCGTGATCGTCGTCGACGACGAGGATCGGGAGAACGAAGGCGACCTCACGATTGCGGCCGAGAAGATCACGCCGGACATCATCAACTTCATGGTGACGCACGGCCGCGGCCTGGTCTGCCTGGCGATGACGCCGGAGCGGCTCGACGCGCTGGAGATTCCGCTCGCCGTGCCGGTCAACTCGGCGGTACGCGAGACGGCGATGTGTGTGCCCGTCGACGCGCGCGGCAAGACCAGTACCGGGATCTCGGCCGCCGATCGCGCGGCGACCGTGCTGGCGGCGATCGATCCGGCCACGACGCCGCAGGACCTGCTGAGGCCCGGCCACGTCACGCCGCTCCGAGCGCGGAACGGCGGCGTCCTGGTGCGCAGCGGCCACACGGAAGCGGCCGTCGATCTGGCGCGGCTGGCCGGGCTCACGCCGGCCGGCGTCATCTGCGAAATCATGGCGCGCGGCGGCAACATGGCGCGGGTCCCCGATCTTGCGCGGTTCGCGAAGCGCTTCGGTCTGCCGCTCATCACGATTGCCGACCTCATCAAGTACCGGATGCAGAACGAGCGGCTCGTCAAACGGGTCGCTACGGCGAAGCTGCCCACCGAGCTCGGCGACTTCCAGCTGCACGCCTACGAGAGCCTGCTCGATCAGGAAACACACGTGGCGCTCGTGCGCGGCGAGATCGGCGACGGCAGCAACGTGATGGTCCGAGTGCACTCGAAGTGCCTCACGGGCGACGTCTTCCACTCTGCGCGCTGCGATTGCGGCGCGCAGCTCGAGACGGCAATGCAGCGGATCTCCGCCGAAGGGCGTGGCGTGCTGCTGTATCTGAACCAGGAAGGCCGCGGGATCGGCCTCGCCAACAAGATCCGCGCGTACGAGCTCCAGGATCAGGGCTTCGACACGGTCGAAGCCAACGAACGGCTCGGCTTCAAGCCGGATCAGCGCGACTACGGCATTGGCGCCCAGATCCTGGGCGACCTGGGCGTGCGGACGATGCGGCTGCTGACCAACAACCCGCGGAAGTTCATAGGCCTGCAGGGATACGGGCTGTCGGTGTCCGAATCGCTGCCTCTCGAGATCACCGCCAGCGAGTTCACCCGCAAGTACCTGAAGACCAAGAAAGACAAGCTGGGACACAAGCTGTCGTCGGTCTGAACCTGCAGGTTCGGAATGGTATGAGGGGGCGGGGAGTTCTGAGGGTCGGTACCCGCCGAGAGTCTCTTGATCAGGCTGCGGCTCGGAAACCGGCGTACTCCTCCGACCGCGGCGACTGCTGTCGGGTCTGGTATAGCGCTAAGGTATGCGGTCAGTCCTTGAAGACGGAAGTAGGGACTAAAGTAGGGACTATCGGGCCCGGGATGTTCCATCACCCTCAGAATGACGCCGGAGATGCTGGTCGTCAGCCGCATTCCGCGGAATCGATACTCACGGGTCGCGCCCCAATCTGGATAGTCGGAGCAGGGCGGGA
>Ga0065712_10067959_pt1 | contig 19090 bp, 31 predicted proteins | sample MisRhiReplicate1_FD_59099 | JGI IMG/M metagenome (GOLD analysis project Ga0065712, IMG submission 59099) | Miscanthus rhizosphere microbial communities from Kellogg Biological Station, MSU, sample Rhizosphere Soil Replicate 1: eDNA_1 v3... | ecosystem: Host-associated > Plants > Roots >...
AGAGAACACGAAAGCTTTCACCGACGCTATCGCAGAGCGCGCCCAGGAGGAGATTGACGCCCGGTCCCCAGGCTGGCGGGAAGGCGAATGCGGCGCGAACGCAGGCCATTGGCGCGACGAATGGAAGACATTTTTTATCGATGAGCTAGACCCAGACTGGCCCTGTTCCATAGACATCGACAAGCCGTATATGGACTTGACCGAACTTCCAGAGGAGGCATAATCGTGTTTGAAATCTTTGGATGGTGGTACCTGAGAGCGGCGGGCTACGGTTGGCTTTGGGGCCGCGAGCACTACGCGAAGCACGGGGCGCAGGTAGAAACCGGCGGCGGCGGGGAGAACGACGTGTTTGGTAACGGGGGGAACCTACTCATAATCGGGTTTTTCGGGACCATCTTATTGATTGCCCTCATCTTTCTAATCCCGTCATTAGCTCAGGCAGCTACCGAATGTACTACCCGTAAGTCGGGTAGCGTGACCATCACCAGCTGCTCCAGCAGCAAGAACCAACCCGCGACGACGTGTCGCAGCTATATGAGCGGCAGCGTCAGAAAGACGACGTGTTCGTCATGACCACAGTTATAGGGCCGCTGTCCAACATATTCACCACCGGACAGATCACTACTGGATACGTGAAGGCCGCCCTGGAAAAAGGCGGTTACACCGTTGAGTTCACCCAGGCAAAATTCCTAGGCATATCGACGGCGACCGGCCGCCAGGTTCACATCATCACCTATCGCAATGACGACGGGGAACTGGAGGATGGAGAGGTGTTCATCGATTCTCACGGCACGGCGGATTTCTGATGACTACCGTCTGTGCCGCTTGTGGTGAACCAATCCTCAGTAATACAAGTATAATTGCGGGGGGTTTGTTCTACCACGCTGAGCATGTACCAAAGTATCCGCAGGGGCCGGAGCAGGTGCTACGCGCGCTGCGGTTAATTCGCGACCGGGCTATCACCAATGAGCGCCGCACGATTACTCTGGGCGATATTGAGTGGGCGATACAGGAGATTGAACGAGGATGAACTGCGTCATCTGCGAAGCCGTCGATGTGCCGCTCTACCAGTTTGGCAATGTCCACGTTTGTAGTCTGTGCTTGAACCGTCACTATCGTATCAGCAAGGAAATAGCCGCCGCTAAGGCGGTCCTCACTGGAGGCAAGGACAATGCCGAATGGCACGCCGCTCACCGCTCATGAGGCCGAAATCCTGCATATCCTACAGAAGGAATGCGCTGAGGTGATCCAGAACGCCTCTGAGCTGTTAATATTCGGCAAGGAAAACCAGCCCGACAGGGGCATCTCCAATACGTACAAGCTCAACGTCGAGGTGGGCGAAGTGCTAGCCGTGATACAATTGGCTATTGACGCGGGGCTACTCAGCCCGGTATCCCTAGACCAGGCTAAGTGGCAGAAGCGGGAACGTTTGAAATACTACATGCAAACCAGAAAGTCACACTCCGCCCCGGATGGTGATGCGTAGCCGCTGTATCTCTGCGGCGTCCAGCTCGCGCAGCTGGCGCAGGGTATCGACCGCGCCGTGTAGCTTCGCAATCTCCGTATCCCGCGCGGCCAGGCGAAGATTCAGCATCTTGATTTCCACGCGCAACTCTTCAATCTTAGCTTCTGATGGGTCCACGTCACTCTGCCTCGCCCCAGTTTGCGCCGATAGCCGTATCAATCTTCATTGGAACCCGTAACGGTACGACGTCGACACCGATCTGGGCTATCCGCTTGGCCTGTTCTGGCGACGAAATGCTGAAGCAGAGTTCATCGTGAAGCTGGAGTAAGGGCACGAAACCCTCGCGCCAGCAGGCCCGCATCCACATCTTGGTCTGGCGGGCGGCGCTACCCTGGATCAGGCGGTTCATCGCTTTGTGGGTATAGGCGCGACGCAGCTGGGCGTGTGGCCACTTTCCCTTCGCCGCCCCGTAGGACGGCATGGACCCCTGGAACCCCTCACGCGGTTCCCACGAATCGAAATGAGACCGCGCCCCGTCGAGCAGCTTAATCCAGCCGCGATCCTGCGCCAGATTTGCGCAGTAGCGGTTGAGCTGGGATACGAAGGGCATCTCCTTATCGTATTGGTCCATGATTTCCTTGGCCCGCTCTTCGCTGGAGCCAATCATCTCCGCGAAGCGCGCGATACCCGCGCCATATGCCTTCGCAAAATTAGTATCCTTCGCGGGCTTCCGCGCTAGCCCGGTCCACTGGGCAACCATCGCGTGGAAATCGGTATCCGGATACTTAGCATACTGGTCTGCGGCCGCCGCTGCCTTGGCCATGTTCATCGTCGCAGCGTAATGGACAATAAGGCGGTATTCCTGCTGTGAGTAGTCCGTGGATAGCCACGATTCCCCCGCCTCAGGTAGGAACACACCCCGGAACGCGCGAGCCCAGCGCTCGTTGCGATGCGGCGCTTGCTGGAGGGGCGGGTTGGAATAGGAGAAGCGGTGACTCCGGGTGCCGCCTTCGTCACTGCGGAACTGGTTGATGGAGGCGTATATGCGACCCCGGTCCTCGTAATCGAGGATGAAATTCTTGAGGAACTTATCCGCCATGTCGGTGAGCTGCTCCGCCCGGGATATGAAACGGGGCAGCCAGTGGGGGTGCTTCCTCATCCAGACCGCCTGAAACGACGGCTGGTTGGTCTTCGCCGTGCGGTAGGGAACCTCTACCCGGGCATCCTCAAAGATGCGGGCCAGCTTGATGGGCGAGCGGCATTCCTCTATCGTAAGGTTAGACCGGCCCAGCTTACGCGCGAGACGGGACAGGAGACGGTCGCGCTCTTTCAGAACCCATTCGCGCCGATACTGGGTCTTGGCCGGGTCCACCGCAATCCCCCGGCGGCGCATTTCCTGCACCAGCGGCATCAGGTCGTTTTCTAGCTGAAGGGCGACGCCCAGACCCTGCTTCTCAATCTCTCCGTCCAGGCTCTCGGCTAGCTCCAGGGTGGATACCGCGTCCTGTTCGGCGTAGGGTCCAACCTGTTTTGCAGTTAGCTGCCAGATGTTCGCCTTGCCGCCCTTCCCCAGCGCTGCCTTGAGGTCTTCCTCATCCTTGCCCTTCACCTTGCGCCAGGCACAGAGCCGGTCCAGCGAGTAGCTGAATAGGTTCTCATCGACCAGGGTAGCCATGGCCTGGGTATCGGTAACGCTCGCGTTACTGAGATCCATATCCCAGCTGGTTGTGAGCCAGCCCATGTCATGGGTACCATGCTGAAAGACGAGCTGAATGCCCGCCGCCGCGTGGTCGGCAATCCAGCGCCGCACTACATCGACGTCGAAACATTGGCTGCTGGGGTGGCGGGTGGGGGCGTAGAAGCGCTTGATCTCCCCGCCCTCCCGCCAGGCCGCCGAAACTCCGCAGATAAAGCCACCGCGCACCGGCCAGCTAGAGCCGCGATTGGAGGTCAACCCGTCGTCGCGCCCTTCGGTATCCAACGCCATGCGCTTAATCTTACCGCGCAGGTCAGGTAACCGGGCCGGGGGTTCCCAGCCGGTTTCTGGTACGAAGAGGCTGAGTTGGAAGTCTGCCACTACTCGCGTCCCCATTTGTCCACGTATAGCGGGGACAGGCGCCACTTTTCGTTTATCCATTGATAGAGTGGCTGGTAACTAGGCTGCAACTCTGTATGCTCTTTATGGTTGAGTTCCCGGGGTAGCCGGGGTAGATGCCCCCATAAATCTTCAGGGGTAGTGATCCGGTTTACCAGATAGATTCCGTCGAAGTGCATATAGTAATTCATTTCACTAGGATCAATCTGATCCCTGGCCAGTCCATCATCTAGCCGGGACGGCATATAGCGCGCATGATGCCCGCCATCCTCTGGTGTACCTGGCTTGGTCGGTTCAAGCTTGAATCTTAAGGTCTTTGTCGGTTCAACCTGTACCCATACCTGTTGGTTCTGTGCTAGTATTTCGGCTTCTGCCAAAATGAGGTAGCCACGCAAGTCGCGTATCTCGGCAATCATGGTACCGTCGCTGCCGTCCCCTACGTCCTTGAAGATGTCGAAGCCGCGCGTCTCAAGCATATTTTCGAGGCGATCTATCTTGCGCAGTACCATCATAGCAGCGCCTACGCCGCCGCGTTTTTTCCAGCTGCCCTTGTAGGTGCTTTCCTTACGGCGGATGGTGGACAGGTCCTCATTCATAACCTGTTCGAGGTAATCCATGTGTTTCATATCGGTCATTTGGATTGTTCCACTTTCTTCAATCGTTGTTCAATACCGTCAGCCTTGCGGTTCAGCTCTTTTATCTGCGTCGCAATCTTATCGGCATCTAGTTTCGCGGCCTGTATCTCTATCAAAACCGCCTTCGCCTCGTTAATCAGCGTCACCATCGCCTCATCAATGTTGGGCCCAAAATTTTCATCTCGAATAATCTTGATCCAGGCCATCGGCACGCCCAGGTCAGCCGCGATACGCTTGTCACTCCACCCGGCGGAATAGCCGGTTTCCTCCCCGACATAGACTTCATTGAGCTTCTGGAAGATAATCCGGCGCTCATCGCGCGTTGGCTGCTTTGTCCCTGACTGAGCGGGTACAGGCTCCTGTACAGGCGGCGACGGCGGTATGTTGAGCACCGGCATCTGTACTATCTTGCTGCTGGCTTCGGTAATCGCGGGTTCGCTCGCACTATTTTTCATTTCACTCTTCCTTTTCCGGGATGCTTTGATCGCGGCGTAGCACGACGGGCATCTATGTTGGGATGCGGTCTTTCCAATGAGCCATCCAATAGTTTCAAACTTTTCCGCCACCAGCCGCTCTACAATCTCTTCATCACTCCCGTACTTACCTTTATGTGTATTGATTGGAAGCGTTTCAGTATTACTACAATACCCACAGGTCGCTTTAACTGCTCGTTTGGGATGCCCCTCCCCGCCTATAGGGAGGGTACAGGCTTCAAACGCCTCGTATATTGTTCTCAACCCCGCTTTGTTTGTCATCATTCCCTCCCATCTTTGTGAACTCCTGATCGGCTAATCCAGGCGTTGAGCGCCAGGTCCAGACCATGTTCCTTGGCAATTCGCCGCGCGTGGGCGACGGTATCATACATCACGGGTTTACCGTACTGGTTGCCCATCGTGACTTCCATCTGACCGAACTCATGCATCTCCATTATGTCTGCAATCTTTACCTGCGCCCTTTCCATTGGAATCAGTTCAGGCAGCTGGATACCTAGCATTTCTAGACCGCGCCGTTCGGCTGCATCCATCATTTCAGACATACCCGGGACGGACACCTTCACCTGGTACGGGACGTCACCCGCGAATAATTCCCCGCCGTCGTGCCACAAGGCGAAGTACAATACCTCAGCACGCGGCATACCGAATATCTCTACCAGCAAGGTCGCGACACGCCAGCTGTGATGCGCAACGGTCTGCTGGGTAGTCGTAGGCCAGGCGTGGTAGCGCTTCACACATCCTGCTAGGTATCGGCTAGTGTTGATCTGTTCCCTGTTTGGCATTATTCCTCCGCATGTACCATTCGGTGAAAGCGACGCGCCAGTCCAGCGCTTTGATCTGCGGCAGGTAAACGACGGCCGCCCCCCACCCCTCAGACCGATAAGCTAGATAGGATTGTATCGCCGGGACAAGGGTATCGTTAAACCACGGATTAACAAACGCTGGGTAAAGGTCCCGGTTATCAAAGCAGTCCATAAAAATACGGATATCCTGATCGATGTGGTCTGGGAACTGAAACATTGGTAGCGGCTTCATCGCTGAATCAAAATAGCGATTGTCGGATAATCCATCAATGGTACCCTTGCCCTCGACCTTACCTAGTGTACTAAGGTAGCCGTGATAGTTGTTAGACACCTGGTAGAGGATACCTACACCCACCCTGATGCGCGCGGCTAGGTACTCCTGTAGCACAGAGAAGTGGACAGCGTTCGCGCCATACGCGCCCCAGATAACATCGTTGGAACGGCAGCATATAGTTAGGTCTAGAACACCCCCTCTCACGCGCAGGTAGAGATGCGTGTTACACGGGATATCGCGCCATGTCTCGATTAGGTCCAGGGGCGCGTGCCACATCTGGATTACCACCTGGCGGGTTGACGGGGACCGCTTAAATTTAGTCACCGCCTCATCCAGTTGATCGATTTCAAAAGCCTCGCGCCAGCGATGACCGTAGGCTCCGTGTATTGTCCCGTCCGGTTCCGCAAAGCGCTTACCAAAATCACGGACAAACTTATTCAGCGGGGCTGCGTCGCGCCGTCCCGCCAACATCCATATTGACTCAAATAAATGGAAAGCTGGATTGGCGTCGCGCCTAGCAGAGAACAGCACGCGCTCCGTAGGACGCGCAATCACGGTGGTCACGGGGCATGGCATAACCAAGGCTGGTCCTGCCCGGGTTTCCTCCACCACGCCTTTCTCACGCAGCAGCGCCACCCCAATGGGCAGAGCCTCGCAGACGTTCCTTACATTTATGACGTGCATTACTTTTGTCCCCGCAGGCGATTGATCTCTATCGCATCATAGGTTCGCAAATCGCGGCATGTCTTCAATGCGTCTTCCAGTTGTCCAATCGCCTGTTTTAGCTCGTCGCGTCGCTGAGCGATCTGAGCGTGAGCCTCGCGCGTGGACTTTCTATCCTTATCGGTGAAGCTGTCCTCAGTATCAAGTACCCACGCTCTGGAGACGGCGCTTTCAAATCGTAGGATCGCAGCGTCAATTTCATTCATCATAGCCCCAGCAGCTCAACGCACTTAGCATAAGCCTCTTCGCGGTCTAGCTTGTATAGCTTAAGACCGGGGGCTTGGGCTAGCCGTAGTCTTGTCATCACTCGATCTATCGCTGTTGCCCGATTCACGGTATTAGCTTCTTTCAGGGGCTTAACCTTCCTGCCCGCTATTTCACGTCGCGCGCGGATATCAGCCAGACACTGTTTCACTGGTGTAGTGAGTAGAATCACGTGGACTTCGATAGAGCGTGATAGCACGATGGTCTGGGGTACTTCATCGCTAAAGATTACCCCTTCCCATAGTATGTTAGTCAATCCGGTCTTGGCCGCTTCCTCCATAGCGGCGAACCCGTCGGCGCGGCTTACAGTATCTGCCCCGCCGCCCTGCTCAGCCTCATAGTGACCCAGGGCAAAAAGTATCGGCCCGGGCGCGCCGGTGTACACAGCACTGATCGGGGTACCACGTCCCGCTACCATATTAGGTACACGGTTGGGATAGTGGGCGAGCAGGCGGCGGGCCAGGTAGGATTTCCCCGCCCCGCTCGTTCCGCGCAAGTTAATTGCTATCATCCGACTAGCTCCACCAGCTTGGTGACGGCAGCGTCACGGTCTAGGTTATAGACCGTCGCGCCTAGCTGACGCAATTTAAAAGCAAAGTTCTTCGCCCGAACCATATGCCCCTTGAGGTTGTCCGTATTGCCGGTAAACTCAGCCTGGCCGCGTCGCGCCCGCCGTGTGTTGAGGCTATCCCTACAAACCTCCCAGGGCGTGGAGAGATTAATCACGTGCATCGTTGCGCGGTCGTGGATCTTATTCACCAGTTCAATTCCGCGCATATGGTTCATTACGAACAAGCCTTCGTAGACGACGTGATGGCGTGCCGCCTGCTCATAGATCGTATTGTACCAGAACCTCACATCCTTAATACAGTCGCACCCTGCTGTATCATGCTCACCGTAGCGCCCAGCAATAAACACAGACTGTTCCCCGATATGGACAATGCGTCCTATCTCTTTCGTTCCTTCGGCCATCGTCGCGGCGTAGCGGCTAGCCTCGATCAGCTTGCGTACCACCGTGGACTTACCTGCGCCGGATGTTCCGGCAATGTTAACTATGAGGGTCAATCACTTTTCCCTTTCCTAGGTCGAGGAGGCTCTTCGGTACGCCATACAGCGATAACTCCATCACTCTCCGTGCGATAAGAGAAACGCCGATCCAGATGGCGTTGAGCTGCCGTGATTAAATTCCTTACTTCTTCAGCGGTTTCGGTGTCGAAGCGGAAACTTTGCCCCACCTCTAGTCTATCAAACGGATACTTGCGCCACTCGTCTCTTCTTAAGGTTGGACGCTCAATCCCTGAACGGATTTCATACGCGCGTGTCGGTTCTGGCGACGGCGTAGGTGTTACTAGCTTAAGTGACGGCTTCGCACGCGCAATCAGATTATCGACTAACGCCAACTGTTTCTGCAAACCCTGCTCCTCTTGCCTCTTAAATCGCAGCGCGGCTTCTGCACGTGGCTTCCAGCTACGACCTTGTTCATCGTAAGGATTCTCTCTTGTATCAATCTGTTGTTGAATTGAAACCATCGAGTTATTTGCGCATTCAATAGCCCCAATAATAGTGGAACGGGCCTCGGGCAACTGGTCTGGCGGCAGCTGACCTAATTGGAGGGCTAACGTATCTATGATAAATTGATCGCTGTCCGATATCTGACGGTTGCTTTTAACGGGCGCGGTGGGTCGCTTCGGTAGCGCCGCCGCTTTGGCCTTAGCTTCCGTCTCTGCTCTATTCAACAGAGAACTTAGGCTAGAAAGACCCTTTGTGAATTTTTTACTCATGGCGGTTATGATACCTCCAATGCAATGAGGGTCATCACGATACAACCGATACGCCTGCGATAGTCAACGTGGCAATTTCTTCGTGGACAATAATTTGTCCATCTTTCCCTTGGCGATACCCCTTACTTACTAATACACCACTAACGGCTATCATAACACTCAAAGGGGTCACTTCAAACCACTCAAGCCCATAGCTGGGGGTTTTTCCGATAGCAAACATACAGTCTTTCTCAATAGTCCTTGCAGCTTCCTTCGAAATTGCCCCCAGATCGCAGGTCAGAATGAAGGTCGGAGATGGATGAATGGGCTCACAAACTGGGGGAGTAGATTTTGGGCCCCAGGTTCGATACTCGCAGTGTCTCTGTACAAGGTTGGTTGTAACCCCAACTTTCTGAAGAAAGTAGCCGCTACCGGATAGACGCTTGTGAGGGCAAATGTATAAGAATTGCCTTGGTATTACTTCACCAAGATTTTGATACACGTATGTCTCCCAATCTCCCCAGGTAGGGAATACAATGTTGGCTTGTACCGCCGCATTCACTAGCGGTTGGAGCCTCATCTGACTCTCCTTATTTTCCTTGTTTTGAGATTCCCTACCTATCCGGGTACCAAGCCAATCATCTCCTTTCCACAGGCCATTTTCAAGCTCGAAAGCCGTTCGAAATTCAGGCAATCTACGATGAAGTTCCTGAACCGATTGATTCTTGGCGGTAGTCAGACTATTCAGGAATCTTCTTTTGGCCGCATAGATGTTACGCCCCATTAGCTTAGCTGAGAAAAGCGCATCAGAGCGAAAGTTGTCTTTGGTAAAAGCCACGTTTATACAACCTCCTCAGGCATCACATCCGTTATCCGCTGCGCGGTCGTGCCCCAGCCCGCTAGCGCGTGGCGCACCTCGGTCAGGTCTTTACCAACGTGGTAGTGACCGGTCTGCATCGATCCCCACTTACACAAGATGGTTTCCGTCTCCTGCGCGTTACAAAAACGGTCGTTCCCCGGCGGCGCGCGGTGGCTGCTGAAGAAGGTGAGCAGGTTGCGGTACAGCCCCTCTGGCGTCTTGTCGACTGCGATGAATTCAGGATCAGCGGCCAGCAGGTCCAGAGCGGCGCGTGGTGAGCTATACATCAGGCCGATGTTCTGATCAAACGTAATGGGCTGCCCATAGACCCGCTCTAGCATATCGGCGGCCTTAAACGCGATCCAGTTTCCGCACATCGGCCATTCGTTCACCGCCGCCATTACATCCTTTTCGGTCTTGGCGTCCTTGAGGCTACGCACCCAGTACTCCGGCTGTTCCTTGCGCAACCAGTAGATAGCGTTGATGCACTTCTGTCCCCGGAAATGACGCCGCTCCGTCGCACGTGGCCAGCGTTCGCCTAGCGGCGACGGTTCAAGATTGATCGCGGCGGTTTCCATCCGCTTCCAGAACGCGTCCCCCTCTGTCTCACTAGCCCACGCAGCAAATCCCAGCGAGTAAAAGTACCAGTAGGCGATCAGCGCCCGCTCTAGCTGTTCACGCGGCATGCGTGCCTTATACAATCCGATGTAGACCGGATCAAGATCACCCGTGCGGATGAGCTGCGTTCCAAACTCGCGAATATCCATCGACATACCTAACTTAAGGATTTAGAATGGCAGATCGTCGTCAGACAAGGCTGAGCTGCCCCTCACGACCTCGAATGTGAGTTCTCTTAGCCAGTGGAAGGGACCGTACTCGCCGTCGTTCGGCGGGTATCCATTGATTTTACGGGATACGTTTAACACCGTCTGCCAGGCAACAATCTCGTCACCGTTGCGCTGCGCCAGGTAGCCCTCCGTGACCTTACCGGAACTCTGTAAGTCAGAGAGGGACTTAATCATATCGATGTTAGCGGAGTAGTCTTGCCCACCCTTCTTCAATAAGACTACCAGGCGATTATCCTTACGGTGGTAGAGGACTTGATGGGGGTGGAACTTTAAGCGGTCCCGCGCGGGGCGATCTAAGAACTGATACGCCGGGTCAGTCAAACAATCTCTAAGGTCGGCTTGTCTCATGACAGCATCCCTACGGTTTCAGATTTCAGAGTAGACTACAACTACATCCTAGCGCTAGTTCACAGGGAGGGCAAGCCCTGGGTCGCGCTTGAGGTCGGAAAATTTTAATGCCTTGGCCGCACCCAGTAGCTCAGAGCCGCAGCGCGGCTTCCCCTCGTTGGTATCCGCGCAAGAGAGACAACCGGATGGGGGGCAGACGTCGAGCGCCTTAAAAGGCACGCCTGGCGCAGCGCGGGTGTAGAACGGGACACGATGTCCGTGACAGGTATCGGCGGTGAGCCAGTCGCCTCCGATAGATTTATAGGTTCCGTCTGGTTGTTTCGGGCCGTACTCGTAACAGGTCGCGTAGGTCATTCCCAATTCAATCGCCTTCTTCTGATAGCGTCGATGGCCCTCTAGCCGGTACTCCAGATTGACGACACGCTGCTGGCCCGAGCTATTCTCTGTGAATAGCTCCTTAAAGGCAGCGGCGCGGTTGTCGCCAAACTTCTTCACCATGCGATCCACCATAGCCGCCGCCCAGGGGTAGTTCGCCTCTACAAACTTCACGATCACGTGATCTACGCCGCAGCTAGCCAGCTTCTCAAATAGCTGCTCGATATCATCGTGGGTAACGATACCGGCGATGATCGGATTGACTTGGATGGATATGTAAATGCCCTGCCGGTGAAGTTCCTTCAGCTCATCCCAGATGTAGTCGAGCGTCGCGCCTTTAGGTGATAGCCTACGCCAGTCATCCTCGTGGGGTGTATTGATGCTGCGCTGGGCGTAGGAATGTGGGTTGCGCTTTAGCATATCAATCGCCCAGTCGGGATAGGCTAGCCGGGTGAGGAAAAAGATTGGAAGACCCTCATCGACAAACGCCTGCGCCCCTTCCTGGGTGTTGTGGTAGTAGGATTCGAGGCTGTTGAACGGGTCGTGAAAGCTGGTAAAGTAACCGGCCTGGGCACTGTTCATTTTCTTTAGCTGCTTACGCACGTGCGCCCCGTAGCCCATCGGCACCGCCGTTAAGCCTGCCCCGCGATAGCCGCGCCCGCCAGCGTTGATGTAGCAGAAACCGCATTGTACCTCGCAGGTCCCGGTATAGGGGCTAGTGAGGATCGCGTCGGTAAAGCAGGGCCGCTCGCGCTTTCCCTGGATGAAGCCGTCGCCCTTACTGCTGTACCAGCCGCGTAACTCTTGCGGATTGTCGATCCTGATGTGCGGTATCGGTTCCAGATATACCCGCACCTCTTTCATATTTTCCTCTTTCGCGCCGCGCACCATGCCAATCTTAGCTATGCGCGATCGCAGTTCCCGCCCGGTAAGTGGGTCAAACTCTTTCTCAATCGGTCCCAGAAAGTCGCGCATGTCGGGATCAGTGCGCATATAATATTGATATAGCTTGGACGCGCTTTCTTCCTGATCAACCCACGATTGTTCATTCATGACTTTTCCTTTCGGTGTATCGGGTGATCTTGCAGATTGCCGCAGATATTACAATCGCCCATATGCATCACGCTGGGGGCATAGTCGTGCGGGACAATCTCTTCCTTTGTTTTCAACAGTTCGCATACACGCTGGAAAGCGGCCTCGCGATCCAGCCACGGGGCGTCTAGCCCTGCCGCGACAAGCCGCTGCTGAACACGCTGAAGATCGCCATACTTATGCTTCGTATGGTACGGGTCTACCGGCGTGAGCAACCCGCGTGCCATGCGCCGCTTGTTGATGTAGGCAAAGCAATCCTCTAGCGGTGTATCAAGATAGATCACGTGAACTGGGCAGATCGTGCCCCACGCGACGGTGCGATGAACCTCGTTACTCTCCATGAGCCCTTCGAATACCACGTGGTAGCCTTTCTGTGCCCACTGGGCGATGTAATCCATTCGATACTGGCGGGTGCGGAAAGCGCCCCATTTAGTTGTATCCGCGCCGCCGCTTTGAAGCCCTTCACGATACGGCCCAAAGATGAACACCCTGCCGCTAGTATACCCGGTTATTTTTCCATTTTCAACTTGTATTTCCCAGTCATCACTCCACCAGTCCTTTATCCGGCGTACCAGGGTTGTCTTGCCGCTGCCCGACGTCCCCCGAATTGATATGATCATTCGGTTTCCTCGCGTTAACTACAACATCGGCCATCGTGCGATCAAACTCGCCCCAGGACATAAAGCGCCGTAGATTGGCAATGACACAGATCATTTTCGGCGTCATCAGCCGGGTGATATAGTTGACCTGTCTCGTTGTGACGGGGGGGTACATGGCTAGCCCACGTTCCACAGAAGGGCGCGACCATAACGTGCCTGCCCCTCGCGCACCCACCAGCGGTATGCCTTAAGGTCGTAAAAGACGTTGCACGGAAAATCTGGTAGCTCTACATCGCGCGGGGCGGCGTCCGCGTAACTGAAGCCTTCGTCCACGATAGTGACGCCGCCGCTGGTATTTATCCCTGACATCTTATCTAGGTATGCGCGTACCGCCCGCTCTGAGCGGCTGTATCCTAGGTGAACGACGACGCTCACCGCTGCGTCCCCCAGGCCCCGCAGCACTCCGGCAGCTATCGTGCCGGAGGAAGCGCTTATCAAGACGGCGCTGATATCGGATGGCAGCTGAGTGCGATCCACCTCGGCGGCTGTCTCCGACACGCTCTCGGGTAGCTTCAGCGCGTTGGGCATCAGGTAGCGCCCTTCGTCCCGAAACTTAGACCGCACCCGGTGGTAGAGGATTGCGGAACGTCCCGCCGGGATAGGGATCAGCTCAGCCCCCAGTTTCTGCGCCTCTAGTTGCTGGACCTGGAGCGGGGCGTTCTGGTGAGCCTTGCGCACCGGGTAGTACAGCTCACACTGCTTCCCTAACAGCTTGCATGCCCGCGCGACGGCCCAGCCGCCCTGCGAATGAGAGGTATCCAGCACCCCGATTACCGGTTCCGGCCGCGCCGCGATGTGGGCGTAGACCCCGCGTGTCTTGGAGAAGTTCGGCCCACCGGGGCAGCACAATTCTTCATGCTTGACGTAAAGTCCCAGGTTGTCGTGATAGGTGACCGGGGTATTGGTAAGGCACATCGTCATTTCTTCTCAGCCTCTTCCGTTAGCCGTTGAAGCTTCGCTTGCGCCTGGGCTAGCAGCTCCTTAGTGAACTGCTCGATCTTCATCATGCTATTATAGTCACTCTCGGCCTCTGCGTAGTGTTGTTCAGCGCTGCGCGCCCGCGCCTGGATCACCCGGTAGATGTCGTGGATGCCGGCAACAATCTCGCGCTGTGCCTTGAGTGGATCGAAGTCGGTCATAGTTTCCCCATCAACCATTCGAGTGCGGACGTCCTGCGGGAGTGAGGGATGTAGTTTCACTTCTTTACCCGCTTGGTCGTCCACGTATCAGGCGTTACGCCGGTTACGTCCTCAATAGCCTCTGTTAGTATCTGCTTCATCACCGCCATGAAGGCATTCCTGATCTCTGGGCTATTACGTATTGGTCCCATCTTGATCGAGCCAATCAGTTCAGCACCGTCCAGCGTGTCGGGCAGCGCCAGGTAGGCGTTCCAGAAGTCACCCTGCTCGCGAAACGCTAGCCGGATCGCCATTTTCTTAGTTTTCATCTACGTCCCCATAGTGAAGCTAGTTTTCGCGCATCCTGCTGTGACAGACCCTTTATTCCCACAGCAGTCGATGGGGGCATGCGCGGGTGCGGATGGAGGGTATCACGCCACAAGTGGAGTACGAAGGGGTGATTATCAACGTGCTCTGATTTTGGGACGTGGTACTGAATTACCAGCTCATCCTCCCCCCAGAATAGGTCCTTGACGAAACACATCTCAATCCAATTGGGGCAGCGGCCGGGGACGCTAACGCTGACATGCTCCCAGCCCTGCGCGGCATCGATAGTAGCGTCGCTGGCGATAATGCGCAAATCCTTACCACACGGCCCCATTATCTGGAAGGCACCCGTCAGACCGTACTCTGGCGGGCATAGTGCTAGGTCGCGCCCCGCTTCAAGTCTCTCTGGGACAGTGTTACGCATGGCTCTTATCAATAAGACGCAATGGCCCGTGGGTTAATTCCCGTATAGTATCCTCGTGGACCAGCATTGGGGTAAGCAGACGGTTATGGGTATAAGACCCCGGGTCACCCCAATGATCCTGCACATCGCGCATTGCTTCTACACACGCACATAGTGCAGTCTGTAAACGCTTGATCTGGTCATCTTCAGCTAGCACAGCATCGATAGCTTTCGTCAAGGCTGTGCCCGTATCGCATTCGTCAGGTCCAGCTTCAAAACTCTTGCTCATCTAGCTCACCCCCTGATTATGTAATACCAGCCGCGACGCGTCCTTCAACTCCACCACCGCGATAGCGTAGTCCTCGCGCGCCTTATCGTAGGCGGCCTGTGCCCGCTCTAGCGCTCTGGCGTCGTTATTGAGCTGGCGTCGCGCCGTGATCAGGCTATCCTGTAACGCACCCAGATCGACTGACTTGTGTTTCGCGTTCGTCATAGGGGCTGCACTCCTAGGTTTCCTTGCCATCTGCTTGCTCCTGTTTCGATTGACGCTTACGCTCCCAGTAACGACGACGACCTTCCGCCATTCGTTTTAAGTTTTCTGGGTTATTCGCTGTTTTACTTGATCTTTCAGATTGCTCTTTTTGGTATTTAGGGTCCGCAAATCGACGTCGAAACCCTTTCATGCGTTGCTTTTGGAATTCAGGGTCACCCCATAGACGGCGCGCGGCGTTACTAATTTTATTTTGAAATTCCAGATCACTCCACAAACGATGCATACGTTCAGAAGTCTGTTGCCTGTTCTTAGGATCAGCACTGATACGGTGTAAGTGATCACGAAATTCAGGACTGGAAGTGAGACGCTGTAGTTGCTCTAAATTACGCTGTCGGTATTCTGGGTTAGCAAAAACGCGACGCATGGTTTCTTCATCCATACCGCCGCCGCCAGGCATGATATTAAACAGCGACCCCTCTCCAGTAATGATTCGACCGTAGAGCGCTATTAGCTCAATCTCGCGCACCCATGCTTCCGTCTGACTTGAGAAATACTCTTTGATATCAATGATAGGCTTCAACTTCAACGCGCACAACTCAGCGATGAAGGTGGCTAGTCCCGGGTTATGTGTTTTCTTCAAGTGAACATACGCGCGTCGCCCTTTACCTTCGCCAACGTAGACTGGTGTATGGTTGCGCGGATCACGATATTCGTAAGTGTAAAACTTGAACTTGGTCAAGATGCTCCTCCGTCGTACTTGCGCCGACTATAACCGCGTTGATACTTATTTAGCTCACAACAAATATTTTCCACCTCGTGTAGCTCCCATTTCGGCCATTCAGCGGGCCAAAACTCCGGCTGTTGGCTTAATGCAAGCAGTCCGCGCATTTCATAAATGAGTTGGCTATCCGGTAGCTTAGTTTCTACTGGACGACCAAAGACCCTATTAAGTCCCATAATACACCCTGGTCCAGGGTTAGTCCAAGTCATAATATCCGGAGCATTTTCTAGTAGATAGGTATGCCTTAAATCGCAGGCTACTTGCTCGACCATAAATCCAGCCAAGCAAGGCGATTTGCACCACTCGCAAAACGCTTGTAGGCTAGACGTATCTGGACGCTTCCAATTTTTAGCATCAAACCACATCTCGATTAATTTCAGTACGCCTTCCATCTTGTTCAAGTTAGGTCCAGCCGAGATGGTATTGATCGTATAAGCACCAGTGACGAATGGCCCCGTCGGGCCGCAATGAGCTATGATCGCCTTGCGCATAGGCTCGATATCGCTGGTGTGCATAAAGCGATCAAATGCCGATATCCCGCGCCGCTTATTGAGAAAGATTGCCTCACCGGTCTCAATCCGATTGAACCAGCGAAAGATCAGAACGGCGGGCAGCACACGCGGGCTATCGCGCAGAGGCTCACGTACATTCTCGCGTAGCCAGACGGTAGTGCGGTCGTCTTCGCGAAAGACTTCGGTGAAGCTGAACTGGCGCAACAGCGGGTCCTGCGTCCACGGCTTCGGTTCCCCCGCATTGCGCTTGAGCCGGATACGGTAGCGTTCGCGCGCATAGGCGAAGAACTTATCGATCATAGCTACCCATATAAAGTGGGGACAGACCGGGGCCGCGCTGGGTGGTCTGTCCCCTGATCTTTCTCTTACACACCCTGCCGAAGCTGGGCCCCTGCGTTAGAACGGAATTTCGTCGCTCGCCGTTGTCTGTTCCGCTACCTTAAGTTCCTGGGCCGTGAACTGCCTGGTTAATTCCCGCCCTAGCTTATGCTGCTGCGCAGTTTCTGAGATTTCTCCATTGCGCGTCGGCACCAGCAGATACCAGCGTCCCATCTCATTGCTACGCTCTACCGTAGCCATATGCCAGAGGTATTTATAGCACGGCGCCATAGAACCGTCCTTGTTACGCTTTGCCCGCTGCTGGCCGGTCCAGTGCGTCGATACCGCCGCCCCAGTCGAAGAGTAGGTAAGCACAGCCGGGAAAGGCGGGACGTCCTTGTAATAGACCAGGCCGACATGATAGCGGGTCTGGGTCGCTACATGACCGTTGTCGAACTCGACCTGACCGATAGAGATATCCCGCCCACCTGATGGCTTGGTCTTATGGCGGTCGACCGGGAAGCTACCCGGCTTAGGTACCTTGGATTCCCACTCCACCCAGAACTGCTGGTAGCCGATCTGCTGGAACATAAAGCCTTCCTGCCCCGGGATGAGCAGGTTCTGTGCAGCGATCCAGATATCGCCTGGGGCTGCGTCCTTCACATAGGACGATTCGCGAGAATTCAGCTCTGGGCTGAGCTGGTGAAGTACCTTAACGAACGCCTGGATATTATCTTCGCTGCGATCCGAAACCCCCATCCCAGCATCTTCCTGGGCCTGAGCCTCCATTTCAGCAACCGTCAATTCACGGTCTTCGGCCTCAACTAGCGCTTTTGCTTCATCCATACCCATTTTCCTCCTTTTGTGGTTCGCTATTCTAGCTCTTTCTTGTCTTTAGGTCTACAGACGTCCCAATGTAGCCTCCAATCGCTTCAAGCTGGGTAAACGATGGGACATGTCCCGCCTCGCAGCGCTCTTTCAACGCCGCCGATAATGTCGCGTGGTGGACGGCGCGCTTCACGCTGAAATCGAGGTTACCCTGCTTGAGCTGGGCGCTAAATTGTTCCGCCCTTTCCCGATTGCCGGCCTCAAAGATCACCGTGAAGGTAATCTTCTGAAGGTCGGACATATCCAATTCATCCAGGGTATCGAAGGCGGCGCGGCGCTTGTTGTCGGGCCAGCTTTCCGGGATGCTGGCTTTGTATTCCTTGCGCAGCTTCGCGTCGACCGCTGGGCGGTTGCCCTCTGCGGGCAGCCCGATGTGGTCAACCTGGGCCTCATAAAACAACTCAGGGAGCTGCTGCGTGCGGATAAACCTAACCTGGGCGCGTAGCGCCTTTAGTTCCTCCTCCAGGTCTTCGATCTGTTTTTCTTTTTCACGCAGGTCGCGAACATGCGCCTCTAGCAATTTCAAATCAGGTGTTGACATGAATACCCCGATGGATGATCGCCGCAGCTTACTACCGCTAGCGCAACAAGGCAAGCGAAAAGTGAGAGACGGGCATTGGCGCCCGCCTCTCTAAATGCCTTGCCAGGTCAAGCTCTGCCCCGCCCGGTCTCATCTAGCCGCGTCACGCCTGCCTCGCCTTGCCGCGCCCAGTCGCGCCCGGTCAAGTTACGTCTTGCCGCGACCTGCCTGCCTCGCCTTGCCGTGCCCTGTCCGGCCAACGTCGAAGCTCGCCCTACCGCGTCGGGCCTAGCCATGACTGCCCGGTCTTGCCTCGTCTCGCTCGCCCAAGCCGTGCCTAGCCCTGCCTGGTCTAGCCATGCCTGCCTTGCCTCGCCCAGCCGCACCCGGTCAAGTCTGGCCATGCCACGTCTTACCGCGCCGTGCCGCGCCGTGCCTCGCCCCGCCTGCCTTGCCGTGTCCTGCCGTATCGCATCGTACCAAGTCATGCCCAGCCGAGTCCAGCCATGCCTGCCTTGTCGAGCCTTGGCTAGCCGTGCCCTGTCAAGTCACATCGAGTCCGGCCACGCCTGCCCGGTCTTGCCTCGTCTCGCTCGCCCAAGCCGTGCCTAGCCTTGCCTGGTCTAGCCATGCCTGCCTTGCCTTGCCGGGGCATTACCCAGCCTTGCCCGGCCAAATCTGGCCACGCCAAGCCCAGCCTGCCTTGTCTTGCCGTGTCGGGCCATGCCCGGCCACGCCGATCCTGGTCCTGCCGAGCCTCGCCTTGCCTGCCTTGCCTAGCCATAGCCGAGCCGTGTCGTGCCTGGACTAGCCACGCCCAGCCCTGCCTGCCTTGCCGCGCCTCGCCTAGTCTGGTCACGTCTTGTCGTGCCCTATCCGGTCAAGCCGGGTCATGCCTGCCTTACCTTGCCTTGCCAAGCCAGGTCTAGCCATGCCGCGCCCGGTCCTACCTTGCCGTGCCTGCCATGCCGCATCGCGCCATGCCGAACCTTGTCGCACCACGCCGCGCCAAGCTTAGCCCCGTCTGGCCCTGCCT
>Ga0065712_10000257_pt1 | contig 19081 bp, 21 predicted proteins | sample MisRhiReplicate1_FD_59099 | JGI IMG/M metagenome (GOLD analysis project Ga0065712, IMG submission 59099) | Miscanthus rhizosphere microbial communities from Kellogg Biological Station, MSU, sample Rhizosphere Soil Replicate 1: eDNA_1 v3... | ecosystem: Host-associated > Plants > Roots >...
TTGAAAGAAGCACGCGGCCGCCGACGATTTCCGAAACCCGGCAGGTTTGATCCTGATCGCTAAAGTTGAGAACTACGATAACCTTCTAACCGGCGTAACTGCGGCCGTAGGCCCGTACATCGCCCGTTACCAGATACGTTTGAAACGCTCGGGCTTGCGGTTTACGCTCGTGAGATCAGGGTTCGGCGGCATTTCTGAGTAGCACGTCCTTAGCAAGAACCGGGGCGACATCGATACGAAATCCGTCGACTCCTCGGCTTAAGCCTCGCTGAAATCAGCTTGCAATTGCCGCTTTTGGCGCCGCTTCGGGCAGGGACGCGTCCTGAGTTACTTCCTGTTGTTCGCTTTGTTTGCAGCTGTTGTCGGATTACAATTGGATATATTGACGGGCGTGCTTTTATGGCGGCCATACGGCGATACGCTGAAGAACTCAGAGCGATCGGTCAAGCGCTTGACGCCGCAAACGTCACTGGATTTGAATTGTACACCGTTCCAGCCGGTTATTTCGTCAAAGACTTGCGCGAGGAGGCACCCTCTTTCCCTTCAATAGTGTGGAATTGGCTCCGCGGACAACGCAATAGCAAGATTGACTTTGTTACCTACGGATTCGAGTCGCGCGATGTTGAGGAACTGTGCAAACGCGGGCGCGCGCGACGTTGCAATTCAGGACAAATCCCGCAATTTCGCGAGCCGTCGAACGTCCTTCGCACCATAGGCGCCTATATCGACGGTAAAGACGCTGAGCTCTTGGAGCTACACAAACGACCGATTTCCGTAACCGTGGCCTATCGAGATAGATCAGGTCGCGAGTACAGAGAAGATCGCCCCATCTCTTCGTTTCAGAATCTATTTGCCGAGCTTTGCGGAAGGCGCACCCGAAATACAGGTTAGAGAACTTGAAGTTCGCTCACAGTACTCTTGGCCACCAGTACGTTGGCGATGGCAGGGAGGTACCTATGGCCGATCAAAGAATTGGCGGAGAGGGAGGGATTCGAACCCCCGGTACGGTTCCCCGTACACTTGATTTCGAGTCAAGCGCCTTCAACCGGGCTCGGCCACCTCTCCGCTTGGGTGGCCATACTATCGGATTACTATTTGCTTTCAAGATCTTAATCTTAATTATGTTTTTCCGGACTCCCGGAAACCCGTGTTGAAGAGAAATCAAGTTGCCTCGACCGTCGAAAAATGCCCCGCTAGACTTCCGATTGTCGAGTTTGTTGAGGTTTTTCGAAGTCAGGATCGAGCGGTTTCTCGTTTATCGGCACAACCTTTTGGTTCTGCCTGTTTCTTCAAATGGTCTTGCACCATAGAGTTTGATCATCGGCACGCTGGAGATCATTTTCCGCGCAAACATGAGATTGNAANCCATGGCGCAATAGGCCAGTTCGCGGTTTGAACTANTAGTAGTTTAGTTTTCCCCAACTCGCATCTCATCCNGCCGTCACCTCGCAATCTTCCACGGGNGAATGCGCATCTGNTTTGCCTAACATTTTCATAACGCCATGCATGATCTCGGTTTGCGCGCGGACTTGGATTAATGGCAACTCTCTAGGGTTGCAAAATGTGATCGTACCAAGCAGGAAATTTGCAGAGGCCCCGGCAGCTTCCGATTTCCATTCTTGTAGATGGCGATGCCAGATTTGGCCGCCTGGTAAAGGCCCCCCCAGAGAAAATTACACCCCTACTGTCATAAATTGCTCGATTAGTCCCTTGAAAGACTCGGCATAGCGCTTGCGCTTCAGACTTTAGTCTTATTTTCGCGCGGCAAAAGATTTGGCGATTTGGCCGAAAGGAGGTGAAGTCACAATGGAGCTTTTCAAACGTCTTTGCGTTGAAGAAGATGGCCAAGGCTTGGTCGAATACACCTTAATAGTGGTTTTGGTTGCTTTGGTGTTTTGGGTCGCTATTAAGAACACCAATGTTGGTAATCAGTTGGCGAGCGGTTGGAGCAAGGTTACTTCGTGTGTGGGCGATCCGTCTGCCTGCGATGTGTCTTCATAGTATGCAGAGATGCCGCGAGCTCGGTTTCTGAAGGCATTCGCTTGCGGCAGGAGACGCCTATATAATATCTACGGTTGCTGTGTTCACTTGTTGTAGGGCGTCGCGGGGGCAGTTCCCGTGGCGCCCTTAAATTTTCGGTCAACAATTTTTGCTTTCCTTGCATTCCACGCGGAGACTTCGCGCCGCAAGTTTCGTCCTCCGCCGAATCATTTGGACGATGAGTAATCTCCGTAAACGCACCGTTTGCTGCCTCGATTTATGAGCGATTGTCTCGTGGCTCTAGGCAGGAGGTTTTGCCATTTTCGCTTGTGCAAGTTTTCAAGAGATTTTGACCATTGCTTTCTTTCAAAAATGCGCGCCGATATTGGTAACAGAGAAGAAGGAATGTACTCGTTGTGGCGATGAGTATAGACCGATTCCTCGGTTTCCATTCGTGGGACCTGCTTCGAGGTAAGTCTAAAGGTTCAAGGGATAAAGCCTTTTTCTTTTTCGTCATCAATCTGCTGTATGCTACTGGACTGTTTCACTGGACCGACTCGCAGCCCCCCGTAAAGACTAAAACCTCGGCATTCCTCTTTCATATTGTCTCTCCAACTCTCTTGGGAGCGCCTGGACTCATATACTGAATGTATTTTCAGTANTCAATTGCATGTGTAGCGACTGCCGACCGCGCTTGTTAACCTAAATTTCAATGGCTCGGGTTATCGCTCGCGGTGTTTTAAGATTCCGCCTTGTCAGCATTCCCATCGATATACATTACGTTATCGAAGGATTGATCCGAATGCACGTGTTGCATAAGAAAATGTGGCTCAATGGTGTGTAACCAGTTAGTTTGTTCTGTCTGCAAAGAATGAGGTGCGCGACTTCGATCAGATTCCAAAAGCCCAAGGCGAAAAGGTGTTGAGACGTGAAATCGGCCTCGGCCGTGACCTAATCGACAAAATGTCAGCCGAGGGATTTCACCCGAAAATTACCGCGAGCGATTTCTCGTGATGGTGGATCAAAAAACCAAGGGCAAAGAAATTATGGTCGCACCATCTAGGCCGGAACGGCGCCGGAAGGTGGTGGATTTAATGGCAGCGCTGAAACCTCGTCGAGCAATCTGCGCCGCAGGGTGAACCGGTTACTTCGGACCGAAACAAAAACAGCACGGAAACGAACGTAAGGCTTAACGAGGTCTATTTATGGCGAACACACTCACGATGGGCGAAAGAACCCACCCGAAAAACTTTCTCGAGAACATCTTCATGATGTTAAACGTAATGGCCACCATTCTTGGTGTCCTTCTCAGTCTTCATGCGAGCGCTCACCAGGAGTATGATTGGGGGATTTATTTTTCTCTCCTGACTGCTCTGAACGCTGTCATGGGTCTACTGATCTCGAGAAGCAGTAATGCTGGTGGCACTTGAGCAACGCGGAAAACCGCGCCGGCAAATTTATCGCTGTTGAGCCCCCCGCCGGCTTTCCTTCGCCAGCCATTTCTCGCTCTGATACCGGCCGATTGCAAAAAAGCCGGTAGCTCGAGTCCAAGAGAATCCGCGCAGTCTCCAATCCGAACCACTTAGCAACAATTTCATCCTCGAAGGTCACCGGAAACTGAGGCGCATGAACTCTGAAATTACTCCGTTCCGGTGCTTGAAAGCGATGCATCCGCTTGGTTTTCATTGAGTGATCTGGCCGAGGAGCGTGCCGCTGATTGGCTCGCAGCGGCCGTAAACATCGCGACCGCAGTATTAGGAGGCGGTTTGGATTGCCTCAAACGTTTGCTTCATGCGAGTGGCTCCTCTGCGGCAGTGGTCGGAGCCGCTATCGAGTCAGCTACCCGACCTCAAAACGCCCTACTGATCACGAACGTGATCCCTTGGTTGATCACTCTCCCCGAAGACGTTCCATTCAGGCTTCCCGACGGTCGTGCCGATCACCTGGCCGGTGGCGTGTCAAACGTCTGGTTGGGATTAACGAACGTGGCGAAATACTTGCTCGTCGGTTTGCTCGTGTTCGAATAGGAATAATAGACACAAGGAACCAGGAGAGGTCGAGGAACCAGTCGCGCCAATCGTGCCCGTGCCGCAACGGGCCTGACACGCTTCTACTGACTGTTTTCGCTTTGCGGAAGTTCGCAACCAACTAGCAATAGAAAAAACAACCAAGGCTCATCATTGCGCGCACCCTTTTAAGCTTTATTTTTTCGTGTCCCATGGCTCCCTGAACAGTTATTCTTCAGGAATAACACTCCGGCGCATTAGGTCTTTTTCAACAAGTCTCTGAGTCGGATTATCTCGCTGACAATTTCCGCTCGTTCAGGATCACCGGGATTCAGTGTTGCCATTTCACGCGGAAGTTCTTCGATGCGGTGACCTATCACTTTAGTGACTTCGATTTTATGAATACGCCACTGGCTGCCGACTTTGAGAGCCGGCAATTCTTTGCGGTGAATCATGTTTAGTACTCTGTGGTGCGGCACATTCAGCAATTTAGCGGCCTCGCGCGGGGTCAGCAACGTCGGATCGGCTTGCTTCTCCATTGGAGGTGGATGAATCCGCTTTGTACCCACTTCGGTCCTTCAAAAATTTAGAAACGCGGAATCTAGGGCGTAGAGCAAACTTATAGCGAACGTCGTTGAGTAAAAGAAAAATACAAAAGTAAGCATCGCCAAAAACATTTTGAAAAATCGTCCTGGCGCTCGGTATTTAGCCGATGACAATCGGCGCGAGAATAGGTTGCAAGCAATCAGACCAATTCCGGACAGCAGCCATACTTCGGGCGTCGGTGCGGCAAACAGAATGTTTTCCATCGGCAAAATTTGGCGCCGGGAGAAAAGGACGGCTTCAAAGCTCTCGATAGAAGCGGAATCCTTCACCCCGGCTGGTAATTCCATTTGAGCACGTGATGTGCCGCTGTCTTCGAGAGAGCTTTAAAGAAGCTGCTTCCGTCTGGGGGAATATGCGCGAGGGCGATATGACCTGAAAATACTCAGAACGGATGAATCAGGTAGAATTGTCAATCGAAATGAAAGCCGCACCGGCGACGGCCGCAACCACCGCCCCGGACGGCCGCAACGCGTAGGTAGCAGGGCTTAAATTGCAACTTGGTGGGATCTTGTTGTAGCAGCAGCATCGCTCGGTCGACTGGCGATAACTCGTAACTTTCGGAACGGCTCGTTGGCCCTCAAGGTCCGTGTCCCACATCCGCTTTATCTATCTGGCTTCGGATGCAGGTCGGTCGCTATTGTGCCAGCGGGTGCTTGATATCGTTCTCTCGCCAAACATCGCGATAGCGCTAGTATCAACCCTCGGCATCCCCGCGCGGCTGATACGGCAGCCATGGCGAAGGCAATTGCCCTATCTTTTTGGTGGACTTGTTCTTCACCATGCGCACGCCCGATGGGGTCTCAATACCCACGGCGTTCAAAAAGTGCTTGCGGAGCTCGTCGAGGGATAGGCAATTAGGTTTTTGTCCCTCACAAGGGAAAACAACGTCTCGCCTATTTTGGTTCTGTTGGCGACCGTCTCGGGAAACTCCTCAACCTTGATGCCCGCCTGCGCCAGTTGCTGAATGAGCGGGTACGCGCGCAATGGGTCGGCCGAGCCAAGCGCTTGATCGTATCGGTATCGACGGAGTCTAGCACGCTGTCGGCAGCGGTCCAGCTCATTATAAGTCACACGCGGGCGTGTTTTTTGAGTCAAAGGCGGCGATTTTTCTGTTTTGTAGAAAAACTCAACTGACCCGTCTAATCCGACATGCACATCGATTCTTTTATTGCGTAGGAACGATAGGGAGATTCCTTAGGGATCTGAAAGATGGCCCTATCGAAGGTGACGGTATTATCGTTGGCCACCGTACGCTTTTCTTTAAAGCACAACGCCTGATCGATCGGTTGGGAATGGATCTTTCTCCGGGCGGCCTGGGAGAATTTACGGTTGTGCTCGCAGAGGTAGCGATCGAGCACGGCCTGGGCTTGGGGAAGTGTTTTGGCTTTGGCCAATCTCAGTTCACTGGCCAGTCGGTCCTGGAAAGTTCCCCACAATCATACGTTGCCGTTAATCCCTGTCAGATTCACGTTGCTACCACAAAGAAAACTTTTTGTTGTTGACGCGGTAACCGTGCAGCATATAATTTTACACAAGCCCAGCCGGAACAATGGATACGCATACAAACCGGCAAACCTAGGAGGGAGATGATGAACATGAACCAAATCATGTATGACCTCACCTACTGGTTCGATTTCATCATCCTTGTCGTGCGCCATCACCCTCTCATGTCCGTGGCCACAGTCTTGGTCGCTTTTCTTTTCTATCAGGCTCTAAGCGTGATGAAGCTCATTGGCACAATAATCAGCTTTGGCCTAGCTGTGGTCACGGCGATTCTCTTAGAGATGTTGATGTGAGGTGCGCGGCCCATCGCCCACACAACACCAACACTACCTATCGGCTAAGTTACGGCTAAGTATCACGCCGAATACCAGCCACGATTGATTCACCGCACATGGATGGACGAAGAGACTCTGACTCTCGAAGAGGTCGCCAAGTTGCTGCAAATGCAGCCGCAAGCAGTGGCGCGGATCAAAGCTTTGCCTGCTTTCAGAGTGGGCTGGCAGTGGCGTGGCCGCAAGAGAGACTTCGTAACGTGGATGCCAAACCATAAGCTCAACGAGCTGTGGCATCGTGAGAGCGTTAACGCGACTTGTCCTCCATCATGAGCCTGCGCGCCAGATCCCAAGCCTTTGTCGCCCTCAAGCTCGTCGTTGATCTTCTGCCACTGGCTGATGGCCGTGTCGTACTGCTGGTTGATCGTGCGCCGGTTGTCGTGCCGCTTGTTGATCGGAGTCCCGCGCTTGCGTGCGTCCGCCACGAGATATGACCTCATGGCAGCACTCTCCGGAGATAGAAAGCGCCTGCTTCGATTTTCTCGCTCGTAGCGATGGCACATAACTTTTCACCTTCCTGCTGATCGCGTAACGCATCCACCTGACTGACTTACCGTGTGTCGTTCTGCTGTTTATCGCGTTGAGGCCGTGCTTGCGTAGCGCGTGCTTCCGTTCAGTATTGCCGTGCTTTCGGTACTTGCGAGCGTCTTTATGAATGTTGCTGCGGGGTTCATGCCTCTCTCTGCAACATCAACAAAATCTCTACCCTTCTGATAAAATCTTTTTGTCTCGGCAACTTAGAGCGGAGCATTTGACTAACCGTCAAGTAAAAAGAGCCAATAAGATTGTTGACCAAGGACGTCCTTTGGTTGGTGGTAGTGTTACGCTCTGGGCTTGGGTACTCTGATTCTTGAGATGAATATCAAGGGACTGATCGGCGCGGCCCTATTCATAATTGGCCTGGTAGTGGGCCTTGCGGGAGTTAAGGTGGGCGCTTCGCCCCTGGTGATCTTCGGGCTCGTCCTCATTCTCGTTGGATTAGCGATTCCTAATTGGATGGGAAAATAAATGGCAACGCATGTGTAAGAGCATGCGAAATCGGAACTTTTGAAGAAATGTTGAAGATCTATTGGCAGAGCGTCGCAGAAATCAGCAAACGCGGCGCGTGGTGTTGCGTGCTTTCTTGCTGATTCAATTCGGCCGATCGTTTATATCATTTGTGCATCGAGAATTACTTTTTGGGTGAGAAATCTAAAAAAATAAATCTAGGAATGCGAGCGCGGGCGCCGCTTCATGCGGAGATACTGTTCAAATTGGTTAGCCGTCCGCTCGTCGGCTAATTTTTGCCAATCATCTCGAGGTTTCTTTCCTTTCTGTATCCGACGAAGCGATCGGACATTAAATGGTCTTAAACGAGCGGGCATGCCCCAAGTCTACAAATTGAATCAGTGATTCACTAGGGCGAATTGAACAGATATTCGGGAGCTGCTTTTTTGATTTCGGCAGACCGCTCAATTACCGCATCAAAGTCTTTAGGCCTACTCGGCTTGCCAGATAATCAACGGTGACTGGCTTCCGGTAGGCCTACTTTTTTCAGCCGTTAGTTAAGCCCCCCGAGTTTCCACGGCCCGCGCAATTAAACAAGCGCGGCGTGCAAGTTTTCGGGAAAGCTACGCCGGGGAAGTCCGCCTTCAGATCCGCGCGTTTCAGTGCGCCAAGCTATTTTATTTATCTGCGCGTTTATTGTAACCTCATCTTTTTTCGGCACGTGACTTTTTTACGATCCGGAGTTAGGTTCTCGATTAGTCTCATCTACAGCTGCGAATCGCATCATGTTTACTTTAATCCCTAAGGAGATGGTACATAATGGCACTCCATGTACCGCCAACTTGCCCCGTTTGCGACAGCACTGATGTAAGAAAATCGCGCTGCCGGAATTTCCTCGAAAAGCTACCGATAATTATTTCTTTGAGTCCTTACCGCTGCAATGAATGTAGCCACCGGTTGTGGCGATTCACCCGAAAACAGACCCGGACTGATTTGAACCGTCAGCGCCCGGTTTAATTAAAAGCTGACAGTTGCTCTGGAGTGCGACTATCCGCTGCCGGAATCTTCAACGAATGTTCTTCACGTTGAGCAGTTTACGACTTTTGGAGATCGTTTGGCCTGCCCGTGCGCATTTGGCTATTAGGACTAATGAATTTCCAGAACCGACGATGGCACTGTCGACAACGAAACGGTCGTATCAAAAATACGCTTAGAGATTTTTCGAAATGGTTTTTCCGGTGCGATAAGTAAATTTCTTGGCTGGAGCAATTCGGGCAAATCCTTTTGTCGCTCCGCAGCCTGAATATATTACGAAAAACCAGCATGATTAAATGAGCAGCGTTTATCACAATCGGGAATCGGAATGGAAATAGTGCAACCGTTTTCGATGAGAAAGAAATCTCGGCGCCGTAGCGCTCGACGCAACAAAATCTTCTGATGCACGTCACGTATTCGGGAACGAGTCCGCGAGTTCGATCAGATCCGGAAAAGCTGAACGCGATGAGGCTCCCGAAGCGCGGAATCGATCGGCAAGTGTCTCATCGACGAAATGGGTATTGAGGCTGGAAAGTAGCACGACCAATACCGCGAGAGGAGCAGCCGGGCGCAAAAACAACGCAATGGTTACTGGCGATTCAGTTGAAAACTTCTTCCTTGGGATCGGAGGACAAGTGGCTGGTATTTTTATAACTTTCTGGCCCAATATCACCCACCAACGCGATAAGTCACCTTCCGAAATGCTGTTTTGGCTTCGGCCGTTTTCTACTCAAGCGCCTTCAACCGCGCTCGGCCACGCGATTTGCAGTACTGCGTTTTTGCATCCTCAAGCCCGCAAAAAAATCGCTCAGAAGTGCCGCACATTGATTGGTTAGTACGCCTCCGGTGACCGGCAACTGATGATTGAGCCGTTGATCCTCACAGAGTTGATATAAAGATTCGATCGCGCCTGCCTTCGGATCTAGGCAGCCAAATATTAGGCGCCTTAAACGGGCTTGCAAAATGGCTCCCGCGCACATGACACATGGTTCCAATGTGACGTAAAGCTCGGCCTGATCGAGACGCCAGCTCCCTAGATGCTGAGCTGCCAATTCAATCGCTGTAATCTCCGCATGGCCCAGAGGCGTCTGGCGTTCTTCACGGTCATTGTACGCGGTCGCAATGACTTGTCCGGCCAATACAATTACAGCGCCCACGGGAATCTCTCCTCTACTCGCTGCTTTTCGAGCGGCGGACAGCGCGAGCTGCATATATTCCGAATCGCTAGTAATCATTTACCGGAGTCTCTCCTGCATGCGGTCGGGCAATTGGCAATCGAATATAGCCGAGGACTAAGTTTGTGGATCGTATGATAGAGTGCGCTATGGGTGCATATATTCAATCGGCGGGGGTTCGATATCCGTTACCACGTGAGAGACACCAGGAACCGCTGCAGCGATCCGGAGAATCTCCTTTTCCAAATCCGGGTCGGCGAGAATGCCGGAAATCGTTACCCGCCCGCTGTCGCTCTTCACATTGAGAACCACATTGCGGGTCTCGGGTGAGGTGATTAGCGCCGCCTGAACATGGGCGGTAGTCGCCAAATCCTGAAAAGCTTTCGCCGAAATAGCGGTAGGTTGGAACTCCGGCCGACGCACGGTTTCAGCAATTACCGACGCACCCAGTTCGGTATCAAATCTCGCGCTGTTTAGGACGAGATCGTGACCCACCGGATTTTGCCATTCATCGTTGAACACCGCACGAAAACGCCGGCTGCGGACCCGATCCAACTCACGGATATACTGGCGAGCATTTTCACTACTCATGCCATTCTGCAAGCACACCTGCTCGATCCGGTACTCCATCGGCGCGACGATCAGCACTTTTAGAACGTGCGCAATTCCGGGCAACAGCTGCTGTCCTGCCCGACCATAGTAAACCAGCTCGCCCCCTTCCACGACTTCGCACATTGCCGCCTGCAACGTAATCCGATACAGCCGAACACTCTCACGCCAACGTTCCCACCAGTGCCCTTCGGTTTCGAGCACTTCTGTATATTTCGCTTCGGGAATTCCATATCGCTTGCTCGCTTCGATCAAGACTTCACGATCGATGGAACGGTAATTCAACAGCGATGCAACCCTTTGGGCAATGATACTCCCGCCGCTGTATGCCGCATGAGCAATGGTGACGACGGGCATGAGTTCAGCCCTCCCATTAAGAGTATCCAGCTGTTCCGGCGCATCCGGCGCAGGCTGGGGGACTAATAACCCGGCTATTTACTACCCTTTTCGCGCGCTTCGGACAAGGGTTGATCGTGCGAGCGTCTAGGACTGGAAGCCTAAGATGCTCTAGCAACAATGCTGTGAATTAGAACGCCGCAACCCGCGTCCTTTTCTCAGGTTTCCATCTGAATTCCGCCTATCGTGAGCGAGATCGAAGGAGCACTTAAGAGTGAGACTGACGAAATCACCGCGTCGTAGCTAACACAGACACAAAAGAATTGCTTTTTCTCTGGGGATCGTCACCGGAAGGGCGAAGGAAAACGATCAGGAGAGCGCCGATCGGGGAGCAGGCCGGCTTACTACATTGGGCGTCTTTCCCGTGACCGGAGCTTCCTTCATGAGGAGGCACCGAATATGGCCCATGAGCTCGATCATTTTCACTGGTTTCTGCAAGAAATCATCACAGCCACCAAGAAGCGCGGCGCTTTTCAAGTATGAAAAAATACTCATTGCGACGATCGGAATCTTTTGGAGTAGCGGTTCTTCTCTCAATAGTGAAACGAATTCCAGTCCGTCCATATCGGTCAGATCCAATTCAAGCAAAACGAGATCGGGGTGATGTTCAATCGCCTTGCGAATACCGCCTTCTCCGGTCACCGCGACGAGCGGACGAAAACCCGCGAATATTACCTGCTTAACCAGCAATTGAGTGTAATTCGGCTGCTTTTCGACAATTAATATTGTCTGGCGTTCGCGTTGAACCATTTGGCTTTGACCTCTCGCTCAAGCCAAGCAGCAACAAACATGCCCCTAAGCGCCTTGCCGTTTTATTGAAGAGGAAAGAACGCATTGGCGCACAAAAACTTACCCTATCAAGGACAAAACTTACCTGAAACGTGTTACGGCACGCGTACCAATTCGGCACGGGATCGGTGCATTTGCGACGCTTTCAAAAGACACCAGTTCAAATTTCTCACTTCACCGTCAATCCTTTTCTAACGATACCATCAGGGTCCGTGCAGTCACAGGGTTCCCCTGCCGGCCCTAAGCCATACGGGCAAGTGAATCTATTTACATTGCATTCTCGCTCAGTAAACTGGTCAGCGAGCCGGTTTAAGAAACCGCTCGTCGCTTCGGTTTTGGTACCCAACCGCACCGGGGCTTCACTGGTCTCGGTCGTACAGCCAAATATTCCAAGACTCAGTGCGAGGATATAAAATGCGCATGGCTTCATTCAAAATCACCTTCCTTCGCGAAAAGTTGTTTCTGGCAAATACACATCCCAAAGAGATCGGGCCGTGGACTCGAGCGGCTTTCTCTATTTGCCAGGTTTAGCCCGATCTACGCAAGGCGAAGAGTACTCCCGTCGTAAGGGTGCGTAGAATAAGTTGAACAATAGCCCTTTACCACTGAGCATTGAGACAAATCTCTAGATTCGAGAGTTCCCGCAGCGTTTTTCTTTATTTCTCAGCCGAAACGATTTTCAATTCTGCATCCAGTGCACGCATCCATGCCGCGCTTCCGATCATAACTAGTCGCGAACGTCGTCCGGGAGCCGCTTTCACCCAGATTTCCGCGTCCACTTCCGTTTTGAACAATCTCGTTTGGCGAACGCGTGCTGGCCCGATTTCCTCCCCGATTAACTGCCGTGTGCCCGATCGTCTAACGCGATTCTTTCCGGGTTCAACTATCTTTCTTCTTCGCATTGAAACCGCCAGGAGAATTCTGCGCGTTCACTCTACCCAGGACCGAAAGCAGCAAGACTGTTACTAAACATGGATGCCTGCACTTAATCGGATCCGGCCATCATGCGCTCAGTAGAATGTGTTGAGAGGTGCCGGGGGAGAGATTTACGCGGTGCGGACTCTAGCTGTGATTTCCCACCCCGGCGGTACCGATCGAAGCAACTGGCGTACCGTCAGCACGCGAAATGATCATTAGAGAAATGAGATGACATCATGGCGCGGGATGCGTAATCGAAGCACATAAGAAGGTGGCAAACCGCCGATGTTTGTAGCCGAACGACTACTAATCAAGTTAAAATGTCACGTCACGGGTACAAACAAAAATCTTTGCACACGGGCGAATCTTCGGTGCCGAGTGACTTTTTGAACAGGCGATTACGCACCGGTGAGTTTAGCGGCGTGGATTGGTTCCGGGCATTGAATTGTCGCACTAATCACTCCCCGGTCGTGTCGTCTTGGTTAACGGTAATGATCCGATCTTTGATTTTTTCAAAAACCGGGGCGGGAATGATTTTTCTCGAAACCAGCTCTTGTTTTTTTTGATAAGGGCGACCATCGATTATTTTTTGCGCATACGAGTGATGGATTCCGGGCAACGCTCTAAGCTGCTCGATGGTTCCTGAGTTGATGTCCACGGGTTTGATTATGGTTGGTGCCGGAATCCGGACCGTATCGGCCGCAACTGTCTCTTTACTGCGTTCCGCCGCAGGGTCCGAAGTCGAGAATACCCCAACGAAAGCTAAAGCTATGAAAAGAGCCAAGCCTTTGAACTGCACCATTTAGCTTCAGTCTCGAATACCGCGAATTTGGCTGGCGCTAAATTAGACGATCGTTTGGCTGGAATATTAGCCTTGCATAAATTTTTTAACAACGGTTGGTGGCCCGCCCGGAAGGATTCGAATCCCAACCCCCAGATCCGTAAGAGTTGCCGCTTAGCGCTCACCAGATTTTTATCAGTTCAACGGAGCTGGGTAAAATCAAGAACTTAGCGGGAATTCCTGATCTAAGCCAACCTCAAAAGTTGGGCTGCCATTGACGCACGACCGTGTAAATCCAACGATCCAGCAATCGTATATAGGCATCGGCCGAATTTAAGCCGAAATCTCATTTTCTCGCCGACCAAACGCCTTGTGACCGGCGAGCAAGCGACGGTTGCAACTGAGCAGCAACCGCAGCCGCTTGTAAAACGATTAAAGATCTTCGGAAATTGATCTCCGGTTCGATCACGGAATTCCACAAGCATGTGACAGCATCAATTTGCTTATTGCCATCGGGATCACCTCTTTTCAATCCGCTCATAGGTTTGGTTGATATTTTCCCTTTTCGAATTTGCGATTGAGATTCAACAATTCTCCGACGGTTCAACTGGATTTAATCGTCCCGTAAAGTTCACCCGTCAAATTATATGCGAATTGTTCACATGGGGAGACGAGCAGATGGACCATCGATGCATAAGTAACGAACCAGCGCTTGCATACGTAAAGGACCTGGGCGCCTGGATAGTTCTCAATAACAAGAGCGAGCTGATTTCATGGACAGATGAACCAGCAGAAATCGCTTGGCTCTCGACTTGGCTACTGGGGCGTGGCCCAGGGACAAAAACGAAAACGAATGTGAGCGATCCCAAACCGAAAGCGATCAAGCCAACGCTCCGAGGCATTTCTTCTCCGCGAATTGATGCGACTCCCCGCATCGTTCTTCCTCGGCCATAGCTCAATTATCCTCTTTTACCTCTCGGATTATCCAAATCGCGACGACTGCTTTTCTGAAGAGTTCGAGCCCAAAAGTATTACGCCGAGTACCGCGAGCGATTTTTCCTTGATCACAAACAAAAGGACACGAATTTCAATTCAGCGGGCCACCCCTGAGCGCCGTGATAAAGTCGTGGATATACTTGGAATTGAGGAGCCGCGCCTCAGCGCATTGGGCCTTTGCAGATCTGAAAAAGATCGCTTGCTGCGGCACAACTCGGAATTGCACTAAATTCATTAACACTATCTGACTAAGTCACCTTCAGGCATAGTTGCCCTCAGCAGGCGTACCTGCCGTCACTTCCCTGAGCTACCTACTCTCATAAGGGGTCTAAGTTTCCCCAAAACTCCTTCGATGGCGCGGGCACATCAAATGCTCCACGGTTAGCACAATCCGGTTACGTAGGAGCCGCCCAATGTCCACAGTACTACTTCGTCATCTTCTTACGATAACTTTGGCCTTCTTCAGTTTGGGTGTTGTTGTTCCTTTTAGTAACGCGCAGACGTGCACCGTAAACATTCCCCACATTGACGGTGAATGGCGGACCTTGCCTTACCTCATGCCCATTAACCCGATCTCTGCGACTTTGCTCAACACCGGAAAAGTTTTAATCGTCGCGGGGTCCGAGAACGACGCGAAGAACAATTCGGAGGGCGCTGAGAGCTACCGCAACGCGATCTGGGACCCGACAGGCGCAACCCAGAGCAGCATCACAGTGCAAAACATGGAATATGATGTTTTCTGCAGTGGAACAGCTGCTCTGCCCGATGGGCGGGCCCTGGTCGTGGGCGGCACCTCGGATTACTCTTTCACAGGCGATAACCGCGCCTCCATTTTTGATCCTGCCACTGAACGCTTCATGCAATCCCAGAGCATGGTAGATGGACGCTGGTATGCGACTGCCACCACTCTCGGCGATGGGCGTGTCATGGCGTTCTCTGGGCTTGGCCTGAGCGGCGGCACCAACAACACCGTCGAGATTTATGAACTGAAGAATGCTGGCGCTGGATGGACGAGTCCAGTCACTGCACCGTTCTCTCCGCCCCTCTATCCACCCATGTTCCTGCTGCCGAACGGCAAGGTCTTCTACAATGGTCAGGGCTCTGGGCGGATCGCAAACGGCTGGATCTTTGACCCAGCGCCCAAGACATGGACGCCATCGGTGGCCACGACCCGCGACCGACACTATGGCTCGGCGGTCATTTTGCCACTGCTGCCGCCAAGCTACACACCGAAAGTCATTAACTTTGGCGGCGGCAATCCAGCCACGAGCACTACAGAGATCATAGACCTCTCGGCTAGCACGCCCAAGTGGACGCCCGGACCTAATATGTCAACGGGCCGTATTGAGATGAACGCAGTCATTCTGCCCAACGGCACGGTGCTCGCAGAGGGTGGCTCACTGAACAATGAGAGCCCTAACCCGGATGGCAAGCATGCAGACCTCTACGACCCAGTGACCAATATCTTCAGCTCGGGCGGCACCGCCTCGTATTCGCGACTGTATCACTCGGTGGCACTACTCCTGCCGGATGCGACGGTCGTGAGCATGGGCAGCAACCCCGGACCACGCGGGAACTATGAGCCTGCGATTGAGATTTATACGCCAGCCTACTTATTCGATGCGAACAATCACCTGATCCCTGACGCCAACAGACCAAATATTTTAGGGATTACACCAGGGCCGATCGGCTACAATACGCCTTTCTCTGTGACCTATACGAGCACCTCGGCGATCAGCTCTGCAGTGCTGGTACGCCCCGGCTCCGCCACGCACACCTTTGACATGGACCAGCGGCTGATTGGCCTCTGCGGCCCCTCGCCACAGCCGCCGTGCAACGGCTCAGGCACGCTCAATCTTACAAGCCCGCCCAACGGGAACATCGCCCCACCCGGCTATTACATGTTGTTCCTGCTCGATAGCACCGGAGTGCCGTCGGTGGCGGAGTTTATTCAGCTCTCGCCCTACGCGACGACACCACCGAAGGGCGCGATTACCTCGCCAACTTCGGATATCACGATTCTCGCCGGCGGCATTATCGCCTTCAGCACCACCTCCAGTGCGGCGAAGTATTCCTGGGTCTTCCCGGGAGGCTCTCCTGCGACCTCCACGCTGCAAAACCCGGGGAATGTCGTCTTCACCACGCCGGGTACCTACGTCGCATCATTGACAGCGATCGACAGCAGCGGCAACTCCGATCCGAGCCCGGCAACACGGACGATTACCGTACTGCCGACGAGCCCTGATTTCTCCATCGCAGTGAGCCCTTCTTCGCAAGCAGTCAATCCCGGCCAATCGACTACGTTCACCGTAACGGTCTCGCCACTGACTGGGTTCAATGGCGCAGTAAACCTCAGCGTGGGCAGCGAGAATGGGTTCCCTAGCGGTATAACCAGCGGCGGCTTCAGTCCATCCTCAATCTCAGGCTCCGGGTCATCGACGTTAACTTTCAATACGACGACGAGTGCGACGCCGTACGCCCTTTCGCTGACCATCACCGGCACCGCCGGAACTATTACACATACCGCATCAACTACCTTGTTAGTAAATCTGGCGGCACCGGCCAGCCTCACAGCAACGTCGGGAATCGGCCAGGTTTCACTCTCGTGGCCAGCGTCAGTCGGGGCAACCAGCTATGATGTAAAACGTGCGACGGCCAGCGGTGGGCCATACACGACGGTGGCTTGCGCTACGACGACCAGTTACACGGATACAGGACTCACTGGCGGCACGACTTACTATTACGTGGTATCAGCGGCTTACAGCGCTGGTCCTAATGCGGGGGGAGAGAGCGTCGATTCGGTCGAGGCTAGCGCGACGCCGTCAGGCCTCGCACCACCATCAGTACCCGCCGCAATTAGCGCGACGCCTGGCGACAGCCAGGTCGCACTCAGTTGGAGCGCATCGTCAGGCGCAACCAGCTACAAAGTAAAACGTGCGACGGTAAGCGGCGGACCATACACGACGATCGCCACGCCGACCTCGACGAGTTACACCAACTCCGGACTCACCAACGGGACCACCTATTACTATGTGGTGTCGGCTGTCAATTCAGCAGGTGAGAGTGGGAACTCTTCCCAGGTAAGCGCCACACCCCAGGCACCAGCAGCAACGGCGACACCCACGAACGTGAAGGCGTCCTCGGGTCCCCCGAAGGGAGGTGTGACGTTCAGTTGGACTCAGTCCACGGCTCCGGGTGTGACACAAAACTATATTTACCGCCGAACGAACCCCGGATCCTATCCCTCAACGCCGACGGTAAAGGTCACAGCGACAACTGCATATGTCGATACTAAGTTAAAAAGTGGCACCACGTATTGCTATGAGGTGACTGCAGTGAGCAGCGGCGGCGAGAGCCCCAAATCTAGCGAGGCGTGCGCCAAGGCAAAATAGACTAACACTGCGCCATAGTGATTTTGCTAGGTGTGGGCTGGCCGGGGCGGTCCTCGCCTATTGCGCTGGCGATGTTCGGGCGCAGTCCAGTTATTACTTGCGACAAAATCAAAGAAAGTCGCAAAACCCGCTCCAATACCGTCGGAATACTAGACGCAGACTGGCCCCGGCAGCCGTCGGCAATGCAAAACAATTACAGTCCCCGCAGAATTGCAGCTCGCTTTTGCTCATACTCTTCCCGCGTGATGAGTCCTTTATCGAACAATCTTTGCAACTCTTGAAGGCGTTCCGCTGTATCCCGGGCAGGCGGAGCCGAACCTTTCTTAGTATAGCGTCCGGTAACAATCATATCTGCAACGTCGTAGCCAATGACTTTCGCTGCGCGTGACAGGAGTCTGTCAGTGCTCGGCCACCATATATCCATCCATGCAAGACGCTCGACAGCGAACTCCCCGAGCAAGGTTCCATCCGCCCGTCGTGCCGTTCCCGCAACCCCAAAGCGGGTTGCGCCCACGGGTCCGAAGCCACCGAGCAAAACTCGCGAGGTAGTGTCTCCGCCTTCAATGAGTGTAATGTTGCCTTCCACAATAATCTGCCCGCGCAACGGCATATCACCTTTTGCAATTTCAGCTATGACGCCAGCCTCTTGCAAAGCTTCGACTATCGCCTCCGTCGTCTGAAGACCATACGGTTGCACAGGCTGAGAGTAGTTACGGACATCCGCTCCGCTCGCATCAAGTTCGCGCACTTGAACCAATAGGCCATTAACGGGACTTGTTGTAGTAACCCGTGTTATTGCCGAAGGCCCACATCCGAAGATTATGGCAAGAGCCATTAAGGGCGCGTACAACAGAACTCCTTGCCTGCGGCTTATGATCATACGTCCTTTTGTTTGAACCTTCTGTTTGTATGACTTAGGCGGACCGCAAAGAAAGATGTAGCAAATTAAATATACAGCGCTCGCCTGAGGGACTAAACGAAAATTTTTCATGCTTGCGGTATGATCAGGTGCCCCACCTGCAAAAGCGCGATGATCAGCCGATCACGTCGGCGGAATTTGCTAGAGAGGTTGTTGGCACCCGTCTGGATCAGACCGCATCGCTGTGGAGAATGTGGACGGGGATTCTGGGGGCGCAGGAGACGATAACCGAAAACGAGCTAGGCGCTTTGCTACCGCTGCTACCACTTTGGAAACAAAATCTGGAAACAATTCGTGAGAGATACCGGTTCGCGGAAACTAAGTGGCTGAATTTTGTGGCGCGCCCGGAGGGATTCGAACCCCCAACCCCCAGATCCGTAGCTCAGTAACAGTACATTCCATCAGCTTTTGTAAACTAACATCCGCTGTTTTTGTTGCGTTTTCCCCGACCTTTTCACCCCACGAAACCTCGTGTTAGTTGGCGCGATGGACACATTTTGGACACCTTTTTCGATCCTATCGGCAACATCCGAAGGTGGGTTGCGATTATCCGACGATGCTCAGGGATCATCACTCTTAGCTGCTTGGGTGTTGCCCAAAGCAGTTCTAAATGATCTCTCTGTACAAGCCATGCTTCCATTTTGAACCGTTGTCGGA
>Ga0065712_10067960_pt1 | contig 19020 bp, 36 predicted proteins | sample MisRhiReplicate1_FD_59099 | JGI IMG/M metagenome (GOLD analysis project Ga0065712, IMG submission 59099) | Miscanthus rhizosphere microbial communities from Kellogg Biological Station, MSU, sample Rhizosphere Soil Replicate 1: eDNA_1 v3... | ecosystem: Host-associated > Plants > Roots >...
CTCCCGACCTTTCTCGGTAGTCATTCACAACACAACGGGAGCAACGTTGTGATATGAGTATTGCTCAATCGGGTTATCATGTCAACCTTTACGCGATGGCATTTTATCCCCATTGCATTTTTTCTTCCAGGTCTCATTGTGGGCGAGAATCTGGCGCAGGGTGCCATCGGTCATGTGGTCGATTTCGCTGCGGTCCATCCAGATTGGCTGAACCCAGTCGCAGCTGGTATCAATGACCGTTGCGGGTCCATTCGTCGCGCAGCTTGTCGCGGACAGAATCAGGATTGCTGCGCATAACTTCATCTTTAACATCATTAGCCACCTTAACGGATTCTGTGCGGGCCTTCTCTTGCGCCACTGACTGCTGCGCTTGCTGGATATCGGATTTGGCTTTTTGCTCGGACTTGCCGCGAGACTTGCCACCGAACCACAGGCCTACGGCCCCGAAGATTAGCGCGGTGATTGCGCCGATGATACTACTGAGGGTCAGCATCTTTTTTATCCTTCACGGCAATCAGCTTATTCACGGAGTTGCCAGCCACGACGACGGCAAGATAGATGCCGAACATCTCGGTTGTCAGCGTGTTCTGATATGCCTGCCAGACGATGACACCTGACGAAATCACGACGCCGGTAAACTGGCATGTTTTTGACAGTGAGAAATCGCCGACGGGCGAGGTAAGCAGGTCTTTAATCATCGGTTTTCCAGAATAGAGCGAGTAGGATAACTGCTACTGTAGCACCCATGCAGACCTCTACCAAATACTTAAAGAGAAATGCGATTGGCAATCCAGCCATATACGAAAGCCTCGTTAGCCTGACGACCTTCTGCCAGCTCAATATACCGCGCACCCTGAAGGCAGTTCAGCGCCTTGAGCATGACGATTTCACCTTGCTTGCCGCGCGCACCCAGATAGCTTTTCAGGGCTGAGGCGGTGGCCGGGCCAACCTTCCCATCGACAGCAATATCAGCGTATGCCTTGCCCTGGTTGTTAAAGGCGTTCAGGCAGCGCTGGAGAAACTTTCCCGCCACAGATGGCCCCATGTTCACGCCGGTATCAATCACCTCGGCAGCGATGGATTCAGACAGCGGCAGCAGCAGGTCAAACTTTGGCTTCGATACGTACTGAGTGTAGTAGATGTTTTCAGCAAGTGAGATGGGGAGGTCTTTCATCGCCCCGGTATAGCCATTGGCAACAGCCACCGCTTTTGTAATGCCGTACATCGTTTCTCCGCCGGAGTCGTTTGGGTTATTTGAGTAACCACCTTCGGCCTTGATGATGTCGTCAATAATTGACTGGATAACCGGTGTCATAAAAAAACCTCATTGTTATGTTTTGGCTCGATTCGCAACCAGTGGGCCGCCGAGGCAAACTTGCCTGTCGGCGTTGCCACGCTGCCACCCTTGGAAGCGTAGCCAATTTAACATATAAATAAACAAAAGTCAAAAGAAAGAGCACGAAGTGATATTGGTGAAAATAGATTGATATAGTGGTTGACATAAGGCGTGGATGCGTTAAGATTTAGCCATCAACAACGAGAGGAGCAAGAAGATGGAAAACTTTAAAGGTACACCAGGTCCGTGGTTTGAGCATCGAGATGGGTTCTCAACTGTTTATATTGAATCTCGCATTGGTGGAGGAATGATTCAGGAAGTTGCAGCATGTGGACCATGCGATAAAGGTAGCGAGCAGCAGTCAGCAAACGCCAAGCTAATCGCCGCTGCACCTGAGTTGCTGGAGGCGTTGCAGTTCATCATTAATGACTGCTCTCGCATGATTCCGAAGTGTGCGGAAGGTAAGGCAAGAGCAGCAATCAACAAAGCGCTGGGAGAATGAAATGAAACTTATCGACTTACTGGTTAAAGAACTTCCGAATCGGGGTGGATGGCCAGTAAAAGTTACCAGCATCGGGCAGGATTACGACCGGGAACTTATGTTTTACGGAATAGGTAAGCCAAGAACTGGAATCATACTTGATGACCTGGCTGTAGACCGCCGCAAATGCGGATACCAAGATGAAGGAGTCACCCGCGAACAATACGAAGCCGCACTCGCAGCCAGTGAGTGCTGGATTGAGTGGGGTGGTGGGGAGTGTCCGGTTCATGAAAGTGCTAATGTCGACATCAAACTTGAAAATGGCAGCGAGAAGAGCGACGCACCTGCATCTGCATTTATCTGGCAGCACGACGATGACGTTACAAATATCATCGCCTACCGCCTGCACAAGCCTCAGCAGGAGGAGCAGCCAGATGCGAGCGAAGAGGACCTCAATGACTGCATTGGCCAGGCGCCAGCGACGTTATGGAATGGGAGATGGTTGCCGTACGAATACCAATACAAGGTTCACGGAAGCGAGTGGTGTAGATTTGAGTGCATCGCCGTTGATGGTAAAGCTGTTTTTGGCTGGAGCAATAACACACCGGTAGCTCTGCAATCAAACACGCATAATTTCCGCCCACTCCGCACCGAATCGGAAAAGGCGCGGGAGGCTGCAATTCAGGATTTAACATCCGTTATCTCCGGGATTGTGCCCGACACCGGAATGGCGACAGCGACAATGTACGCTGAAAGGGTTTATGATGCCGGATACCGCAAGGAGGTTAAATAATGGCAAGTCGTGGTGTTAATCGCGTAACAATCCTGGGCAACCTCGGCAATGATCCGGAGGTAAAATACACCAACTCAGGCAGCGCAATCGCAAACCTGACGGTGGCAACATCGGAGGAGTGGAAGGATAAGGCAACTGGCGAATCAAAAAGCCTGAAAGAATGGCATCGCGTAGTCCTGTTCGGAAAGCTGGCTGAGGTTGCTGGGGAATACCTACGTAAAGGCTCGCAGGTTTATATCGAAGGCCAGCTGCGAACCCGCAAATGGACTGATCAATCAGGTCAGGAGAAATACACCACCGAGATTGTCGTGGGCATGAATGGCGTTATGCAGATGCTTGGTGGAAAGCAGGATGGCAAGCCTCAGCAAAGCGGATGGGGCCAGCCCCAGCAACCAAAGCCGCAACAGCAGAGCAAGCCAGCATCGTCTGGTCCTAATGTTCCACCTATGGATTTTTCAGACGATATCCCGTTTGCTCCATTGGGGTTGCAGTACGGCAAATCGAGAATTTACGCCATCTAATTATCACCCCGCATACCCTACCCGCTTCGGCGGGTTTTCCATGCTGTACACTATCTGTTACACTTTACAGACTATTCCATTATATCGACCCACATGAGCCAGTGTACCCTAAGTTAAGGGGGTGCCTATGCCTAACAGGATAAACATGTCTACAGTCGAAGAGCGACTAACGAAAGTTGAGACGAATCTCGCTAACCTGGCTGACGCTCAGCGTGAAGTCTCGCAGGCTCTTAACCGGGTTTCTGAGTCCATCCACGCTATCCAGATTAGCATTGAGCGCCAGAACGCGAGTATTCAGCAGATAGTGGAGTTGCGCCGTGATGTTGACGCGATGGGGAAGGAAGTGGACAAGCTGAAGGGGAAAGCCTGGTGGCTGGGTGGAGTTACCGCCGCAGCCACGTTCATTATCGTGAACTTCTCGCGCGTGAAAGACTTCTTTCACTGATGCGAATTATGTCCATATCGCGCATGGTTGTATGACGTGCGCGGGCGAAGTAGTAGCGTGCGAAGCTGAATCCGCAGCGCCGCAATCCACTCGCAAATCCCCACCTCTCAATCAGCCACCATCTCATTTCAGCCTCCCCAGATAGAAGCAAATACCCGCCGCGCTCAGGTACATGGCAGCAGATATATCGCGATTGATAGCCGCCGAGAATATTGACGACAGTACCAGAAAAAGCATTGGCATCCACTTAATCATTTTCGCTCTCCTTCATAATCTTTCATCTCAAGTCCTCATGTTGTGGTTGACATAAACATAATACATGGTAATCTTACTCATATCAACACGGGAGGCAGTATGGATATCAAAGATAAGTACGCATTTACAAACGCCCAAGTTTGGGCTGAGGCAGCAAGATGCTACAAGTGTGAAGTGTCGTGGCAGGCAGCTATGATGAGATTGAGGAAAGCATATGGCCTTTGATGTGGTAGACCGAGACGAACGCATCCACGCCGACAACTGGCAGGATGAACCAACAGAGGATGACATTGAGCGACAGCGCTCACTCATCGAAGCACAGGCAGATTTAGAGGAGATGTACAATGGCTGGTGAATTTGCAGTATTTACATCGGTAGCTGTAGGCGGGAAACGTACTCGACCAACTAAGCCAGAAACACGCGAGCAAATCATAGCCCGCAATAGCTTCCCTGGTCCAGACCAGAATCGTCACATTGATAAGTTTTTAGCGGAACAGAAGAAATGAAACCAACTTACGAAGAAATTGAGCAGCAACTATCCGAATCCCGTCGCGAGTTCCGTGCAGCAGACGCGACTATTCACAATCTTGAACTGAAGCTCACAGACATGGCAGAACAGCTCGATAACGCCGAGAGCAAGTGCAGGGAGCTGGAGGCGGAGAATGCGGGGCTGAAGTCATTTGGCGACAAGCTCAATGAGATGCATAACGACTTAAACGGCGAAGGCACTGGCATTCAGGGGCGCGCAGAGGTAGCGTGCCAGCAGGTGGCTCTTGAAGCGGCAATGGAAGAATTTGACGCTATCAAAACCCCAGCCACCGATGCTTTTCTGGCTGAAGTGCGCGCGCAGGGTGTGGATGAGTTTCTGAGAGGTAGCCAATTACCTTATCAAATTGCAACTGTGTTGGCTGATTACGACAACGTTGATGATGCAACGCTCCAGACCGTTATTTGGTCTGGGCAGCCGCCAGAGCCTGACGGCGACGTTTGGCACCTCGAATATGTGTCTCGCGGTAACGCAATTGTGCGCGCTGTTTTGAAGGAGCTTCGCAAAGGAGTGCAGTCATGGGCAAGTTAACAATCGATTTACTCGTAATGGATGATGCCTGCGACCCATATATTTGCGGCGTTCGGGGGGCTTGCACCATTGAAGACCTGCAAGCCATTGAGAAGGAAATTGTTGAAAACCGAGATGACTACCTGCCAGCAGATGGGACCTACACCATTGAGGCCAGTTTTTTTAAGGGTCAGTACGATGAATATGGTCGTTGCGAAATTGCTCCTGGGTGGGAATGGGATGTCGTTGAGTTTTCACCTTTTGATTTTGGTGAGGAGGTCGCCCAATGAGCAACATCGACAAACGTGGATTACGGGAAGCAGCGGAGAAGGCGACGAAAGGCCGGTGGGCTGTTGAGTTCGACGATGAGATTTACTCCACTGACGGCGTGAACCATGAGCAAATAGCCATGGTATTCAGTGAAAACGAAGCGCGTGATGCTGCATTTATCGCCGCAGCCAACCCCGCCACCGTGCTGGCGATGCTGGATGAGTTGGAATCCGCAGAGAAGCGCATAGCAGAACTGGAGGCGACGCAGGGTAAGCCGGTTATGTTTATTGATGGTGATATTTCACCTGCTGACGCCGACAAGCTGGCGGCTGTAATTCGTGAATTCAACGAAGAGACAGAAACCCCGGCGGCACGAATGGCACGAATTATTCGCGAAAACCCGCATCCGACAAACATGTGCGATATGCCGGCTGCCGCATCCGGAAAAGGAGAGGCATCATGAGCATTATTACCAGAGAGCAGCAAAAACAAATCCTGATTGATACCGCGAATCACGTTATCAATCGCGACAACACGTCACCTCACAGCGAAAATCTTCGAGAGCTGGCGCGTATCGCGCTGGCATCGCTCGAAGCGGAGCCTGTGGGTGAGGTTTCCGAGCAGCGTGATGGACTGGTTATGGACGGCACGGTAGACCTCGGTGGAGCATCAACTCACCGAATTATTAAGGGAGCTAGCAAGATGAAACGGTTTCCGCTTGGCACGAAGTTTTACACCGCCCCTCCAGCGCCAGCAAATGCCGAACCCGTAGCCTGGCTGTGGTCACACAGGAAACATCCAAGCGAAGTATCTCTCGTTAGGCCGGAAGATGATGAGAGAGCAGAAGGTGCTCACTGGTCTGGGTGGAGTTGTCAGGCGCTTTATGCAGCCCAGCCAGCGTCGGCAGCAATGAAAGACCATCAGATTCGTGAGCTGGTAAATGAGCTGCGCGATATCGCTGTCGAGTACCACGGCACACAGCAGCTACGTGAACGCATCGCCAGAACTATTCGCTCCGCCATGCTTCAGGGTTCCGATGGCAACTCTCCGGTGATTCCGGAAGGCTGGGTAGAATGCAGTGAGCGGATGCCGGAGCAGTTTAAGGCCATCCTGGCATTCAATGAGTATGGAGAAGATTGGTCTGGTGCGTATGCCAGGTACTGGAATTTCTGTTGCGATAATCTGTTAGTAGAGCATGTCACGCACTGGATGCCACTGCCAAATCCTCCTAAGGAGTAATTTATGAAATTCTTACCAGTTGTTGGCTGGGAGGGAATCTACCAGGTTAATGATGGTGGAGATGTACTAAGCATACCTAGGGTAATTTTGAGGAGAGATGGCTCTAAACAGCGATTTAAAGGAAAGAAACTAAAACCGTTTTTAAACGAGGCAGGCTATCTCGTTGTCAGGTTGAGTGATGCCTCAAATGGCCGAAGGGAAGTTGCAAGAGTGCATAGGTTAGTAGCAGAGGCGTTTATACCGAATCCAAATGCCAAGCCAGAGGTTAACCATATCGATGGGGATAAATCCAACCCATCCTTAAGCAATCTTGAGTGGGTTACACCCCATGAAAATAGGCTACACGCCTGGAATACAGGGCTAAGAAATCGGTCACACCTTCCAGCATACAAAGGGGAGATGCAGGCTAATTCGAAATTAAACGATGCAAGTATAATGGAAATAAGATCGCTTAGATGGTCTGGGGTTTCATACGGAGTGCTATCTAAACGATATGGAGTTTCTAAAAGAACCATTATCAGGGTTGTTACTGGAGAATCATGGTCTCACTTACCAATGCCAGCAGCACCGCAGCAGGAGGTGAAGTGATGCATAACACCCTAACCATTATCAATATGCTCCGCACCAAAGGAATTGCCACTGTTCGCACTCCATCAGGAATTCGATTCATGGGTGCAGCAACCGCCAGCCAGCAGGACAGGGGAATGATGAACCGACTTACACAGGCCGAACTTGAAGCGGCTTTAAAATGGCAGAGGTCATAATATGAACGAAGAAATCACACTGCGCGACATCATCAAGGCCATTGTCATTCTGAAGCCGGGAGTCACTCTGGCAGAGGCTCAGATGATGATATGGGCCAAGACTGCAAGGTCAACTATGGCGACCGCGATGCACAGCATTGTTGACCAGGGGTTATTCACGACAAGGAGGATTGAGAACAAAGGCCGACCTGGATTTAAGTGTAATGCGTATTATCCAACCTCAACGCTGCTGGATTCATTCGCAGTTACGCGAGACATGATGGAGTACCTCGGGCTGACAGAGGTTAAGCTAAAGCCCAAGAAGCTTAAGCGAGAGGATAACACCGTCTTTGAGTCCTGCAAGCAGAGTGCTGCAATGAAGCGAGTGCTGTGGTTTTATGGGCGGGGTGAGCTGCCAGCCATCTGAATTAAGCCCCTTTTGGGGCTTTTCTTTTACCAGGCGGAAAGGTTGTAGCCAGTGTTGAGTTGAGGGGAGAATGCACAAACAAGGGAGTCGGCAAGGTTGTGTGAGGCGATGCCGCGCTTCTTGAGTGACTCTTTGCTTTCGACCTTAATCTTGCCGTTTGAGTATTCCCGGTTTGGAGCAGAAAGCTCGCCCTTCAACTTTGTCAGCAATTCAGGCGTGATGCAGGAAGAATCAATACTTATGATTTTCTCCATATCCACCTCCTTGCCCTCAACCACGGCCTTGTAGGTATTGTGGAATCGGTCTCGCAGATACCACCAGCCCATAGCCTTCATGTTCAGGAAGTGCTGTCCGTTCGTTCTCCCTGGCATATACTCAGAATCAGGGTTTGCTGGCGACTCGCTGGCTGTAAACTCTGTGAACGGGACGATTTGGCCATGCTGGCCCCTGGCTCTCATATCGGTTTCAATCTCGCGGAATTTACCCTTAACGCCAGCGCCTACACCGATGTTGTCATAGATGACATTGCCAATCTTGTCAGCAATAGCCTCAGCATAAACTCGCTGCCCTACAGCTACCGGATCGCGGTCTTTCCACTCATCCAGTTGATAGACAATCTGACCATCACGATAGCACCTGGCGTTAAAGTCCTCGCCCTCATCCATCGGGTCAAGGCCGCAGAACCTGTTCCCTGTTCGTGATATTCCAAGCTTAATATGGGCATCTATTGCAGCCTCTATCCACGATGGCTTGATGATAGATAGCGCGGAGTTAGCGACGGGCATACCAAGATAGACATGCTGGTACAGCTCCGGGTCATCATTCTTCATAAGCTCCATGTCGATGCGCAATTCCTCCGGGAATCTCGGGTTGGCGTCATAGTTTATGCATCGAACGATGCAGTATGGTTTACCCTTGATGGCATCGGGGTATTTGCGGTTAGTGACGAATCGCTGATAGGTGTCATCAAGTGGAGATTCAGGGTTAAAGCTCACCCATATCTCTGAGTCTTTTTTACGCAGCGTAGGGATTAGCAGCTTCCACGAATCTTTTGTTACCTTCGCGGCCTCCTCCACCCATGCTGCGTCAAATCCGGCGTAACCTTTAACCTTTTGCTGGTTTCGATGCAGGCCGTCAAATTTAATGATGCCCGTCCCGCGTTTTGCCATGATTTCAGTTTTCAGGACGTCAACCATGTCATGCAGGTTGCGGCGCTCAATCTCCTCGATAAACTCCTGGTATACGGAATCCTCGATAGACTTCATGATTTCACGGAAGCAGACAAGGCGCCATCCATGCCAGATGACGTTATTCAGAAGGATGGTTATGAATGTGCGGGTTTTTGCAGAGCCGCGCCCGCCGTATGCAACCTTGAATCTGGCTGGTTGCAAAAAGTCACGGTAGGCGCGGAAGATTTCACAGGTTTCACTCATCAGCGATTTTATATACTGGCGCCTGAGGGGTCATGGAACCATCCTCAGACACATGGTTAACGGTCTCTTTGTATCCGCCCAGCATCTTGATGAGCATGTCCTGTGCTTTCTGCTGGTCTGCCATCTCGAACTTCGGCCCCATCTTCGTGAAGGTGATGCCTTTGATGAGTCCGCGAATCTCTTCGGGCACTTCGTCAGAGTTCATCTTCACGACCGGAGCGGCCATCTCGCCAATCACCTCTCCATCGTCATTCACCATCGGGCGCTTATCCCATCCGATGAATTGAGTCACGTCAGCGAATGCCTGCGCCTGAATGCGCGATGCAATTTCGTCCAGGCTCATGAGTTTTGATTTGGCAATGAGGCGACGGGCTTCACGGACGTATGGGCCGACCTTTGGGTGGGTAAGCAATTTTGAGCCAGCAACGACAGCAGAGCGATACTCCATCGTGGCACCATAAGCATGCAGATACGCCTGGGTGGCATTGCCATTTGGAATGTAATGGTTTGCAAAAGTCAAATGTTCTTTACTTAACTCTGCCGCCATTTCCTCAAGCTCAGGCGTGAAGAAAGGCAGGTTGTTGTCTGTCTCTGGCATTTTAATCTCCCACCACGCAGCGCAGGTTATTTGAGTCGGATAGACGCTTTTTAATTTCGGATTTCACGGATTCATTAATATCCAAATCATCCTTATATACTGGAGTACGGGCCGACTTATGCTCAAGCATCATGTCCAGAACCTTAAAAGCATCCCGAATCTGAATAATTCGGTTTGCTTCTGAATCCGACAGCGTAATCTTCTCGGAGCCGTTGACCACTTCAATCCTGAAAGCCGGGCAATCGAAAATCATCACATCGCCAGTGCGTTTAAATTCAATCATTGTGTTGCTCCTGCCAAATATATTTCACAGTGATGGAACGGACTTTATCCTGATGGATATATCGCTTTCCACCATCAATTTCGAAGACTACGAATGGGCCTTTTGTTGTTGGCTCATGGTCGATATCTTCGAATGTTTCTACTGTGCCCATGCCGCCAGGGCCATGCATGCCATCATGATGCACATTGAAAATTGACTTCTCCAGAATCCTCGACATCAGCCTTCTCCGAATCCAGTTTGCTTAAGTTTCATCATTCTGTTCCACTCTTCATCAACTTCATCAATGGCGATCAGCTTGAAGCGAGTGCGACAAACCTTCTCGCCATAGTTGTGAATTGCTCTCGGGTTTGGGGTGCCAAAATTCTTGCTGCGTCCAGGTACGATGTAAACAACTTCACCGTTAACCGCAGCTTCCATCGCTTCCTTCATGCCGTTACGAATAAAATCGCGCGGGGTAAATTGTTTCATCATTCATCCTTTCCGTTGTTTCCCATATTATCGCCCCGCGATGAAACAGTGTCAACCTCGGTAAGACTTGATGTCACTGCGCACCCAGTTGCGCGGGATGGCAAAGGTGCCCATCTTCTTGCCGGATTCGGATGCTTCTTTGCACATAAGTTTACCATCGGAAGGGCGGTATTCGGAATTATTGACCACATCCCGCAGCCAGAAATCGCCATTGACTTTATGGGTGAAGGTGCGGATATGCCCATCCACTTCAATCTCTGCCGTCATCTGTACGTTGCGAAGGATGTTCACCACAGTTGCCCAGCTTTTAAAGCCGTACTTCTTCATCAGGTCCGTAACAGGGATTAAGTCCGGGTCAATCTCATGGGCTTTGGCAATGAATGGTGCCATGTCGATAACGGGCGATGCGTCAGCTAGAGAGACATCAGATGGCTGTGATTTATTCCCAGACTTAAGCGCCTTTACCTGCAATTTAAGCTCTTTCACTTCAGCGATGAGTTTTTCAACCTGTGCGGCAAGGTTTGCATAGTGCGGGGATGGTTTGCGTTTCATGTGGACTCTCCTGTTGTGTCAACCTTGAGGAGAATTTAATGGTGTGAATGGTGTTTGTCAATATGCTTATGATTGATTCTCACTCCCTGTAGGATGATAGGGTGGCTGGTGACTACCGTTGACACTCCCGCACCCCCTTCACCTTAACAGGGTGTGAGGTTATCATATTATTTTTATAAAGTCAACAGATGAGATGCAAAGACAAAAGATAAAGGTCGAGGTTGACATAATCACACCTGGAGGGTAGATTTGAGTGAAACAACAGGAGCAAATGATGGACAAAATAGAATGGCTTGAAAGCATGCACACTCTGCATGGTGCAGTTGAGATTCTGTATGTTGTTTCTGGATACCAGATTCAGAGAACATTTGATGACGATGAGGTGGGTGATCCGATTGAAGCACCAACCCTTGCTGAAGCAATTGAGATTGCGATGGCTGCCGGATGGAAGCCACTGACAATGAACAATATCAATGAGGAGTGGAAATGACACAATTAACCGAAGAATCAATGAAAGAGTACGACGAAATGCAGCAGCGCCTTATGGATGAGTTCATTAACAACATCTCACCGTGGATTGACTGGGTGGGCATGTCTGGGTTTGAAGAAAGCATGGCTCGCTCGGCAGTTCGCAGCCTTATCAGCCTTTCGTATTATGAAGGCACAATGAATGGCATTCGTGTTATGCAGCATAGCATGAAGGAGTTCCAGGATGATGCAGCGCGGGACATTTGAGGCGGTGAAGTTATGAGGCTGTATCAGTGCTATCGGTGCGGAGAATTGAAAGACTGGTATCGCTTCAATCCTGGGCAAAAGTATTGGGTAAGGAAGTGCATCAGATGCGAAATGACCACAACAGGCGTAATGCCAATTCAGCAAGGTGATGAGCACAGGTTTAAGTGCAAAAAGATTATGAGGGCGTGCAAATGAAAAGCAGCAGAGAGCAGTTTGAGGAGTGGTATATGGAAAACTGGGGCCACACAGAAGATGACCATGAAACTCTGTTTGAACGAGAACCAGATTGCCCTGAAGACTACTACCGAATTGGAGTGCGATTGGCTCATCACGCATGGCAGGCCAGCCGCGCGGCGATTGAGATTGAATTGCCATCAATGGAAGACCCTGCAAATTTCTTCTGTGAAGTTTATGACTGTGAGCTGGTTCATGAATCGCTGGCGAATTGCGGGATAAAGGTGAAACAATGAACATCCTCTCCCTGTTCAACATGGCGCAGGCTGCGAACCCAAAAGCCGATGTCACTATCCTCAGCGGTGGGCATGACTCCATAATAATTATCTGGCATTGGGATGGTCGGTATCTTAATCGCCGATACTGCAAGGCTCGCATTACCGGGCATCATTACGGCGAATATGAGGCATGGCGAATAGCGTTTAATGCTGCCGCTGAGATTATGGGCGTCGTGGAGTGCGCGAAATGATTATCTGGTCACTATTCGACGGCTCAGGGATTATGGTCCAGCCGTGGGCTGACGCAGGGCATAAATGCTACTGCTTCAATTACGACAGAGCAAACCACGGAAGCTACGCCCCTATAAGGGTAGTACACGATAATATTGAGTATATTAATTACTGGATAGATGATTTCTTTGAGGATTACGCCTATAAATTGGGCTTAGTACCGCCGGATGTTATTTTTGCATTCCCTGACTGCACGGAATTTGCAGGGTCCGGGGCAAAACACGGACACACGGGGTTGTCTTCTCTTCATAACGCCAAGATGGTGGAAAAACTTGCTAATGACTATAACGCCGTCTGGATGGTAGAAAACCCGGTAGGTAAGCTGTCTACGTTGTGGCGGAAACCTGACCATTATTTCCACCCGTTCGAGTACGGAGGCTACTTGACTGGCGAGGAAGAAAGTTTCCACCCACGCATGCCTGCGCGCGATGCGTATACGAAGAAAACCTGCCTATGGACAGGTAACGGTTTTGTGATGCCAGAAAAGAAACCCGTTCCTCATATCGGCAAGTTTTGGGGTTGGGCTTATCTTGGTGGGAAGTCAGAGAAAACCAAGCAGCTACGCAGCCTGACCCCGCGCGGATTTGCCCGTGCGGTATTTGAGGCTAACAAAGGTTGACCCATCTATAACAGGGCGGGATGATAGCCACCCCATTTACCTGGAATAAATCATCATGGCAGAAGAACAAATAAACAGCCTCGTCAACCTGGCGGCTGAGCAGTCACTTATCGGCGGCATCCTGATTCTGGGGTTCGATGCAGATTTTCGTGAGCGAACAGACTACGTTTTCCAGAACGTGCGGGAATCTGATTTCTATGCCGCATCACACCGCATTATCTGGCGTGAAATCTGCGCGATGACCGACAAGGCAAAGTCAGTGGATGTGATTACCCTGTTCGACATTATCGAAAGTAAGGGTATGGGTGAAAAAATAGGTGGCTTCGCATACCTGGCGGAGATAGCCAAAGGAACGCCCAGCGCCGCAAACATCAACGCCTATGCTGACATCGTGGTTGAGCGTGCAAATGCGCGTGAAGTTCTGCGCCGGATGAATGCCGCCCGTGAAATCATCACTAAAGAAGATGGTCGTTCACTGGCTATCCGCCTGGCAGAAGCAAGTGACATTACCGCAGGCATCGACAACATATCAGCGGGCCGTATGCTGTTCAATCCTGTCGATGTGATCACCTCGCAGCTGGAGACCATTGATGAAGACTATTCCCTTATCGAGAAGATTTTCGATGAATGTATTAAGCACAAAGATATTACTCTGCTTACTGGCGCTGGCGGCACGGGTAAATCCTGGCTCACCATCAAACTTGGCATTTCTGTCGCGCTCGGGCGTCCCGCATTTGGCGGGAAATACAATTTCCTCACTCCCGTGGAGCAGGGTGTGGTCGTCTTCCTGATTGGCGAGGACAGCATTGATGATTACCGGCATCGCCTGGATAAGCTGATTAAGGCGGCGGGCATGACCCGTGATGAGAAGGCGCAGATTCTTTCGTCAATCCTGTTCGTGCCACTGCGTGATAAGGATATTCGTCTGATTAAGCGTGAGCGCGGTGGAGACCTGGAGCAGACAGGGGTTATTCGCAATCTTGCCGCATCACTGAAGGCATGTAACTGCCGCCTCGCCATTCTTGACCCAATGAACAAATTTGCCAGCGGTGAGGAGAACAGTAACAACGAGGCAAACGTGTTTATCAACGCTGTGCGGCGCGTGGTTGATTTATCTGCCTCTACAGTGCTTATGGTCCACCACTCATCAAAAACCGACCCTGGAGGCTCGCGTGGGGCTTCTGCGCTGGTGGATGGGGCGCGTTGTCATCTTGCACTGGCAACCATGTCGCAGCTTAAAGGCGAGAAGGCAGAGGCTGGTGATGATGACATCATTCGCCTGACCATGCCGAAGCATAACAACTTCAAGGGTTGGGATGGCCCGGTATGGCTCAAGCGAAGTGACGCTGGCGATATGCTGACGATTGACCCGCCGGAGATGATTGGCACAGGAGCTATCGCCAAGCGATTCCATGTGGATACTACGCGCGTTAAATCGCTCATCATTGAGTGTATCCGTAGCAATTCCAGACCGACAAGCACCAGCGAGTTTATTAACGCCTTCATCGACGGCCCTGGTAAAGAGTTGTGCCCTAACTACGGAAAGGCAAAGGATATTATCGGCGAGATGCTTAACGACGGCATCCTGGAAGAAGGCACGATGTTCAATCGTAAGGTGCTGCTGGTGGCTGAGCGTGAGAATGATAATTTTACCTGGTGATTGTGGTTGACATCATGCAGTTAAGTGGTAAGGTTTAAAGGAATTTTAGCGGGAGCAAAACATGAAGCAGCCACGATTCTATCAGACGGAAGCAAAGGAGGCGGTGATTCACCGCATCCGGGAAAACTCGAAGAAAGGTGTCGCCAGCAGGATTCTGGTCGATGCAGCAGCGGGAGCAGGGAAAACCATCATGATGGCAATCATTGCCCAGCATGTTCATGAGCGCGGTGGTCGAGTGTTGCAGATTGCGCGTCAGCCTATACTTGCCGAGCAGACCTATCGTGAGTTCTATGATTTCGGCGTGCCTGCCGGGATGTACGCCGCCAAGTTCAATAAGCGTCAGGTATATCAGGTGACTGTAGGAACAGAGGGCACGATTGTTAATGGCCTTGCTGACTTCAATAAGCCGGTTGATTTACTTTTGATAGATGAAAGCCATCAGGTAGACATTGAGAATGAAGACACTCAATTCATGCGCATCATCAATCATCTTGATGGTGTTGCGAGAAAAGCCGGTCGCCTTATGCACATCGTTGGTGTTACTGGCTCGCCATTCCGTGGCACTGCCCACCTTACCACATTCGACTTCTGGCATGAGGTTGTTTACGACATCGGCGTCGACCGGCTGACTGAGATGGGATTCCTTTCGGTTCCCGTCTATGGGTTCCCGGATGCTGACGATGATGCTCTTGATTTCTCCAGCGTGGATACTCGCAGCGGCTCATGGGAGTTCAGCGAAAAGGAACTCGACGAAATCGCCATGTCTGACTCTGGAAAGAAAAAACTTGTGCGCATTCTGATGCAGGTCATTGAAAAGACCAAAGACCGTAACCAGCGCATTGTGTTCGCATCCACCAAGCGCCACGCCAGGGAGATTCGCCGCATCCTCATCGCGCTGGGTGTCGACAAATCAAAGATAGGCCTTGTCACTGACGATTCCAGCGAGGCAGAGAAAGACCGCGTAATCAAGCTATCGAAGGAAGGCAAACTCGACTGGCTGATTAACGTGTCGGTGCTGACCACCGGCTTTAACTCGCCACTGATTGACGTTGTGGTGTACCTTCGTCCGATTGGTTCGCTGGTGCTACTCATTCAGTCTATGGGTCGCGGCGCTCGACTGCTGGAGCAATGGATGAAGGACGCCGGATTCCATAAGGATAATTACCTGGTTCTGGATTATGCCGGGGTATTCGACCGGCTTGGGCATTTGCTGGATGACCCGACTACTGGTGAAGCACTGGCGCAACGTGATAAATCGCGCGGCGAGGATAAACCATGCCCGCGCTGCCATGAGATGAACAGCAAGGCTGCGCGTCGATGCCGGGCAAAGGATGAATCCGAGCCGGATAAACGCTGCGGCTTCTTCTGGACGTCACAGATTTGCCCTGACTGCCAGACTGAAAACGATATTGCAGCTACTGAATGCCGGAATCCGTCATGCAGGCGCGAACTAAGGGACTCAAACAAGGCGCTGCTGCATCATCCTTATTCAGATGAGGAAATGGTTGGCGTTAAGAAGATGGACGTGCTGAATACGAAAGGAGGCGCTCTGATGGTGCGCTTTACCCTGGAAGGCGACGAGCGTCAACCGTACCTGATATTCCCGATGGGTGGTGAGTTATCGAGGCGCATTCTGAAAAAGGAATTTGTCGATGTGTACGTTCAGCTAGGATGGCGCGGAAGGGTGGCATCCATGAAAACAGCGGAGCAGATTGCGAAGATGTCTGGTGCATTCATGACGCCGAAGGCTATCGCGTATCGCATCAACGGCAATAACCGCTATGTCGTCGGAAGGAGGAAGTTCGCATGATAATCAAAAAACAACTGCGGAGTGGGTATTGGGTTTACTGGGATGACGCCGAGCAAAAAGGTAATTGCCGTCTTGAGGTATCTGAGCAGATTGACTCAATGGCATGGCTGAAGGAGTTTTACCCGGAGGCCAGAAAGGTGACTTTTCATGTACCGAACGAGAGCGATTCTAAGCCTCAGCACAGGTCCTCACTCCAGCAGCAAGGGGTAACGTCAGGCGTTAGCGATATCATCACGCTGTGGGGCGCTGGCGCGGTATTTGAGATGAAGCGGGCAATCAGGTCGAAGTCATCTGTTAGCAAGGAGCAGCGAGAGTTTCTGAGGCTGTCACATCAGCAAGGGAAGTTTGCTGCATTGTGCTACGGCTCATCAGCTTTTAAGCAGGCATGGCTTGACTATCTTAAATCAATTGATGAATGATGGTTGACACTATATTCTGATGAGGTATGATTACTTCATCAGAAATAGGAGGAATTATGGGAATTAAATCGTTAAGCCAGTACACATGCGACAGATGCGGATATCAGACCACAGACCCATCTGAGTGGGTTAATCACGAGTCAGGGCAATTGAATATCCAATATAACGGAAGCATAGGCTCATCTTCATATAATGGAGATTGCGGAGGCATTAATATTAATGAGAAAAAATGGCTATGCCTTTCGTGTACAAGAAAATTCCTGTCATTTATGAGTAATAAAAAATGAATAGAGAAGAATTTCTGCAAACTAACGTAAAGAAAATTTTACGCAGAGAAGGGTTTTCTCCAGAAGCTGCGGAGTCCGGAGCTGATGCAGCGCTTGATTTGCACTTACGAAAAACAGATTTCCCGAAAGGAAAAGCGTTCGATTTCTGCCTAAAGAAAGGTCGGGATGCAGCAAGACGGTTTCAATCATCACAGAGGGTAAGGTAATGACAACAACACTACTCCCGGCGCTCGTACCGGCGCAGCAATTCCTGATGGCACAGGAGCAGCAATTTCAGGCAGTGCTTTCAGATGACCGAATTAACTTTGCGAAAGAGTGCCAATTCGCATTGCAGCACCTGAGCAATAATGATTTCACCCGCCAGGTGGCGATGAAGAATCAGGAATCATTCCGCAATGCAATTATCAACGTCGCAGCTATCGGCATCAGCCTTAACCCGGCGGCAAAACTGGCGTACCTGGTGCCACGAAAAGGCACGGTTTGCCTGGATATCGGATACCTTGGCCTTGAGCATCTGGCGATTGAGTCAGGCTCAGTCCTGTGGGTACAGACTAAATTAGTGCACGCCAATGACACATATGTAAACACTGGCATCAATACCGCGCCAGAGCATCAGTATTCCGCATTCGGAAAGCGTGGCGATATCGTCGGATGCTACTGCGTGGCTAAAGTCCATGACGGCTCATTCCTTACCGAGGAGATGAGCATCGAAGAAATCCACCGCATTCGCGGACGCTCAGAGTCATTCACAAAAGGCAGCATGTCGCCGTGGAAAACCGACGAAGGCGAGATGATTCGCAAGACTGTCATCAAGCGAGCAGCAAAGCACTGGCCGAAGAAGGTGCGTCTTGATGCAGCTATCGACATGCTCAACCGTCAGGGTGAAGGAATCGACTTCCAGCGCGAGCGAGCACCAGTGCGTGAGAAGGCAATTAGCCCGGCAACCGATGAGCAGGTCAAGGCAATACGCGAAGGCCTGGAGTTTATCAGTCGCCCGGAGGAAGCATTCCTGAAATACTTCTCTGGCAGCATCGCTAAGCGCGTCATTGAGTCCATTGAGGAATTGACAGAGGAAGAGGCAATCAAGGCTATCAGTACCATTCAGTCAATCATGGATAAGCAGGCAGAGAAGCAATCAAATAGAGAGGTATTCTGATGTTAATCGAACAACTACGCACGCGCCTGTCTGCATTCAATGACACATTCGGATTTGACTGCGTTACCGTTGAGCAGCGTTCATACCAATGGCACAAAATGCGCCTCGGCGTAATAACAGCGTCCGGAATTGACGCAATCCTTGCCAAGACCGGCAGCGCCACCCGTGACGGATACATGGCAACACTGATTGCAGAGATTGCAACCGGCGCCCCAAGTGAGCCAGTAAGCGCTAAGGCATTGCAGCATGGAATCGACAATGAGCCATTCGCAATCGAGTCATACTCGTTCGCCACCGGTGAAATCGTCAACCAGATACCTTTCGTTTATCGTGATGCAAGCATGCGTTGCGGATGCTCACCTGACGGTGTGACAGAGAAGAAAACTATTGAGTGCAAAGCACCATGGAATACCAGATATCACATAGATGCCATTGTGGATGGTCGCATAAAAAAAGAGTATCAGGAGCAGGTGCAATTCCAGATGTGGGTGTGCGGCACGGAATCGGTGGACTTTGTTTCATTCGACCCGCGCATGTTGAAGCATAACTTCTTCATGACGACAGTCGAAAGGTCAGACCTGTTCATGAAGAAATTCGACGACGCTATCCCACAATTCATCATGGAGATGGATGCCAAGCTGGAGCGTCTTGGATTCAAGTTCGGTGAGCAATTCAAGGCATGAGAAAGGT
>Ga0065712_10067961_pt1 | contig 18984 bp, 18 predicted proteins | sample MisRhiReplicate1_FD_59099 | JGI IMG/M metagenome (GOLD analysis project Ga0065712, IMG submission 59099) | Miscanthus rhizosphere microbial communities from Kellogg Biological Station, MSU, sample Rhizosphere Soil Replicate 1: eDNA_1 v3... | ecosystem: Host-associated > Plants > Roots >...
CTTCGGCTCGCGCTTTTACGGCTCGGAAAATCTTTGCTTAGCGATTTCGATATCGCCGATCGAACCCACCAAGGTCAGGCGGTCGTTTGAGCAGAGCTTGGTATTGCCGTGGGGGACCAACAATTCGCCATCGCGCCGGATGGCCAGCGCCAGGAGACCACCGGGAAGATCCAGTTCTCGAAGCGGTTTGTCGATGTCGTGCGGATTTGTGAGGATCACTTCGCAGACTTCTTTGTCATCGTCAGTGCGCGCAAACAAGGTATAAATCGCGGGCGTGCGTGCGAGCAAGGCCAGCAAAGAGGGACGGTCGAGAGCGGCATTTATGGTCGATACGCCAATTGTATCGAAACGGCCCCGATGGCTCGGGTCGCTTAACTGCGCGACAACATGGGGTACTCCATAACTGTTTTTCGCCAGCTCGCAAACCCGATAAGCCGACTCCGCGTCGTCGTATGTGCACACCAAGGCGCGCGCGGATTGGCAAAGCGTTCTCAGCGCCGCGCTGTCATGCTCAGCTGAACCCGACTGAGTATTGAAGCCCCGCCGCGCCGCTTGCGCGATCCGCTCGGGGTCCGTGTCGATAATGCAAACCGGTTCAAGGTGGGCTTTAAGTCGCCTGGCAACTTGCATTCCCAAGTCGTCAGCGCCGACCACCACAATGTTTTGCCGCCGGGTGCGCTGGCCGCCGGGAAGCAAACGAATGAACACCAATGGCGCGGTCGTGACGGTGGCGATGGCGACTAAGATGATCGCGGAATTCACCGACTCGCCGATCACACCGAGGCGGGTGCCGATAGCTGCGGCGGCGATGATCAGCGACAAGCGAGCCGACAGCAATGAGCCAGCGGCCAGAGACTCTTTCAGTGAAAAATTCGCCAAGAACAGAAGCGCCGGAATCATCTTTACCAAAACTGCGCCGACGAATAGAAACGGAACCAAAAGCAAAGCGCCGGCGGACGCGAGCAGGGCCGGCAGATTGAACCCAATACCCACTTGAATGAAAAAAATCGGAATGAAAAAGCCAAAACCGATGGCTTCGAGCTGATGTCCGAGCTCAGCGTCATCCGCGGTGCGGAGAAGGCCGATGATCGCGCCGGCCAGAAAGGCGCCGAGAATAATTTCCGAGCCGAGTTCCTGGGAAAGCGCCACGAAGGCCAGCATGATAGCGAACGCGGCGCGCACTTTAATTTGCGCAGTGGCGTGGCTCAGTTCCTCGATCGTGCGGCGCAGTGCGGCCGCTTTGTTGAAAATCGTGCCGAATCGGTAAATCAGAAAAAAAGCCACGAACAAGACTGCGATCAACAAGATTTCCGCGGTCAAGCCGCGCGAAACAATGGCGACCGCCAGCGTGATCAGGAGCATGGTGGCAAAATCGGCGAGCACCGCGCTCACCAGAATACATTGGCCGAGCCGCTGGCCAATGAGATTGGTTTCTTTCAGAACCGGCACGACCACGCCAAGCGATGTCGTCGACAAAATGAGTGCCATGATCCAACGATTTGTCGCCAGGCCGAAGCGCACCAGGAAGTAAGCGGCAACGGACGCCAAGCATAAAGTCAGAGCGAAGTGCGAAAGTGCCAGCCAAAGAACCTTCCGACCGCTGCGCCCAGGCGTTGGCGCCGAGGATCGCAAGCTGTTGAAATCGATTTCCATGCCGGAGAGAAACATCAGGAAGACGATGCCGAAGTTCGCAAAAATTCCGACGAGCAGATCATCGGGCGGTACAAACGAGAAACCGCTCCGCCCTACGATCATTCCAGCGACAATTTCTCCGACGACGATAGGGATTGAAAGGTGTTTAATACGCGAAAGAAAAATAGGCACTGCAAACGCGATCAGTAGAACAATGAGCAATGGGGCGAAAGAATGGGTGGCGTCCATGTGGCGGGCTCTAATCCATTTAGGTTGTGGCGCGCCGTTTGACACTCTATCGATGCGCTATTCGCGTAGAGACCTGTGTGCTCGTTCGGCCGCGCTTTTCAGGAGCTGGGTTGCAGCTAATCTACAAGCTTTATGGCAGATAAATAATGGCCTAGTGAAGCTGGGCCCCGATTTGCAGCCCCGCCTCTTTGGCGAATGCCGCCGCGCTCATTTTGGCGCCTTGGCCGCGGACTCTTTTCACCGCAAGACTGCCGCCGTTGAGCGCAATCGTGATTTCATCCGCGCCGATGTGGATGATTTGACCGGGGAGAGAGGCGGGGGCGCCGCGTTGCAAACGAACATCGAAGATGCGCAGTTGTTTGCCGTCATAGGTCGCGTGTGCGCCGGGCTGCGGATCACAGCCCCGAATCAAGTTATGCACTTGCACCGCTGGCTTGGACCAATCGATTTTGGCATGCTCATCGCGGCAGGGCGGGTCGTAGCTCGCTTTGGATTCGTCCTGACTGATGCGCGGCGGATTTCCTCTTTTGATCAAATCCACAGCTTCGCCAATCGCCTCGATACCGAGGGGAAATATTTTATTGAAGTAGAGAGATCCGGTCGTATCTTCCGGATCGACCGGCACTTCTTTTTGCAGCAGAATCGGACCGGTATCAATGCCGCGATCGACCCAGAACAACGTCAGCCCGGTCACGGTTTCGCCTTTAATTAGCGCCCAGTTGATGGCGCTCGCGCCGCGATATTGAGGCAGCAGCGACGGATGAAAACAGATGCTGCCCAGTCGCGGCACGCTGAATACACGCTGGGGCACGATAAAGCTCACGAAAGCAAGGATCGCGAGATCGGCATTGAGCGCGATAAATTCCTCACGAACTTCCGGAGCTTTGAATGATTTATGCTGACGAACAGGAACGCCGAGATCGAGGGCTTTCTGCTTAACCGGATCGAATTTCCCATTCGGGAGATCCGGTGGGCAGTAGACCGCCACTACTTCGTCGCCCTTGCTGACGATTTTTTCCAAACTTTTTTCGGCGAAAGCCGCTTGACCGATCAGAATGATGCGCATCTCGTTGTCCTTCTCTACAGAAGTTGCACTTCCTAGAATAAAAGCATCGATCGATAGATTAGTGAAAGTGTAAATCGTTCAAAACGTTGTCAACGGCTGAAACAGCTTGAATGTTTTGCACCTCAAAAATTCAGCCGATCACTTTGTAGTCGCCGCCTTTGTAGCTCTTGCACAGATTGACATAGGTGGAGGAACCCATTTTGATCCAATGCAAAGCTTCTCCGGCGAGCTCTTTCTTGACCTTTGCCGGGGCGCCCGCTGCGAGCACCCGTGGAGGAATTTTAGTGTGCGGCACGACGACGCTGCCGGCGGCGATCAAGGCTTCCTCGCCGATTTCAACATTCTCCAGAAGTGTCACGTTCATGCCGATGATGGCGCCACGTTTGATCAGTGGGCCTTCCATGATGGCGCCGTGCCCGATGGTACAATCGTCTTCGATGATGGTCGGCGCTTCGCCGGAATGGAGCACGCAATTGTCCTGAATGCTGGTCCGAGCGCCGACCCTGATGGGATTTTGATTCTGGTCCGATCGGATCACCGCGCCCCACCAGATGCTGGCTTCATCACCGACGATCACATCGCCGATGATCACCGCGGTGGGCGCGACAAACGCGCTCGGTGAAATACGCGGCGCTTTACCTTTATACTCGATAATCATGCGGCATCCTCCGTGTATTTGAACCACGATATTTGACGTGCCTCGCGAAATCAATAATGGTAGGCGGACGGGCCCTCACCCCAACGGTTTCTCAACGCGCGAAAACATTGGATCAGCTCAATGCAAGAGTGGAGTAAAAAATGATTTTCTTCAGGTTTGCGGCGATAGCAATTTTTGGGTTTAGCTCGGCGGCATCGGTGCTTGCGCAAAACCGCGAATCCACTTTGGCGGCGCTTACGAAACTTGTTCCGGCCGAGCGGCAAGCCCGTATGATCGAGGGCGCCAAGAAAGAGAATGGGCTCGTCTGGTACTCGAGCACGACCGCCGAAGATGCTTTAGCGCTGACCAAAAAATTTCACGAGCATTATCCCAACATTCAAATCAATCACTTTCGCTCTTCGAGCGAGAAACTGCTCGAAAGGATTCTCGCGGAAGCGCGAGCCAATGCCTTCAAGGAAGATATCGTCAGCCTGCCGGAGCTCGAACCTCTCGATCATGATCAAACGGAAACTTTTGATCCGGTACGAGCCGCTGGAAAATTCAATTTATCCGCCCGAGAGCAAAGATCCGCGCGGTTATTGGACGGGACTTTACACCTCTGCCTGGGTGCCCGCGCATAACACTAAGCAGGTCGGCAAGGATGATGCGCCGAAGAGCTACAAGGATTTCCTCAATCCCAAGTGGAAGGGCGGCATTGCGATGGATAACGAGCCGTACAATTGGTACGTGGTGTCGCTCCGTTACTTGGAGAGCCGGGACGGAAAAGAAGCGGCGCTGGACTTCATGAAAAAACTCGCAGCGCAGCAGATTCAGTGGCGTAAGGGCCATTCGCTCATCGGACAGCTCATGTCGGCGGGCGAGTTTCCGCTCGCCGCGGAGCTTCAGGTGCACACCGTGGAGCGCGCCAAGGCGCAGGGCGCGCCCATTGACTGGACAGTGTTGGACGGCGTGATTCCAATCTCGAAAGTTGGCGCCGCGATCACCAGCACGGGCGCGAATGTTTACAGCTCGGCGCTGTTTTACGACTTTCTGTTGTCACGCGCCGGCATGGAAACGATTCGGGCGAGCCGGCGTATTCCAACGCGGCCCGATGTGACTGCGCCTTATTTGAAACCTTACAAACTGTTGCCGTTCGATCCGCAAGTGATGGACGAGTTCGACAAGTACGTCGCGCTGTTTAGAGATACTTTCAAGCCGGCGCAATAAAACCGGGCGGCGCAGGATGCTGCGCCGCTACGACCCTTTCCGTTGAGAAGACCTGCCCTAGTGACAGTAACGCATTCACCCGATGTTAGCGGCGCGATTCGCCGGCTCGTAGTGATCAATTCGATTATCGGCGTGACCACCGCGGGAATTTCCACGCGCATCTTCATGATCTCGGCACCCACTCTTGCCGCAGCGCTCGACACCGACATGTTGGGCATCTCCTGGGCGCTGATCGTTTATCAAATGGCCGGGATCGGTTTGGGCGTGATCTGCGGCCGACTTGGAGATATTCACGGCCATCACAAGCTCTACGGCGCCGGGATGTCGGTGATGGCCCTGGCTTCACTGCTTTGCGGATTTTCACAAAACGTGGGGCAGCTCATCCTATTTCGCTTTTTACAGGGGATCGGCGGCGCGATGATTCAATCGTCGGGACGGACGCTGGCCTTTAGAGCGATGCCGGCTGGTTCCGAGGGAAAAGCTCAGGGACTGCTGGCGATGTCGCATCAGTTGGGTTTTTTTGTCGGGCCGCCGATCGGTGGGCTGATCATCGACTGGGTGCACTGGCGCGGCATCTTTTTTTTCTTGTTTATACCGAGTTTGGCGGGCGCGGCGATGTGCGTTTGGACGGGCCGGGTTGCGGCGACACAGACACCCGGCCGGCAGGCGATCGACTATCTGGGTGGAGCATTGCTGTTCGGCTTGACGATTTTTGCAACCCTGTTGCTCGATCAAAAAGTCGCCGAGGTGGTCGGCAGCGCCAATCGGCTGGCGTTGGGCGTTGTTCTGGTCATGGCGGTTGTGTTTTTCATCGGCCACGAAAAACGCCACTCGAGCCCGCTGATCAGTCTCTCGGTTTTTTCAGAAAAGATTTTTGGCTACGGCTCGGTGGGTCTTTTGATCTGCAATATCAACCAGGGGCTAAACACCTTCATTACGCCTTTTTACTTGCAAGAAGTATTACGGGTTTCGCCGAGCTTCATCGGAGCGATATTTCTGGTGCCATCGCTCTTGAGCATGGTGCTTTCGCCGCTGAGCGGCGCTCTCACGGACCGAATCGGTTCACGCTGGCTGTTGATTAGTGGAGTGTTGGTGCTGATGATTAGTTTTATGATCGGCGCTTATTTGCGCGCCGATTCGCACTGGAGCCTGCCGGCGCTTTTGCTGGCGTTGACCGGAATCGGTTCGGCTTTTTTCAACACGGCGTCGCAAGCGGCGATGATCCGCGCATTACCGAAAGCCCACTGGGGCACCGCCATCGGAATCATCAACGGGGTTTTCGGCTTTGGCCAAATGCTCGGGATCTCGCTCAGCGTTATTCTGCTGACATTATCGTTCCGCTATTATACCGGCGATCCTCTGGCCACGCCCGATCCGGCAAAGGCGAGTTTGTTCGTTACCGCGATGAACCTGACTTACTGGTTCGCGTTGGCGATCGCTGTTGTTCCGCTGCTGACGTCGACCAAGTTCAAGGAGCAGATTTAAAACGATCCCGCGCTATTTGAGGCCGAACTGTTCTTCTGCCAGCGCGCAAATTTGCTGGCCGATCGCGAGGGAGGCTGTCGCACCGGGGGATGGCGCGTTGAGCACGTGGATCGCGTTGTGGCTCTGTTCGATGACAAAATCGTCGATCAGCGCGCCGCTCGCCGAAACGGCTTGCGCGCGGACACCGGCGCCGCCCGGAATGAGATCGCTCTCGCGGACCTCGGGGAGGAGCTTCTGCAGAGCACGGACAAACGCCGCCTTGCTGAGCGAACGATAGAGCTCGCCAAATCCGGTCTGCCAGTATTTTCCGCTCATTCTCCAGAAGCCCGCAAATGAAATCGTGCGCCAAAGGTCCCGCAAATTGATATCGGTGTGGCGATAACCCTCGCGCGCGTAGGCGAACACGGCATTGGGCCCAGCTTCGACACCGCCTCTGGCCATCCGGGTAAAATGAACGCCCAGGAACGGAAACGTCGGATCGGGCACCGGATAGATTAAGTTACGCACAAGAAATTGTCTTTCTGCGGCCAGTTTGTAGTATTCGCCGCGAAACGGAATGATCCGGTGCTCGGGCGCCGTGGATCGCCTCCGGTCGCGAGACATCTGCGCAACCAAATCCGACTGCAAACCGCAGCAATTGATGACGCGTTTGGTACGATAGTCGCCGCCGGTTGTCTGCAGGACAATTTCAGCGGGTCGATCGAGAATGCCGACGACCTTTTGGGATAAACGAATGTCGCCGCCGGCGTCGCGCACTTTATCGGCATAGGCCGCAGTCACTTTTTTGTAGTCGACGATTCCGGTCTGAGGAACGTAAAGACCTTTGATGCCGATGGCGTGCGGCTCGAGCTCCTTCAGTCGCTCGGGCTCGATGATCTCCAGGCCTTCGAGACCGTTGGCGAGGCCGCGGCGATGCAGCTCGTCCAAGCGCGGCAATTCTTCCCGGGTGGTGGCAACGACGACCTTGCCGCAAATTTCGTAAGGGATGCCATTCTCATCGCAAAATGCCATCAGTTCTTTGCGGCCGGCGACGCAGGAGCGCGCTTTCAGTGAACCGGGGCGATAGTACAATCCCGAATGAATGACGCCGCTATTGTTGCCGGTCTGATGGCGCGCGAGCTCGGCTTCTTTTTCAAGCAGGAGCAGTCGTAGGCCGGGATGGGCGCGACCGATTTTCAGAGCCGTGGCGAGCCCGATGATTCCGCCGCCGACGATTGTCAGGTCGTACTGGGAGGCCATAATCGAATGGGCTCGTTCAAATCGCTCAAGCCGCGGCGGACTAAATGTGCAGCAATCGGCGGGAATTTTTCTCCGTAAAAGATCTAACGTGTTGCGGGTTGTTTTGCGCGTCAATCGCCAAGAAACCCTTGCTTAACGGACCGAGACCGCCGCAGTAATCCGAGCCGAACACAATATTGTGGTCACCCATTTTATGAATCAAAAAGGCGAGAGTCGGCGCGTCAGAGCTCGCGCAGTCGATGAAGAAATGCTCGAGAAAAATATCCGAGTATTTTTGTTCGCCTTGGGGGCCTTTGTGTTTCCAAAAAAAACGGTGCAATAACAGCGGCAAGCCGCCACCGGAGCTACGAATGACGATGCGCAGGTTTGGGTAGCGATCGAAGAGCCCGCTGGCAATCATCCGTAAACAACATTCAGCGACCTCGCCGTCCGAAAGGACGGCATAAGCAACGCCGGCGCCGCCATCTTCGAGGCGTTTTAGGGACGGGCTTTGGGCGGTTCCGGCGCCGTGCAAAAAGATCGGCAGATCGAGCTCGGCGATCTTGGCAAAAATAGGGTCCATCGCCGGCGTATCGACGAGCATCTCGCCGTCCACATGGGGATAGAGCAAAACGGCGCGAAAATTCTTCTGCGCAGTGCGCTCGAGTTCCTCGACGGATGCGTCGATGTTCTTGAGCGAAAGCGCGGTGATGCCGGCCAACCGATCTTTATGCGGCGCAATCCGTTCTGCCAGGATATTGTTGGACTGGCGCACGACTTCCAGCGCCTGCTCGGGCGGCAATTGATCCGCATAAACACCCGCCCCTTGGCAGATCAGCTGTAGATCGAGGCCTACTTCGTCCATCTCTTTGATGCGTTTCGTTAAATCAGGAGAATCGTAAGCGTCGATATGCGGCCGTTTCCCGGTAAGCTCACGAATTCGCTCGGCGACTTCGGGCGCGGTATGATGCGCATGCCAGTCAATCATCATTGCCATAGCTCATCTCCTTCGCAATATTTCTCGCATACTGCGGGCCTAAATGCGAGTCAAGGTCGCCGGATGCGCCTCTCCCCACGATGCCGCAGGTAGACTGGCCAGGCGCGCCGTCGACCGCAACGAGTCCTGCAACTATTGCTTTTTCGGTACGTCAAAATCCGCCTTGTTTTTCAAACGGCGGACCAGCTCTTCGTAGGATTCGTGCGCGATTACGCGGGTGAACTGGGATCTGTAGTTGTTGACCAAGCTGATGTTCTCGGCGACGACGTCATAGACTTTCCACTCATTGCTGACCAAATGGGCTTTGTAATTGATCGAGTATTCTTCGCCCTTGCTCGTGAGAATCTTACTGTTCACATCGGCAAAACTGCCATCGATGCGCTCGTTGGTATAGACGATTTTTTCATCGGTGTAGGACTCGATAATACCGGCATACGCGTGTTCGAGGACTTGGGTAAACAGTCGCACGAATTCTTCCTGTTCTTGAGGTGTACGCCGGCGCCAGTTCCCGCCCAGGGCGCGGCGCGCCATCTCGGTGAAGTCGAAGCGAGCGAACAATATCTGTCTGAGTTGATCGCGGCGTTCGCTCATCTTGGCCGGCGGTTTGAGCTCGGGATCCTTCAGGACCACCAGGGCTTTTTCGACCGTGGCTTTGATTTGCTCCGTCGGCACTCCCGCGACAGCGCTACGCGAAACGGAGGACAGCGCGGCCGTTAACAGCAAAACGATGAAAATCTTCAGTATCCAGTTATTTTTGCGCATCATCTTTTTTTTCACCTTTGGACGTCACGTCGCCACCGACGATCTTCCCGATCAAATCTGGAATGTCTGGCGGTGACTCGGTTTCCCTGATTCTCCCTCCAGGTGGAATGGTTTTGTCCGACGCTCCAGGACTGATGAGCACAAATTTATCGCCGATCAGGCCGCGCGCGCGTACCGAAGCGATCACATCATCCTGCAATTTGACCTGATCGTTCAGTCGGAGAGTCAGACGGGCACGATCGTCTTCCGACAGCCCAACAGAGTCTACGCGACCGATCCTCACGCCTGCGATTTCCACGGGATCTCCGACTTTGAGACCGGCGACCGAGGGGAAATCCGCTGTCACAGTATAACCCGCTGCGCCAAAAACTTCGAGCTTTCCGAGCTTGATTGCAAGATAGCCGAGGCAGGCGAGGCCCACCGCGACGAACAAGCCAACAATCATTTCGCTGCGCGTATAATTCACGGATCGGACTCCTAAAGGACGCTGATCGGTCCTTGGGTTTCGCCATGCAAAAACTGTTTGACCATTGGATTTGTCGAGGCGGTGAATTCCTCGGTTGTGCCGGATTCGATAATGACGCCGTTGGCGAGCATGGCAACGCGATCGGAAAACTTGAACACCTCCGGGATATCGTGGCTGACAATCACGCCGGTGAACTTGAACTTATCGTGCATCCGTCGAATCAGCTCATGAATGCTCTTTCCAAGTAGCGGGTCCAACCCAGTGGTCGGTTCGTCGAACAGCATAATTTCCGGTTGGGTTACGAGAGCGCGCGCGAGTCCGGCGCGTTTTTTCATCCCGCCGCTCACTTCCGCAGGAAACTTGTAGCCCATTCCGGCGAGGCCGACTTGCGCCAGGCTGTCGTTGGCTCTCTTTTCGATGTCCCTTTCGTTGAGCTTGGTTTTCTCGCGTAAGGGAAATGCCACGTTATCATAGATGGTCATCGAATCGAGCAGGGCCGCGCTTTGAAAGAGCATGCCGAATTTTTGCCTGACTTCGTTCAACGCGCTTTGCCCGAGCTTGGTGATGTCGCGGCCGTCGACCAGAACACCGCCGCGATCGGGAAGCAGAAGCGCGTTTAGGTGTTTTAGCAGAACAGTCTTCCCCGATCCGCTGCCGCCGATGATCGTGGTAATCTCTCCGGTTTCAAATTCGACGTTGATTCCCCTGAGTACCTCTTGACGGCCGAAGGTCTTGTGCAGATCGACGACGCGAATCATGATTACAACATGACCGACGTCATAATGTAATTCCAAACTAGAATCATTACGAAGCAAAGCACGACGGATTCGGTGGTCGCTTGGCCGACACCGGTTGCCATGGGCGGCGCGTTAAAACCTTTGTAACAGCAGATCCAGGTAATGATTAGGCCAAAACTCACGGATTTCAAAAAGCCGCTAAAAACATCCTTGAACACCACACTCTGCTCCATTCCCGCGAAGTAACTCCCCGAGCTGACGCCGAGTAGCTCGACGCCGACCAGGTAAGCACCATAAATCGCCACCACGTCGAAAATCGCGGTCAACAATGGCATGGAAATCAACCCGGCGATAATACGCGGCGATATCAGATATTGGATCGGATTGATGGCCATCGAATAGAGCGCGTCGATTTGCTCCGTGACTTTCATGCTGCCGATTTCCGCTGCCATGGCCGAGCCGGTTCTGCCGGTTACCATGAAGGCGGAGAGCACCGGGCCAAGCTCGCGCAGAATGCCAAGCGCAACTGCTGAACCGAGAAAATTCTCGGCATTGAATTTTCTCAAGCTGTAATAGCCTTGAAGACCCATGACCATGCCGGTAAAAACTCCTGAAAGAATGACCACCGAAAGCGATTCGACGCCGATCGTACGCAGATGATGAACGATCAGGCGAAGTCGCGTCGGCGGCCGAAACACCCAGGCGAATGCCGAGAGCAGAAACAAAAAAACTCTTCCCATTCCGGCCGTGCTCTGGATCGCGTAACGGCCGGTTTGGCCGATTAGGGAAAGCATAATTGCGAGAAATTCGTGTGCTATTAGACTCAGGCTATTACAGAATAGTTCGCACGTTTTCAAGAATAACAATCATTAATCAACAATTTATTGCGCGATTGCGGCTGTGCTGCTTCCGGGCTGCCTCGCTGTGAGAGGTTATGATTCCATCCGACGAGAGCTTGGATGCGTTTTTTGGCGGGCGGATCACGCTCTATCAGAGCCGCACGGGTTATCGCTTTTCGCTGGATGCTTTGCTGCTGGCGCATTTTGTCACGGTAAAAACCGACGCGCGAATTGTCGATTTGGGAACTGGCAACGGCGTTATTCCGCTGGCGCTCGCATCCCTCTATCCCTCCATCGAAGTGACCGGCATCGAGTTGCAATCGAAAATGGTTGAGCGGGCGCGCCGCAATATTGCCCAGAACGAGCTTCAAAGCCGAATCCAAATTGTTCACGGCGACGTGCGAAATCCAAACCAGATCGCCGGCGGCGGAGGTTTTGACGCCGCCGTCTGCAATCCGCCCTATCGAAAACCCACAAGCGGGCGGTTGAGCGTAAATCACGAACGGCAGGTGGCGCGTCACGAAATCGCCGGTGCATTGGATGAGTTTGTTCGTGCCGGAGCGTTCCTGTTGCGTGCCAAAGGTTCACTGGCAATGGTTTATCCCGCTGTGCGCAGCGTGGATCTGTTAACCGCGATGCGCCACGCGGCTGTCGAGCCCAAGCGCTTGCGCATCGTGCATTCCTTTCGCGGCGCGAAAGCTTCACTGGTGCTAGTCGAAGCGACCAAAGGCGGGCGCAGCGGTCTCCGGGTACTGCCGCCGCTCATCGTTTACCGAGCCGATAAAACCTACAGCGATGAAGTCGCAGCGATGATTGCCGGCGCGCGGGCGCCGTTGCGCCGCGCTCGAAGCGCCGCTGCATCAGAGAAGCGAATCACTTAGGCCTTGGCCCTGCGACGCGCGAAGCTTTTGACGAGCTTTTGAAATGCCGCGCGGATTTCCGGATCCTCGATGGAGCGAAGGAACTCTTCGTTGATCGGAACGGCTGGAACGTCGGCGGGTTCACTCCGCTTCTCGGCTGAAGCATCAGTCGTGGGCTCTACTCTTCCGACCATGAAAAAAATGTTTTTTACGACATCGCCGGGGAGCCGGTGATTGAGCTTCTCGGCAATCATCTCTTTCATGAACTGAAGCTCCTGCATCCACACCGGACTCGACACTTTGACGAAGAGCGTGCCGTTGCGAATTTTTTCCGGCTGCGCATTGCGCGCAATGGCTTCGCCGACGACATCGCGCCAGATCGGCCAAACGCCGTATTCATCGAGCCTTCTGGAGAGATCAAGCCGGCTGAGCGATTTGTCCAAAACCTCGCCAATGACGTCTATGGATGGCGGCTTTTTCGTCCCGGATGCCACGGCGCGACATTAGCAGAAGTAAATCGTCGAAACCAGCCGCGAATTGACCGCTTCAGACCGTGCGCAAATCTCTAAACTCGGCGAAAAATCAGGACAAAAATCAGCTAGAAAAATTTATATTGACAAACTGAGCGTTTGTTTCTAAAAGTACAAAATCTAGTGTCCGTCTGACTCAAGCACACAATATATTGCGCGGAAGGGAGAAGCGAAAATGGCTATTGGCACGTCGCAAGCGGCCGGGGTAGAGGCTTCCAAAGGTAACTCCGGAGCAAAGACCGGGCTCAAAATAACTCGGTATTTTACTCGCCCGGGGACTCATCCTTATGACGAGATCGAATGGGAGTTACGAAACGCGTCGATCACCAATGAAAAGGGTAAGGTGGTTTTTGAACAGACCAACGTGGAGATCCCCAAATCGTGGTCGCTCATGGCGACCCAAGTGGTGGTTTCGAAGTATTTTCGCGGACCCCTTGGCACACCGCAGCGGGAGCATAGTATGCGTCAGATGATCAGCCGAGTGGTCGATACCATTACCGGGTGGGGTCGCAAGGATGGCTATTTCGCTAGCGAGGACGACGCTCAGGCCTTTGCCGACGAGCTAACTCACATTCTGGTGCACCAAAAAGCCTGTTTTAACAGCCCAGTATGGTTCAACTGTGGGATCGAGGAGAAGCCCCAGTGCTCGGCTTGTTTTATTCTCGCGGTGGAAGACACCATGGATTCCATTCTCGACTGGTATCGGAAAGAAGGAGTCATCTTCAAAGGCGGCTCCGGTTCCGGTGTCAATCTGTCAAAGATTCGCTCATCGAAAGAACAGCTCGCCGGGGGCGGCACGGCATCGGGTCCGGTCTCTTTCATGAAAGCGGCGGATGCTTCGGCGGGTGTCATCAAGTCGGGCGGCAAGACTAGGCGCGCGGCAAAAATGGTGGTGCTGAACGTCGACCATCCGGACATCGAGGAATTTATCAAGTGCAAAGTGGAAGAGGAAAAGAAGGCGTGGGCGCTGATCGAGGCCGGCTACGATTCGAGCCTCGATGGGCCGGCGTACGGCAGCGTATTCTTTCAAAATGCGAACAATTCAGTGCGGGTCACCGACGACTTCATGCGCGCCGTGCAAGAAGATCGAGAGTGGCAAACCAAGTATGTGAAAAACGATCAGCCGTGCGATACGTACAAAGCGCGCGATGTCTTGCGCATGATCGCCGAGAGCACCTATTTCTGCGGCGATCCCGGCATGCAATACGATACGACGATCAACGATTGGCACACCTGCTCGAACACCGCACGAATCAATGCATCCAATCCGTGCTCGGAATACATGCACCTGGACAACTCAGCATGCAATCTGGCATCGCTCAATTTGCTCAAGTACCTGCGCGAGGACGGCGTCTTCGACACGGAGGCTTTCCGGCGCGCGGTCGATATTGTGATCTTGGCGCAGGATATTTTGGTCGACAACTCGTCATATCCGACCGGTGAGATCACCGCGAACGCTCATGCCTTTCGCGAGCTCGGCCTCGGTTATGCGAATCTAGGGGCTCTGTTGATGTCGCTCGGTCTACCTTACGATTCGGATGCCGGACGGGCTTATGCCGCCGCCGTCACCGCGTTGATGTCGGGCGAGGGCTATTTGCAATCGAGCCGCGTCGCGGCGGCAACCGGCACGTTCGAGGGCTACGCGCTCAACCGCCAGCCTATGCTGCGCGTGCTCAACAAACACCGTTCTCAGGCGTACAAGATCTCGACCTCGCACGTCCCGCTCGATCTTTTGACCGCCGCCCGCGAAGCCTGGGATCAAACCTGCGGCGAAGCGGAGAAGTATGGCGTCAAAAATTCTCAAATCTCGGTGCTGGCGCCGACGGGGACCATCGCATTCATGATGGATTGCGATACCACTGGTGTCGAGCCCGATATCGCCTTGATCAAATACAAAAAGCTGGTAGGCGGCGGGCTGTTGAAGATCGTCAACAACACGGTGCCGCGGGCGCTCAAGCGTCTGGGCTACGATATCAAAGAGATTCAAGACATTGTCGAATACATCGAAGAGCATGAGACCATCGAAGGTGCGCCGCACCTCAAGGACGATGACCTGCCGGTATTCGATTGCGCCTTCAAGCCGGTGAACGGCATGCGCTCGATCCAATACATGGGGCACGTGAAGATGATGGGCGCGGTGCAGCCGTTCATCTCGGGCGCGATCTCAAAAACCATCAACATGCCCACTGACGCAACGGTGGAAGACATCATGCACGCCTACAAGGAATCGTGGCGCCTCGGGCTGAAAGCGGTGGCTATTTATCGCGATGGCTCCAAGCGCACGCAGCCGCTGAACACCGCGAAAGACAGCGAAGAAAAAAAAGCCGCGGCGATAGAAAGTAAGGAAGCGCGGCCGTTCCGGCGCCGGCTATCCGATGAGCGCTCCTCGATCACGCACAAGTTCGATATCGCCGGCCACGAAGGCTACATCACGGTGGGCAAATATGAAGATGGCCAGCCCGGCGAGATCTTTATTCGGATGTCGAAGGAAGGCTCGACCATTTCCGGATTGATGGACTCTTTCGCCACCGCGATTTCGATGGCGTTGCAATATGGGGTGCCGCTGCAAGTGCTCGTCGACAAATTTACCCACACCCGGTTCGAGCCCTCCGGTTTCACCAAGAATCCGGACATTCCAATGGCCAAATCGATCATGGATTATATTTTCCGCTGGCTTGCCAGTAAGTTTCTCGACGGCGCTGCGCAGCAGGATGCCGGCATCATTCAGCGCGACGGTGTCGCAGAACCGCAGGAGAAAAAAGTGGTTTCGATCGCTTCCCACGCGCCCCGCGGCGGCGCGCCGGTGGCAACCATCAGCAGCGTGACGAGTCTGTACCAGCAAGACGCGCCGCCTTGCCCGGACTGCGGTGCGATCATGATCCGCAGCGGCGCATGCTATAAGTGCATGAACTGCGGCGCCGTGAGCGGCTGTTCATAAGCTGCGATACTCAAAGACGCTCAACGGGCTGGTACAACCTACCAGCCCGTTGTAATTTGAGAGAATCGTTCCAAGCTGATCCTCGGTAAAAACTTAGCGACGGATCGCGCAAAATAAGATCCGTGCTCCAAGGAATTTGGAGAGCTTGCGTCAATCCGGAACGCGGACGAAAAATTGGCCGAACCAGAAAAATTATGCTGCAAGAAACAATTATTTTGATTTTGGCCGTGGCGGGAGTGCTGGCGGCCGCGGGCTGTTTATGGGCGTCCTGGAATGCGCAGCGAGCGGCGCTGACTGCGCAAGAGGTGGCACAACACGCTGAAAACATAGAGCGTCGCGGACTGCTGCGAGAATTGATGGTTACGGCCCATCGCGTGATTGCCGAATCATCGCAGATGGGACTGCTGGTGGAAGATTTAAAAGCCGAGTACCGGGTGCTGGCGTCCTTTTCCGGACAAACGGGCGGCTCCAGAGAAAGGCTTCTGATTCAACGGGCTGAATCGACACAAAAGGAGCTTTCCTCGTTGCGCGATGAAGCGCAAAACTTGGTCGAAGAGCGAACCCAACTTTTCAATGCTTCGGAGGAGGAGTTGACCCAAGCTCTGCTCAAGTTCGACGGCTTCCTCGTACAGGTGCTGAGAATCAAAGACACCGTTGAAAGGGAGATCGCGGCCGTGGCGGGCGATAATAGATTGCATCGCGGCCGGCACCTCAAAGCGCTGAGTGTTTCCAGATAACTGCGGTCTGATCAAACTCGGTAGCGCGGCTCGATTATTTTTTTTCGAGATGAAGCACGCCCTTCTGCGTGTCGATGTCCATTCGAAAGTTGCTCAAAAAATTGAGTCCCAATAACCCCGCGACTTCGGGATCGGGCACTGCGTCGTGAACTGCAGCCGGCAGGTTACGGATTTCCATGCCGCCCACCGCAATGGACTCCAAACTCGTTACTGGCGCTTGGATCAAGCCATTGGCAGTTTGGAAGGGAAGCGTCTTGGGATTGGCGCCGACGTTGATGGAGAGATCGCGCGCCAGAGCGTTGGAAATGAGGGTATAGCTCGCCCCGGTATCGACGACAAACTTTGCCGAGCGTTTGTTGTTTAGGATCGCTTGAATGACGACCACTTGGCCGTGTCTCTCCATTGGAACCGAGGCCCTTCGCTGCGGTTCCTTCACCTGGTTCTCAGGAGGCCGCGGTGCTTCTTGTACCTGAGTTCGGCCCGCGTTGCCGCGCTGTGCCGGTGGAACGTTGTGTAGATTGTCGGTGATGTGGAGGACACCGGTTTCATCGATCCAGCGAAAGTACTCGGCCGCCCCAAGCTGCGCGGTGCCGTAGGATAACGAGCAGACGATGACAAGCATACAAAGACGGCGTTTCACGACCGCAATCTAGCACGTTTGGGCAAGCGGAGGAACTCAGAACATCGGGAAAGATGTCGCGCTTTTTCGAGATAACATACCCTCTTTAAATGGTCTCGAAGTCTCGCTCAGGCGATGCTGAGTCAAAGAAAACTGCAGTGTCTGCGCATCCTTTACAACGCCAAATCGTTGTGTTAGTTGTGCTGTAAACAAAAGGAAGGAAAGAGACAGAGCGGAGAATATGGGAATTGCTGAACCGCAAAAGCAGCAAACGATTGAGCAGTTCAGAGTTCATCAGACGGACACCGGCTCTCCGGAAGTGCAGGTTGCGCTTCTAAGCCAGCGGATCGAGCATCTCACCGAACACTTCAAAGTTCATGTGAAAGATCACCACTCACGCCGTGGACTTCTCAAGTTAGTAGGACAGAGGAGAAGGCTGCTGGATTATCTTCGGAATTCGGATTTTGACAGATACCAAAAACTCATTCAGCGGCTCGGAATACGCAAGTAGCGATTCCCAGCAGGCTCGCCCTCCGTTTCCACACCTCCGTCCCACGCGTCTCCTCGGTATTGTTCTATGGTAAAGAAAGTTGAATTGGATTTTCATGGCCGACCCTTATCTATTGAGGTTGGCCGATTGGCGAAGCAAGCGGACGGCGCAGCGCTAGTGCGCTACGGTGAAACGGTTGTTTTGGTGACGGCGGTCGCCGCTAGAGATCTCAAGCTCGATACTGATTTTTTCCCGCTCACGGTCGATTATCTGGAAAAAACCTTCGCCGCCGGCAAGATCCCCGGCGGTTTTTTCAAGCGCGAAGGCCGGCCATCGGAAAAAGAGATTTTGACCTGCCGGCTGATCGACCGCTCCATTCGTCCGCTATTTTCCGAAGGCTTGCGTTGCGAAACACAAGTGATCGCCACGGTGCTCTCCGCAGACAGAGAGAACGATCCCGACGTGGTTGCGATGCTGGGAACGTCCATCGCTTTGCATGTCTCCGACATTCCCTTCAACGGTCCGCTCGCTGGGGTGCGCATTGGTCGCGTGGATGGCAAATGGGTAATGAACCCGACGCAAGCCCAACTCGACGAAAGCGACCTCGATATTTTTCTTTCCGGTAGTCGCGACGCCATTATGATGGTCGAAGGCGGAGCGCAAATCGTTCCCGAAGATGAGATCCTCGAAGCGCTGTTCGCCGGTCATGAGGCGATTCAACCGCTGCTGCAAATTCAGGAGGAGATTCGTCAGGCGGTGGGCAAGCCCAAGCGAGAAGTGCCGCTCGCTCACATCGACGACGCGATCTCGCGTCGGATTGAAGAGTTGGCCCTCGCTAAGCTCAGACAGGCTCTCGAGATTCCGGAGAAGCTGGAGCGCTACAAACGGATCAGCGAAGTCAAGGGCGAAGTCGTGCCGCAGGCGTTGGGCGAGTTTCCGGAGAAACAGAAGGACATCAAAGGGGCTTTTGAAGAGCTCAAGCGCAACGTGTTTCGCGGCTTGGTGATTCAAAAAGAGCGGCGCATCGACGGACGCGGACTGAAGGATATCCGGCCGATTACCTGCGAGGTCGAGGTCCTGCCGCGCACCCATGGTTCGGCGCTCTTTACCCGCGGTGAAACCCAAGCGCTGGTCGTGACCACGTTGGGGACGACTTCGGATGAGCAGCGCGTCGACGCGCTGATCGGCGAGCACTTCAAAAAATTCATGTTGCACTATAATTTTCCGCCGTTCAGCGTCGGCGAGGTCAAGTTCCTGCGCGGACCGGGACGGCGTGAAATCGGCCACGGCAATCTTGCCGAGCGCGCCCTGGTACCGGTGTTGCCGGCGGAAGACGGGTTCCCCTACACGATCCGAATCGTCTCGGAGATTCTCGAGTCGAACGGCTCGACGTCCATGGCGACGGTTTGCGGCGGTTCGCTCTCGTTGATGGACGCCGGCGTGCCGGTGTCCGCGCCGGTGGCGGGTATCGCCATGGGGCTGATCAAAGAAGGCG
>Ga0065712_10067962_pt1 | contig 18983 bp, 19 predicted proteins | sample MisRhiReplicate1_FD_59099 | JGI IMG/M metagenome (GOLD analysis project Ga0065712, IMG submission 59099) | Miscanthus rhizosphere microbial communities from Kellogg Biological Station, MSU, sample Rhizosphere Soil Replicate 1: eDNA_1 v3... | ecosystem: Host-associated > Plants > Roots >...
CAGCCAGTGCCTGAGTTCGATGAGTTGATGCAGGGTGTGCTCAAGCGCGCAAGGGAAGACTGGCCCCAGTACGATGAAGTGCTGTCTTTGCCAGCGTTGAAGAGTTGAATAGAAGCAGATGGACCTGCCGGGTCGGTACACGGTGCTGCCGCAGGGATTGAATGACTTGGCAGGATTACCTTGGTACGTCACTGCCAGCAGGCCCGTGACGACCGCCCAGCTCGGTAAGATCCTGCTTGTCGGGGCTGAGTAGGCGGCTATTGACGGCAGAGCAAAGAATAACGAAAGTCCTGACTCTACCAGGCATGCGGAGGCGTGATTCCACATTAATTTGGAGAGCCTCAGTCTGGGGCAGGAAAAACCCTATTCGTTTAACTGTATTAATGGAAGGAGTCAACATCATCAATGGAAATCAACGACACCTTAGACGCGCTGGCTAGAATTAGCTGGATCAAAAAATTCACTGTTTTTCTTTTATCTTTAGACCACGCATTAGAAAATCTGAACTCAAAAAACGCTACTTATAGTGCTTGCCACGAAGCAATTACGCTGTGTTGGACTTGGCTAGCAGATCGAACTGTAAGCGGCGAACAGTTAGCCTATTATTTGGATTCCGATGAAATGCAAAATGGCCCGTTGGCCGAAAGTAATTTCTCAGAAAATAGTTTAGAGCAGAATAGCCTGATATTAATTCTTCTTGTGGTAGGTTTATTTGCACACAGGGCTTACACCATTGACGGTCGAACTCAAGAAATGTCGGAATCTGTATGCGAGGCCAATGAAGACGCCACGGAATATATTGTTGACTATATAAAAAGAACTGGACTGCTAGATATTTTTAATATTCACTTAACGACGAAAGAACACCCATTGCTTCGATCTACAAATAAGACTATTGACTGATCCTGGCAGTGGATTTTCTCCCGGAGGTATTTAATGCGCAACGATGGTGAGATCTATAATGCTACCGGAACGATGTCGGCAAACCTCGCGCCAGTAGACGCTTGCAAGGCCATCATGCCCGCAACGCTTTCTGATGAGTTAGATTCCTGCTCCGACGAATACTATAATCGACTGACCCCATCGCAGAGAGTCAAACGTCAGCCGACATTTGGCGCTGATTCAACTTTAAGTGATGGAATCAGCCTTTTTTGATCCATTGCGGCGCTAACGTGTACCTCACCCGATGCTTGAAGAATGAATTGCAAAAGACCTATAAAGCAGAGCCTAATAACAATGGCTTCTCGGATCAGAAAACCTGACAACTGATAACGGGGGTATATGTCGTCCTCAGCAGTAATCCGAGCATGACCTATGACGACTTTGTGGAGATCAACCAGCGGATCAAGCCCATCTTGGGTTTGATGTAGAGCGTCTTGCCTGAGAAGACTTACACTGGCTCGACTTTAAACTAAACAGCGGTAAAGACATGCGCCTGGATACAATCGACAAGCCCTTGGTGGACGACCTTGTTAAGGCCACCCGCGAATTACAGAGGAAGGCTGCCATGACTGCATGCGAAATAGCCATTAACTCAACCGGCTTGGACATCGCTGTGGTTGATACCTGTCTCGATCATTTACGACACGGGCATTTACTTTCGGCCCACCCGCACGCTGAGTTGGAGCGTTTGATCGTCGACCTTGATGAACAGTATTTCGATCTTCAACATCTTGATGACGCTTTGTCCCTTCAAATGTTTGGTCAGGCGCGGGCTCTCTCAGCAGTCAAGTTTGCTGGCGAAGCCCATTCGCTTTTGACGATATCTGAAGCCATATACGAAGCATCATTGGCTACCGAAAATGGTGCGTATGTGCTCGACGCTGTGCGTAAGATTCTGTCCGAATCATGATGTCTGTTCACACCAGCGACACGCTATCGTTTCCATCGACAGTAGTAATGATCAAACTCTCCGCTCTCAACCAGCTGGAAGCCGTGTCGGATGTAAAAACGGTTTGAGTCGCTTTCCTTGAGAGCGCCGACACGGACCGCTGTGGCGCTGGCGTCGGCCTCGCTCAGTATCTGGCGAAGCACTCTGGAGCCAATGCCCTGCCCCTGAGCGCTTGGCCTGATGTAAAAGTGATCGAGCAGCCATTCGTCCCCTAACGGTTTCAGTACCACGAAACCCACTCTTTTTCCGTCGGCCTCGATATGGCGTGTGTGCTGTAAGGAAAAGCCTTGGCGGAATCGCTCTCGGGCGCGCTCAGGATCAAAGCGACCCAAGCGCTCCAGGCTCTCGCGCATGGCATCGATGCGCAAACTGACCAGCGCTTCGAAATCGTCAGGCTGGGCTGCGACAAGCCCAACTATCGGGCTGGTTTCACGCCCATTGGGCTTACTCCGATTCATGCGCTCTGCTGCCTGTGCGCCCCACCCACTCCTCCCGCGTCATCTCCCAGATCTCCTCCGCGAACCTGCCGCTCACATAATCACTTTCCCCCGTCGACACCAGCCGCATGCCTTCCTTGATCGAAACCCGTCGCGATCCTCCATTTGGCGCAGCCTTGGGAACTTGCATCACGGGTCGGCCGAGGGTCTCGAACCAGAACGCGTTGATCACTACGCAGGCCTCCTGCATGTAGCCGTTGCCTTGCCAGTCCGGGTGCAGCCAGAAGCCGCGGTTGTTGCCGGGGGTGGTCATCAGGCTGATGCTGCCGATGATGTCGTTCGGCGCGGTGTGCAGGCGGATCATCCAGTGCCACTGGGTGCCTTGCTCGGAGGCTGGCAGGGCAACGTCCTGGATGTAGCGCAGCGCGCCGTCTTCGGGATAAGGCCAGGGCACGCGGTTGTTCAGAAATCGTACGATTTCCCACTGCGGGAAAAGCTGCTGCATGGCGGGTGCGTCGGTCATTTGGAGAGGTGTCAGCAGCAGGCGATCGGTTTGCAGGGTTGGGGTCGTGCTCATGACGAGGTCCTTGTCGTGTCGCCGGATTTACAGGATGAACGGTCCCCGTTCGGGCAATTTTGGTCGAACTGCTCAACTTGAATCAGGGTCTACCCAGCATCTTTAACATTCGGTATCAATTCACAGTGCCCAGAATTATCACAGACGAGACGCCCGAGCACGTCGTCGATGAGCAACAGGTCAAATTGTTTGGCTCGCCCAAGGAACGGCTGGATTTCTATCGGCGCGAGATTCACTACGAAACGACCAACCTGTCGAACCGCACCAACGCCTATTTGTCGGCGCAGTCGTTTCTGGTGATTGCCTATGCGTCGTCGATGGCAAACGCGAACACGGATTGGGGCGTGATGTTCACGCTGGTGGTGCCGCCAATGCTGGCGTTGCTGGGGCTGTTCTGCACGATTGCGGCGTGGCCAGGCATTCGGGCGGCGTGCGACATCATCATGCACTGGCATCGCAAGCAGGCGGGGTTGCTGCGCAGCGAGCCGGTCATCGGGCTGACCTATGACGACTCGCCGCTGTTCAGCGACTGGGAATCCAGCGAAACCGGGCCGAAGAAATCACTGCTGTTCTCCAAGCGCACGCCTTGGCTGTTCAGTTTCTTCTGGCTGTTTCTGGGAAGTTTCGCGGTGTTCGTGCAGTTGCTTGCACTGGACAACTGATCACGGTTTCAAGGCACCAGAATGATCTTGTCACCCCTGCCCTCGTTGACTTCCGCATAGCGCGCGACACCTTCACTCAAGGGCGATTCAACCAGATCGCCCGGTAGTGCCAGCAGTCCCTGATCGAAGAACTGACCGAACTGATCCAGCATAGTGGCGCAGGTCGCGCAGTCGTAGAGCAGCGAGTTGATGCCGACCACCGATCCGCCCTTGCGATACAGCGCCAACGCAGGCAGTTGCACGTGGCCGTCAGCGGGCGCGGCGATGATTGCGATACGGCCGAACGGCGCCAGTGCAGGGACGGCGGCGGGTAGCCAGAAGCCGGTGGTGTCGAAGATCACGTCAACGCCGCCTTTGAACACTTCGTTGACCTGACTGCCGAGGCTCTCCGGGGTATCGAGCAACAGGCCAGCGAAGCCGTCGGCTTTCAGCGCCAGCATTTGCTCGGGACGACGCACTGCGCCCAACACCTGAGCACCGAGAATCTTGCCCAGCGCCATGGCGGCACTGCCGACCGCGCCATTGGCACCGATGACCAGCAGGCGTGTTCCGCTTTTTACCAGGCTGCGCTGCAGGGCATCCCAGGCGGTGGTGTAAGGCACGCCGAGGCTCGCGGCCTGAACGAAGCTCAAGGCTTCGGGTTTGAGGGCGACGCCTGCGGCAGGCAGGGTGATGTATTCGGCATGCGAACCGTCGCGAAAGAAGCCGGGCTCTTTGCCGGTGCCCCAGACGTGCTGACCGATCATCGCTTGCGGGCCTTCAACAACCACGCCTGCAAAGTCGCGCCCAGGAATGCGCGGCAGTGTGGTGTAGGGGAAGCGACCCAGCACGTTCTTCACGTCGCTGGGGTTGAGGCCGGCGGCTTTTACCTGGATCAGTACTTCGCCTTCGGCAGGCTTGGGTGTTGGCAGTTCAACGTATTGCAGTGCGGCGAGGTCGCCGGTTCGAGAGAATTGCAGGGCATTCATTGGGGAGGCCTTTTTTTGAAAGTAGAAGACTGAAGATCAGGAAACCCAGGAGGCCAGCAAGTGCTTGCCCATCGGCCAGGCCTGTTCACCCAGTTGCATGCCCAGCAGACCGACCAGCGCAATGGCAGGCGGTGCGGGCGAGCGGAAATCCAGTGCGCCGTACAACAGGCCGACGGCTGCGCCGATGGCGAGGGAAATGAGGTAACTCATGCAGAAGCTCCGAAGAGGTAAGCGATTAGCAGAGTGTATGGAAGGGCTGGAATGCGGATCGGCCAAGGGCTTCTGTTTATCGGCCAGATGTGGGCGTGATCGTGCTCTGCGTGTACATGCCCTCAGTGAAGCTCTGCGTCGCATGCGAGAACGGACGCGGAGCGTCCTGAGCGGCGTTACCACGCAGGAGCGTAGGAACGATCATCAGTCATGCACAAGTCTCGCGGCAACCAAGCCGCCTCCCACGGGGTATGTATTCAGTCAGGCACTCTCGTTTTGATCGTTGCTGGCAACATACTGCGATGGCGCGACGCCCAATTCGCGGCGGAACATGTCGCTGAAGCTGCTGGGCGAATAGCCGAGTGAGCGGGCGATGCGGCTGACGGGTACGCCCTGGATAACTTCGGCCACGGCAGTGGCCAGTTGCACTTGCCTGCGCCATTCGGCGAAACCCATGCCGAGGGCGCTTTGAAACAGACGCGATAGCGTCCTTACGCTGGCCCCGGCATTTTCGGCGTGCTGTTCGAACGGGATGTCCAGTGAAGGCTCGCTCATGACCGCCTGACACAGGTTCATCAAGCGCCGGTCCGAACCGTCGGGCATGGGGATTTTCAGCAGCGAGCGGCGGGCGCGCTTGAGTTCCAGCAGACCCAGACTCACCAGCGCGTCGTAATATTCCTGCTCACGGTCGCGATCCAGCGCCACCAGATTGAGGATGACTTCGCGCAACAGGCCACCGACTTCGAACACCTGCACGGTGCTTTCCAGCGTCTGGGCAATGGTCGGGCGCAGGTAGATATTGCGCATCTCCAGGTCCGACACCACGCGAATTCCGTGCTCCACGCCGGGGGGCAACCAGACCGCGCGTTGCGGCGGTACGACCAGCGCTTCCAGCGGCGTTTCGACCCACATCACGCCCGACATGGCGTACAGCACCTGCCCCCACACATGCTGGTGCGGCTCGATGAAGCGCCCACGCGGATAGGTGCGCGACAGCGGCTGAACGGGAACGGCGATGTCGGAAAGATCGGGCGGTGCGGCAAGGGCCATGACAGTGACCGGCTCGGGGAAGTGCATGCATGGTAGCAAAGCCGCCATCGCACGTTGAGCGTGCCAGATGTCAGCACAGACAAAAATGCCCCGGTCCGGGACCGAGGCATTTTGATGAAGCGTTACCCGTTCACACGATCAGAAAACGTTGATCGGGTAATCCACGAAGATACGGGTTTCGTTACCTTCGCTGTTGTACGCCTGAGCGTCGGCCGACACACGCAGGAACGAGTTACGCAGACGAATCGACAGATCCTTGGCCGGGCCGCTCTGCACGACGTAGGTCAACTGGCTGAAGATTTCGCGCTCGGTACCGTTGCCGCTGCCTGCAGTGCCGTCGTCGATGTTGTCGCCACGCACGTAAGCGGCGCGGTAGCTCAGGCCAGGAGTGACCAGACCGGACAGATCGACGCCATAGGCAGCCTGCCAGGAACGCTCGTCCTTGCCGTTGAAGTCGGACCAGTAGGAGTTGGCCAGGTAGATGGTGTTACCGCCATCGCTGGTGCCGCCGTCATTACGATAGCCGCCGTACACATAGCCGATATCACCGCTGCTGCGCTGGTGAGCGAGGGTGAACGAGTGGATGCCCACCGCCCAGGTCGCCGCCAGGCTCCAGATCTTGTTGTCACGGTCGTCGCTGTTGGCGAAGTCCTTGTCCAGCTTGGTCTTGTAGCCGTTGAAGTCCAGGGTCAACGACTGTTCCTGCGGCAGAGCGAACACGTAGTTCAGGTTCACGTACTGCTTCTTCAGGACGTCTTCGTCGTCGGACGCGTAGAACGCGGCAGAGAATTCCTTGGTGAACTTGTAGCTGGCACCGTAGACGTTGATGCTTTTCAGGTCACCGCTGTCACGGCCTTCAGCGCTCTTGCGCGCTTGCTGGGTGAAACGACCGGCCACTACTTCAAGGCCATCGATCTCTTTGGAGGTGATCATGGTGCCGGTGTAGCTTTCCGGCAGCAGGCGCGAGTTGTCGTAGCTCAGCACGGGCAACTGAGGCATCTGGTCGCCGTACTTGATGACGGTGTTGGAGATACGCGCTTTGACGGCCGCGCCAGCACGGGTCAGGTCATCGGCAGCGTCGCCCTGACCGTTGTCGCTTTTCTTGAAGAAGTCGATACCACCGGCACCGGCGCGACCTTTGCCGCCGTCCAGACGAATGCCATACAGGCCGAAGGCGTCTACGCCGACACCGACAGTGCCCTGCGTAAAGCCTGACGTGAAAATGCCCATGAACGCCTGGCCCCACTCGGCCTTGTCTTCACGGTCGTTCTTGTAGTCGCGATTGATGTAAGCGTTGCGCAGATTGACGGTCAGGCTGCTGTCTTCGACGAAACCCTTGGAATCTGCCTGCCCGTGAGCCACGGCCTGGCCAGCGCTGATGATGCCCAGAGCGAGCATACCCATACGTGTGTTAAGCATCTGTCTTCCCTTTTTATACGAGTTGACACGCGCTGTGGCGACGGCGGGAGCCGTTCAGGACTCTCAGGTTCCAAACCTGACAGCCGCACGATGTCATCGCAGTGGACTACTGATGCACGTACATGGCGCAAAGCCACAAGCGGTGGGACGCGAATCCTAGTCCCAGTGCTTGAAGGGTGTCAAACACGCAAAAGGCCGAAACAGAGCGGTCGGACCTTAATCCTTGAGTACACCCAGCAATGCCTCCAGTTCGGCATCGTTGAATAAACCGGCCGGGTAGCGCTGAAGCAACATGGCGCGTACATCAGGTCTCGGTGTCGCTGGCCTGGTTGTCCTTAACCAATCCGCCATCAACTGGCGGGCCTCGTTGCTGGAAGAAGCAGACAACCCACGAGCACGTTGCTGGCTCATACCTGCGTTCATAGTGACAACCTCTTAATTCATGAGGGGCTAAATTTACGGACGCTGTGTGACAGTTACGCTAAGAAAACGAATCAGGCCTGTTGTTGATTAAAGATGAGTTTCGGATAAACGCTATGAAGCGTTACGCAAAAAAAAGCCCATCGGCTGATGGGCTTGAAGCAGCAAGAACAGGACCAGTTGGCCACTATCAGATGTTACTAATCATTACTGACTAATCCTTGTGAGGAGCCGGTTGCTGTTGTGTCAGGCAGTGAATATTGCCGCCGCCGAGCAGCAATTCCCGGCCTGGAACCATCACCACTTCGTGCTCTGGAAACAGTTGTTGCAGGATTTGCCGGGCTTTTTCGTCCATGGGATCGTCAAAACTCGGGGCAATGATGCCGCCGTTTACAATCAGGAAGTTCACGTAGGACCCGGCCAGACGCGCCGATGGATTGCGCTCCTGACTGCCATGCACCTGATCGACGCCTGCGCATTCTTCGTCCGTTGCGAACAATGGGCCCGGAATCGGCATTTTGTGCACGATAAACTCGCGACCCTGAGCATCACGGGTGTTTTCCAAAATACTCAATGCGGCGTGGCAGCGTGGGTAGTTGGGGTCTTCGGGATCATCGGTCCAGGCCAGTAGGACTTCGCCCGGACGGATGTAGCAGCAGAAGTTATCCACATGCCCGTCGGTCTCGTCGTTGAACAGGCCGTCCGGCAGCCAGACGATCTTGTCCACGGCCAGGCTGTCGCTCAGTACGGTCTCGATCTGCTCGCGGGTCAGATGAGGATTGCGGTTGCGATTGAGCAGGCATTCCTCGGTGGTGATCAGCGTGCCTTCGCCATCGACGTGGATGGAGCCGCCTTCCAGCACGAAACCTTCGGTCACGTAGCGCGGGCAACGCTCGATTTCCATGATCTTGCTCGCCACTTGCGAATCGAGGTTCCACGGCGCGTAAAGACCGCCGTCGAAGCCGCCCCAAGCGTTGAAGTCCCAATCCACGCCACGCACTTCGCCACGGTTATTGATGACGAACGTCGGGCCAGTGTCGCGAACCCACGCGTCATTGTTGCTGATTTCCACGACACGGATGTTCGGCATGTCCAGGCGAGCACGGGCGTTGTCGTACTGCGCGGCGGACACCGCCACAGTCACGGGTTCGAAACGTGCAATGGCCTTGGCAACTGCTACGTGTGCAGCCTGCGCAGGCTTGCCGCCCAGACGCCAGTTGTCCGGGCGCTCGGGCCAGACCATCCAGACTTGAGTCTGCGTGGCCCATTCGGCAGGCATGTGAAAGCCATCGGCGCGTGGCGTGCTGTTGAGTGTGGTCATGTCAGTCAGGACTCCAGTGGGAGGTCGAAGGTGTTGATCGTGACCTTAACAGACCGGCCATGACAATCTGGGCGACTTTATAGCGGATAAAAATCTGCATAAAAAGAGCTGATTGGATTACTTTGGTATTTTACCGCTTAATTTATCGATATTAATCTGGATTTTCTATCAGCCCGATCCAATGTGACGCGGGGCGTCACGGGAAGCATACCCACGCGGAGCATGGGCACGAACAGTGTCGAGGCAGACGCTGATCGTTCTCACACTCCAGCGTGGTAACGCCTCTCAGGACGCTCCGCGTCCGCTTTCGAATGCGGCGCAGAACGACGAGCAGGACTTCCCGTCACTCAAGCTCGCGCAACACCTTCGACACCATGTCCACGAAGAAGTCGGCGCTCTGGCGGGTGGTGCACATCGGTGGTTTGATCTTGAGGATGTTCAGGTAGTCGCCAGTCGGCTGCATGAAGATGCCCAGCTCGCGCAGGCGTTCGCAGAGTTGTGCGGTTTCTTCGGTCGCGGGTTCGAGGGTCTGGCGGTCACGCACAAACTCCACGCCCAGATAAAACCCCATGCCATGCACCGCACCCACCAGCGGATGATGATCGGCCAAGTCTTGCAGACGCGCCTTGAAGTGGTCGCCGATGACCCGGGCGTTGTCCCAGAGCTGTTCTTCTTCCATCACATCCAGCACGGCCATGCCGATCCGGCAACTGACCGGGCTGCCACCTGACGAGGAAAAGAAGTAACCCTCGGCTTCCAGTGCCTCGGCGATCTCACGGCGAGTGATGACGGCACCCAGCGGATGGCCGTTGCCCATACCCTTGGCCATGCTGATGATGTCCGGCACCACGCCCTGCTCTTCGAAGCCCCAGAAGTAATGGCCCAGACGCCCGTAACCCACTTGCACTTCGTCGGCGATGCACACGCCGCCCGCAGCGCGAACCTTGTGATAGACCTGTTGCAGATAACCCGACGGCAAGGAAATACCGCCAGCGTTGCCATATACCGGTTCGCAGATGAAACCCGCCACCTGGCGCTGCTGCCCGGCCAGCTTTTCCAGCACCTGATCGACGCTGCGCACGTACTCGGGCGCACTGTCAGGACCGCGATACGGCCCGCGATAGACGTTGGGCGCCGTCACCGGATGCACCCAGTCTGGCCGGGTGCTGAGCGCCTGCGGGTTGTCGGCAATCGAAGTGGAAATGGCGTCAGTCGCCACCGACCAGCCGTGATAGGCCTCCAGCACGCTGAGCATGTCGCGCCCGCCGCTGTAGGCCCACGCCAGCCGGATCGCCAGATCATTGGCTTCGGTGCCGCTGTTGACCAGAAACACCCGGTCCATGCCCTCCGGCGCCAGCTCGAGCAGGCGCTCGGAAAACTCGGCGATGGCCGCGTAGTGAAAGCGTGAGTTGGTATTGAGCAGCGACCACTGACGACTCGCCTCGTGAGCCATGCGCGGATGACCATGGCCCAGCACGGCCACGTTGTTGAGCATGTCCAGATAAGAACGACCCTGCATGTCGATCAGATGGTTGCGCCAGCCGCGCTCGATCTGCGGCGGTGCGTGGTAATAGTGCTTTTGCGAGCGGGCGAAACTGGCGTCACGTCGCGCCAGCAGATGCGCAGGGTCTTCCAGCGCCGGGGCATCGCAATCGAAGCCCAGCAGCGCAGCGGGCGACAGGCAGAACGTGCGCCAGGCACCAGACCATGAGGGAGTGGCGAACAGTGGAGGGCTGAGGTCTGGGGCGTTACATAATTGCAGCAGCAGCGAACCTGCGCCGTGGCCGATCAGGTCACCCGCGCCCACCGGACCTTGCGAAGGCAGGTCGGGCATTACGCCCCATAGACGCAGGTTCACACCCTCCCCTGCAAGCATCACGGCACCATCGGCCATCAATCGGAGCGCACCGGCGAAGGGTGCATGCACAGGCGTTTCGGCCGGCACATGAAGCTCGACATGCAGGGCAAACGTTTCAGGCTCAACGGCGCTGTCGGGCATCGTGCGCGACAGGCGATATTCGCCAAACCGACTGGCAGCCAGACCCGTGTGCTCGGCGGCTTCGCTGAGCAGGTATTCATCGATACCGCTCTGCTCCCAATTGCCCGCAACGAAGTGCTCGCTCAGGACGCCCAGATCGACCAGCGCCGGCTTCACGCCTGCCAGCGTCGGCAGCAACGGTGCGTACGCAGGTTGCTCGAACGGTGCAGGGTTCAAGCCCACCGCCTGCAGAATTGCCGCCTCCATCAGAACCATGGGCACTGAAGTCGCAACGTCGAAGATGTTCCACTCGCCTTCAAGGTTGGCCTGGATATACGCATTGCCCGGCTCGACGCTGGCCTGCTGCTCGCTGCTGAGCACCAGCACCGCCGAGCGGGCGACGATCAGCGGCCACAGCGCCTGTAACTCTTCGGTCTTGAGCGGGTTGATGGCGTGGTAGGCCTGAATGGCCGGGAGGATATACAGCGGATCGCCTTCGGCATGGTGCAGCAGTGCCGCGCAGGTGACCGACAGATCCGCCACTCGCCACGTGGTCAGCAGATCACCGAAATCGATCAGCCCTTGCAACTGCCATTGCCGCCGGGCGTCGCGCCGCCAGACCACGTTATGTTCCGTGATATCCAGATGCACGGCCTGAATGGGCAGCGCCGGGATAAGCGGCAGCAGCCGTCGATGCGCCTGCTCGCCCGCCTCGATCAGACAGGCGCGAGCGTCAGCGTTCTCGATCACCGGCAACAGGTGTTTGATCAGCGCATAAGCATGGCGCGGATCCCATTGCAGAATGCGTTCAAGGCCCGGATGTTCGAAATCCGCCAGCGCCCGGTCGACCTTCGCACACAGCTCGCCGAGCCCGACCACGACGTCACGTCCCAGATGCGCAACATGCCCCAGCGACTGCCCGTCGATGAACTCCAGAAGGCGTACATGAACCGGCTGGCCATCAATCTCAAGGGAAAGCAGTTGTTCGGTGTCATTGGCGCGAATTACGCCCGGCACATTCAGCCCACTGTGCCCCGCCAAGTGCTGAAGCGCGCCGTGCTGGGCGTCCAACTCTTTGACCGAATAGGCACCGTGACAGATTTTCAGCACATAGCGCCGCTTTTCGGTCTCCAGCAGAAAATTGCGGTCCTGCTGGCTGCCCAGCGTTTTCAGCGTGCCACTCAGCCCATAGTGCTGCTGAAGCAGTTGCAGGGCCTGCTCGGCACTTACCTCGGGACACGGCAGGCTGGAACGACGGATAAGGGTGGCGAGCGGCATGTGGACCTCTGTTTTTATTCGCTGGAACGGCAGAGCGCTTTATTTTCGGTGCGGCAACTATAAGGGGATTGGCCCGTCGTACCCAATCACGTTCAGGCATAAAAACGCGACGTCGGTTTCCTGTCGCTTTGCGCACCACGAATCAATTTATTTCATACCCCGCGCGCGATTTATTGCCTGATGCTGTGGGTCGTTAGCAAACGCTATGCTGCATTACGTCAAACACACTTTGAAGGTCAGTTCATGCGAATACTCGTTACCGGAGGCGCAGGTTTTATCGGCTCTGCATTGATTCGACACCTGATACAGAACACCGAAAACGAGGTGTTGAACCTCGACACGTTGACCTACGCGGGCAACCTTGAGTCGTTGCAATCGATTGCAACCGACACGCGCTATGAATTCGTGCAGGCCGACATCTGCGATCAGGCCGCTGTCAGCGCCGTGCTGGCACGGTTCGAGCCACAGGCGATCATGCACCTGGCAGCTGAATCCCATGTCGACCGCTCCATCGACGGGCCTGCTGCGTTCATTCAGACCAACATCGTGGGCACCTACAGCCTGCTGGAAGCCACACGCGCCTATTGGCTGAAATTGCCCGAGGCCGAGCGTCAGGCGTTTCGTTTTCACCACATTTCAACGGACGAAGTGTACGGCGACCTGCATGGCGTCGATGACCTGTTCACCGAGACCACGCCCTATGCGCCCAGCTCGCCGTACTCGGCCAGCAAGGCAGCGTCCGACCATCTGGTTCGCGCCTGGCATCGCACTTACGGACTGCCGGTGGTGCTCACCAACTGCTCGAACAATTACGGGCCGTTCCACTTTCCCGAGAAGCTGATCCCGCTGGTGATCCTCAACGCCCTCGCGGGTAAACCGTTGCCGGTCTATGGCAACGGCCTGCAAGTGCGTGACTGGCTCTATGTGGAAGATCACGCTCGTGCGCTGCTCAAGGTGGTCACCGACGGGGTGATCGGCGAGACCTACAACATCGGCGGCCATAACGAGCAGAAGAACATCGATGTGGTGCGCGGCATCTGCACCTTGCTGGATGAGCTGGCGCCGCAGAAACCGGCCGGCGTGCAGCAGTACAGCGAGCTGATCACCTATGTGGTCGATCGTCCGGGTCACGACCTGCGCTATGCGATCGACGCCGGCAAGATCGAACGGGAGCTGGGCTGGACACCCGAAGAAACCTTCGAGTCCGGGCTGCGCAAGACCGTGCAATGGTATCTCGATAACCTGGACTGGTGCCGCAGGGTTCAGGATGGCAGTTATCAAGGAGAACGACTGGGCTTCACTGACCACAAGGACCTGATTGCATGACCAAAGGCATCGTTCTGGCCGGGGGCTCCGGCACCCGCCTGCACCCCATCACGCTTGGCCTGTCCAAGCAGTTGCTGCCGATCTACGACAAACCCATGATCTATTACCCGCTGTCGGTGCTGATGCTGGCCGGTATCCGGGAAATCCTGATCATCTCCACGCCGGAGGATTTGCCGCAGTACCGCAAGCTGTTGGGGGATGGCAGCCAGTTCGGTGTGCAATTCAGTTACGCCGAGCAGCCGAAACCGGACGGGCTTGCGCAAGCCTTTCTGATCGGTGAGCAATTCATCGGCGACGATGCAGTGTGCCTGATCCTGGGCGACAACATTTTCCACGGTCAGCATTTCAGCGTGCAGCTGCAGCAGGCTGCGGCGCAGAAAAGCGGCGCGACGGTATTCGGTTATTGGGTCAAGGATCCGGAACGTTTCGGCGTGATCGACTTCGACGAGACTGGCCGCGCACTGTCCATCGAAGAAAAGCCCAAGGCGCCCAAATCCAGCTATGCCGTGACCGGGCTATATTTCTACGACAACGAAGTGATCCGGATTGCCAGAGACGTCAAACCTTCGCCGCGTGGCGAACTGGAAATCACCGACGTCAACAACGCCTATCTGCAACGCGGCGACCTGCGTGTAGAGCGCTTCGGACGTGGCTTCGCGTGGCTCGATACAGGCACTCATGATAGTCTTCTCGACGCCTCGGCCTACGTACAGACCATCGAACACCGACAGGGCCTGAAAGTTGCCTGCCTTGAGGAAATCGCCTATCAGAACGAATGGATCGACCGTGACCATTTGCTCAGGCGTGCCGACTACTTCGGCAAAACCGGTTACGGTCAGTACCTATTCAAGATCGCAGGGGAAACCACGTGAATGTAATTGCAACAAAGCTGCCCGACGTCCTGATTCTGGAACCCAAGGTGTTCGGCGACGAACGTGGCTTTTTCTACGAAAGCTTCAATGCCAAGGCGTTCAGTGAAGCCACAGGCCTGGACAGGCAGTTCGTGCAGGACAATCACTCCCGCTCGCAGAAAGGCGTACTGCGCGGTCTGCACTACCAGATCGACAATGCCCAGGGAAAACTGGTGCGCGTGACTGTGGGCAAGGTACTGGACGTTGCAGTGGACATTCGTCGCAGCTCGCCGACCTTCGGCCAGTGGGTAGCCGTTGAGCTGTCTGCCGAGAACGCCCGTCAACTGTGGGTGCCCGAAGGCTTTGCACACGGTTTCGTGGTACTGAGCGACCACGCGGAGTTTCTGTACAAGACCACCGACTACTACACGCCGTCGGCAGAGCGTTGCATCAGCTGGAACGATCCGGACCTGGCCATCGACTGGCAGCTCGACGCAACACCGCAGTTGTCGGCAAAGGATCAACAGGGCAAAAGCCTGAAAGAAGCCGAACTGTTCGCCTGACCGTTCTGGCAGCGGCGGTTTGTCCGGGTGCCTGACGCGATTGTGCCGGGCATAATAGGCGTTTGATGCCCACGTCAGGATCGACCGGGTTTTCCATTGCCCGCAGGGACATCATCGCGAGGCGCCGCAGTCGCTGCCAGGGGTTGAACCTCTTTCGACGTCAGCGGCGTCGCTCGCGATAGCCGCTGCAGGCACCGCCAACCACTCGGCGATTGCCAATGACCACGACCTCTGCCCTGCCTCCCCGCCCTCGCTGGCGCAGCCTCGCCCTGCTGGCCCTCTGTCTGGCACCGCTGTTGTGGCCGCTGGAGCATCTTGCCGAGCGTTACTACCGCAACGAGTTGGCCAATCAGAACCGCCAGACGCTGGACCTGTACGTCGCCAACCTGCTCGGCACGCTGCATCGTTACGAAACCCTGCCACAGATTCTCGGTGACCTGCCCGCCTTGCGCGCGGTGCTGACATCTCCGGGAGACAGCACCGCGCAAGGCAACGCCAACCGCCTGCTCAGGGACATCTCGCAACAGACCGGGGCAGATGTCATGTACCTGATGGACGCCAGGGGCCTCACACTGGCGGCATCCAATTCGGATCAGCGCGACAGCTTCGTCGGTCGCAACTTCTCGTTTCGTCCTTATTTCACCGACGCACTGGCGGGCAGAACGGGCCGGTTCTTCGGTCTGGGCACCACGTCGGTCAAACGCGGTTACTTCTTCGCCGGTCCCGTGCGCGACGGCGAGCGGGTGATCGGCGTGCTGGTGGTCAAGGTCGATCTGGACCACACCGAAACGCTCTGGGGCAAGACGCCCGAGCAACTGCTGCTGACCGATCAGAACGGCGTGGTTATTCTGACTTCCAACCCGGAATGGCGCTTCCGGGCAACACGTGACCTGACCGACGACGAGAAAAAAGCCATCGTTGCGATCCAGCCTTATCCGACCCGCGACCCGCGTCCGCTCAAGATCGATGACCATGCGTGGCTGACCCAGAGCCAGGCCATCACCGAGACCGGCTGGAACGTGAACATTCTCGCGCCCCGCGCCCTGGTCGACCGCCCTGTACGCACCGTGCAGGCGATTGGCGGCGCGGCGTTGCTGGTCCTGATGCTGTTGCTGGGTCTGATGATGCAGCGTCGGCGTCACTATCTGGACCGCATCGCCTTCGAGGCCAAGGCCCGGCGTGAACTGGAAATGCGCGTCATCGAACGCACCAGCGATCTTGAAGGCCTGAACAGCCGGCTGCGTCAGGAAGTGCTGGAGCGTGAACAGGCGCAACAGGAGCTGGTGCGCGCCCAGGACGAACTGGTGCAGACCGGCAAGCTGTCGGCATTGGGCACCATGTCGGCCAGCATCAGCCATGAACTCAACCAGCCGCTGGCCGCCATCCGCAGCTACGCGGAAAACGCCGAAGTGCTGCTCGATCATCAGCGCACCGAGGAGGCACGCGGCAATCTGAAGCTGATCAGCGAACTGACCGGGCGCATGGCCTCGATCATCGCCCACCTGCGCGCCTTTGCCCGGCGCGACCGGCATGCGCCGGAAAGCGTGGCGCTGCAACCGGCACTGGACGACGCGCTGGCGTTGCTGACCAAACGTCGGCGCGCCATGGAAGTCGAGTTGATCCGTGACGTGCCCGACGCGACACTGTGGGTACAGGCGGGCGAAACCCGCCTGCGCCAAGTGCTCGGCAATCTGCTGGCCAACGCGCTGGATGCCCTGACTGAAAAGGGACCGCCGCGCAAACTGTGGATCAGTGCCGAGCAGACCCGCGAAGGCGTCAATCTGTACATTCGCGACAACGGGCCGGGCTTTTCCCAAGAGGCACTGGCGCGGGCACGCGAGCCATTCTTCACCACCAAGACCCGCACTCAGGGCCTTGGGCTGGGGCTGGCGATCTGTGACACCCTGATGCGTGCGCTGGACGGCGAACTGCTGTTCGCCAATCACTCGAGCGGCGGCGCACTGTTGACCCTGCGCCTGCGTGCCGGCGCTTCCGGCGCCAACCTTCAACCGCCAGAGGACCTATCTGCATGAGTTCGGACACAGCCATCGACAGCCAGATCCAGGTGGTGCTGATCGACGACGACTCCCATCTGCGTCAGGCACTGCGCCAGACCCTGGATCTGGCGGGCCTGAACGTCCTGTCGCTGTCCGAAGCCGACGGGCTGGCCGAGCGCATCGGTCGCGACTGGCCAGGCGTGGTGGTCAGCGACATCCGCATGCAGGGCATGGACGGACTGGAACTGCTGGTGCAACTGCATGAACAGGACCCGGACCTGCCGGTGCTGCTGATCACCGGTCACGGCGATGTGCCGCTGGCGGTGAAAGCCATGCGCGCCGGAGCTTACGACTTTTTGGAAAAACCGTTCGCCAGCGATGCCATGCTCGACAGCGTCCGCCGCGCTCTGGCCTTGCGCCGGCTGGTGCTGGATAACCGCAGCCTGCGTCTGGCCCTGAGTGATCGCCAACAGCTGAGCACGCGTCTGGTCGGTCAGTCGGCACCCATGCTGCGCCTGCGCGAACAGATCGGTGCGCTGGCAGGCACTCGCGCCGATGTCCTGATTCTGGGCGAAACCGGTGCGGGCAAGGAAGTGGTTGCGCGGGCGCTGCACGACCTGTCCAACCGTCGAAACGGTCCGTTCGTGGCGATCAACGCAGGAGCGCTGGCCGAGTCGGTGGTGGAAAGCGAGCTGTTCGGCCACGAGCCGGGCGCCTTTACCGGCGCGCAGAAACGCCGCATCGGCAAGTTCGAATTCGCCAATGGCGGCACGCTGTTTCTCGATGAAATCGAAAGCATGAGCCTGGATGTTCAGGTCAAGCTGCTGCGCCTCCTGCAGGAGCGTGTGGTCGAGCGCATGGGCAGCAATCAGCAGATCCCGCTGGACATCCGCATCATCGCCGCCACCAAGGAGGACCTGCGTCAGGCGGCGGATCAAGGGCGCTTCCGGGCCGACCTGTATTACCGTTTGAACGTCGCCTCGCTGCGCATTCCGCCATTGCGCGAAAGGGGTGAGGACGCGCTGATGCTGTTCGAGCACTACGCCGATGCGGCCAGCACGCGCCACGGCATTCCCACGCAAGAACTCAAGCCGGGCCAGCGTGCCCTGCTGCTGCGTCACAGTTGGCCCGGTAACGTTCGGGAGCTGCAAAACGCCGCTGAGCGCTTCGCGCTGGGGCTTGAACTGGAGCTGGAAGGCAATGCGATGCCGGACGCGCCACCGGTCAGTGGCGGCTTGAGTGAACAGGTAGAAAGCTTCGAACGTGCGTTGATCGCCGCCGAACTGGCCCGCCCGCACAGCTCGGTGCGCAGCCTGGCCGAAGCGCTGGGCGTGCCGCGCAAGACCCTGCATGACAAGCTGCGTAAGCATGGTCTGAATTTTGGCGACAGCAGCGGAGCGTCCGATGAAACCGACTGAGCCACAGGCAGCCTCGTCCGGCAACGCAGCGGCGGAGCTGGAGCAGGTGCTGCACCACGACATTCCGCTGACCCGCCAGATGGGCATCCGCGTCATCGATTGGCAAAACCATCGGCTGCGCCTGCACCTGCCGCTGGCACCCAACGTCAACCACAAGAGCACGCTGTTCGGCGGCAGCCTGTATTGCGGCGCAGTGCTGGCCGGATGGGGTTGGCTGCATCTGCGCCTGCGTGAAGCAGGGATCGACGACGGGCACATCGTGATTCAGGACGGGCAGATCAGCTATCCACTGCCGGTCCGCGAGGACGCCATTGCCGTGTGTGATGCGCCGGATGTGGCGCAGTGGGACAGGTTCATCACCACCTACCAGCGTCGCGGCCGCGCACGCCTGGAGCTGCCGACCCGCATTCATGCGCAGGACAGCGATGAATCGGCAGTGAAGTTTACCGGGCAGTTTGTGTTGCATCGATGAGCGGACGCGGAGCGTCCTGAGCGGCATTCCCACGCGGAGTGAAGGAACGATCAAAACGAAAGTGCCTGAAGCAATACACACCCCGTGGGAGGCGGCTTGCCGGCGATGGCGTCAGATCAATCACTGCTATGTCGCTTCAGAAAAA
>Ga0065712_10000508_pt1 | contig 18980 bp, 10 predicted proteins | sample MisRhiReplicate1_FD_59099 | JGI IMG/M metagenome (GOLD analysis project Ga0065712, IMG submission 59099) | Miscanthus rhizosphere microbial communities from Kellogg Biological Station, MSU, sample Rhizosphere Soil Replicate 1: eDNA_1 v3... | ecosystem: Host-associated > Plants > Roots >...
TTGCACAGAGAAGAAGCTCAAACTAAGATTACAGAACTGCGAAATGGCTTCACGAGTATCTCAACGGTTTTCGATCCGAGCGTCGCGTGGTTTGCCGTCAACCGTACGAGTCCCGCGCTCGTCTTCGTCTTGATCCAGACTGCGCCCACGCCGCCGAACAATCCGAACGGGTTCTCGCCGATGATTTCGGCAGGTCCTTGCAGGTTCAGCGAAATTGCCGTGTTGGCAAACGGCCGGACCGCGCCAAATTCATCCGTGACTTTAAATACAACGCGCGTCGCATCGATGCCGTCGCCGATCAACTCGCGATCGTCAGGCTCGACGAGTAGTTGCTGGTCCACACCTTTGCCAGACATCATCTTCGTAATCACAACTTTGCCGCCGACGTAACCCTCAATCTTCAGATCACCCCAACCGCGGCCCAGCGCCGGGCGAATGTTCGCGACAAACGGCGGGTGCGCGAGATTGCCGAAGTTCTCCTTGTCCGGATCGACGTCCGCCACCAGACGATTGCCGATGTAGATCTTCAGGTGCTCGCAGTTCGAGCAAATCATCGCGACGTTGAAGCTCTCGTTGCGATCGCCGCGTGCCCAGTCAAACGCGGGCTCCAGCACGATCTCCTCTTTTGGATCACATTGCGACTTGTAAAAACCAGCCGCCGGTTTCGGAATCCGAAAGATGTCAGAGACGCCGTGATAGCAAACACGATCGCCGGAGCAGAAATTCGCGTGCGTGTTGTAGTCAAACGCACACCAGCCGATCCCGCCCGCGTATCGCTTGTCTGACGCGAGCTGGTTGTGGACGCGCGCATGGCGCATGGTGTGTTCGGTGAGGCGCTCGATGTTGTCGTTGCGCTTCGTCGGGTACATGTGTCCGATGAATTCCGTGTTGAGATAGAGGATGCGATTCGGCGGCCGCAGCGGAATCTGAAAGTCGTTCATCGTAAACACGTCTTCGAGCTGTTCTGAGTCGTACTTGTAACGAATGCCGCCGGTGGGCCGTGAGTCGTCGAGGTCGTGGGCCAGCTTGTTCGTGCGTGTGTAGAAATCGTGATCGTCCTGCGACTCGTTGATACGCACGCCCCAAAGAATGATTGAAGGATGATTCCAGTCGCGACGCACCATGCGCTCGACGTTATCGACTGCCAGATCTTTCCAACCAGCGTCGCCGATGTGTTGCCAGCCTGGAATTTCCTCCAGCACGAGCAGACCGTACTCGTCGCAGGCGTCAAGAAAGTGCGGCGATTGCGGATAGTGTGACGTGCGAACGATGTTGCACTTGAGCTCTTTGCGAAGGATCCAGGCGTCGCGACGCTGCACGCGCGCGGGCATCGCCTGGCCCACAAACGGGAATGTCTGGTGGCGATTGAGACCGCGCAGTTTCAGGTGCTTGCCGTTCAAAAAGAACCCGTCGGCAGTGAAGCGCGCCTCGCGAAAGCCGATGCGAGTCTCATAGTGATCGATGACTTTTCCGCTTTCAGACAATTGTACGCGGACGTCGTAAAGCTTCGGCTGATCGATGCTCCACAACTCGATCGCGCCGAGATTGTTCAGGGTTACGTCGTAGTGCTGTTTGCGATTGGGAGTGAACGCGCTCTTATTCGTCGCGACGACGCGCGAGCCATCACGCAGCTCCGCCGTCAGCTCGAGCGACCCGCCGGTGGCCTGGCTCTCGTCAAGAAACACACGCACGTCGACGCTTCTGTTTGGTCCAAGCACATCCACCGGGCGTGCAAAAACGTTTTCGATGAAAACCTTCGGCACGACGCGCAGATTGACGTCGCGGTAAATTCCGCCAAAGGTGAGGTAATCAATCTCGCCGCCAAACGGAGGAATGTCTTTCCGCTCCGTCGAATCAACTTCGACCGCGAGAACGTTGTCGCCCTTCCAGTTGAGATGCGGCGTTAGCTCGAAAGAAAACGGCGTGTAGCCGCCGCGATACTCGCCGAGTCGCTGGCCGTTGATCCAGACCGTGGCGGCAGTCATCACGCCGCCGAAGTCAACGAAGACTCGGGCGTCTTTCATTTCAACAGGAAGTTTGAAGTGCCGCCGGTAGATCGAGACGAATTCATACTCCTTGTCATCGAATCCGTGCCACGGTAACAGCTTGTTCGTGTGCGGAATGGTGACCCGCTTGAAGCCCGCGTCGTTGAAGACTGCCGCAGTGGCGTTTGGTTGCGCCTGTTCACGATAAAGCCAGTTGTGATTAAGAGGATAAATGCGGGCGCGCGACGCCGTTTGCGCAGTGGCGCGCGAAGGAAACTTCGTCAGCAGTGTCAAACCAGCTAGTCCACTTCCGGCATTCTGAAGGAACCGGCGACGGTCAAGTTTGTTTCGAGTCATGCTTATCTTTTGCCGTCTGTTGGTCCAGGCCAACGGTCTGTCCGAAACGGCGCAGCCGGCAGTCCTGTCTCATTAGTCAGATTCGGATGTTTCGGATTGTTATTGAAAGCGTAACGCACTGCCACTGGCTGCGAAACAGCCTTGGACCAGACTTCGATTCGATCTTTACTGACGATCCTCGCGTTGGCCCAATACCACTTGCCGTCAACGCCGGCGATGGCAAACTCGTCGAGCTTATCACCGTCGCGAATTCGCAAACCATCACCTGCCTGATCAAACTTGAGTACGGCTTTCCGGCCGGTGAACGTTGCTTCGCGAAAGACAGGACCAGATTTGGTCAGCTTGCGGCCGTAGACGTCCGCCATTGCCCAACGGGCCATGCGCTTGCCGACGTCGAGTTTGTTCTTCGGATGAATGTCGCGCGCTTCGCCGATGTCGATCGTTACGATCAGGCCGGTGTTTGCCGTCGTCATCGCGGTGCGACGTTGTGCTTCACGTAAATGACTCCAGGCCTCGTCGGCAGGATCGGCTTTCGCATCGCGATAGTTCGGCAGTTGCACGATGCCGAAAGGAAAATCACCTTCGCCCCAGCGGTCGCGCCAGGCTTTGATCATCGTTGGCAAAAGGAGCTCGTATTGTTGCGCGCGTGCTTCATTCGACTCGCCCTGATACCAGATCGCACCGCGAATCGGGAAGGGAATCAACGGCGCAATCATGCCGTCGTAAATGGAAGCGGCAATACGATATTCGCGCAACGCATCCGGAACCGCGGGTGAAGGACTCGGACGCGCGCCTGCCGCCACGGCCTTGTCGGCATCAGCGCGCCATTTCTGCAGCGCTTCGTCGTAGGCGACGCGCACGCGTGGCCGTTCCTCGTCCCAGATCTTCGTGCGCTCGACTGTGGGCCGCAGATCGGCGGACGCGAGCAGGTATTCAACCGGCGTCCATGCTTCGGCTTGCGAACCGCCGTATGAAGAATTGATCAATCCAACCGGCACGTGTAATTCATTTTCCAGCTCGACTCCGAAGTAGTATCCAGCCGCTGAGAATGTTTTTACTGTTTGTGGTGAGCAAGCTTGCCACGTTGCGAGCGGCGGTGGCGCATGTTTGAAAGCGACCTGGCGACTGACGTTGAAGAGTCGAATCTGTGGATGGTCCGCGGCGGCGATCGCGGCTTCACCGTTAGCAGTTTCGCTCAACAGGCGCTGCATGTTTGACTGCCCGGCGACCAGCCAGACTTCGCCAACCAGAATGTTCGTCAACTCGATCGTGTTCTTGCCGGAGATGATCATCGTTTGCGCGGTCGATGTCGCGCGCAACGGATCGAGTTTGACGAGCCATTTGCCATCAGGTGTTGCAGTTGCTTTCTTCGACTGCCCTGCAAAGCGAACAGTCACCATCTCGCCTGGATCAGCATGTCCCCAAATCGGGACCTTCTGCTTTTGCTGCAGCACCATCCCGCTGCTAATCACGTCCGGCAAAGACACGTTCGCCCGAGCGGAAGTCGCAGCGAGTAGTAACAGCGCCAGCACGCAAAATCGTGTCTTAAATTGATCGATTTTCTCTGCGTTCTCTGCGTATCTCAGCGTTCTCTGCGTTAAACGGCAACCTAAACGCAGAGGGCGCAGAGATACGCAGAGAACCGCAGAGAAGATTTCCAAATTGGTCATTCGATTGCCTTGCCCTTCGACGAAAGGTGCTTGCATGGCTTGCACTGTTTCAGTGTCTTGAGCCCGGTGACGACAAGTTCAGCATTGAGTTCAGCGCCCGCGGGACTGGTATGTGTGTGATCGGGACCGAAGAGTGGCTGCACGCGTTCCTGGCCCAACTGCTCGTAGCGATCGGCGATGATCCTCGTCAGATCGATGAACTCAACGTTTTGCGATCTCGCGAGCTCAGCGGCCCATTGACCGAATCTACCCGAGCCACGTTCGACGCGACCGTCCTTCCAGATATTTCGCACCGTCAACGAAAGGAGAACCGGCACGGCGCCTTTCGCTCGTGTTTCGCGGATCATCTTGCGCAGGTACCAGCCATACGTGTGCACGACCTCATGCTTCTTTGTGAGCAGGTTGTCGATCGCCTCAGTCTCTTCGCCGAGGCCGGGAAGGGAGCCACGCGCGCGCGTCGTATCATTGATAGCCCCAGCATCGTTGTGCCCAAACTGGATCAGAACCACGTCGCCTTTCTTCATCTCATTCAAGCCATTGTCCCAGAACCCTTCCGTGATGAACGTGCGACTGCTGCGTCCAGCGCGAGCGCGATTCAACACGTTGACCTTCGCCTTATCGAAGTAGGAGATGAATGGATCGCCCCAACCCAGACCTCCGTTGGCGTGATTGTTTGCGGTTGAATCACCGGCTACGAAGATAGTGGGAAGTTTCGGATTGGCAGGCGTTTGTTCTGCCGGAGTGTCAGGCGACTCTACGTTCTGCGCGTTCGAGATCTTCAACGGCCCTTTCGTCTTCAGTCTCACGTTGCGCATCGTCCAGTTGTGCGCGTATTCAATCGATCCGGCATCGACGCCTTGCGCCGTCACGTTTGCGAAACTCACATTCACGATCGGCTTCTCAGGCAAACCTTTGGCCGAGAAAATCTGTCCCGCGTTTACGATCTCCACATTCTCGATCCGGATGTTGCGAAACTCGCAGTAGCCGCGCTCGGCAGGTTCGACCTTTGTGCTCAACGCGACCCAATGTGCGGGAATGTTGACCGAGTCTTTCGGAATCGTCGCGTAGCTGTAACTCGGATTCCAATTCAACGTGAAACTAAAGGGCACCGGCACGTCCATCATCTTCAGATCGCGGATGAGAACGTCTTCCACATATCCACCGCGTGTCTTTGCTGACTTGAAACGGACGCCTTCATTGGTGCCGATACCGCGATTGTTATAAGCGACGACATGGCGAATGCCGCCTGAAGTTTCACTACCAAACGAAATGATGCCGCCGCCGTGCCGGGTGATGTTGTTGCGGATGACGACGTATTCAGTCGGACGGTTCACACGCAGACCGTCATAATCACGGCCGGCCTTGAGACAGATGTCGTCGTCGTTGTTGTCGATGTCGCAATTTTGCACGAGTACGTAACTCGAAGAATCAATATCGACGCCATCCGTGCTTGGTCCACCATTGTCAGTAATCTTTATTCGGTCCACCGTCACGTGATCTGAGTAGACAACCTGAACAGTCCAAAAGCCCGAACGTTTGAGACTGAGGTTTTCAATCGTCACGTCTGATGATTTCCAAATGACCATTAACCGGACGCGCTCGGCGTCGTAATCAGACGCCCAGCGCAATCCGCGCGGCTCGTACTCACGTCGCAGCGCCCAATACCTGTCCCACCACTTCTTGCCATTTCCGTCGATCATGCCGCCGCCGGAGATCTTCACGTTTCGTTGCTCGTTGACGTTAATCAAAGCCGCCGGCCACTTCATCTCGATGCCGGCCACGCGCGTCCACAGCGATGTATAATCTGCATCATCCTGACTGCCGGTGAGCGTCACACCGGTATCGACGCGCAGGTGCACGCTACTCTTGAGAAAGAGAGCGCCGGTGATGTAGTTACCAGGTTTGAAAGTAACGATCCCGCCGCCTGACTTCGCGCAAACATCGATCGCCTGCTGAATTGCTTTCGTCGCATTCGCTACGCCATCGCCGGCGGCGTTCACCAGACACGTGCGTTTCGCTTTCGGTGCGCGTCGCGCGCCAACGTCTTTTACCCACTTCGGCAAGTCAGTCGCAGATTGCGCATGGACCAATGAAGCGAAAGCAATTGCACAGGCTAATGTCGCGAGCAGTTTCGACAAAAGGTTCACAGTTTTCCCAGTTCTACTCGATCCAGACTCGTGTCGGGCAAGCCTTTGAAGTCGTGTGTAGTGAAATCCAGAACGTTGCGGAAGAAAAACGCCGGAACATCTCTCGCTCTTTGCGCCGTGACGTGATTGAACTCAACGCCGTTCACGTCCTGCAAAACAAAGGGCGGCCTGAGCTCATCGCTCAGATAACTGATCCACACGTTGCTGAGCGTGATGCCTTTCGCGTGGCGAATGAAGAAGCCGTACGCCGGTATCTCTCCAAACATCGACGGCTCGGGGTAGTTCGCTTCGCGCTCCGGAGGTGGTAAATCCGAATAGTCCTTTTTGCTGCCGCCGCCGCGATAATAGATACGAATGTTGTTCAGGAAAACGCTTTCGACCTGATGCTCGGGAATTCCCGCGATGATTGAGGCGTAGCGCGCATCGGCGTTGTAAGCAATGATGTTGCTGATATTCACACGCCGCAACTTACCGATCGCCGCACCTTCAGGACCGCGCATCCGTTTCCCCAGTCGCAGAAATAGCGGCGAGTTTGTCACGTCGCGCATCGTGATATTCGTGATCGTCACGTCTTCCAGCAGCCCGCCATCGACCGTTTCGAGCGCGAGGCCGCGACAGTGATCGAACACGAGGTTTGAGATCGTGATGTTCTTAAAACCGCCGTTTGATTCGGTGCCGAGCTTGACGCGCCCGGTTGGACCATCACGATCGGGAGCTTCAGTGACGTTGCGCTTGAAAGTGCCGTCCAGCAGCGAGCCGATGTCGTAGCCACTGACAAGAGAATTTGTGATCGTCACGTTTTCAGTTGCGCGTGCGAAGCCCAGTGCGTAAGAGTTCTTTAAAACGATCGCGTCGTCGTTTGGCGAGTTGACACTGCAATTCGAGATGCGCACGTTGCGACACGAGTCGATATCAAACCCATCGCGGTTGGTGTCGACCCTGACGTTGTCGATCGTGAGGTTGTCAACGCCGGTGGCCAGCAACGCGAAATGGCCGCCATTCAGGATTGAGAAATCACGCAGCAGGACGTTGCGGCTGAGTTTGAGCGAAATCGCCTTGTTACCTAATCCGTTCATCACAGTGGGATCATCGTCTTCACCCAAAGGCGATTGGGGACGCGCACCGGTCTGGCCGCCGAGCGTGACTGGCCGGTCGCCCGGCTGATTAACTCGACGCGCGCGCGGGCTGCGCCGCGTCAAACCCTTGCCGTTAATCAATCCTGGTCCAACAATGCTGACGTTCTCCAACCCGATGCCCCAGATCAAACTGTTCTGCCAGTGACTGTGTCCGAAATCCTGGTACATGTCCCACTCATTTGGCTCGGGCAGATCGTAAGTAATTTTTCCGGGGACAGTGTCAGCGGCAAGAATCGTCGCGCCCGGCTCGAATTGCAGCGTGATGTGGCTGCGCAGACGGATCGACACAGAGAGATAAGTGCCGGCGGGAAAACTCACGGTGCCACCGCCGGCAGCGGCGGCAGCTTCGATCGCTTTGTTGATGCTCGGGCTGTCGAGGTTTTTGCCGTCGCCCCGCGCGCCAAACGCGCGCACGTCGAAAACGATTGCATGTGTGCCGGCGACGCGAGCAGAAAGAGAGCCACAAAGAAGCACAAAAGGCACGAGAAAACCGTAAAAGAGCATCGTGCTTTTTGTGCCTTTTTGTGACTGATTTGGCATGGGGGGTTACGGTTTTCGCGTTGGTGCTGGCGATGGCTTGGGTTTCGTGCCAGTGCCTTCATCGATGTCCGGAGTCGCGCTGCGGTTGCGCTCGTATTCGATCTCACCGGCGCCGCCTAGCTTTGGACCAGCATAAATAACTGCCAGGTCAGCAATCGACGTGGTCTTGTCAGGGCCAAAGCCTGAAAGTGAAACCAGCTTCAGGTATTTCGTCGAAACCGTTCTCGTGAATTCAATCTTTTGCGGCGCGAACGAGGAAGGCAACGTCACTCGTTGCACGTCGTTCCAAACATTTCCATCATCGCTCACACTGACAACACACTCGTGGATCTCGCCTTCGTGCTCACGATTATTCTGCCGCGGCATCAACACTACACCCGACATAGCGACCGGCGCGGGAAAAGTAATCGTGAGCTCCGCGCTTTCCCGCATCGGCGCGCTCCGATCGCCGGTTGAGACAAACGTGTTCGGGTCACCATCGATCGCCGATGCCGCCGGAGCCCCGTTGAGCTCTGCGGTGGCGCGAAGCTTTTTCATGATCTGCGTGTCAAACAGCAAGCTGCGCATCTCTCCAGCTACGACCGGAACGTTCGGCTGAAAACAATCGCTGGCCATGTAGTTGAGCAACGAGAATCGCAGTTGGCGGGCAACAGGATTTGCGGCGTTCGGCTTGCTCACATCGATTGCAGAGACGAGCAGCTTCCCATCNCCGACCGCGCATTCGAAGATCACGCCGAGCTTGTAATTACGGTTCCAGTCGTCGATGGCCCAGACTACCGGATCCAGCATAGACGGCAAGCGATCGAGATTTATCGCGCGCACATTCAAGACCAACGAAGTCCACTGCCAATCGAAGTACGAAGCGGTGGGAAACTTTTCGAATGCAAAACTTTTCAATTTACTTATGTCCAGATCCAGCCATAGTCCCAGCATGCGACCCCACGCCGGACCCATCTGCCGATTCCAAAATACCGGCACTATATCGAGCGGCGGACTGGTCCAATCGAGATCGGCAGTGTTCGGCACGAACAACACCTTGCCACCCTGGGCCAGTTTCTTCTCGGCTTCATCCCATGAGCGTGTGACGAGGATGTCGCGTGAGCGCGAGAGAGGACACTTGGGGGTTCCAGGCAACTCAGCCGGGACGTTTTCAGGATAGACCCAAAAATTCCAACTGTTTTCAAAGTAAGTGACACCTTTAACCGCGTCAGGGCTCTGGCGTATTAGTCCGGTCAACGGATCGAACATAGCCACGGGCGCCACGGTAACGGTTAATAGGTGCTCACCAGGCGCTCCGATCTTCGCCAGGTCGACTGAAATCTTTCCGAGTGGAATGTTCTTGCCGATGGGATAAGTGCGTGGTTCCCATTCGCCCTTCGCAAACTTCCCATCGATGCGCCAGACAGCTTTGACATTGTCCAGCGGCTCGGCGCCAAAGTGAGCCAGCTCGACGTCCACGTTGAACCTTTCCCCAGTGGTAAAAACGCGCCTCGTGAGCCGTGCGAGCGGGACCGTCGAATTGCAGAACTCGGTGAAGTCATCCACCTTCAGCTCATTCTTCGGACGCCAAAAGGGATCAAGCAAACCGACAAACGCGGTTCCCTGTCCGAGGTAATCGTGCAGATCGAGCAGTTGAAAACCGCCCAGGCCGGGCGTGCGCAAATTTGCTTCGATCTCCTCCTTGTAGCATTCGAGCTGAAATCGTCCGGACGCGTCAGCGAACGATTTGTTCTTCTCGAGCAATCCGTGCGCTTTCATCGAGTCGCGAAAGATCTCGTAGTTGCCGGGTTGGAGGTAGGTCTTGAATTTATTGAAGTCTTTGATGATGTCGTAGTCGGGATACGCGACCCACTGGCCCACCTCATGCGAGATAACGGGAATCTTGATATCCGTGAGCGACTCAGCGAAGTCAGCGCCAAACCAACCCGATTCACGCCGCAACATCTTCTGATTGATGCGTTGCATCGCAAGGTAATCCGTGCCTTCAGCGATGTTCTCGAGTTGCCGCTCGGTGTGGCCGGTGCCGCTCGCGTAAAGCCGGCGCGGATCGCGGGCGCGGTAAAACTCCACCCATTTCGACAACGACTCCTGCCAATTACCTTTCGGCTCGTTGCTGGCTGACATGAGCATGAACGAAGGATGATTGCCGTAGGCGCGAATCATTCGATCAGTCTCTTCATACAGCATGCGCTCCATCGGCGTGCCCGGACTGATCTCGTTCCACATCCCGGGCTCGGGCTGCAAATAGAATCCGACTTGATCGGCAGCTTCGAAGGCTGCTTCGGGCGGGCACCACGAATGAAAACGCATGTGGTTGAGGCCCCACTTTTTGAGGTACTCGAACAAGTCCTGCCAGGGTTTTACGTAAGTTGACGGATAACCCGTCAGCGGAAAGTCGCCGCCGTAGTGCGTGCCGCGGAAGTTGATCTCACGGCCGTTGAGAATGAACTGATTTCCTTCCGCATGAAAATCCCGTAGCCCCACAGTCAGGTCCTTGTATTCCTCGACCTCGGCTCCTTTCAACCACAGTTTTAGCGGCACTTTCTTGGGATGAAACTCGTCCCAGATTTCTACATCGTTGCGAAGCGTAACCTCGAGCTCGGCGCTGCCGCCGTTTTCATCCCACTTTACCGGAACGACGGAGTTATCCGCCCAGATGGCAGTTAGCGTGGCTTGCCCGCTGTGCCCGGTGGCGTTTCCGATCTTGACCCGAATCAACATCGAATGGCGCGAGAGGTTCGGAAAAACCTGCACATCATCAATCCACACGCGTCCTGTATCTTCGAGCTGGATCTTGCCGACGATTCCATTCCAGCTGGCGCCGAGCGAATCGGAAACGCTGTGCGCGTCCGGCCGGTAAGGCATCTGCATGCGATTGTCGACACGAATCGTCAGGCGATGACGGCCCAACGAGAGCAGGCCGAGATCGTAAACGTGTGGCGCCACGAGGCTCTTGTCTGAACCGATCATTCGCTCGTCGATCCAGACGGTAGTTTGCCAATGCGGCCGTTCGAGCGTGAGCACAGCGCGGCGGCCCTGCATGGATCGCGGTATATCAATGTCGCGTTGATACCAGGCTGCGCCAAGATAGTGAAGCGGTGGCTGCGACAGAAACGGCACTTTGACTTTGCCGCGCTCGGTGTAGGCCTTGTAGTCTTCGCGCAAGTACCAGTAGCGATCGTAGAGCGAGAGCACCCAAGGTGTTTCGGTCGTAATATCGTTTCCGTAGTTCTGTGACTGAAGAATTCCGGGCAGACGAATAAAGTTGCGCAGCGGCCGGTTGAACCATCGTTGCACTACTCCCTCATCGGCTGGATCAAGGTCAAACCGCCAGACGCCCTCGAGTGAAATTGGATTAGCCGCTTGCGAGATCAAGGGCAGAAGGAGGAGGATGCATGCTAAAGATAACGTTTTCTCTGCGGCTCTCTGCGTACCTCTGCGCCCTCTGCGTAGAACCAGCGCTTTAACGCAGAGAGCGCAGAGATACGCAGAGAGCCGCAGAGAGAAGGCTAGACGCAACCGAAGTTTATCCGGTAAAGTTACGCGCATTTTGAGGCTCTTTTAGCACAATGACTTCCCAAGGCCCAGAAGAAAAATTTCGGTTCGTTAAATATCTATGGCGGGACGAGGCCGCCAATCAGCTCGATCCCGTAGATCGACTCGTCTATCGCTCCAACAAACTCGGTGAAGACTTAACGCTCACTAACACGGGCGGTGGTAATACCTCTTCGAAATTATTCGAGACTGATCCGCTGACAGGGGAATCCGTAGAAGTCCTCTGGCTGAAAGGCTCCGGCGGCGACTTGCGCACTGCCCGGCGCGACGGTTTTGCGTCACTTTATCTCGACAAAGTGCGCGCGATGAAGGAACAGTACCTGGGCAGTCATGAACGTGGGCCGAAGACTCCGATTGAAGACGTCCTGTATCCGATGTACAGCCACTGCGTCTTCAATCTGAACCCGCGCGCCTGCTCGATTGATACGCCGCTTCATACGTTCGTTCCCTTCAAGCACGTCGACCATCTGCACCCGAATGCCGTGATTGCGATTGCGGCTTCCGTCAACCAGGAAAGGCTGACGAAGGAAATCTATGGCGACGAAGTAGTCTACACGCCCTGGCAGCGTCCGGGTTTCGATATTGGTCTAAAGATCGAGCAGTTAATTAAGGAAAACCCCAACGCGAAAGGAATTCTGCTCGGTCACCATGGCATGAGCTCGTGGAACGATGATGACCGGACGTGTTACGAGACGGCGCTCGAGATAATCGATCGCGCGGCGCGTTACATCGAATTACACGACAGGGGCGAACAGACGTTCGGCGGACAAAAGTATGAACCATTGCCCGAATCGGATCGCCAACGCTTGCAAGCGGAATTACTGCCGTTCCTGCGCGGGCAAGTTTCAGTCAACCACCGGTTCGTCGCCACCGTGCAGGACGACGAGAAGATGCTGCGGTTTGTGAACAGTCACGACGGCCCACGGCTCGCAGCGTTAGGCACGTCCTGTCCCGACCATTTCCTGCGCACGAAGATCAAGCCGCTCTTCATCGATTGGGATCCGGCCGGCGGTGATCTCGAAAAACTGAAATCTTTGATTGCAGAAGGTCTGGTCGAGTATCGCAAGGACTACGAAAGCTATTACAACCGTTGCAAGCGTCCGGACTCGCCTGCCATGCGTGACCCGAATCCAACAGTCGTGCTGATCCCGGGCTTGGGAATGATGGCGTGGGGCAAGAACAAGAGTGAGTCGCGCGTAACGGCTGAGTTTTACAACTGCGCTATCGAGGTGATGCGCGGCGCCGAAGCGATAGACAAGTATGAGGCGATGGACCAGCAGGAGGCTTTCGACATCGAATACTGGTCACTCGAAGAAGCCAAGCTGCGGCGTTTACCACCCGAGAAAGAGCTGGACCGGCAGATCGTGGTAGTGATCGGAGCGGGCGCAGGCATCGGTAAAGCAACGGCACATCGCCTGGTGCAGGAAGGCGCCCATATTGTTTGCATCGATCTCGATGAAGCCGCAGCCAAAGAGACGGCGCGGGAGATCATCGCGAAATACGGGGAAGGCATTGGTGTCGCTGGATCGGGTATCAGCAACTGTGGTCCAGCTATCGGTCTGGGATGCGACATCACCAATCGTGAGCATGTGGCGCGCATGTTTCAGGATGTAATGCTCGCGTATGGCGGAGTCGACGCGGTTGTGGTTACGGCGGGCATCTTCGTGCCGCCGGACAAGACGGGCCACATCGAAGACAGTTTGTGGTCGCGCACCTTCAGTATCAATGTAACCGGCGCTTACATCGTGGCGGACGAGGCTCACAAGATTTTCAAACAGCAGGGCCTGCGCGTCAGTATCGTGCTCACGACCAGCGCCAACGCCATCGTCGCGAAGAAGGGAAGTCTGGCTTACGACACGAGTAAAGCTGCGGCAAACCATCTGGTTCGCGAGCTGGCGATTGAGATGGCGCCGCTTGTGCGCGTGAATGCGGTCGCGCCGGCGACAGTCGTAAAAGGCAGTACGATGTTTCCACGCGATCGCGTCATCGCTTCGTTGACGAAATATGAGATCCCGTACAGCGACGATGATTCAACAGACGACCTGCGCGGCAAACTGGCCACGTTCTACGCCAAACGATCGCTGACACAGACGCCAATCGAGCCCGAAGATCAGGCCGAAGCAATCTTCCTCTTGCTGTCGCCACGATTGTCAAAAACAACTGGTCACGTGATTCCGGTTGACGGCGGATTGCAGGACGGTTTTTTGAGGTAATCATGACAGGCCATTTTGAGATCGACGATTCATTCATCGACGACCAAAACCGTAAGGCGCGCGCGTGGATTGACGAAGACTACGAAGCTCTCGCCCGGAAACTCCGGCGGCAGAACGTCGATATCGAGGATCTGGTAAAGAAAGCTGCAGCCTTTCACGTTGCGATTCCCTCGTGGGGCGTCGGCACGGGCGGGACACGTTTCGCGCGTTTTGCAGGCGCGGGTGAACCGCGTGACATTTACGAGAAGCTCGAAGACTGTGGGACGATTTTCAAACTCGTGCGCTCAACACCGGCCGTGTCGCTCCACATTCCCTGGGACAAGCCTGACGACGCGTCGAAACTGCGCGCGTTCGCCGGTGCACGCGGCTTGAGTTTCGATGCGATGAACTCCAACACCTTTCAGGATCAGCCGGGACAAACGCATTCATACAAATTCGGCAGCCTTACGCATCCGGACAAATTCGTGCGCGAGCAGGCGGTGGCCCACAACCTCGAATGTATCGAGATCGGTAAGACACTCGGCTCGAAGGCCCACACCGTTTGGATCGCTGACGGCGGAAACTTTCCCGGCCAGCAAAACTTCCGGCGCGCTCTCGAACGTTATCTTGAGAGCATGCGCGAAATTTATGCCGCGCTGCCGGATGATTGGCGTGTCTTTATCGAGCACAAGTTTTATGAGCCGGCGTTCTATTCGACGGTCATAAATGATTGGGGCACGAGTTACTACTGCGCCCGTGCGCTGGGCCCAAAAGCGTTCTGCCTGGTCGACCTCGGTCACCACGCGCCGAATGTAAATATCGAGATGATCGTCGCGCGGCTGATTCAGTTTGGTAAGTTAGCGGGGTTTCATTTCAATGACAGCAAGTATGGTGACGATGATCTTGATGCGGGATCGATCAAACCGTTTCAGCTTTTTCTCATTTTCAACGAGCTTGTGGATGCGGAGCTCAACAGCGTGGCGAATTTCAATCCGGCATACATGCTGGACCAGTCGCACAACGTTACAGACCCGATTGAGTCGCTGATGATGAGTGCGGTTGAGCTGGTGCGCGCGTACGTGCAAGCGCACCTCGTGGACCGCGACGCGTTGGCTGACGCGCAAGAGCAGTGCGATCCGTTGCTGGCGCTCGCGACACTCAAGCAGGCATTTACCACCGACGTCGCGCCGATCCTGGCCGTCGCTCGCGAACGTTCCGGGGGCGCCATCGATCCTCTTAACACGTATCGACAGAGTGGCTATCGCCGTCGCAAAGCCGAAGAGCGTCCCGGCAAAAAAGGCGTGACCGCCTCCGGAATTGTTTAGCGAGCTGTCTCGTAAACTTCTTCTCTGTGCAACCTCTGTGTCCTCTGTGTCTCTGTGGTTTCTAATCGTTAACCACAGAGACACAGAGGACACAGAGGTTGCACAGAGAAGCAGGCGTATTTCTTTGTGGCTAACCCTCTCTACATTGCTGTCGATCTTGGGGCCGGCAGCAGCCGGGTGTTTCTGGCTGGTTTTGAGCACGCACTACTGCTTCAGGAGGTGCGACGCTTTCGTTATTCACCGGCGAGATCAGCGGGCCATCTGCGTTGGGATTTCCCCGCGATTTTTGCGGAGATTAAGCAGGGATTGCGTGACGCTGCGGCGCGTGCGCGCGAGCTCGGAAGAGATATTCGCAGCGTTGGCGTAGATAGCTGGGGTGTTGATTACGGCTTGATCGATGCGGAGGGAAATCTCGTCGAATTGCCTGTTTGTTATCGCGACGAACGAACTGAGGGGGCGATGGAGCGAGTGTTCGCGCGTGTTTCACGCGAAGAGATCTTCGAGCGCACCGGCATTCAGTTCATGTCATTCAACACCCTGTTTCAACTCGAAGCTCACATGCGTGAAGGTCTCGATGCGAATACGCTGCTGCTCATCCCCGATCTGATCAACTTTTGTCTGACTGGAGAACGTGTCGCTGAGTATACGAACGCCACGACGACGCAGATGGTCAACGCGCGCACCGGCAAGTGGGATTACGATTTACTAAATCGTTTGAGTTTGCCGGTGAGCGTGCTGCCGGAGATCATCCCGGCGGGCACAGACGTTGGCCCAATCCGCGCTGAGCTCGGCATCGACGCGCACGTCGTCGCTCCTGCAACCCACGATACCGGAAGCGCGATTGCTGGCGCGCCAATCCCTGACGGATGGGCTTACATCTCTTCCGGTACCTGGTCATTAGTCGGCGTTGAGAGAAATGAAGTTCTCATCAATGAAGAGGTGGCCCGTCACAACTTCACCAACGAAGGCGGCGCGTTTGGGACGATCAGGTTCCTGAAAAACGTGATGGGCCTATGGCTCCTCGAATCGTGTCGCAAAGAATGGGCTGTCAATCACGACGCGCTGCTGGCTGACGTAGCTGCGATTGAACACTATCCGGGGTTGATCTTTCCCGATGACAAACGCTTCTTCAATCCACCGAGTATGCTCGCGGCGATTGCTACGCAGCTTACAGAAACGGGCCAGGAGATGCCGCAAGATCCGGCAGCTATCGCGAAAGTGATCCTCGACTCGCTGGCGTTTCGCTACACGTCCGTGCTGCGAAAGATCGAGGAGTTGACGAGCCGAGAAATCAGCGGCGTGCAGATTATCGGTGGCGGCAGTCAGAATTGTTACCTGAATCAAGCGACAGCCAATGCAACCGGGCTACCCGTTGTCGCCGGGCCGGTTGAGGCGACAGTGATCGGAAACGTAATCGTGCAAGCGATCGCTGATGGCCGCTTCGCATCGTTGACTGAGGCGAGGCAATACGTCGCGCAAAACGTACGATCGCAGCGTTTCACGCCGCAGGCCTCTATCGCCGGCGACGAGGGGAAGCGTCGTTACGAAACGATCGAGGCACATTACTTGAGCTAATGATGCTGCTTCGTGCTATCAACATCGACAAGTCTTACACAGGCGTTCACGCGCTCAAGCAGGCTTCGTTTGAGTTACACGCCGGAGAGGTACACGCGCTGATCGGCGAGAACGGAGCCGGCAAATCGACGCTGATCAAGATCATCACTGGCGCTGTCGTACCCGATGCCGGTGAGCTACATCTCAACGGCAAACTCGTCACACACAACTCGCCGCGCGTCGCAAAGCAACTCGGCATTGCGGCCATGTACCAACAGCCCGCGCTCTTTCCCGAGCTCTCAGTCGCGGAGAACATCGCGATCGGTTTAGAAGAATCATCACTGCTGAGCCGAGTTAACTGGCGGAACCGCAAACGCAAAGCTTCAGAGCTGCTCGCCCGCGTCGGAGCCAATATCGATCCCGACGCGGAAGCCGGAGAGCTCACCCTCCCGCAGCAACAACTCGTCGAAATCGCGCGCGCTCTCGGAGCCGAGGCGAAGGTCCTGATTCTCGATGAGCCGACCGCGTCGCTTTCCGTAGAAGATACTCAAAAACTCTTCACCGTGATCCGGCAGCTTCGCAATGAAGGCGCGGGAATAGTTTACATCTCCCATCGCTTGGAAGAACTGCCTGCCATTGCGGATCGAGTAACGGTCCTGCGCGATGGCAGCACTATCGACACGCGCCTGATGTCTGAAGTAAATCGACAGCAACTAATTCAACTCATGGTGGGCCGCGAGCTTTCAGCCGTCTTCCCGAAAAAGGCCGTACAGATCGGGGAACCGGTTTTGGAGTTGCGTCAACTTGGTTGCGCCGCATCGGGTATTCACGATGTCAATCTTATCGTCCGGGCCGGTGAAATTGTCGGCCTCGCCGGGTTAGTCGGATGCGGGCGCACGCAGTTAGCACACACAGTCTTTGGCCTAACGCCGGCTGATCACGGCGATGTGCTGCTGCGAGGAAAACCCGTGAAACTCAGCAGCGCCGCGCAAGCGATTGAATCTGGGATTGCTTACGTGCCTGAAGATCGACGTCGTCACGGTGTGATTCTGGACCTCGCGATCAGTGCGAACATCACGCTCGCTTCGCTGTCTCGGTTCTCGAGCTACGGCGCCGTGGATTTTGGACGCGAGAAACAAGTAGCGGCTGATTACGCGCGCAGATTGCGGATCAAGACGCCCGCGATCTTCGCGCCAGTCGGGACGCTCTCCGGCGGCAATCAGCAAAAGGTCGCACTGAGCCGCTGGCTGGTCACCAATCCGTCTGTGCTGATTCTCGACGAACCGACACAGGGAATTGACGTCGGCGCCAAATCGGAAGTGCACGCACTGATGACTGACCTGGCGGCGCAGGGAGTTGCGATCCTCATGATCTCGTCCGAGCTGCCGGAAGTTCTGGGCATGAGTGATCGAATTGCCGTCATGTGTCGCGGAACGATCGCCGCGACTCTTGATCGCGCCGAGGCAACGCAGGAGAAGATTCTCGCGTTGGCGCTGGGCCAATAGATGGTAGGACTCAATCGCTACAAACGAGAACTCTCCGCGTCGTTAGCTTACGCCGTGTTGCTCGTCGCCGTTGGCATAATCGCGCCTTCGTTTTTTAGCGCCACAAACCTGCGCGACCTGGCGCTGAACAATGCGCCGGTCCTGCTCGTCGCCGTTGGCATGACGCTCGTGATTCTCGTGGCGCAGATCGATATTTCCGTCGGGTCACAGTTCGCGGTTGCGACTGTTGCCGCGGGCGTATTGGCCCAAGCCGGTGTTCCGATACCCTTGCTGCTGCCCTTGCTTATCCTGATCGGCGCGGCGATGGGCGCAGTCAACGGTTTACTGATCGGAACGCTTCGATTGCCGTCGATCATCGTCACCCTCGCGATGCTGGTCGCCTGGCGCGACGCGTTGCGTTGGACCACCGGTGGCGAGTGGGTGCAAAACCTGCCTGCGAACTTTCAATGGTTCGGGCTCGGTCAGAGTTTGGGCCAATGGGTGATCGTGCTCGCGGCGTTACTCGTGCTCGCTTTCTTCGCCTGGGCCCTACGGAATCTCGCCGCGGGACGAAGAGTTTATGCGGTTGGTTCTGACGCGGAGGCCGCGCGGCTGGCGGGTGTCGAGCCGGGACAAGTGACGTTTTTCGTTTTTGTGTTAATGGGAGCGCTTGTTGGGTTGGCGTCATTGCTCAACGCCGTGCGCTTCTCGACTGTTCCCAGTAACGCAGGTCTGGGTCTGGAGTTAAAAGCTATTGCCGCAGTCGTCGTGGGTGGTACTGCAATCACCGGCGGACGCGGCACGATGCTGGGCACGCTGATCGGCGTAGCGTTGCTGGGCACGATTGGCACGGCGCTCACGTTTGCCGGCATCAATCCGTTCTGGGAAAAAGCGATTCAAGGGGCAATCATTCTGGCGGCGCTCGCTTCCGATTTTGTGTGGGGCAGAGTCGAGCGCATGCGCACCGCGAAGCAGGCTGTTTAGCTGCTCTTCTCTGTGCAACCTCTGTGTTCTCTGTGTCTCTGTGGTGAGTTA
>Ga0065712_10067964_pt1 | contig 18936 bp, 16 predicted proteins | sample MisRhiReplicate1_FD_59099 | JGI IMG/M metagenome (GOLD analysis project Ga0065712, IMG submission 59099) | Miscanthus rhizosphere microbial communities from Kellogg Biological Station, MSU, sample Rhizosphere Soil Replicate 1: eDNA_1 v3... | ecosystem: Host-associated > Plants > Roots >...
GGCCGATCCGGATGGCGGCTGCCTGATCGTCACCGACGTCAGCCGTTCCAAGCAAGGTCTGCATGTGCAGGCGGTCAGCAAGATCGTGCACTGCCTGACCACCGATATCCGCCCGCCGCCCTACGGCTCGAGCAGCAAGTCGTTCATCACTGGCGTCACCCAGGTCGACGGCGTGCTGGTGCAGGTGCTGGACATCGAAAAAGTGATCCACGGCATCGCCCCGGCACAGATCGTCGTGCAATCGGCCGAACTGGCCAGGGAAGACGCCGAAGTGCTGGCTAAAGCGCGCATTCTGGTGGTCGATGACAGTCAGGTCGCCCTGCAGCAGTCGATCATCACGCTGCGCAATCTGGGCATCAACTGCCACACGGCACGCAGCGCGAAGGAAGCCATCGATGTCCTGCTGGAACTGCAAGGCACGGCAGCGCAGATCAATGTCGTGGTGTCCGATATCGAAATGTCGGAGATGGACGGTTACGCCCTGACCCGCACCCTGCGCGATACGCCGGACTTTAACGACCTGTACATCCTGCTGCACACGTCGCTGGACAGTGCGATGAACAGCGAGAAGGCCAGGGTCGCCGGTGCCAACGCCGTATTGACCAAGTTCTCTTCACCCGAGCTGACCAAATGCCTGATCGAGGCCGCCCGCACGGTCGTGGCTCAGGGCATCTGATCCACAAACCGCTCGCCACTGCGCCGGGTCCCGAGGATGCCTCGCCAGACCATTGCTGGCTAATGCGTCGGGATCTGACCGCAGCGCTACCGCACGCGCCCTCGCCGCCGGGCGTCACTTGCGTCAGCTTGACGCCCCGACACAGTCTTCAGGCTCACAGACTTCTGACGCAGAGTCATCTGCTGGAAGACGGGCAGTGGCTGCGCCACCCGGACTGGCTCGACGCTTTCGAGCACAACCCGGAGTTCGACCGGTCGCGCTGTTTCGTGGCAATCGACAGCGATCACGTGTTGGGAGTGATTAACTGCTGGACCAGCGCCTTCATCAAGGATCTGGCCGTGCACCCGGATGACCGGAACAGAGGGATTGGCACAGCGTTGCTCCACCATCTCTTCGTCCACCTGAAGCGTTGTGGCGAGGCGGCAGTCGATCTGAAAGTGATGGAAAACAATCTGATCGCAAGGCGCCTTTATGAAAAATCAGACATGTCCTACGTCGCTCGTCTGGCGGTTGACCGGAAATGATCTGGCATAATTTTCGCCCGAAACATTGCACATGGAGATCGAGATGAAAGCGCGCTTACTGTTGCTGGCAGGTCTGGCAGTGGTTGCCACTCAGGCCGGTGCTTCGACGCCACAAGCCTGGAGCGCTCTGGACAAGGCGATGCTCGACAGTTGCCTGAAAGCCAGCCAGCTCAAGAACGTTTCAGCTGTCGGCAGCAGCGCCCAATTCGATGACCGGGTCGGCTACAGCGCGCTGTTGCTGAAAGGTCGCTATCCACAAAAACACATGAACAACCGCCCCGGCACCGAGCTGTGTCTGTACAACCGTAAAAGCAGACAGGCCAGCGTGACCGAATGGGACAGCATCACCCCGTCACCTGACCGCTAGACCTGTGGCGCGCAACTTGCTTCATGGCCTGCATCAGTCGGAACGATGACAGCCTTGTCGTCACCCCGGCGCCCGTCATGGACAGGTTACCGACCCAATGAACACCCAGTTTTCCTGCACAGGTTGCGGCGGCTGCTGCACCGATCATCACGTACCGCTGACACTCACCGAAGCCACGCAGTGGGCGGCGGACGGCGGTACGGTGATCGTGCTGACCGAAGCCTTTCTCGGTAACGGTTATGGCGTTCCCGAAGCGCAATTGACGCACGCTACCCGACGCTCCACCGAAGTGAACAGCGGCCTGACCACCGCCTACGTCGCCATTACCTTCGCCGCCTACAACGTAGGCCGCTGCCGGAATCTTGACGAACAGAACCTCTGCGGCATTTACGAGCGTCGCCCGCTGGTGTGCCGGATCTATCCGATGGAAATCAATCCGCACATCCCGCTGCGTCCTGAAACCAAGGGCTGCCCGCCAGAGGCCTGGGAACAGGGTCCCGATCTGATCGTTGGCAACACGCTGGTGGACACGCAACTGATGGCGCTGATCGAGCAGTCCCGCCAGGCAGACCGCGATGAAATCGAGGCCAAGCAGGCGATCTGTCAGGCGCTGGGCATTCGCACCACAGCCCTCAAGGGCAACGGGTTCGTGGCGTATCTGCCGGACATGGCCGCCTTCGCGGCAGCCATTGAGCAGGTTGCCAGCCACGAGAGCGAATTATCGGCAAAAGCCGACTGGGAATTTCATGTCGCAGGCCAGGCGGTCATCGACACGCTGCAGGCGGCAGGTGCCGACGTGACACTGAGAGAACCGGTTTCCTACCTGTTCATCCCGCTGCAGGCAGCCTGACTCAGCGCTTGCCCATGGAACGACGGGTGCCGGACGGCGCGGCGCCTGGTGTTTTGTGATGGCCGGACTTGTTCGACTTCTGATACCAGGCCTGATCCTTGTCTTTTTTGGCCTGTGCGAATTCCGACGGCTTGAACGGAAAGCTGAACGGGGCAATCGCAGCCTTCTTGTCGGCAGCGTCTACGGCGTCGGTTGCGGCTTCTTGAACAGGGGGTTGTTCAGGAGTGGTCATGGTGTCACCAGAAAGTCGAAATGGCCGGGCGAACGCCCGCGGTCGCGCAGCATACAGCAAACGTCGAACGCCCGCCCGAGCCTCCTGTCGCCCTTACCGATAGAACAGGTCAACCATAATTTGCGCATCAAAGGGCCCGACTTGCGGCCGGGTGCTGTTCCAGACCAGTTCGGCATTGAAATCCGCTCTGGAAGCGTGATTATCGTCCAGCAATTCAGCCATGTGGAACGGTTCGTTGTAGCGCAGCGCCTTGCCTCCCAACGCACCGCTGATGCGGATGCCCAGCGACTGATTGCCAGCGGGCAGCAACAGATCGCCCGCGCCCGAAATCATGCCGCTCACCGGACGAAAACGCGCATTGATGCTGAAGGGTGAATCACAGGTGCGGCGGGTTAACAGTGAAAATGGCTGAGTGGCGAAAACCTTGCCAACGGCGACGTTCTTGATGGGTATCGCACCGAACTCCACGGTTTGCGGCATCACTTGCAGATCGGCATCGCAGGCCACGAAGCGCAGACCGGTCAGGCTGTCGATCGCATAACTGAGGCTACGCCCCGGCAACGGTTGCAGACCGGCTGCGCTGTCGAGCTGGAAGAAGCGGTAATCGAGCAGATCGCTTGCGACGCCAGATGGCGGGGTTGCACCGAACTTCTGAATGAACACCGAAAACGGCAGATTGAAACGGACCCTGGGGCAATTATCGATGTTCGCATCGCCCTCATGGCACGCGGGCAGGTAATGCCCGGTAGAGATACGTCCGCTGCCTTGCACATAGTCGATACCCTTGTGGGTCAGACCGGCTCGAATACCTTGGCCAATCACCATGTTGTCGGGATTCAGGTAGAGGGCGATTTCTTCCTGAAGCGCCTGCTGGCCATCCTTGGCACACTCGACCTGAACGTTCATGGGCTCGGAGCGCCAGACCACTTCGCCGTTCGGGACCGTGGCAGGAATGGCCACCGTACTGCTCAACTGACCATGAACGAGGGTTTCGCCCGCACCCTGTGTCTTGCAGACCAGCGCAAACGCGGGCGCAGGGCTCAGCAGAATCAGCAATGCGGCAGCGCTGAACCGGCGGCGCATGAAGAAAGATTTCATATCAGCAGGATTCCTGAAGGGTGAGGTTTTCCAGAAGACGGGCGCTGGACGAGGCCTGCGCGTTCAGATGCGTGCAGTAGCCGCGCTGGCCGCCGTAGTCGGTCAGCGCCTTGAAAACGAGCCTGTGTCCGGAGGGTTGCGTGCTCGCCGAAACCGGCAATTCGATCCGCGCACCCGGGGCCAGCAACAAATGGTCGCTGACCTGAACACCATCCAGCTCCAGGGATTCAAGGGAGACGTGGTAAGCCGTAGGGTTGCTGACCTGCAACTGCGTCATGCCCGTTCCGTTATGCGTCATCGTCCAGTTCAGTCGCTCGGTGGACTCGGCCGGATCGCCCGGCAGCCCGACGGGTCGGTAAAACACGTTGATGCGCTGACGTACGGCGATCGTGAGCTGGCGTCTGCCGGGCTCATGCCGAGGGATTTCAAGCACCGACAGGTGCAGCAGGGACTCCCGGTCCTCAGGCATTCCTGCTCCCTGGTACAACACCCGCAATGCCTGCCTGCCGCCCGCGCTGACATGCGAAAGGGGTGGCGTCACCACAAAGGGCAGAAGCCGGGGCGATACCGATGACGTTTCATCGCCCAGCGGATCACTGAGCCAGGCCTGAACAAGGACCTCGTCCTGCCCGGGGTTGCGCATCTCCAGGCTGACTTCCCGATACTGGCCATCGAAGATCAGCCGCGTCCCTGTCAGCGACAGCGCACCCTGCGCACAGACACTGGTCAGCGACAGCACCGCGAGAAGCATGAGTCGATAACGGCGCATCATTGGCAGATCACCTTGAGCCGCTCATACGCTCGAGCCGGATCTCTGGGCGGCAGTTCAAAAGGCGCTTCGCACCGCTGATCCGACCAGCGAACGTGCAGACGGCCGCTGTCCTGCTCGCTCAGCACCAGCGCCTGACTGCTAGGGTCTACCACGGCCAGCGCCCTGCCCTGCCCGTCCTCGACACTGGCACCCAGCGGAACCTTGCTGCCATCGGCGCGGATCAGTTCAAACTGCACGCGGCGACCCACCGCCGCCTTGAAGCGCACCAGCGGTACGGCTCCGCGTCGAGGCACGATCTGGGTGATGGCGCTTTCCAGATCAATGTCGGCGCCCAGTTGCCGAGTGTCCAGGCTGACCCAGTTGGTCCGATAGGGCTGCGCATAAGGCATCACCGCGTATCCGTTACCTGCGGTAGCCACGTTGTTGAATGACTTGAGCCGGGCACCGCCGACATCCGGCACGTGCACCAACGCAAAGGTTTCGCCCAATGGCTGACCCAGATTGATACCGCCGGCATGAGCCACGACAGAACCGGTGGCACTCAGCGTTAACGCATCGTAGTCTTGACCCTGGCTGTAACCGGCTTCGAACCTGCCGTAAGGCAGAGTGGTATTGACCTTGCCCGCACCATAACTCCCGGAACGGCTGTCACGGCCGGTCTGCACAGAGTAGAACGTGTCACGATCATCCAGCACCTGACCATTGAGGCCCGCCTGCACGCTGTAATCGCCAGCACTGCTGCGCACTCCATTGAAAGACAGGCGCGACGAACCCGGACTCGTGCCCAGCGGCAGGGTCACACTGAAGGCGATCCGAGTGTCCGGGGTGGCGTCCCCCGAACGGCCGAAGTCCTGGTTACGCTCGACGGAAAAACTGTAATTGAGACTGCGCCAGGCCGCGTTGTACGACAGATAAAGCTGCCGGGTCTTGCCGGGCAGGTTCCAGTAGCGCTGCTCGGAAGCCGTCAGGCTCAGGGAGGCATTTTGCGCTGGCAGCACCTGAGTGACGTTAAGTTCCAGCCGGTCCTTGGGCTGGCCGCCCGGGAGGCCGTTCACTGAATCCCCCGTCTCGCTGACGTGCTGATTGAGCGTCCGGTATTCTTCGGTGGAATAGCGATACCCGGCGATGGCCAGGGTGGTGTCCGTCACATCCAGAGTATTGGCATAACGAACCCGCAGGCTTTGGCCCGCAAGCGTCTGCCGCTTCTGCTGGCTGACTGAATGGGTAACATCCACAGAGACCGCGCCGACGCCGGTGTTCACCCCGGTACCGATGTTCGTGGCCTGATAATCCTCGGCCAGTTGCAGTCCGCCAAAGCCGGTCACTCGCTCCGACAGACCGTAGATCAGCGCGGCACTGGTAAAGGCCGGAGAATCCTGACCGTCATTGTCGACCTGCCCGGCAGCCAGACTGAAGCGCAACGCCCCCGCAGGCACCATAATCGGCAGCGACGCATACGCCTGGATGAATGAACGTCGGCGGCCATCGGCTTCAATGACCGTGACGTCAAGATCGCCGTTGGAACCGCTGGGGTAAATGTCCGTGATTTCGAAAGGACCGGGTGAAACATTGCCGCTGTACAGCAGGAAACCGTTCTGGCGAACCTCGACCGTGGCGTTGGTCTCGGCGGTGCCGCGGATGACCGGCGCATAATTGCGCTCGCTGTCAGGCAGCATGCCGTCATCCGAGGCAATCGACGCGCCCCTGAAGCGAACGCTGTCGAACACCTGCGAATCGCTGAATGCCTCACCCACCGTCAATTGGCTTTTAAGGGCGGTGATGTCTCGCTGGGCGAACGTGCGATTGCCCCGATAGCGCCATGAACGATCGGCGCCATACAACAGTGAAGACTCGTTGCGCAGCCGCCAGGCGCCCAGATTCAGACCGTTGCGCAGCCCCATATAGTACTGGTCGGTATCAAGATTCTGATTGCGCCGTCTGACGGCATTGAGGTTGTAATTGACGAAAGCCGCCGGTTCGCCCTCGTCCCACAACTGCGGTGAAACGTAGCCACGGGAACTGCGCGCCATGACCGCCTGAGGCACGCTGATGTTCAGGCGCAGCGCGCCGGGATTGTACTCGACCCGCGCAAACTCGACCTGTGCGGGCAGATCGAAACACGCCTCGCCCGGCTCGCCCGTGGCAGGCAAGCGGGCCGGATCGAGTCCGAAACCTTGCAACATCTCAAGCGTCAGGCAAGGCTCGATCTGGCCGGAACGCCGGTTTTTCGAAAATGCCACATCCCGCCGCCCGCTCAGCGTCCGGTTCACGTAAATGTCCACACGGTAGATACCCGGCAGAATGCTGTTGGCGCGCAGGAACTCTTTCAGATCCGGCGGTTGCTCGCTGCCCTGAATGAACGCGGTATTGAACTTCACCGCGGCCGTGGCACCCGAGCCATTCGGTTCGGCCGCGAAAGCGGTGCAGGAACAGATCAGCACCAGACTGATACAGACCCGATTGCGGCGCGATACCCACGTGGTACCGGGCCTCGAGCAATGTCCGGGATACAGGCGAACAGACTGTGCAATGACGCCCATGTCTTTTTTGTGCCATTCCATAGCGATCTTTACTCTACTTCGGATATATCGCACGCCGCGCAATCCTTCGCACAGACGCAGAGCGACAGGACCGGCCCGGCTAGCGCGCCGCAGCCTTGCTTGCGTAAATGACTCCGCCGTCGTCGAGTCGGGCCTGATAAGGGTCCTGTCCGCCGAAATCGTTGATGCTGATAAAGCTCAGATCCAGTGGCACCGCAGCGCTCTTGCCCCGCAACGGCAGGCTCAGGCTCTGATGCGGCGCAAGCATCTGGCGGTCCAGGCTGGCCAGCTCGGTGCCGCGCTGACGAACCGAAACCCGCAGCATCGACACGTGATAAGGCCCTGGGTTTTCAACGGAAACCACGTCACCGCCGGCCCAGCGCCAGCGCAGTTTTTCAGGTGCCTGCAACGGGTCGCCGTCCAGCCCCTGGGGCCGAAAAAATACCTTGATGCGTTGCCGTATTGCGATTTGCAGCGTGTTTTCTGCAGCGGTCTGAGGTATTTCCTGAACATTGAGCCACAGCACCGATTCACGGTCGGTCGGCATTCCCGCACCGGAATGGATAATGCGCAGCAACTGTTTGCTGCCACCGGCCATGCGCGCCAGGGCCGGCGTGACGATGAAGGGCAGATCCGGCGCGGCTTGCGTGCCTGCCGCGCCAGGTCTCTCGAGCCAGGACTGCAGAAGGATCTCTCCACCGCCGCTGTTCTGAACCCCGAGGCTCGCCTCCTTGTCACCTCCCTGATAAATGACGCGCGTCGTGTTCAGCACGATGCCGGCCTGAACGGAAGACATGGTCAACCCCATCGTGAGCAGCACGATGTAACGAAAAAAGTCGAGAAGCATACTGGGCACCCGCCTCTGGTTAGCATGAAACAGGGCGAGCAAGCCCGCCCTGTCAGGCCGTTACTCGTAATCCATTACGAACGGCATGAAGCCATCGGCATTACCAGGATTGGTCGGCGTACCGTTGAGCACGTAAACCGCGCCAAAGTTGATCTCGGCGGTTGCGCCACCGACACCATCCTTGACCAGCGACGTGTCGATGGTTTCGCTGCCACTCAGGTCCATCAGCACACTGGACGCATTAAGAAGACCAATACCGACACCGTCCGCCGCACCGGTGGTGCGCAGCAGTTTCGAATCGTTATTGTCCAGTCCACTGCCGTTGCGAGCAGTGAACCGCATCTTCACCATGTTGTACTGATCGGCACCTGCACTGCAGTTGACCAGTAACTGAATAGGTGTGGCGGTTTCATATTTGGTTTCGCTGGAGAGGCCGATATCGGAAAACGAAACGTTGCCCAGATCGACATTGATCTCACCCGGATTATTACCGACGCTCACGCCGGTACCCGGTGCCACATCGCAAGAGATATTGGTGAGTGTGCCGTTGAAGATCAGTTTGCCGTTGTTCGCCGCATTGGCGGTGCCCGCCAGACCCAAACTTATAGCGCCCATGACTGCCAGTGTCAGAGAAAGCTTTTTCATGCTAACTACCTTCCTTGTGTTATTTCGTGTGTGCCCATGTTCGGACGGCGAGCACTATAGGTCTCGAACTTTTTGACCGCTGTCAGGGGTATTACTTTGAATGAGCGGACACGACCACACGGCACGAAGGATGCATCTGTAGGAATAACCAGAATAACCGTACAGGCCACGGTTTCAGAGTGTTACAGACAATACCAGAGCGTATACGTCAACCAAATGATCGCCGGTGGCATGTTCAAGAATCCACACGATAGGCACGCAGAAAAACTGCATTGTCCGACAATAACCCGGCGCACCTTCAGAGGCGACGGATAATGTGATAAACGGCAGAAGATTTATTGATACGTCAGTGTTACCACGCCGGCACGTGCCCTCGATGGTGTGTGTCCGGTTGTCGATGAAACAGGCGAGAGAAGCAGTTCCTGATAGTCGGCCACAAAGGCAGCACTGTCATCGGCGCAGGCAGCTTTTGATGAACTGATCTGTAGGGTAATGCCGGGCGAAACTGTCAGTGAGCGCAGCGCGTTACTTGTCGAATCAGGCGCGAGTACCGACACTTGACAACTCGAATTGACGACACTTCCGTGAAAACTCAGCGCGCCGTCACGCGCCAGCGAAATACTGGAAGCCAACAGCAATGGAATGAACACGGTTGCCGCCATACCGTAAGGCGCGGACAGGATTTGCAGAACTCTTTTAACGGCTGTTGCCTTGCTGCTCATGCCACACCTCACGGGTAAACACCTGATGACAGTTAAGTAGAGGAAAGAATCAGCGGCCAGAAGTTAGCGCAGGAAAATGTAGGATTTATCTGAGGACTCACTCATTATCCAACACGTCATCCCCTCTCTCGTTGTATCGCCCCGGAGCGGGATTTCTTGATCGGTGTTTCCTGACATTCCTGACAGCTGAAAGTCATTCTGCTGACCGTGTTTGCAGGCTATAAGTAACACTTGAAACTCGCAGCCTTTCACGTTGACTCTTCCGGCGCCTTCTTCGCATGCGTAAACAGACCCTCACCGTCACAGCCGTCGTCATCCTCGCCGCCCTGGTCGCGGTTGTCGCCTGGAACCTGCTACGCCCTGCCAAGGCCCACAAAAGCGCGCCAGCCGCCGTTCCGGTCAAGGTCGTGACCGTCGAGGTCGAAGACGTGCCGCGTTTCGTGACCGGCATCGGTTCGGTGCTGTCGCTGCAAAGCGTCGTGATTCGCCCGCAAGTGGACGGCATTCTGACCAAAGTGCTGGTCAAGGAAGGCCAGCAGGTCAAGGCCGGAGAGTTGTTGGCAACCCTGGACGACCGCTCGATCCGCGCGTCACTGGAGCAGGCCCGTGCGCAACTGGCGCAGAGCAAGGCACAACTCGACGTCGCCCAGCTTGATCTCAAGCGCTATCGCCAGCTCACTGAAGACAACGGTATTTCGAAGCAGACCTATGACCAGCAGCAGGCCTTGGTCAGGCAGCTCAGCGCCACAGCGCAGGGTAACGAAGCGAGCATCAATGCCGCGCAGGTCCAGCTTTCTCACACACAGATCCGCTCGCCGGTCAGCGGCCGGGTCGGCATTCGCAATGTCGACGAAGGCAACTTCATGCGGGTAACGGATGCCGCCGGGCTGTTCTCCGTCACCCAGATCGATCCGATTTCCGTGGAGTTCTCACTGCCGCAGCAGATGCTGCCCACCCTGCAAGGGCTGATCGCCGACCGCACGAGCGCGGTGGTCAAGGCCTATCAGGGTGACAGCGCCGCCAACGGCCTGTTGCTGGGCGAAGGCACGCTGTCGCTGATCGACAATCAGGTATCGGCCACCACCGGGACGATCCGCGCCAAGGCGCAGTTCAACAACCCCGGTGAGCGGTTGTGGCCGGGGCAACTGGTGACGGTAAAGATCCAGACCGGCATCGAACGCGATTCGCTGAAGGTAGCGCCTCAAGTCGTACAGCGCGGCATGGACCAGCATTTCGTGTACCGGGTCACAGCGGATAAAAAGGTCGAAGTGGTGCCCGTGAAAGTGCTGTACCAGGACAGTGAGCAAACCCTGATCAGCGGCCCGCAGGCAGGAGACACACTGGTCAGTGACGGTCAGTCCCGACTCAAGCCCGGCACCACCATCGAAGTGGTGAAAGGCGCGGCAGAGGAAGACCGCACCGCACAAGTGGAGCGCGCGCAATGAAAGGCCGGGGTTCGGTGTCCGCTTGGTGCATCGACCATCCGGTCGCCACGTTGCTGTTGACCTTTGCGCTGGTGTTGCTGGGTGTCATCGCCTTTCCGCGCCTGCCGGTCGCGCCATTGCCGGAAGCGGAATTCCCCACCATTCAGGTCAGCGCACAGCTTCCCGGTGCCAGCCCTGAAACCATGGCCTCCTCGGTCGCCACGCCTCTCGAAGTGCAGTTCAGTGCGATACCGGGCATGACGCAAATGACGTCCAGCAGTGCGCTGGGGTCAACCAACCTGACGCTGCAATTCACCCTCAACAAGAGCATCGACACGGCCGCGCAGGAAGTGCAGGCGGCGATCAATACCGCCGCCGGCCGCCTGCCCGCTGACATGCCCAACCTGCCGACCTGGCGCAAGGTCAACCCGGCCGACAGCCCGGTGCTGATCCTGAGTGTCAGCTCCAGCCTGATGCCGGGCACCGAACTGAGCGACGTGACCGAAACCATTCTGGCGCGACAGCTCAGCCAGGTCGAAGGTGTGGGGCAGGTGTTCATCACCGGACAGCAGCGCCCGGCAATCCGCGTGCAGGCCGCGCCCGAGAAACTCGCCGCTCTGGGCCTGACCCTGGCCGACATCCGCCAGGCCGTGCAGCAGACCAGCCTGAACCTGGCCAAGGGCGCGCTGTACGGCAAGGACAGCATTTCGACCCTGTCCTCCAACGACCAGCTGTTCAAGCCGCAGGACTACGCGCAACTGATCGTGTCGTACAAGGATGGCGCACCGGTGCACCTGAGTGACGTGGCGCGGGTGGTCAACGGTTCGGAAAACGCTTATGTGAAGGCGTGGTCCGGTGATCAGCAAGGCGTGAACATCGCCATCTTCCGCCAGCCAGGCGCCAATATTGTCGACACGGTGGACCGCATTCAGCGCGAACTGCCGCGCCTGCAGGAAATGCTCCCCGCCGCTGTCGATGTGTCGGTGCTCAACGACCGGACGCGCACCATCCGCGCCTCGCTGCATGAAGTGGAGCTGACCCTGCTGATTGCCGTACTGCTGGTGGTTGCCGTGATGGCGCTGTTCCTGCGCCAGCTCTCCGCGACACTGATCGTCAGCGCCGTGCTGGGGGTGTCGCTGATTGCCAGTTTCGCGATGATGTACCTGCTGGGGTTCAGCCTGAATAACCTGACGCTGGTCGCGATTGTGGTTTCCGTGGGCTTTGTCGTGGACGATGCCATTGTGGTGGTGGAGAACATCCACCGACACCTGGAAGCCGGACAAGGCATGCGAGAAGCGGCGATCAAAGGTTCCGGCGAAATCGGCTTCACGGTGGTCTCGATCAGTTTCTCGTTGATTGCAGCGTTCATTCCGCTGCTGTTCATGGGCGGCGTGGTCGGGCGCCTGTTCAAGGAGTTCGCACTGACGGCTACGGCGACGATCCTGATTTCGGTGGTGGTTTCGCTGACGCTGGCCCCGACGCTGGCTGCGCTGTTCATGCGCGCCCCGTCGCACGCCAAACATGCCCGGCCCGGCTTCGGCGAGCGCCTGCTCGCCACTTACGAGCGAGGCCTGCGCAAGGCACTGGCGCACCAGCGGATCATGCTGGGCATATTCGGCCTGACACTGGCCCTGGCCGTGGTCGGCTACATCGTCATTCCCAAGGGCTTCTTTCCGGTACAGGACACCGCTTTCGCGCTGGGCACCACTGAGGCGGCCGCCGACATTTCCTACCCGGACATGGTGGAAAAACACCTCGCACTGGCGAAAATCGTCGGTGCCGATCCTGCGGTCCTGGCGTTCTCCCATTCGGTCGGCGTGTCAGGCAGCAACCAGACCATCGCCAACGGGCGTTTCTGGATCTCGCTCAAGCCGCGCTCGGAGCGCGATGTGTCGGTCAGCGAATTCATCGACCGGCTGCGCCCCAAGCTGGCCAAAGTGCCGGGCATCGTCCTGTACCTGCGCGCCGGGCAGGACATCAACCTCAGTTCCGGCCCGAGCCGCAGTCAGTATCAGTACGTGCTCAAAAGCAACGACGGGCCGCTGCTCAATACCTGGACCCAGCGTCTGACCGACAAGCTGCGAGAAAATCCTGCCTTCCGCGACCTCTCCAACGACCTGCAACTGGGCGGCAGCGTGACGCACATCGACATTGATCGCAGCGCGGCGGCACGTTTCGGGCTGACCACCGCAGACGTGGATCAGGCGTTGTATGACGCGTTCGGCCAGCGGCAGATCAGCGAATATCAGACCGAGGTCAACCAGTACAAAGTGATCCTAGAGCTCGATGCCCGGCAACGTGGCAAGGCGGAGAGTCTGGCTTACTTCTACCTGCGCTCACCGCTGACCAATGAGATGGTGCCGCTCTCGGCACTGGCCAAGGTCGGCGCGCCGCAAATGGGGCCTTTGTCGATCAGTCACGACGGCATGTTCCCGGCCGCCAACCTGTCCTTCAACCTCGCCTCCGGGGTCGCACTTGGCGATGCCGTACGCATGCTGGACGAGGCCAAGGCCGAGATCGGCATGCCGGCGTCGATCATCGGCAGCTTCCAGGGTGCGGCGCAGGCGTTCCAGAGCTCGCTGGCCAACCAGCCCTGGCTGATCCTCGCGGCACTGGTGGCGGTGTACATCATTCTGGGCGTGCTGTACGAAAGCTTCGTGCACCCGCTGACCATCATTTCGACGCTGCCGTCGGCGGGCATCGGCGCGCTTCTGTTGCTGTGGATGATGGGGCAGGATTTCTCGATCATGGCGCTGATCGGCGTGGTGCTGTTGATCGGCATCGTCAAGAAGAACGGTATTCTGCTGGTGGATTTCGCCCTGCAGGCGCAACGCGAGCAAGGCATGACGCCCCAGGAAGCGATTTACGAGGCCTGCATGACCCGCTTTCGGCCCATCATCATGACCACCCTGGCGGCGCTGCTTGGCGCGCTGCCGTTGATGCTGGGCTTCGGCGTCGGCGCAGAGCTGCGCCAGCCTCTGGGTATCGCCGTGGTCGGTGGTCTGCTGGTAAGCCAGTTGCTGACGCTGTTCACCACACCGGTCATTTACCTGCAACTGGAGCGGCTGTTCCACCGGCGTCATGCCGCACCTGCGCCTGCACTGGCCATTCACGAGTGAGAGTCGCTTCATGCGTGTGCTGATCATCGAAGACGAAGAAAAAACCGCAGACTACCTGCGTCGTGGCCTGACCGAGCAAGGCTACACCGTGGATGTGGCACGCGACGGCATCGAAGGGCTGCACCTGGGACTGGAAAACGATTACGCGGTGATGGTGCTCGACGTCATGCTGCCGGGGCTGGACGGGTTCGGCGTGCTGCGGGCGTTGCGGGCTCGCAAGCAGACACCGGTGATCATGCTCACTGCGCGCGAGCAGGTCGATGATCGCATCCGCGGACTGCGTGAGGGCGCCGATGATTATCTGGGCAAGCCGTTCTCTTTTCTGGAACTGGTGGCGCGCCTGCAAGCGCTCACCCGGCGCAGCGGCGGTCATGAACCGGTGCAGATCAGCATCGCCGACCTGTGGATCGACCTGATCAGTCGCAAGGCAACCCGTGCCGGAGCGCGCCTGGAACTGACCGCCAAGGAGTTCTCCCTGCTGAGCGTGCTGGCCCGACGCCAAGGGGACATCCTGTCCAAGACCGCCATTGCCGAAATGGTCTGGGACATCAATTTCGACAGCGACACCAACGTTGTGGAGGTCGCGATCAAGCGCCTGCGCGCCAAGCTTGACGGCCCGCATGAGCAGAAGTTGCTGCACACCATCCGCGGCATGGGTTACGTGCTGGAGAACCGCAGTGCGGATTGACTCGATTGCCCTGCGGTTGGGCGGTCTGTTCGCGCTCGTCGCGCTGGGCGTCTTCCTGCTCATAGGCTGGGCGCTGTACCTGCAGGTCGACAGGAGCCTCGACCTGCTGCCCCGCGCAGAAGTGGATGCGCGTTACAGCGTGCTGGAGTCGGCGGTCAATCGCTATGGCACCGAGGAACACTGGACCAAGATCAGGACCAAGCTCAACCTGCTGAGTGAAGAGGACAAGCGTCTGCGGTTCTGGGTCGTCAGCGATGGTCCGCAGTTCGAGTTTGGCGAGCCCGACGCAGCCATTCGCCAGTTTGCCAGCGGGCCTCTGGGCATGCGCGATCTCAGACTGGACGATCATCCCTTCGCGTTCAAAGTGCTGGTCAGCGAATTCGCCCCCAAGGATCAACGCCCTGCTCTGCGTTTTCTCACCGCCATCGACACCGAGACGTTCTGGCATGCGCAGCACTCGCTGCTGATCGCGCTGGTCAGCTTTGCTGCGCTGGGCATTCTGTTGGCATCAGCGCTGGGCTACTGGGTTGCGCGTATTGGCTTGCGTCCGCTGGCAACGCTGTCTCTTGAAGTGCAGAAACTTGCACCGCCGAGGCTGTCAGGGCGTCTGCAACTGTCGCCATTGCCGCCCGAGCTCGAGCAGTTCGTTGCTTCGTTCAATTCAACCCTGGAGCGCGTCGAGCAGGCGTATTCGCGGCTGGAGTCGTTCAACGCCGATGTCGCCCATGAACTGCGTTCGCCGCTGACCAACCTGATCGGCCAGACTCAGGTCGCACTGACCCGAGGCCGCTCGGCCGAGCATTATTTCGAAGTGCTGCAATCGAACCTGGAAGAACTGGAACGTCTGCGCTCGATCATCAACGACATGCTGTTCCTGGCCAGTGCCGATCAGGGCACCAGGGTTCAGGAACTGATGCGCGCCTCGCTGGCACAGGAAGTCGCCACCACGCTGGACTATCTGGATTTCATCCTTGAAGACGCACAGGTTCAGGTACTGGTCGAAGGTGACGCCAGCGTTCCCATCGAAAAAGCTCACCTGCGCCGGGCACTGATTAACCTGCTGCACAACGCCGTTCAGCACACCGAAGCCGGTAAGCGTATTCAGGTGATCATTCAGGCGATGGATGATCACGTCAGCATTGGCGTGGCCAATCCGGGAACACAGATCCCCGAAGAACATCTTCCCCGGCTGTTCGAGCGCTTTTACCGGGTGGATGCCTCGCGCAGCAACAGCGGTGCCAACCATGGACTGGGACTTGCCATCGTCAAGGCCATCGCCCTGATGCATGGCGGCTCAGTGTTCGTAAACAGCGAACATGGCATCAATACGTTTGGTCTCCGTCTTCCGCGCTGATTATCGATTTGCCGAACTTAATATTGACGCTCGGTATTTGACGGTCTTCAATAGATTTAAAAAACACTCTTTATTCGTTGCGCGCTCTTATTAATGTTATGGGCATCGTGCTATATAGGCTGCGCCGACAGGCTTCTAATAAAAGTTAACCCCCCCTCAATTATCAAGAATCATTCGTTTGCAGGTCGTACGGTCAATGATGTTGTCTGCATCCCTACAAAACGCGTCTTACCGGTGGTCCCGATCGGAGCTCATGCTCATCTTCGGCAGTTCGCTGTCGTTGCTCTCGATCCTGACCATCGTCGCGTCCCTTCTGGTTCGCGAGCGCACCGATACGGCGCTCTCCGCCGCTCGCACCGCCTCCAACATGGTTCAGTTGATCGATGCTGATGTGATGCGCAACGCCGAACTGTATGACTCCTCCCTCCAAGGCATGATAAAGGCCTGGCAACGCACTGACCTGAAAAGCCTGTCACCGGAACTGCGTCAGCTGGTGCTCTTCGACCGTTCAACCGCCGCGCCCTACAAAGGCGACCTTGTTCTGCTCGACAACCGGGGGGAGATACTCGCGGACTCGTTATCGGTCATACCGCGCGACGATAACTTTTCGGACCGTTCCTATTTCAAGGAACATGCCACCGACCCGTCACTGGAGTTGCACGTCAGTCCACCTTACAAAACCCGCTGGGGTTACAAGGATTGGTGCATCGGTTTCAGCCGAAGAATGTCAGGACCCCATGGCGAGTTCATGGGCATTGCCAGTGCTGCGATGCGTCTGGTGTATTTCAAACAGTTGTTCATGAGTCAGAAGCTGGGTAATGACAGCAGTATTAATCTGATCAATACCAAAGGTATTTTGATTGTTCGCCACCCCGACAGGGACGGGCAGGAATTGATCGGCAAGGACTTCAGCCAGACTGCCAACTTCCAGCGCATGCTCAAGGAGGGCGAAGGCAGCTTTTCTGCCTGGTCAACCCAGTTGAACGCACAGCGGTTCTATACCTTTTCGCGGGTCGGCAACCTGCCCTTGATTGTCGTGATAGGGCAGTCTGAAGCCGAGGTATACGCGGTCTGGCGGCGCAATGCCTGGCTTGTCGGCTCGGCGACCAGTGTGCTGTGCCTGGGGATTCTGTGGCTGACGGGGCTGCTGTGTCGCGAACTGCGCAGGCGCCAGCGGGCCGAAGACCAACTGGCCTGCCTGGCGGCGACCGATGGCCTTACCGGGCTGGATAATCGACGTCAGCTTGACGCTGCGATGGAAACCGAATGGTCGCGTGCACACCGCTCGGGCAAACCGCTGTCGATGTTGATGATCGACGTTGATCACTTCAAGGCATTCAACGAGCGCCACGGGCATCAGGGCGGCGATCAGGCGTTGCGCAAGGTGGCACAGACCATTGCCAGCAACATAAGACGCCCCGGCGACATGGCGGCCCGCTACGGGGGCGAAGAGTTTGTCGTGGTGCTGCCGGAAACCGACAGTAAAGGCGCGCTGATACTCGCTGAGAACGTACGCAAGGCCATCGAATCCATGCCGCCCTTCCCTGGCGACGAACAGCCGATCACAGTCAGCATTGGCGTCGCGTCGCAGATGGTTCATTCGGGTGACAAGCTGGCCGCGTTCTTCGGTATTGCCGACAAGGCGCTCTATCAAGCCAAGAACAATGGCCGTAACCGGGTCGAGCTGCGTGTGGCGGTGGCGAACATTGCAGGTCTGGCCTGACAGAGTGGAGGCATAAAAAAACGCCAGACTGGCTGGCGTTTTCTTAGTACCGCTGAGCTACCGGATTACGAGGCGGCGCGGGCTGCGTCACGAAGTGCTTTGACTTCGTCGTGGTTCTTCAGAACGCCCTGATATTGCTTTTCGATAACAGCGATAACTGCCGGGGAAACGCCCTTCTCGCGGGATTTCTCCAGAGCCTTGCTGTAAGCTTTTTTGGCGACATCTTCGCCACGCTCTACTTCTTCCAGCACAGCCTTGTCATCGCTGCTGGTGAATGCGGTTTTCAGCTTGACCCATGCCTGGTGCAGGTCGGCCGATACGCTGGACGAATCTTCTGGCTTGCCGCCCAGTTGTTGTACGTGCTGCTGAAGCTCGCGCACTGCAGCGCCGACTTCAGTCGAACGACGTGCAAGGAAAGATTTCACCTGTGGGCTTTTCGCATTCTCTGCACTGGTCTTGAAACCTTCTTCGCCGTCAATGCTGGTTTCGATCAGGTCATTCAGGATAGAGATCGTTTCTTTGTTGATATCAGTCATTTGATAATTTCCTAATGGCAGGTTGATACGAAAGTTGCTTCTGCCTTGAATATTGCAGTCGTCATGCCAGCTTTTTTAAAAATTTTATTCGTTGAAAATCAATAGCTTACGAAATTTTCACAAAGTGATTATCGTGATTTCTGCATGAACCGCACCTTGCCTGCATGCAGAATGCACGTATCGTGTTGGTTCAAGCGAAACGACAGAAGGTCCCGTCCGTGAATCCTGAAAAACTCAAGCTGCTGGTCACCCAGGAAATGCCATTTGGCAAGTACAAGGGACGGCTGATCGCTGACCTGCCCGGTCATTACCTGAACTGGTTCGCCCGTGAGGGCTTTCCGAAGGGTGAGCTGGGTGGCCTGCTGGCCCTGATGCAGGAGATCGATCACAACGGCCTCAGCGAGATACTGGACCCGATCCGCACTCGCCCGCGTCAGTCCTTCAAGGACCGCGGTGCTTGAGCGGAGGCAAAAAAAAACGGTGCGCCGGACCAGGGCGCACCGCAAAGCCATACAACCAACAACAACTTCTTTGAACGGGGCCAGACGCCTGGCCTCGTATTGATCGTGCCCATCACGGGTGCGCATGCAGCACGTGAAGCTGCGTCATACCCGAGAGCGGACGCGGAGCGTCCTGGGCGGCTTTCCCACGCTGGAGCGTGGGAACGATCAGGGTGATATCGCGCTCGCCGATCATGCCCATGCTTGCGCTCAGCGTTATATCCAAGGCTTGCTGCAACCACGGACTACAGTGGGAGGCGGCTTGCCGGCGATGCGTTTTCCGAAGCGCCACGTCGGTGACTGAACTGACGCTATCGCC
>Ga0065712_10067965_pt1 | contig 18934 bp, 18 predicted proteins | sample MisRhiReplicate1_FD_59099 | JGI IMG/M metagenome (GOLD analysis project Ga0065712, IMG submission 59099) | Miscanthus rhizosphere microbial communities from Kellogg Biological Station, MSU, sample Rhizosphere Soil Replicate 1: eDNA_1 v3... | ecosystem: Host-associated > Plants > Roots >...
TCCCATCGGGCCGTTATGTGTCATGGTCGGGCGCCTCGTCTACAGCCTGAAGGCGCTTGATCATCAGGACCTTGAACCGTTGCGCGGCATGCGGCGGCTGGCGGCAGCTGTCGTCGTGATCGGCATGTCGCTCCTGGACACCGCAGGGGCGGTAGTCCGGGGGTGTGGCATATCTGCCGGCCGGGCCAGTGCCCGTCACAGTGAAGCGCTGTCCTATCACCGCAATCAGGATTGATCCGAGTCAGATCTCGCCATCGCGCGCAGTGTGCGTGCTCACAGGAAGTCAGCATGAAACCCTTTTCCATCGCTTCACTTGGCTGCTCCATGATGTGCCTTGCGGTATTGACGCTCAGTGGAGTGGCTCACGCTGCACCGTCCGAGTTCAAAGGCCGCGGGGTCTATCACTTCGCATCGGACAGTGGCTGTGCGGCTGCCACCACCACCCCCGACAAGAACTGCAATCGCGTGGCGCTGGACGTACCCGACGCCACCGCCAGCGTTGACGCCAAAAACCATACGATCCTGATTGCCTCCGAGGCCACACACGACAGCAAGACGGTGATCGGTGATGTTCTGCTGCACGGCACCGGGCTTTCCGAGCAGGGCCAGCGTGTACCGCTCAGCCTGCATGTGCTGTTGCGCCGTTCGAAGGCAAAGTGGAACACCGACACTTACGTCCACGCCCCGGTGCGCGGCAAGTTCAGCGATATCAGGCTTGATCCGTATCAGATCGCTGTGCGCGAAGGCACGCAAGAGCGGGTGCTCTTCACCGCCGCGCAGGCCCACGATGTACTGGCGCAACCATCACTCGCAGCGCGCGCAGCCAGCTATTTCATCGGGGTCCACGCCAGCGACGAGAAAAATCCGAAGGCCGATGACATCACGATTGCGCTTGGGGTAGGAAAAGTATCCAAGTCGCTGCTGCGCGCCAGCTTCACCTCCGATCAACCGGGCACTGCCGACTTGAATACACTCCTGATCGGTGGCACCTGGAATATCAAGTTGCAGGCTCTGAGCAGTCAGATCCCGACGTGGGCAGTCCAACGCCAGTTGTTCATCTTCGGTCTGGAAGACAGCCCGCTGCTGGCAGACGTGCGCAAACGTGGCTTCAACAAGCTCGACACCCTGGAACTGGGCGCTGTCGACGGCAAGGGCTACCTGCGTTACAACGGAACTGAAGAACGTTTTCCTGCGGCTACGACGTCAGGCGCAGCGTTCATGCGCGACAGCTTTATCGGCCTGATTCTGGCCTGGCATCGCAGTCCGCAGCTCGCACCATGACGGTAATCGAACACAGCATCAGCCCGTCTGACTTCGGTTGCCTGAAGGCGCCTCGAGCCCAGGGTCTGAGCGGGTTGCAGGCTCGGCTGGTAGACCGCCTCAAACGTGCTGCATTGCGACGCCTGCACCGCAGCCTGCGTGGTGAACGCCTGTTGTTGCGCATGTATCTGGCCGGTGAAGACGCGACGGAGCGTGCACTGCTGGACGAACTGATGCCGCAATCACCGCCGTGGCTGGAACGTCAGGTCGAGCAGCACCTGGCGGACGAGCGTCGGCACGTCACCTTGTTCACAGACGCCTTGTGTGCAATGGGTGATGACGGCACCAGGCGAATGGAACCGGACTGGCTCAGTCGACGCAAGATCCAGCGCTGGCAACGTCTGGCGCATCGGTATGCAGGGCATTTTGAACACGGTTTGCTGGTGCCTGCCTATGCCACTGGACTGTGCGCCGAGCAGATGGCTGAGCGTGTGTTGAGTCGTCACTGCGCCGTCATCGGCACAAAACATAGCCTGCATCCGTTGCTGTCAAAGGTTCTGGCCGACGAGAAAGCCCATGTGCGCCTATGTGAAAACACCCTGCGACGCATCGTTGCCCCACATGAGCGTGCACAACTGGCCAGCCTGCTCAGGGACATCCGCGTGGTAGATGCCAGCTTTGGCGTGACCGGGGCACTGGCGATGTACGTTGCAGGCTGGGTGTTTGGCGGCTGGCGCAAGGCACATGGCGCTTTCGAATGAGCTCACGCATTTTATACCTCGCCACGGCCGACGCCCGTGGCCATCTGATGCGCGCTCAGTTGTTGGTCCATGCGCTGCGCAGGACCGGACATGAGGTCGAGGTGCTGACCACGTCGGAACAGGGACAGCATTTTCTCCAGCGTTTCGGCATCAACGCACCGATTCTGTCCCTGCACTATGCGGTGCAGTTCGACAGCGAGCAGAACATGCTGCGCAAGGCGACCAACCGCAACGTCGCGCATTATCTGTTCCGCCCCGGCCGCATGCTGCGCGACATTCTGCAATTACGACGCCTGCTGCGTGACAGGGATCTGGTGATCAACGACTCCTTCCACCCGGCGCTTTTGTACATGGGCATGCTGCCCGTCTGGCGGCGCAAGGTGGTGCATGTTTATGGCGCGAGTCTGAAGGTTGCGTTGCTCAATAATTTCGAGGGCATGTGGCCGCCCCAATTCGGACGATTGTTCGGCTGGATTGTCGATCGTCAGATAAACGCGGCACGCGCCTGCATAGAGCACGATTTTGCCTACGGTCCTGGCGAGCCACAGACCACGACGCTGTATCGCCTGCCAACGCCGGTCGCGCTGGCGTGTACGCTGGCGGATCAGGCAGACAACCTTGCGACGGTCTACCTCAACCCGCACTTCAGCGAGCCCGCACTGGCCGACGCCTTGAGCGCGGGCCTGACCGAGGCAGGCCTGAAAACGCACCTTGTAGGGGAAGGATATGCCGGACGTGCCGGTTGGCTGGCCATCGACCCGGACTGGGCAAGCCGCTCGGCGCAGGCTCAACTGATGGTCTCGGCGCCGGGCATGGCTGCGCTGTCGATCGCACTCGTCTACCAGCGACCGATCATTCTAGTGGTCAGCGACCAGCCCGAACAGTCAAGCAACGCCCAGCGTGCAGCTCAACTGGGCTTGCTGCATCGTGTGGTCGCCTGGCGTGGCAATTCAGTCGAGTTTCAGCATGAAGTCGCCGAGGCGGCCCGACAATTGTGTGCGTCGACCTCGCCTGATGCATCCGGCGCAGGCGGCAGCGCACGTGCTCAGAGCAGGATCGACGCCTGGGTCGATTGCCTGTCCAGCCTATGAAACCTTCATTCTGGCCTGCCCGTCGCCTGAATCACGGCCCCAACTATCGTCAGGCACTCGTGGCACTGGTTGGACTGCTGTCCGGGCTGAGTGTCTTCATTGGCATGGAACGCTTCATCGTGCCGCGCTACTACTGGGTCACTCCGGTCGATCAATGGATTCCGTTTATCGCACATTCCTGGTGGCTGTACGCGCTGTTCTTCCCGTACGTACTTCTGGCAGCGGCCTACGCCAGCGCCGAACGATTCAGAGCCTTCGGCACCGCAACCGCAATGGCCTTCGGCGTGGCCCTGGTCTGCTTCTGGCTGTTTCCGGAGATCGTGCCAAGACCCGAAGTCGACCTCATCGATAACGCGTTTCTGAAACAGCGCATCAGTCGACTCTGGCAACTGGACAGCGCCTCCAATGGCTGCCCAAGCCTGCATGTGGCGGTAACCTGCCTGGCCTGCCGGGCGCTCTGGGACCAACCTCACAAATGGCTGATCGCAATCATCGGGCTGTTGATCTGTGCGTCCACCCTGACCCTCAAGCAACACACCGTCATAGATGTAGCCGGCGGTGTAATGCTGGCGGTTGCGTGTACCCTGCTCATCCAGCGACAAGGAGGCCATGCCCGTGTCCGCACCTGAATCACGTGCCGGAAACAATGTGGCGCTGAGAGCCTTCGTGCCGCCTGCCGAGCTGTTCGTGGTCAAACCCTGGATCGGCCTGTTGGCGCTACTGGCCGACTGGGGGCTGATTACGGTGGCGTTCGTCTGTGCCGCGCTGTGGCCACATCCCGTGACGTATCTGCTGGCAGCGGTGGTGATCGCACGCAGCCAACTGGCGCTGGCGGTGATCATGCATGAGAGCGCTCACGGTGTGTTGTTGCCTCGACAGCTAACGAATGACGTGGTCGGGCAACTGTGTGCCGCAGGTCCGCTATTCCTTTCGATGCAGACCTACCGCGCCGGGCATTTGAAACATCACCTGCGGCCCATGGAGCATGACGACCCGGTGATGGCCGTATTTGGTCTGGGGGATTATCCGCTGCCACGGGACAAGCTGGCCAGGCGGTTGCTGGCGGACCTGTGCGCAGTGGGTTATTTCCTCAGTGCATTCAGATTTGCTCGCGGCGACTACCGAGCAATCATGCCCAAGGCCGATAAGTCACGTCGGCAGGCTGTTCTGGAAATCCTGTCCATGCTGGTCAGCAATGGGCTGTTGTTCGGCCTGCTGGCCTGGTCAGGGCATGCGTTTCTTTATCTGGGCCTGTGGCTTCTGCCCGCCATCACCTTGTTGCCGTTGATGGGCCGTATACGAGCCATCATGGAGCACGCAGGTCTGCCGGCCTGTGATGATCAGAGCCAGAACGCGCGCAGCATCGTGCGCCCGAACTGGCAGACCTTCATCGTCGGTCCGCATGCCATTCATTACCACATTGAGCATCACCTCTTCGTACGCATGCCCTTCTATCATTTGCGACGCGTGCATGAAGAGCTGGCTGCCCGGCAACTTGTGCCGGACAGCAATTTGTACGACGGTTACGGCGGGGTATTGCGTGACGTCAGCTACCCCGCACGGCAGTCGCCTGCAGCCTGACACCGCAGGGCGTCAAAGCACGCTCAGCGGGTATTCCACAATCACCCGCACTTCATCCAGATCCGATTCGAACGCGGTCGCTCGGGTTGTGGCCTGACGCACGCGTACTGACAGGTCCTTCATGGTGCCGGTCTGAACGATGTATTTGGCTTCGATGTTGCGCTCCCAGCGTTTCTGGTCGGTCAGCGGGTTGCCCTGCGCGTCGCGGCGCATGTAGGTGCTGTTGGCGTTGGAGTAATCGGCATCGGTGCCTTTGCCGTAACGGGTCATGAACGTCAGGCCCGGCACGCCGTAGGTGGTCATGTCCAGGTTGTAAGTGACCATCCACGAGCGCTCCTTCGGTGAGTTGAAGTCGCTGTACTGGATGGAGTTGGCCAGATAGATCGAGTCGGACAGTCTCAGGTAATCGAAGTCGTCGTCGCCCTGGTTGCGTTGATGGGACACCGCCAGACTGTGCGCGCCGTATTTCAGGCCGACACTGGCACTCCAGATGTCGTTGTCGAACTCGCCGAGCAGGCGCTTGCCTTCGTCGGTCGCGTTGTAATAGTTCAGGCTGCTGGTCATGGACAGGTCGCTGGTGATCGGCAGCACGTAGGAGGCCGAGCCGTATTTCTGATCCCAGGCATCCTTCAACCGGCTGGTGTACAGCGAAAGGTTCAGTCTGTCGGTGGCTTCATAGTCGCCGCCAAAGTACGCGAGCCAAGGCGAGTCGACCGGCCCGGCGTAAAACGTGGAAAAGCCTTCTTTCATGTCACTGGATGCAGGCTGGCTCATCCCGTTGAGGCGACCACCCTGCACCGTCAGGCCTTTGATGCTGGTGTTACTGGCAGTCACACCGCGAAAGCTTTCCGGCAGCAGACGCGCATCGCCGTAGGCAACCACTGGCGTCACTGGAAACACATCGCCGACATGAACCACAGTGTCAAAAGCTCTGGCTTTCAGTGCGCCGCCGACTTTGGTGTATTCATCACGGGCGTTGCCATCCGAATCGACAGGCATTACCGAGAACGGCGTCCGCAGGCCGTTGCGGCCGTCACCCGTGTCCAGCTTGATGCCCACCATGGCGAACGCATCAAGGCCGACACCGATGGTGCCTTGTGTAAAGCCTGATTCGAACCGCCCCATGATGCCGTGCGCCCAGCCTTCGGAGTAGCCGCTGCCCGTCGGGCTCGACTCGCCATTGCGGTGGTCACGGTTCATGTAGAAATTTCGGTTGAGGATATTGAGCGTGCTGCCTTCGACGAACCCTTCTTTCTGCTCTTCTGCGAAGGCGGCAAAGGGTGTCATCCCGGCGAGGGTCGAACACAAGGCGAGGGAAAGTCTTTTACGTTGATTCATGTGCGCTCCGTTCATTTGGCAGATCGGGTAAACGTGTCGACCTGGCATGTTGTTATAAATAGACGGCTGCCAGTGAGGCACAATCTTGAAGAGGCGGAGATAACACGAAGATGACGAGAAGATTACAAATCCGAAAGAAACGCTACTTGCACTAAAAACACAATAACGCTTCAGACACACGCAATTAAAACAATATGCCAACTGGCATATTGTGCTTTTCAAAAAGGCAAAAAAAGCGCCCCGAAGGACGCTTAAACATTCGCCTCAACCAAAGGAGCCGGAAAGCTGCCAAAGGCGAACAAGGGTGCTGCTCATTGCAAACCAAACGCGTTAGCCCTCGGTCTTGTCGGACTTGTCAGACTTGGATTTCTCATCCGAGTTGACGTACTGCTCACCCTGCTTGGCGGCCTGACGCTCCTGGAAACGCTGCTCCTGGGCCATCCGCATCTTGTCTGCAGCGGTGCTTGCGAACTCGTTGCCGTCGTCGGCAAAGGCGCTTGTAAAGGACAAAGCGGCGACTGCAAAGACCATCGATTTAATCAGTTTCATCTTCATTTCCTCTTCTCTCGTTAATGTCTGGACCCTGCGTTGCGCTGGGCGCTTTGCAGGAATGAGCCAAGCTTACGCGCCACTAACTAACAGGAAGGTGAGCGGAAAATTACAAATTTGTCATGAACGAAAAATCATTGAAAAACCGGGTAATCTCCAAACTTACAAAAACGTAATTATTCAGTAACGTTCGCGTTAACCCCCGACCGTTACATTGAGCTCACTTTCAAACAACGGAGAACACGAACATGCGTACTACTGCTAAATCCCTGCTGCTGGCCCTGGCGATTCTTTCCCCTCTGAGCGCTTTTGCTTACACCTCAGACGAAGTCAAGGCAGAAACCCTGATCAAGGATCACCAGGCCGCCGTGCAAAAATATGCAACCCGCGCTAACAAGCCGATGCCGGAAATCAAGGAATACCATTACGGGATGCACCTGGATGTCGCGAAAGTCATCCGCAAGTCGCCGGACGTCAAGACCTGCAGCGTGATGCCGAAACTGATGACTTACCAGGATTCCAAAGGCGATCTGAACACCGTTCAGTACCAGGTTCTCAGCGGCTGCCGTAACAGCCAATGATTCCAGACATGCCAGGAGGCCACCCCGATACATTGAACCCAACGCTCCACCCACCATCAGCCCGGACCCCAGTCCGGGCTGATTTTTTTGCGTCTGTTTCCCCTGCGCAGGGCTCCGTCTCCTGCCGTCACCCCGTCTGATTGCCGCTTTTTTTTGCAACATGCAGGTCGTTGCGCGGTCAACGCAAACCCCAATTGTGTTTGGGGCAATGTGCCTGAACCGCTGCCCGGTCCATCACACTCTGCCTGGGTGTAGCTCTGCCACGCCGCAATTGAAACTGGATACACGGACTCTGGAATGACGGATGCTTGAACTTGTTGCTGCCTTTATCTGCCTCACTTCGCTGCTGACCTATGTGAACTTCCGCTTTATCGGTCTGCCGCCTACCATCGGCGTGATGGTCACTGCGCTGATGTTTTCGCTGATCCTGCAGGGCCTGAGCCTGATGGGCTTTCCGGGCCTGGAAAATCGCGTTCAGGAACTGATCGGCCAGATCGACTTCGGCGATCTGCTGATGAACTGGATGCTGTCCTTCCTGCTGTTTGCGGGCGCACTGCACGTCAACCTGGCGGACCTGCGCAGCTACCGCTGGCCTATCGGGCTATTGGCGACGTTCGGCGTGTTGATCGCAACCATCGTGATCGGCGCACTGGCGTACTGGATCTTTGCCCTGTTCGGCTGGCACGTCAGCCCGCTCTACTGCCTGTTGTTCGGCGCACTGATTTCGCCGACCGACCCCATCGCGGTACTGGGTGTGCTGCGGACTGCCAATGCCTCGAAGCCGCTGAAAACCACCATTGTCGGCGAGAGTCTGTTCAACGACGGCACGGCGGTTGTGGTGTTCACGGTGCTGCTGGGCATCGCGCAACTGGGTGAAACCCCGACCGTCGGTGAAACGGCCATGCTGTTTGTGCACGAAGCCGTGGGCGGCGTGCTGTTCGGCGGCCTGATCGGCTATGCCGTGTACCTGATGATCAAGAGCATCGAGCAGTATCAGATCGAGGTCATGCTGACCCTGGCATTGGTCATCGGTGGATCGGCGATGGCGTCGGAGCTGCACGTTTCCGGCCCTATCGCGATGGTCGTGGCTGGACTGATCATCGGCAACCTGGGACGCAATCTGGCGATGAACGACATGACCCGTCGTTACATGGACGGTTTCTGGGAATTGCTGGATGACATGCTCAACGCCATGCTGTTCGCGCTGATCGGCATGGAGCTGTTGCTGCTGCCGTTTTCGTGGCAGCACCTGACTGCCGCAAGCCTGCTGGCCGTGGCGATTCTGCTGTCGAGGTTTGTCACCGTGGCACCGGCGATTATGCTGCTGCGTCGCTGGCGCTCTGTGCCGCAGGGCACCATACGTATTCTGACCTGGGGTGGTTTGCGTGGCGGTGTTTCCGTTGCGCTGGCACTGGCGCTGCCGACCGGGCCGGAACGCGACCTGCTGCTGAGCATTACCTACATCGTGGTGCTGCTGTCGATCCTGTTGCAGGGCCTCACCATCGGCAAACTGGTCAAGGCCGTCACGCGGGAGCCACAGGTGAAGGACTCGGCGCACTGAGTGAGTCGCAATCGGTTGCGGAGCCTCAGGCGCTGCGCGCCGTATTGAACAGGGTCATCGTCATGGCGCGTCGGTAATCGCTGGGCGTCTGGCCTGTCTCGACGCGAAAGTGCCGGTTGAAGTTGGAGAGGTTGGCATAGCCGACCTCGAAGCAGATGTCCGACACCGACATGTCGGACTGCAACAGCAATCGGCAGGCGCGCTGAATTCTCAGTTTTCGCATCAGGTCGATGAAACCGTGACCGGTGTTGCGTTTGAAGAAACGTGAAAATCCCGGATCGGTCATCTCCAGGCGTTGGGCGATCACCGACAGACGGATGTCATTGGTCAACTCGCTCAACAGATAGTCGAACGCCTTGTTGATCCGCTCGGCGCTGCGCGCGTCCAGCGTCGGTGCGTAGCAACTGCTGGCAAGCAGATGAGCGTCCTGAGACGGAGCCTTGACCAGCGTATTGATCAACTGCAGAAAAAGTATCAGCCGCTCCAGACCCTGCGCCGTACCGATGTCTTCCATCAACCGCGCCGCCTGCACCGCCGTTGCACCCGAGAATTCAAGACCGCGACGCGCCTGCTCGAACAGACGCTGCAACTCGCCCAGTTCCGGCAGCGTCTTGCGCAACGCCAGCAGCGCAGCACCGTCGAACTGCAAGACCACGTCGCGCCCCGGCAGATGCTCGCCCGGCGCCAGATCACCTATCCAGTCATGGGGCAGGTCGGGACCGATCAACGCGACATGGCCTGCGTCGAACCCGCCGATGTAATCGCCCGCCACCAGCTTGCCGCTGCCACGGCGGATCAGGTGAATCTCGAATTCGGGATGATGATTCCAGCGCGCCAGAGGATAGGGATAGTCGTGCTCGTACCAGCGAAAACACTGATCCGGTTCGGGAAGAATGACTTCCAGTTCGGCGGGACGCTGCTCGAAAAGAGCGGCTCGGCTGTCAGGCATTGCAGGCGCCTTTTATCGTTATAGGTGCTTCGTGCAGGCATCAACATACGCCTGCCTGATCCACTCTCGCTAGCGGTGATACCGACCGGCACTGATACTTTTTTGATTTCGGACGACCGGAGGACATTCGGTTAAAAAAGTATCGGAGGGGCATCCGCAGTGCGTTTGTCCGGGTCCGGTTTGGCTGCTGTAATCGGGTCTCCGCCGTGGCAGTTGCCTCCCACAAAAGCAGCCTCGTTTCACGAACACCACGGCCAACAACAAAAACAACGACTCCCGCCATCAGCGGCGCGGAGTGGAGAGCACGACGATGAAGATGCACAAAGCGCTTTTCCTGTCTGCCGGTCTGTCTTTCGCCCTCCTCAGCCACGCAGCTGAGACCATCACCATCGCTACCGTGAACAACGGCGACATGATCCGCATGCAGCGCCTGTCGAAAATCTTCGAGCAGCAGCATCCTGACGTGAAGCTCAACTGGGTGGTGCTGGAAGAAAACGTACTGCGCCAGCGCCTGACCACCGACATTGCGACTCAGGGCGGCCAGTTCGATGTGCTGACCATCGGCACTTACGAAACCCCGTTGTGGGGCGCCAAGCAATGGCTTGAGCCGATTACCGGTCTGCCGCATGAATACGACCTGCAGGACATTTTCCCGGCCGTGCGTCAGGGCCTGTCCGTTAAAGACACGCTATACGCCCTGCCGTTCTACGGCGAAAGCACCATCACCTATTACCGCACCGACCTGTTCAAGCAGGCCGGACTGACCATGCCGGAGCACCCGACCTGGACGCAGCTGGGCGAATTTGCCGCCAGACTGCATCAGCCCGACAAAGGCCTGTACGGCATGTGCCTGCGCGGCAAGGCGGGCTGGGGCGAGAACATCGCACTGCTCAGCACCATGGCGAACGCCTTCGGCGCGCGCTGGTTCGACGAACAATGGAAGCCTGAACTGACCAGCCCGGAGTGGACCCGAGCGGCAAACTTCTATGTCGACACCCTCAAGAAGTACGGCCCGCCCGGCGTGACCAGCAATGGTTTCAACGAAACGCTGGCCCTGTTCAACAGCGGCAAGTGTGCGCTGTGGGTGGACGCCAGCGTCGCGGGCTCGTTCACCACCGACAAGGAACAGAGCCGGGTCGTCGACAGCGTTGGCTTTGCGCCTGCACCTACCGAAGTCACCGACAAGGGTTCATCGTGGCTCTACGCGTGGTCGCTGGCAATTCCCGTCACCTCCACACATAAAGAGGCCGCCAAGGCGTTCATCACCTGGGCGACGTCCAAGGAATACATCCAGTTGGTGACCGAGAAAGACGGCATCAGCAACGTACCGCCAGGCACTCGTACTTCGACCTATAACGAGGCTTATCTAAAGGCCGCGCCGTTCGCCAAGGTGACCTTGCAGATGATGCAGCACGCCGATCCTGCGCATCCGTCCGCCAAGCCGGTGCCTTACGTCGGCATTCAGTACGTGACCATCCCGGAATTCCAGGCCATCGGCACCTCGGTCGGCAAGCTGTTCACCGCAGCGTTGACCGGGCAGACCACGGTCGAACAGACCCTCGCTGCGGCCCAGATGGTGACTGAACGGGAAATGAAACGTGCCGGGTATCCCAAGTAATCCGACACACTTCTAAAGGACGGATAACGAATCATGAATAGACTGGAAGGTAAAAGCGCGCTCATCACCGGTTCTGCCCGCGGCATCGGCCGCACCTTTGCGCAGGCCTATATCCGCGAAGGTGCAACGGTCGCCATCGCCGACATCAATCTGCAACGTGCACAAGCCACCGCTAGCGAACTCGGGCCGGACGCCTATGCGGTCAGCATGGACGTGACCGATCAGGCGTCCATCGATCAGGCAATCGCTGCCGTAGTGGCGCAAACCGGCAAGCTGGACATTCTGATCAACAATGCTGCGCTGTTCGATCTGGCGCCGATTGTCGACATCACCCGCGAGAGTTTCGAGCGCCTGTTCTCGATCAACGTCGGCGGTGCGCTGTTCACGTTGCAGGCGGCTGCCCGGCAGATGATCGCCCAGGGTCATGGCGGCAAGATCATCAACATGGCCAGTCAGGCGGGACGTCGAGGTGAAGCACTGGTCGGTGTGTATTGCGCGACCAAGGCTGCCGTCATCAGCCTGACCCAGTCGGCCGGGCTGGACCTGATCAAACACCGCATCAACGTCAACGCCATCGCGCCCGGCGTGGTGGACGGCGAGCACTGGGACGGCGTCGATGCACTGTTCGCCCGCTATGAAAATCGGCCGCTGGGTGAAAAGAAAAGGCTGGTCGGCGAACAGGTGCCCTTCGGACGCATGGGCACGGCGGATGACCTGACCGGCATGGCGATTTTCCTCGCCTCGGCGGACAGCGAGTACGTGGTGGCGCAGACGTATAACGTGGATGGCGGCAACTGGATGAGCTGATCCTGTGAACAAAAGCCGGTCGCCACTTCCATTGACGGGGCGATTGGCTAAGATGCCCGGACCGCACGTCGTGATCCGCGGCATCACCGAGGCACAGGAGCTGCAATGTCCACCGAAGAGGAGCTCGCCATTTCCGGCGGCACACCGATGATTCCCGATCAGCGTCGAGAGCTGATGCTGCGACAGTTGCGCAAGCATCAGGTGCTCAGCGTGCATCAGTTGATGGAGATGTTCGATTGCTCGCACATGACCATCCGCCGAGACATCGCGTTGCTGGAGCAGGAAGGGCGTGCCTATTCGGTCACAGGCGGGGTGCGCATCGCCAGTCAGGTGCACAGCGAACCCAGCCATCAATCCAAGGCCGTGGTCGAGCTGCCGCACAAGCAGGGCATGGCGCGGCTGGCGGCCGGTCTGCTGCATCCGGACATGACGATCTATCTGGACGCAGGCACCAGCACGCTGGAAATCGTGCCGCACATTGTTGCGCTGTCGGGTATGACGGTGGTCACCAATGACTTTGGCGTGGTGAACGCACTGGCCGATGCCGGGCACGTGGATGTGATTCACACCGGCGGCCTGCTCGATCATCCGAACCGCTCAAGCGTCGGCGGGCTGGCGGCTGCGACCTTGCGGCAACTGGCGACGGACGTGGCGTTCATGTCCACCAGTTCGTGGGATCTGCAGCGCGGCACCACGACGCCCTCGGCACTTAAAATCGAGGTCAAGCAGGCTGCGATGCAATCTGCTTCGCAAACCGTACTGGTTGCGACCAGCTCCAAATACGGCACCTTTGGCATGTACAAGGTCGCCGCGCTGGACCAGTTCGACACCATCATCACCGACGCCGCCCTGGCCGAGGCTGCCGCCGACGGCATCCGCAAACAACGCATCGAACTGCTCCTCGCCCCGGTCGGCGGCAAGCGCTAGGTTCGTCCCGCCCTCACCTGCGCGTCGCCTGTGGAAGCGGACGCGGAGCGTCCCAAGATGCATTCCCACGCTGGAGCGTAGGAACGATCGGCGTGAGGGCTTGCGTACCCCACGTGAATTTGATCGTTCCCACGCTCCTGCGTGGTAACGCCGCCCAGGACGCTCCGCGTCCGTTCTCGAATGTGACGCCCAGCGTCAGCGTCCCACCCTGCCCGATGGAAAAACCCTATCGATGTTAACTTATGTGAAAAATAAAAATACTTCACATTATTTACTCATTGATCCACTATCCGATTCACAGATCAGAACAATAACGTCCCCATGCCGGTCTCACAGGCGCGGACACTGACTTTGAGGATTACTGCATGAACACTAAGAATGTTGGCGTCATCGGCCTGGGTGCGATGGGTCTGGGCATTGCCCGTTCGTTGCTGCGCAGCGGCTTCAATGTGCATGCCTGCGATGTGCGCACCAGCGTGACCGAGGCGTTCGCTCAGGAAGGTGGTGTTGCCTGTGAGTCCCCGGCGGCCATGGCCGCTGCCTGTGACGTGATCGTCACGGTCGTGGTCAATGCCGAGCAGACTGAAACCGTGCTGTTCGGCGAGAACGGTGCCATCGCCGCGCTGCGTCCCGGCAGTCTGGTGATCGGCTGCGCCACCGTCGCGCCGACCTTCGCGGTTGAACTGGGCGAGCGTCTGGCCGCACAGCACCTTCTTTACCTCGACGCCCCGATCTCCGGTGGCGCAGCCAAGGCCGCTTCTGGCCAGATGACCATGATGACCTCCGGCCCTGCCGAGTCGTACGCCAAGGCTGAAGCCATCCTCAACGGCATGGCAGGCAAGGTCTATCGTCTGGGCGACGTCCACGGTCTGGGCTCGAAAGTCAAAATCATTAATCAGTTGCTGGCCGGCGTGCACATCGCCGCGAGCGCCGAAGCCATGGCGCTGGGTCTGCGTGAAGGTGTCGATGCCGACGCGCTGTACGAAGTGATCACCAACAGCGCAGGCAACTCGTGGATGTTCGAAAACCGCGTGCCGCACATTCTCAATGCCGATTACACGCCGCTGTCTGCCGTCGACATCTTCGTCAAGGACCTGGGCCTGGTGCTGGATACCGCCCGCAGCAGCAAATTCCCGCTGCCGCTTTCGGCCACCGCACACCAAATGTTCATGCAGGCCTCCAGCGCCGGTTTCGGTCGCGAGGATGACTCGGCCGTGATCAAGATTTTCCCGGGCATCGAACTGCCGAAAGCCAAGACCGATAAAGCCTGAGGAGCCTTCGATGAGCCTGACTCACTCTCGCCCGTTGCTGGGCTGCATTGCCGATGACTTCACCGGCGCGACCGACCTGGCCAACATGCTGGTACGCGGCGGCATGCGCACTGTGCAGAGCATCGGTATTCCGAGCGCCGAAATGGCGGCCGGTCTGGATGCCGACGCTATCGTCATCGCCCTGAAATCCCGCACCACGCCTTCGGCCGACGCAGTCGCCGAATCGCTGGCCGCGCTGGAATGGCTGCGTGAGCGCGGTTGTGAACAGATCTTCTTCAAATACTGCTCGACCTTCGACTCGACCGCCGCTGGCAACATCGGCCAGGTCAGCGAAGCGCTGCTGGAACAACTGGGCAGCGACTTCACCCTGGCGTGCCCGGCATTCCCGGAAAACGGCCGCACGATTTTCCGTGGTCACCTGTTCGTGCAGGACCAGTTGCTCAGCGAATCGGGCATGCAGAATCACCCGCTGACGCCAATGACCGATGCCAATCTGGTGCGCGTGCTGCAAGCTCAAACCACTCACAAGGTCGGCCTCCTGCGTTACGACAGCGTCGCCAAAGGCGTGGACAGCGTGCGCAGCAAAATTGCCGAGCTGCGTGCCGAAGGCGTGAGCATGGCGATTGCCGATGCGCTGTCCGACGCCGACCTGTACACGTTGGGCGAAGCCTGCGCCGACCTGCCGTTGCTGACAGGCGGCTCTGGCCTGGCGCTGGGCTTGCCGGGCAACTTTCGCAAGGCGGGCAAGCTGCGTGATCTCGACGCGGCCAAACACATCAACGTGGGCGGCGGCGAAGTGGTGCTGGCCGGTAGCGCATCGGTTGCCACCAACGGTCAGGTCGCGGCCTGGCTGGAAGGCAATCGCCCTGCCCTGCGCATCAACCCGCTGGACCTCGCCGCGGGCAAACCCGTGGTCGAGCAGGCGCTGGCCTTCGCCAGGGATGCCGGGCAAACCGTACTGATCTACGCCACCAGCACGCCGGATGAAGTCAAAGCCGTGCAGAAAGAGCTGGGTGTGGAGCGCTCCGGCGCGATGGTCGAGGACGCGTTGGGTCAGATCGCCAAGGGTCTGCTGGACGCGGGCGTGCGACGTTTCGTGGTCGCAGGCGGTGAAACCTCCGGCGCAGTGGTTCAGGCGCTGGGCGTGCAACTGCTGCAGATCGGCGCGCAGATTGATCCGGGCGTTCCGGCCACCTTCAGCACTGGCGTTCAACCGCTGGCGCTGGCTCTCAAGTCCGGCAACTTCGGCGCACGCGATTTCTTCGCCAAGGCCCTCAAGCAACTGGCGGGGGAAGCCTGATGATCGACGAAAACGCGCTGCGTCAGGAAATCTGTGATGTCGGCAGGCTGCTCTACGGCCGAGGCTACACCGTCGGCAGCGCAGGCAACATCAGCGCTCGTCTCGACGATGGCTGGCTGATCACGCCGACCGATGCCTGCCTGGGTCGCATGGACCCGGCCGACATCGCCAAGGTCAATCTGGCGGGCGAATGGGTCTCCGGCAACAAGCCGTCCAAGACCCTGGCGCTGCACCGCGAAGTCTATGATCGCAACCCGGAAGTCGGCGGCGTGGTGCACACCCACTCCACGCATCTGGTGGCGCTGACGCTGGCTGGCGTGTGGCATGAAGACGACATTCTGCCGCCGCTGACGCCTTATCAGGTCATGAAAGTCGGGCACATTCCGCTGATCCCCTACGAGCGTCCGGGCTCGCCGAAGGTCGCCGAACAGGTCGCGCAACTGGCCAACAGCGTGCGTGGCGTGATGCTCGAACGCCTCGGCCCGGTGGTCTGGGAAAGCTCGGTGGCCAAGGCCTGCTATGCCCTGGAAGAACTCGAAGAAACGGCCCGTCTGTGGCTGATGAGCAATCCCAAACCTGCCCCGCTGGAGCCTGAGGCTCTGGAAGAACTGCGGCAAGTGTTCGGCGCCAAGTGGTAACCGAAACCCATTGATCCGGAGGCGCGTCGCGCCTCTTGGCCAACCCCGGCGTGGCCGGAAAACAATAACAACAGGAATCGAGAGCATGACTTACCTACATCCCGTTTTTGTTCGGATTTGCTCACTGTCACCCCTTGTCACTCCTGAAGGGAGCGCGCAGGCATGACGCCAATCATGTTGATGGTCGTGGCCGGTGCGGGCATCGCACTGCTGTTGTTTCTGGTCCTCAAGTACAAATTCCAGCCCTTTGTCGCCCTGATGCTGGTCAGCATCATCGTGGCGCTGGTCGCGGGCGTTAAGCCTGCCGATCTGGTCGCCACGATTGAAGGCGGCATGGGCAAGACCCTGGGTCATATCGCGATCATCATTGCCCTGGGCGCGATGATCGGGCGCATCATCGAACTCTCCGGTGGCGCCGAGGCGCTGGCCAGAACCCTGATCAACCGTTTCGGCAACAAGCGCACGCCGCTGGCGCTGACGGTAGCGGGTTTCATGGTCGGCATTCCGGTGTTCTTCGAAGTCGGCGTGATCATTCTCATGCCGCTGGCTTATGGCGTGGCCCGAGCCGCACGCAAGCCGCTGATGATCTTTGCCCTGCCGATGTGCGCCGCGTTGCTGGCGGTCCACGCCTTTCTGCCGCCGCATCCGGGCGCTGTTGCCGCAGCCAGCCAGTTGGGCGCGGACCTGGGTCGCGTGCTGATGCTGGGTATTCCGATTGTCGCCGTGCTGTGTGTGATCGGTTACTTCGTAGCCGGTCGCATGACCCGCAAGACCTACCCGATGACCGACGACATTCGCGCCGAAGTCTACGGCCCGCACGTCACCAACGAAGACCTGGAAGCCTGGGCGCGCAACGACTATTCCAACGTGCGTGAAGCCACCGAAACCCGCTCGATGGGTGCCGAGGAAAGCGCCAGCAGTCTGGCGAGCAAACTGCCGCCTGCGCCTGCACCGGGCTTCGGTCTGATCATCGCGCTGATTCTGCTGCCGATCGTGCTGATCCTGATGGGTACGCTGGCAACCACCATGTTGCCTGCCGATTCGACAGTGCGCGCCATCCTGACTGTGCTCGGCGCGCCACTCGTGGCGCTGTTGATTGACACACTGCTGTGCGCCTGGCTGCTGGGTTCGCGTCGTGGCTGGAGCCGCACGCAAGTCTCCGACGTGATCGGCTCGGCGTTGCCGGGCGTGGCGATGGTGATCCTGATTGCCGGTGCCGGTGGTGTGTTCGGCAAGGTGCTGGTCGATACCGGTATCGGTGCGGTCGTCTCCGAAGCGCTGCGCAATACCGGTCTGCCGGTGCTGGCGCTGGGCTTCCTGCTGACCCTGCTGCTGCGCGCCGTGCAAGGTTCGACCACCGTTGCGCTGGTCACCACCGCCGGCATCCTCAGCCCGCTGATCGCAACCCTGGACCTGAGCGCCAACCACTTGGCCCTGCTGTGTCTGGCCATGGGCGGTGGCGGTCTGGCGATGTCGCACATCAACGACGCCGGTTACTGGATGTTCACCAAGCTGGCCGGCCTGAACGTCGCCGACGGCTTGCGCACCTGGACCGTACTGGTCACGCTGCTGGGCACACTGGGCTTCGTGATTACCCTGCTGCTTTGGCCATTCGTCTGACCCTTTGAAGACTGGAGTTAACATGCCTCGTTTTGCCGCCAACCTCAGCATGCTGTACCCGCAGCATGATTTTCTTGAGCGCTTTGCCGCAGCGGCCGCCGACGGTTTCGGCGCGGTCGAGTACCTGTTTCCCTACGCCTGGACACCGCAGGAGCTCAAGCAGCGCTTGAGCGACAACGGTCTGGTGCAGGCGCTGTTCAATGCGCCGCCGGGCGACTGGGATGCATGCGAACGAGGCATCGCCACCCTGCCGGGTCGTGAAGCGGAATTTCGCAGCGGCATCGAACGTGCGCTGGAGTACGCGCAGGTGCTGGGCAATGACCGGGTTCACGTCATGGCCGGCCTGCTGCCCAGCGAAGCCCTGCGCGAACGTCATCAGGCGGTGTATCTGGAGAACCTCGCGTTCGCGGCCGAGCAGGCCAAGGGCGCCGGGGTGACGATCCTGATCGAGCCGATCAACACCCGCGACATGCCGGGCTTTTTCCTCAATCGTCAGGATCAGGCGCAGGACATCTGCAAGCTGGTAGGTGCCGATAACCTCAAGGTGCAGTTCGACTGCTACCACTGCCAGATCGTCGAAGGCGACCTGACCAGCAAACTGCGTCGCGACTTCGCCGGTATCGGTCACATCCAGATCGCAGGTGTGCCTGATCGCAACGAGCCGGACCTGGGCGAACTGAACTACGAGCACCTGTTCAACGTCATCGACGAGCTGGGCTATAAAGGCTGGATCGGCTGCGAATACCGCCCGAAAGGCGACACCAGCGAAGGGCTGGCGTGGTTGCGGCAGTTGCAGGGGAAGTAATCACACTGATCGACAGCGGACGCGGAGCGTCCTGAGCGGCGTTACCACGCAGAGTGGGAACGATCATAGGCCTTGAGAACACCGATCGTGCCCATGCTCCGCGCTCATCGCTATACACAAGTCATTTGGCAACCCAGTGAGGCAGAGACACTGATGTGCTTTTGTACCGCGATGTCATGAACACCGCAGATCGCGACGTGGGTGAAGGCTGAGTCCTGGCGCTGATTCGGGGGGCAATCGGCATGGATGCCGATTGAGCTGCACTGGGCCATGGATG
>Ga0065712_10067966_pt1 | contig 18929 bp, 25 predicted proteins | sample MisRhiReplicate1_FD_59099 | JGI IMG/M metagenome (GOLD analysis project Ga0065712, IMG submission 59099) | Miscanthus rhizosphere microbial communities from Kellogg Biological Station, MSU, sample Rhizosphere Soil Replicate 1: eDNA_1 v3... | ecosystem: Host-associated > Plants > Roots >...
GAGCCGGTCATGCTCGAAACGCTTTATTACCAGGTCATGCCGTCGGGCAACTCCCGTGCCCGCCGCATCGAACCGCGTTCGGCGCCCACTGCGGCGGACAAGCCGTTTTACGACGTGCAGGCGATCATCGAAGAAACCTCGCCGGGGCAGGTCAACGTCACGCTGTACTGCGACAACCGCGAGTTTTCCGAGCTGGAATATGGCGATCAGCTGTACGAGGCGGTGGCCATGCAGATTCTGGGCAAGCGCCTGGAACCCAAGCGCTACCGCTGCTACATCACCGACCTGGACCTGTCAGGCCTGCTCGATGACGGGCACGGTCAGAGCATCCTGTTCCTGCGCCACAAGGCGGAACTGGAAAAGCTGCTCAATGAGGCGATGGATGAAGCGTGACGGAGCGGTTTCGCGCCTCACGCTCTGCATAAACTGACCCAATGGGACGCAGAGCGTCCCGGGCTGCGTGCCAACGCGGAGCATTGGCACGATCAGATAACAGACTGTGGGAGGCGGCTTACTGATACTCGCCTGCCGCTTCCGGCTGGTACTCGACCGCGAGCAGGGTAAGTTTCAGGGTCTTGCCGCCCGGCGCGGGCCAGTCGATGTGCTGGCCGACCTGGAGGCCGAGCAATGCAGAACCCATCGGGGCCAGCACTGAAACCGTGCCTTCGACGCCTGCATCCTTCGGATAGACCAGCGTGAGGTGATAGTCCTTGCCGCTGCTCTCTTCGCGGCAGTGCACGCGGGAATTCATGGTCACCACGCCTTCCGGCACTTCATCGTGACCGACCACCTGCTCGGCTCGGTCCAGCTCGGCCTGTAGCGCCTGAATACCCGGCATGGAATCGTCCTGACTGTCGATCAGGCTTTCAAGACGCTGTACGTCGAGCCGGGTGAGGATAAGTGAAGGGGCAGTGTTCATGATCTGGGCAGACTCCTTTTTCCACGCGTTATAAAAGCAAAACCCCGCCGGGCTGGGCGGGGTTTTGGTGGGCCTCTCTTCAAGAGAAGCAGGTTCTGACACTAACACAGCCTAATAAATACACAACCCGACGAGGCGTCAGCCCGCACTCTGGCCTGACTCGGCGTGTGCCCGACGCTGATCGGCCTGATGACGGATCTGGCGGCGGCGATCGTCATCGGCCGAGCGCCATTCGCGGATGTCTTCGACATGGCGAAAGCATCCCAGACAGACCTTTTGCTCATCCAGCCGACAGGTACTGATGCAGGGCGATGGCACGGCCGGGCTGACATTGCTGAACAATGGCTTGGGCGGCCTGACGGCGGCAGGCTGAGGATTCTGGCTCACGATCAGATCTCGTCGAAGTCCAGCTCGGTGCCGGCCTGTTCAAGCGTCATACGGGCCAGCATCTCGCTCAGCAGCTCATCGCTGGTGTCGCAGACCCAGCGACTTTCGACTTCGTCGTAATCGAAGTGGAAACCGCCGGAGCGAGCCGCCAGCCACAGCTGACGCAGCGGCTCTTGGCGACTGAAGATCAGCTGGGAGCCGTTTTCGAACTTGACGGTCAACACGCCGGCCGAGTTTTCAAGGTCCACGTCCAGGCCACTCTCATCGAACACATCTTCCAGATTTTGCTGGGTGGCATCGACCAGATCGTGAAAGCGGGCTTCGGTCAAACTCATTGCGGGAACCTCGGAAAATGTCTACTGAAAGCGCAGTGAAGGCACGATACGGACGCCACCTGCCAAATGCAAAGCATACCCGTCATTGACACCGGGCTGACGCAATAATCCGGCGTAACCGGCCATTGCCCGCACAATCGCGTCCAAACCCCGCCGGACGGGAGGCGCATCACATAGGCAAGCCGCCAGGTGGTGGGTATACTCGGGCGCAATTAATGCTTTTACAAAGGATTTCGCCATGAAGCGCCTGATCTCTTCGCTTGCTGCGCTCGTCGCGGTGGCTTGTCTTGTTACGGCCTGCGGTCAAAAAGGCCCGTTGTACCTGCCGGACGACACCAAGTCTCCCGATGAACAAGCCAAATCGCACTCGTCGCACAAGCATCTTTAAGGGAATCCCATGGACGCCTTCAACTACCGCGACGGTGAGCTGTTCGCGGAAGGTGTAGCTTTGTCTGCCATTGCCGAACGCTTCGGCACGCCGACCTATGTCTACTCCCGCGCTCACATCGAAGCGCAGTATCGCGCCTATACCGACGCTCTGGACGGCATGCCGCATCTGGTCTGCTTTGCGGTCAAGGCCAACTCCAACCTGGGCGTGCTCAATGTGCTGGCCCGTCTCGGCGCAGGCTTCGACATCGTCTCGCGTGGCGAGCTGGAGCGTGTTCTGGCGGCAGGCGGCAAGGCCGAGAAGATCGTGTTTTCGGGCGTCGGCAAGACCCGTGAAGACATGCGTCGCGCGCTGGAAGTCGGCGTCCACTGTTTCAACGTCGAGTCCACCGACGAGCTGGAGCGTCTGCAGAGCGTTGCGGCCGAGCTCAATGTCCGTGCGCCGATTTCGCTGCGCGTGAACCCGGATGTCGATGCGGGCACTCACCCGTACATTTCCACCGGCCTCAAGGAAAACAAGTTCGGCATCGCCATTGCAGACGCTGAAGACGTTTACGTGCGCGCCTCGCAGTTGCCGAACCTTGAAGTGATCGGCGTCGATTGCCACATCGGCTCACAGCTAACCACGCTCGAGCCTTTCATCGACGCACTGGATCGCCTGCTGGATCTGGTTGATCGCCTGGGCGATTGCGGCATTCACCTGCACCACATCGATCTGGGTGGCGGCGTGGGCGTTCGCTATCGCGATGAAGAGCCACCGCTGGTGGCGGACTACATCAAGGCCGTGCGCGAACGTCTGGCCGGGCGTGATCTGGGCCTGATGTTCGAGCCGGGGCGCTTCATTGTTGCCAACGCAGGCGTGCTGCTGACCCGCGTCGAATACCTCAAGCACACCGAGCACAAGGACTTCGCCATCGTCGATGCAGCCATGAACGACCTGATTCGTCCTGCGCTGTATCAGGCCTGGATGGACGTCACGGCTGTGCGCCCGCGCGACGGCGTTGCACGCCCGTATGACATCGTCGGACCGATCTGCGAAACCGGTGATTTTCTGGCCAAGGGCCGCGAGCTGGTGCTGGCCGAAGCTGATCTGCTGGCCGTACATTCGGCAGGCGCGTATGGTTTCGTCATGAGTTCGAACTACAACACGCGCGGTCGTGCTGCCGAAGTACTGGTGGACGATACGCAGGCCTTTGAAGTGCGTCGTCGCGAAACCGTGGCTGAGCTGTTCGCTGGCGAAAGCCTGCTGCCGGAGTAACCCCATGCTGCTGCGTTTTACCAAAATGCACGGGCTGGGTAACGACTTCATGGTCCTGGACCTGGTGAGTCAGCACGCGCATATTCTGCCCAAGCACGCCAAACAGTGGGGCGACAGGCACACCGGTGTCGGTTTCGATCAGTTGTTGCTGGTCGAGGCGCCGAACAACCCGGACGTGGACTTTCGCTACCGCATCTTCAATTCCGACGGTTCGGAAGTCGAACAGTGCGGCAACGGTGCGCGCTGCTTCGCCCGTTTCGTGCTCGACAAGCGTCTGACGGCCAAGAAGCAGATCCGCGTCGAGACGAAAAGCGGCATTATCGAACTGGATATCCGCAGCGACGGCCAGATCAGCGTCAACATGGGCCCGCCACGCCTGATCCCGGACGAGATTCCGTTTCAGGCGCCAGCCCAGGCCACGAGCTACACCCTCGATGTGGACGGACAGAGCGTTGAACTGGCCGCCGTATCGATGGGCAATCCGCATGCGGTACTGCGGGTGGATGACATCAACAACGCCCCGGTTCACGAGCTGGGCCCGAAGATCGAGCATCACCCGCGCTTTCCGGCACGGGTCAATGTCGGGTTCCTGCACATTGTGGATCGTCAGCGCGCGCAGTTGCGTGTCTGGGAGCGCGGTGCCGGGGAAACACAGGCGTGCGGTACCGGCGCTTGCGCAGCGGCAGTGGCCGCCATCACCCAGGGCTGGATGATGTCGCCATTGCTGATCGACTTGCCCGGCGGGCGGCTGTCCATTGAATGGGCAGGCCCGGGGCATCCTGTGATGATGACTGGCCCGGCCGTCAGGGTTTACGAAGGCCAGGTTCGTCTTTGAGTGAGCATATGTGATGACCGATCAGCCTCCGGCTTCAACCGGCACCCCCAGCGAATCGCCTGCCGATAGCGCAGCGCCAAACCTTGAAGCAGAGGCGGTTATCGCCTTTCTGCTGCAGCATCCGGACTTCTTCGCCGGGCACGACGAGCTATTGGTGTCGATGCGCATTCCGCACCAGCGTGGCGACACGGTTTCGCTGGTCGAGCGCCAGCTCAAGCTGCTGCGCGAGCGCAACATCGAGATGCGCCATCGCCTTTCGCAACTGATGGATGTGGCCCGGGACAACGACCGGCTGTTCGAGAAAACCCGTCGCCTGAATCTGGCGTTGATGGATGCCACCAGCCTGGATGAGATCGTCATCGCCGTGGAAGACAGCCTGCGTCAGGACTTTCAGGTCCCCTACGTCAGCCTGATCCTGTTCAGCGACACCCCCATGCAGGTCGGACGCTGGGTCAGCAGCGCAGAAGCGCAGAAGACCATCGGTGGACTGATCGGCGAAAAGGTCGTGTGTGGTGCTCTGCGTGAGCATGAGCTGGCGTTTCTGTTCGGAGCAGAGCAAGGCAAGGAAGTCGGTTCGACCGCCATTGCCAGCCTGAATCACCTCGGCCTGCATGGCGTGCTGGCCATTGGCAGCCGCGACCCGCAGCATTACAAAAGCTCGGTCGGCACCCTCTTCCTCAGCTACATCGCCGACGTGCTGAGCCGCCTGCTGCCACGCTTCGCCCACTCGCTGCGTTCGGTCCGCTAGCCATGGAACAGCATCTGGACGCCTACTGCATGCACCTGCGCAGTGAGCGGCAGGTGTCGCCCCACACGCTGGAAGCCTACCGGCGCGATCTGGACAAGGTGCTGGCGTTCTGCAAGAAAAACCAGCTGCCCAGCTGGACCGCACTGGACATTCAGCACCTGCGCAGCTTCACGGCCCGCCAGCATCAGCAGGGTCAGTCCTCACGCAGCCTCGCACGGATGCTTTCCGCCGTGCGTGGTTTCTACAAGTACCTGAACCGCGAAGGCGTGTGCCAGCACGATCCGGCAAACGGCCTGTCGCCACCCAAGGGCGAGCGTCGCCTGCCCAAGACGCTGGACACCGACCGAACCTCGCAGCTGCTGGACGGCGCGGTCGAAGATGACTTTCTGGCCCGTCGCGATCAAGCCATTCTGGAACTGCTGTATTCCTCGGGCCTGCGTCTGTCGGAACTGACAGGACTGAATCTGGATCAGCTCGACCTTCGCGACGGTCTGGTGCAGGTACTCGGCAAGGGTAGCAAGACCCGCGTGCTCCCCGTCGGCAGCAAGGCGCGTCAGGCGCTGGAAGCCTGGCTGCCGCTGCGTGCGCTGGCCAATCCGCAGGACGACGCCGTGTTCATCAGCCACAGAGGCACACGTCTGGGGCCTCGTGCCGTGCAAAGCCGGGTCAAGGCCTTCGGCGAACGCGAGCTGGGGCAGAACCTGCATCCGCACATGCTGCGCCACTCTTTCGCCAGCCACCTGCTTGAATCCTCACAGGACCTGCGTGCCGTGCAAGAGCTGCTGGGCCATGCCGACATCAAAACCACGCAGATATATACCCACCTGGACTTCCAGCACTTGGCTACTGTTTATGACAGCGCTCACCCTCGCGCCAAACGCAAAGGATCTGTAGATGATTAAGCTGGTGACGTTCGACCTCGACGACACACTCTGGGACTGCGCGCCTGCCATTGCTGGCGCCGAAGTGTTATTGCGCGACTGGCTGGCCGAACACGCGCCCAGGCTTGGCTCTGTGCCGGTGGAGCACCTGTGGGAAATCCGCTCGCGACTCGTTGAGGCCGATCCGTCGTTCAAGCACAGGATCAGCGCCCTGCGTCGTCGGGTGCTTTTCCATGCACTGGAAGACGCCGGTTATGAAGAGGACGAGGCACAGGATCTGGCCGACCAGAGCTTCGAGGTTTTCCTGAAAGGGCGTCATCAGGTGCAGATATTCCCGGACGTGCAGCCGACCCTGGAAATCCTCGCCAAAACCTTCACGCTCGGCGTGATCACCAACGGCAATGCCGATGTGCGCCGACTGGGCCTGGCCGATTACTTTTCCTTTGCGCTGTGCGCAGAAGACCTGGGCATCGGCAAACCGGATCCGGCGCCATTCCTGGAGGCTCTGAGACGCGGCAACGTGGACGCCAGTGCCGCCGTGCATGTCGGCGATAATCCGAGTGACGACATCGCCGGCGCTCAGCGCGCAGGCATGCGGGCGATCTGGTACAACCCGCAAGGCAAGGTCTGGGATGCCGATCGGCTGCCGGACGCGGAAATTCACAACCTGTCGCAATTGCCCGAAGTGCTGGCCCGCTGGGCCTGAAGTCAGGCGCCTCTCAAAACGCAGCCAAGAAAAAGCCCGCAGCGACGGCGGGCTTGTTCTCATACGACATCTGCCGCCTTAGATAGGGCGGCTGCCGTATTTGTTGTCAGGCTTCTTGGGCGGATCGGCGACCACGTTGGCCTCCACTTCCTGCACCTTGCCACCACGCGCCAAGAATTCTTCCATGGCACGGGCAAGAGCATCACGCTCCTTGTTCTTGGCTTCTACGCTGGGCAGCTCGTCGACCGAAACTGCAGCCTTGGCCTTGCCTTTGGCAGCCGGTGCCGAAGGCTCGGCATCATCCACCTCGGCAACGTCGTCTTCGGGAGCAGCGGCAAGCTCCTCGCCGTCGTCCTCGCCTTCCAGGTCGTCTACCAGATCGTCGTTGTCGTTGTCGTCGTCGCTCATGTTGTACCTCATGACTTGCGAAAGCAGATTAGTTATAGCCCAGCAGCCCCAAGAGTCTAAGGCTGTCGGAAAAAATTCAATAACCACTGACCCCAGCGGTTATATCCATTCACCCTGAAGAGTGGCCAGGACGTTACGAGAACCACCAGCATCTCGATGTTCGCCCAGGTAAACGCCTTGCCAGGTGCCCAGCGCCAGTCGCCCCGCCGTAACCGGCAACAGCAACTGGCAGCCCAGCAGACTGGACTTGAAGTGCGCGGGCAAGTCATCAGGCCCTTCATCGTTATGTTCATGTCCGGCCACGCCCTGGGGCACCAGCCGGTTGAAAAAACGTTCGAAGTCACGACGTACTGCCGGATCGGCATTCTCGTTGACGGTCAACGAGGCCGAGGTATGTTGCAGCCACAAGTGCAGCAGACCGACTCGACAATCCCGCAGCTGAGGCAAGCCTGCCAGTATCTCGTCAGTGACCAGATGGAACCCGCGAGGCCTGGCCCGCAAGGTAATTCCGGATTGATGCCACATACCGTTCTCCGCACCTTCGGCGCGCATTCTAACTCGCCTGAGAAAAAAGCAAAGCGCGCAATAAACCGGCTTCCCTGCACGTTAACGAAGACTGTCGTGACAACGCTACAAGCGCTGCGTCATGTTGCCGAAATCATTGACGCGGGCACATCAATGACAGCAGAAATCCGCGGTTTATCCGCAAACGTCAGACAAAAAAATGCCCGGTTAACCGGGCATTCTTTTTTCAGCGCAGCGGCTTTTACAAGTTGTAGCCACGCTCGTTATGTTGTGCAAGGTCCAGACCGACAGACTCTTCTTCTTCGGTGACACGCAGACCCATGACCGCGTCCAGCACCTTGAGGATGATGAAGGTCACGATGGCTGTGTAAACGACCGTGAACGCGACGCCTTTGAACTGAATCCAGACCTGAGCGCCGATGTCGGTCACCGTGCCGAAGCCGCCCAGTGCAGGCGCTGCGAAGACGCCGGTCAGGATTGCGCCGACGATACCGCCGATACCGTGCACGCCGAATGCGTCCAGGGAGTCGTCGTAGCCCAGCTTGCGTTTCAGGCTGGTGGCGCAGAAGAAGCAGATCACGCCTGCTGCCAGACCGATGATCAGAGCACCCATCGGGCCGACGGTGCCGGCTGCTGGCGTAATAGCCACCAGACCTGCAACCACACCCGAGGCGATGCCCAGAGCGCTTGGCTTGCCGTGGGTCAGCCACTCGGCGAACATCCAGCCCAGTGCAGCAGCGGCGGTCGCGATCTGAGTGACCAGCATGGCCATGCCAGCAGTGCCGTTGGCGGCTGCAGCAGAACCTGCGTTGAAGCCGAACCAGCCTACCCACAGCATCGCGGCACCGATCAGGGTGTAACCCAGGTTGTGCGGAGCCATCGGGGTGGTCGGGAAGCCTTTACGCTTGCCCAGTACCAGACAGGCGACCAGACCGGCTACACCGGCGTTGATGTGCACGACGGTGCCGCCAGCGAAGTCCAGAACGCCCCAGTCCCACATCAGGCCACCGACGCCGCCCCAGACCATGTGGGCGATTGGCGCGTAGACCAGCGTGAACCAGATACCCATGAAGATCAGCATCGCGGAGAACTTCATGCGTTCTGCGAAGGCGCCGACGATCAGGGCAGGCGTGATGATTGCAAAGGTCATCTGGAAGGTGACGAACACCGCCTCAGGGAACAATGCCGCAGCGCCGGTAATGCTCGATGGCGTGATGCCCGCCAGGAACGCTTTACCCATGCCGCCGAAGAAGGAGTTGAAGTTGACGACGCCAGCTTCCATACCGGTGGTGTCAAACGCGATGCTGTAGCCGTAAACGACCCACAGGATGCTGATCAGGCCGGTGATGGCAAAACACTGCATCATCACGGACAGGATGTTTTTCGAGCGAACCATGCCGCCGTAGAACAGGGCGAGGCCGGGAATGGTCATGAACAGGACCAGCGCGGTGGCCGTCAACATCCAGGCTGTGTCGCCGGAATTGAGCACGGGCTCGGCCACTGGATCAGCCGCCAGGGCCAGGCCAGGTACTGCAAGGGACAACAGGGCTCCTAGCCCTGCGAATTGACGCAGAGTCATATTGTTTTCTCCTGGGGCGTTGGGGTTTGGCGGCTTAAATTGCGTCGGTATCGGTTTCGCCGGTACGGATGCGGATGGCCTGTTCCAGATTGACCACGAAAATCTTGCCGTCACCGATCTTGCCGGTGTTGGCGGCCTTGGTTATGGCCTCGATGACGCGATCCAGATCCTTGTCATCAATGGCAACATCGATCTTCACTTTTGGAAGGAAGTCGACAACGTATTCAGCACCGCGGTACAGCTCAGTGTGACCCTTCTGACGCCCGAAGCCTTTGACTTCAGTGACGGTGATGCCCTGCACGCCGATTTCCGACAACGACTCGCGGACGTCATCCAGTTTGAACGGCTTGATGATGGCAGTGACTAGCTTCATGAAAACTTTCTCCCGAATTGGTGGACTTGCCCCAGGAAAACAAACCCGACTCAAGTCTAAGCGCAGTGTCTGGCTTTGTAACGCGTCGGTCGCCTGATCGGGCCAGACCAACGCCAGAAAACCGCTTCTGACGAAACACTTCCCCGCTCCGCCTGCCGCACTGCATTCGTCACAGCGACTGCATCAGTGCATGGGTCACAAGCCACTAAGCAGAAAGCTTGCCATCTCGTGAATATTCATCAAATACAGGTCGTTGGGCCGCATTAAGGCCGCCAAGGCCCGGCACAGCCAATGAGAACGCACAAACCTGGTGCATACGTGCACGCACGCCTGCTCCATAAGCGCGCACTCCCGCCCCTGTGAAATGACTATAGACACTGCGTGCTACACTGCCGTGCATCTGATTCAGGAAAACCATCATGCTCGCGCCCAAAGCTTTCCTCGACGCCCTCAGCGGCCACGCCTCGCGCCTTTTCAACGGCGAAACCCCCGTGCCCCGCAGCGAATTCGAAACCCAGTTCAAGACCCTGCTGCAAAGCGGCTTCAGCAAACTGGATCTGGTCAGCCGCGAAGAGTTCGACAGCCAGATGGCCGTCCTCGCCCGCACCCGCGCCCGCCTGGAAGCGCTGGAGGCCAAGATGGCCGAGCTTGAAGAGAAGATGGGGCCGGTTGAGAAGGCTGAGTAAAGGGTCAACTCGGGTTCAGGTTGTCAGGCACAGCGGGCCAGACGCCTGACCTGATCGCGAATCTGTGCACCCTTCTCGATTTCTGCCTTGCGCAAGTCATAAGTCAGCTGCAGGTTCAGCCAGAACTCGGGGCTCGTCTCAAGACATACGCCCAGACGCAGCGCTACATCCGCGCTCACACCCCTTCGCTGTAAAACGATGTCATTGACTGTCGGTGTTGATACATTCAGCGCCCGAGCCAAGGCAGCCGCGGTTAGCCCCATGGGCTCAAGGTACTCTTCTTTAAGAACCTCGCCGGGATGGACGGGGCGCATTCCATTTTTTGTCATTGCTGCACCTCAGTGGTAATCGACAATTTCAACGTCCTCAGGGCCGTTCTCTCCCCAAACGAAGCAAATTCGAAACTGGGCATTGATACGTATGCTGTGCTGGCCGCGACGATCACCATCAAGTATTTCAAGCCGGTTGCCCGGTGGGGATCGAAGATCCGACAGCAGGACCGCCGCGTCCAGCATTGCGAGCTTTCGCTCTGCAACCGCCTTCAAAGCAGGCCAAAGCCGGGTTTTGCCATGCTGAAAAAGTCCTCGCGTATCACCGCATTTGAAACTCACAATCATGATTAAAGCTTAACGTTATTCGTTAAGAAAGCACTTTATTCTTTCACCATTCGGCACCCAATACGACGTATCGGAAGATGCTGTAGGAATACGTTCTTTTTAATCACATCATCCTGGCCTCGTGCTCAGCGCCGCCATGGGTTCTCGAATGGTGGAAAATGTCACGACAGAACGGCTGTTTTGATTGATGCTTCCGGCCTGAGAGCAGCGAGTGAGGCTCTCAAACGAGTAAGAACCCAAGCCAGTCTTGCCCCAATAATTCGTATCACAGCACATGGAAGTAAAAATGCCTTTTAAACGCTCCATTTCCAGCTGCGTCCTGGCCGCAACGATCTCTATGTGCATTGGTACACCTGCTCTCGCCGAAGGCCTGACGCTGCGCTCCGGCAAGTACGAGCAACTGCTGCTCGCTGTAACACCCGAAGGACAAATCGAGGGGTTCTACGCCGAAGAACGCGGTACAGGCACTACGTTCAGTTGCGCGTTCTACCTGCAAGGCAAGGTCGAGTCAGGGAAAGCCAGCCCGGTATCTTCCTGGCTCGATGAGGTTTATCCGGGAACCGTAGAGCCGTCCATCGATGGCGTAGTTCTGACCGTCGAACAAGGCCAACAACATCCTGGCTGCATGAACGTGCTGATGCCGGACATCTCGACGGGGATGGATCTGAGCCGGACTGCGAGCAAAAAATGGATAGGACTGGTGACCGTTACGGCCGACAAGGCCTGGCTGCAGAAAACCCCGGACGCCAGGTCCTCTCGTGGCGCTTACATCGTGAAGGGTGATGTGGTTGGGGTGCTGGCGTTCAAGGATGGCGCGGCGAAGGTTGAGTTTGTCGATGGCGACAACCGTTCGTTTATGGGGTGGATTGGTCCGGATCAGTATGCTCGGGTGAAAAGGCCTGGGGTTTGAAGTCTGTAGGCTAAACCAGGGGAGCAGGGATCAGCTCTGAAGGCTTTTACGTACATCGCGACCCAGCTCTTCGAGGTAAAGGGCCGAGCCGGAAAGACCATCGAATGCGTAAGGGTGAAGCATCTGGGTCGATCTTAGAACCGTCTTATCAATGGTAGAAATTTGCGCTTCATCGCAGACGCCAGCCCACTCTTTTCCGATCGTGCGAATCTGATGCTCAATAATCGCCAACGCTTCATCTTCCCCAAGCAAGAACTTCGTTCGAGCCTCCAGACAAACAGCCAGACGACTTTGATTATTGGCGCCCAGAATACGCATCGCCTGACTGGCCTCTGTGCCGGTTCGAACTTGAGGACAGATATCGTACGCCGGGGTGAGCCTGTATGACTTCCCATCGAAGAAAGCAGCGTGGTTTCGTCCATGATCATCGGTGTTACTGCACAGAATATTGAATACCAGTCGGGAAAATAGCTCTCTCAAATCATGTTTTGGGTCGAAGAAATCAGCCCGGACGATGTCAGTAAGCAACTCGTAGCTGCAATACCTCGCCAGCATTTCGTCCAGACCGAACAAGGTGAGCGCAGATGCCATGATTTTGCGCGACCAGCCGCCATTCAGTGGCTGTCGATCAAACCGTTCAATCAAAAGTACATCCTTGCCCAATGCCTGCTCAAGCGCCACGCGAGCTACGTCAATGCCGCATTTCTCAGCCAGGCGCATTGCAATGAATTCGTTTTTAACGACATTGACTCGGTCGTTGGATGCGGAAAATTTCGCTACGTATTTAGCTCCGGCAGCCTCGATCAAAGCCTTTGGTCTCGCTCCGCCAATAGACGTTCCATGATTCAAGGCCTGGTCAAGCTCAGGAGTGAGCGCAATACCCTTTTCGACCAGAGATGCGGCCTCCAGGAGCTCTTCCAGCGTTGCCGCTCGCGACACTCTAGGTACATATTCGGTCGCAGATGCCTGGAAGTCGAAAGCACCAATCCTGTCCGACCCGGACTCGAGCAGATAGGTCATTTCGTCCAGATCAGCGTACTGCCCGTCCGCATTCTGCTTTCCAAAAACGCGATTCATGATGACCCGTCGCCCCCATGCATCGGGAGAGCCATCTCGGATGCTGCTCGGCAACGTCATATTATCTATCGGTTCCAGAACACCAGTCCCCAAGGGCAGCTCTTTCAAACTGAGCGCAATGGCATCTTTGCGCTCCAGATAACTACGCCCATAGCGGAACACGAATCGCTTTTCGTCACGAGCCAGGACCCCTGCCACAACAGGATCGAGTTTTCCAGGGAGCCACACCCAAACGAAGCACTGATCAGGATTAGAAATCATTACTTACCACCGGCGCGTTTGTTCTGACCGCTTTAGGCAAGACTGCAATCTTTGACTCCAACGTCTCACCCAGTACAGAAAGAGGAATGTCGACCGAAAACAAACGCACGCCCAGTAACGAAGCCAGCTCAAAAACCACCCCTATTTCGCACTTGGGATCGGCCCGTTCAATGCGATGAATCAGGCCACGCGATACGCCCGCCTTGTCTGCGAGAGCCTGGGCGGTCAGCCCCTTTTTCTTGCGAGCAAGGTGGATAAGTTGAGCCATGACTTTAAGCGCATCGAGCGTATTGGATGAGTAAGAACGGGCCATGAGGGTCACCATGTACAGACATGATGACAGCCTAGTGAAACGCAATGAATTAGTCAAAAAATGATCCACATATAGAACACAGAAACCATTTAAGTACTTTATATGGAACATTTTTACATTCAGATCATTGCCTTGGTCAGAGCCGGACCGCACCGCTCATTTTTATCGCACCTCGGATATCCAGCTCACTGAAGCAGAATCGAGTAAAAGGCCTGGGGCAAGCCCTCATGAATGACCACTGCAACCCCACCTTCCAAATCCGGCGATGGGAGGCATGGAGCGCAACAGGGTGAGTCTTGATCACTGATACACATTCGCAGTCTTCGGTCCGCCCCCCGTGCTCGAATTGCTTCAGGGGGGTCGATTTCAACTCGGCGCCAAGGAGATCAATGGCGTTCAACCGTGCTGCCTCACCAGGCATCATCAGGTTAATCATGACTTCATCGGTGCCATAGTCGTTGGCAAGCCGTTGTAGTTGTAGGGCGACCTGAGTATCGGGCCGTCGCCTGTCGGGTTGATGAAGTGAGCGAATGTGAAGCCAAGGCCCGCTTGTGCTGCGATCTCTGCCGTCGCGCCTGACGCACCCAGGACGAAAGGCTGCGGGCGGCTCTGAGTATGGGGATGGGCCTGCATGCCCTCAAAGCTTGAGCCCGGCGCATGGTTACCCGTCACGAAGCCCAGCAGGTCGTTCAAGGATGGCGCGGCGAAGGTTGAGTTTGTCGATGGCGACAACCGTTCGTTCATGGGGTGGATTGGTCAGGATCAGTATGCTCAAGTGAAGATGCCTGGAGGCTGAAGTCTGTAGGCGAAACCAGGGAGCAGGGATCAGCTCTGAAGGCTTTTACGTACATCGCGACCCATCTCTTCGAGGTTCGCCGACGGTTCAGTCCCTGGCCACCGCAAGCGTAGGGCCTGATGAATGTCACACCCTACCTCACGTCTCGTAGGATAGATGTTTCAAGTCTCCCCACTGAGGTGAGCGCTCTATGCTGCGAAGCCAATCTAACGCTGCATGACCGCTACCGCACATCTTCGCAACATTTGATGTTGGCCCACGCGTCGGGTCGGATATCGAAGAACCCCACTCAATAAATCCTCTGCGGTGCAAGTAATCCAATACCTCGGAGCGGTAGCCTCGTTCAACCGAGTAAAAAGTCAATTTCTCGAACGCATCCAGGACCTCTTCATGGCTAGGAAGAACGAAGCGATTTTCGTCTGCAAGCGTCGAGTTGCTGCTAGAACTATTAATACGGGCACTCATTTGCCGACCACACGAGCGGGTTGAAGTCAGTTGAATTAAAAAACCGCCAGCCACTGCTCTTCTGCAAAACATCACAAAATTAGAGTGATCAGGCGGCAGCAAGGAAACAAGATCAACACTCATTAACACGCGCGCCATAAAATGGCGCCTCACCCGTTATATGAGATTTTTTCGCAGGGGAAATCGTTCATTCATGACGCGCGAGCCTATATAGAATTCGCGCATTTTTTTACAATGCTCAATCAGTTCATGCCTGCCTGTACGCGTCGCTACAGAGCAAAGATTTCTGTAAATATCACTTACGGTAGACTCGAACCTCAGCTGAATTTCCGTCAATTTAACCATGATTTTTTCGGCATCGTCTTTTTCATGGAATCGCTCGGACAAAACCTCCAGATAATCATCGAGATCCTCTGGCGCCAGGAGTGTCCGAGCGACAAGCGCAGGCATCACAGTTTCATCATGAATGGATTTATCTTTGAAAATCAACGAATAGTGAGGATCAGGGACGTCGGTATATTGAAAGTCAATACTCAAGATTCGACGATTATCGGATGCCAGGTTAAGCGCGCCATGAGGCACCGTGGATTCAAGGATCCAGATATCTCCCTTACGCATTCTGAACACCCCGAAATTTTCTTCGGTGTGATAAGAATCAAGGCAGGTTTCAAGGGGGATTAAAATCCTGACATACCGACCCTTATCTTCTGACAACTCCAGAAAATCCGTATGAGGCACAACGAGCCCGTTCACCAGATTCCGCACACGCGCCATGCGCATATGCGCTGTATCAAAACACTCTTCAATGACCCTGCTAAGGTACGACGTTGCAGTCCCGATTTGGGTTATAACGGCAGGGTAATCATAATCGCTGTAGGTCGTGTCTTTCCACTCCCCCGTGCTATTCCACAAGGAGTGGTTGATCCAGGTACCGGAACTGAATTCATCATACTGCTCTTTAATGATGGGCAGTTCGGAGAGCACCTGGAGGTCTTTTTTCAGGAGTTCGTTATCAAACTTTATACGTCCAACGAGACGGGTTCTGGTCGCCATTCCTACATCCTTTGATTGTAAAGCTCCAAAACAATGTTTTGAAAGCATATCAACTCCTTGACATTATGCGCCTGGAGGTCTGACTTCAGGGAGGATGAACCATTATGGATAATCTGTATCATCTCCCGAGAACTGTAGTTGCTTAACCCTTGAGCGACTGGCTTATCTGCGTGATCACGAACCTGGATCATTTCGTTGCAATTGAAATTCCCGAGAACATCCAGAACGCCTTGAGAGGAAATACCGCCGCCGTTCATTTCAAAGGTTTTCGCCGCTTCCGCACTAAGAACCAAGGTGCCTCGTGTTACCCGATGCCCCGCGAGCCACTGTTTATGCTTAACCAACTTCTTGCCGCCGGGCAAAAACTCAATACCAGCGAAAATCCCTGTTCGCACACCATCAAGGACCTGAGTAGCTTCTCCCGACAGTATGTTAGTTATGCCACCGGAGAGGGCAAACATTTTTGCAGCATTAATCTTGTTCAATAACTTCTTTTGATAGGGCTCGCTCACACCACCGACAAACCTCAGCAAGCTTTCGTCATCGGCAGAAGAAATTTTAACGCCATTTTCCGCCGGCGATACGTAAAAGCCTCTGGTATCGACGGTCTTCCGCTCAGTGATAATGATAAGTCGATCCGCCTCCATCATATTCGCAACCAGAGCTGCGATCATGTCGTTATCACCGAATCGAATTTCTTCCGTACTGACGGTATCGTTCTCGTTGATCACGGGAACTGCCTGTAAATCCAGCAGGGTCTGGAGGGTGTTCTTGATATTCAGATAACGCTGATGATCGGCAAAATCCTCATGTATCAACAATATCTGGGCGGCCTGAATACCGGCGGACTGGAAACTCGATTCAAACTCACGGACCAATCTGGTTTGACCAATAGCCGCTGCCGCTTGCAAGTAAGGCATACCAATAGACCTGCCTTCCCACCCCAGGCGCCGCACCCCCTCAATGATCGCCCCTGGGGAAACGAGAATAATCTCCACCCCTTGTCGATGTAAGTCAGCAATTTCCTTAACCCACCGATTGAGAGCCTCACCTGTTCCGGTGATCATGGAGCTGTCTATTTTTATAACCCAACGAGCCACACGCCCCTGAGTGCCCTGGGATTGCTTGCTTTTCATTACAACAGCCTCATGCACCGAAACCAACACGCATCGTTAGACGGAAATGCTTATTGGAGATCAGCGAGGTGTTGGTGGGGCCTCAACAGGCTGCTCTAACTTGGGGGCCCGTTTCCTGGACAGCGCGAGCGTAAATACAACGCCTGCGATTAATCCCCAGAGTGCTGAGCCGAGGCCCAGGAAGGACATGCCAGAGACCGTCACCAAAAATGTAATGACGGAAGACTCTCGGTGGCTTTCATTTGACAAGGACACAGTCAGGCTCGACACAAGCGTGCCAAGAAGAGCCAATCCGGCAAGGGTCGTTGTAAGCCCATCTGGCAGTCGTGCGAAAAGCGCAACGACGGATGCACCAAATGCACCAATACAGAGATACCCCAACCCACAGACAACGCCCGATATGTATCGCCGTTTGGGATCTTCATGACACTCGGAGCTCGCACACATGGCCCCTACGATGGCTGCCGGATTAATACCCGAGTTCCCAAAGAGAGCAAGCGGAATTGACATCAGGCCACTGGTACCTACGACCGACTTCGGCGATATGTCATAACCGGCACTTCGCAAAATGTGGATAGACGTAGCGTGTTGGGTAAGCGCCAGGAGAAACAGTGGAACGCCCAAGCCAATTAGCGAGTCGAGCGAAAAAGCTGGAAGGGTCAGAACGGGCTGCACAAGAGTAAGATTGACATCGTGCAGTTTAAAACTTGCACCAGGTAAAGCGAGAAGCACACCGGTCAGCAACGCCAAGGCGACCGCATAACGGGGAATCAATCGACGGCAAGCGACGTAGGCGACAATAACGGGGAAAACGACAGCCGGAGACGACTGAAGTGATAAGAACATCTTGGCGCAGAAGGCAAAGAGAACGCCAGCAATCATCGCGGAAAGCAAATGCTGCGGCAAATACGATACCAGGCGGGTGAACAAGCCCGACATGCCCAACAAGGCAATAACGGCAGCAGTCACCAAATAACATCCAATTACATCGCTGAAGGGAAATTGAGCGAGCCCTGTAATCAAGAGCGCAACACCAGGTGTTGACCATGCGCCAATGACCGGCATTTTGTAACGTACGCTGAGCCATAGCCCAAGCGCTCCGGCGCCTATCGAAACCGCCCATATCCAGGTAGATAATAAGTCATATGAGAGCTGCCCAGCTTGCGCTGCCTGAACAACGATTAATACAGGCCCGCTATAAGTTGCCAATAATGCGATCAGACCGGCGATGGCAGCTGACGTGGAAAAATCCCTGCGAATTCCAGATATCATTTCATTCCTTGAAATTTTGTAGCGCTCAGTAAGCTTTTCCGAGTGCTAGCCTACTTATATTCCGACGAATGGTAGGCTCTACCTATCCACATAGCAAGCGCTTTAACGTATCACCGTAAAGATAAGTCCCGTCCTGGAGACCTGTGACATTCATACCCTCAACGCCAATATTCTTCGCAACGTCAAGCAGAGCTATTACGAGCTAATAATGCCCCCTCACTTCTGACTGAGCAGAACGCCAGAGGCATAAATATGCAAATACTTCTCTTGAATAAATACAAAAGAGCTTTTTGCACTCCAATTAAAATTACTGGGTCACCCAAAACTCGACAGCCGTCACGCCGCGATCACTTTTCCACTATTTCAAGCCCAGTGGTTACCACCGCCTAAATGATTTCACCGGTGTATGGGTTCTGATAGATCTTTCTTAGCACACCTTCATGCCATCCGCCTGCAAGACCAGACCTGGTTCTGCGCTCGCGATCTGGGCATTCTCATGGGGAGATTTCTCGACGAATCCCGCGCACGCAAGGTCGCCCCTGATCAACGCAAGACCTTATGGCTGGAACGTTATGGCGAGGCGCAAGAGGAGCAGTCTCGTCAGGGCGAGTTTTTTGGACCTCTGGCCGAGAGGGCATCAAAAAGACAATGCCTACTCCAGAGCTTTCCCTAAAAGACTTTGCCTACGACCTCATCGGACTCATCCCTAAACACGCTGTATCCGTCCCTGACAGCGCTGTACCAACCAAGCGTTTAACCTCTCCACCAGCTGAATACCCAGCTACCAGATTTGGCGATCTGGCTAGGAGGCATACCGTTGACCATAGAAAACAGGCATATTTGCGCGCCTGTGCTTCGTTATGGCCGCTGTATGCGGGAGGCCTTCGGGTCTGCCGGTGTCTCCTACCGGTTCGCCAACCTGCATGCAGCTGCCACCTTATTCGTTTGGCGACGGAAAGTGGCAGCTCCGAATTAGGAGAAGCTTTCTTTGAATACCAGCAC
>Ga0065712_10000274_pt1 | contig 18860 bp, 14 predicted proteins | sample MisRhiReplicate1_FD_59099 | JGI IMG/M metagenome (GOLD analysis project Ga0065712, IMG submission 59099) | Miscanthus rhizosphere microbial communities from Kellogg Biological Station, MSU, sample Rhizosphere Soil Replicate 1: eDNA_1 v3... | ecosystem: Host-associated > Plants > Roots >...
CCTGACCCAGGTCGGCCCTTCGACGGCGTGTCTGCATGAAGTGTCCATCGTGCCCGCAACTGGATGGATGCGCTCGATCACAGCGCTCGACCCAGGAGCGCGGCCGCATTCCTACTGCGCGCCCGATTACGACACGCTGGTCGATTCGCCAATCCTCATTGGAAATCCCGAGTTCCACGAGTTTGTCGTCGACGGTGTCCGACATGCGCTCGCCAACGCTGGGGACACGACGTTTTTCGACACACCGCGCGCGGTGAAGGACCTCGAGGCGATCGTCCGCGCGCACAAAGAATTCTGGGGATCGTTGCCGTACTCGCGCTACGTGTTCATGAACCTGATCACGGAAGCGGGCGGCGGTCTCGAGCATGCGCGCTCGTCGGTCCTGATGACCAGCCGTTGGGCGACACGCACCCGCAAGGCCTATCTGCGTTGGCTCGAGCTGGCCAGTCACGAGCTCTTTCATGCATGGAACGTCAAGCGTCTGCGGCCGATCGAGCTCGGACCTTTCGACTACGAGCGTGAAGTGTTCACATCGTCGCTGTGGATGGTCGAAGGCGTCACCGACTACTACGGTGACGTGCTCGTCCTGCGCGCGGGCCGCTCGTCGGCGCAGGAGTTTCTCGATTCGTTGTCTGACAAGATCGAAGAGCTCCAGACGACCCCTGGCCGCGCGGTGCGCTCAATGACGCAGGCATCGATGGACGCGTGGATCAAGTTGTATCGGCCCGACGAGAACACGCCGAACACCTCGATTAGCTACTACACGAAGGGTGCAGTGGTCGCGTTCCTCCTCGACGCGAAGATTCGACGTGCAACCGCAGGAAGGCGCAGCCTGGACGAGGTCATGCGCGAGGCCTACGCTCGCTACTCCGGGACCAACGGCTTCGCGCCGCACGAGTTCCGCGCCCTTGCTGAACACGTCGCGGGCATCGATCTCGGCACGTTCTGGCGAACGGCAATCGAAGGCACAGACGAGCTCGACTACAGCGAGGCGCTCGAGGTCTTCGGCCAGCAGTTCAGGCCACCCAATGGAGCACCGAACGGCAAGCCAAAAGCGTGGCTCGGCGCAACGACGAAGATCGACGCCGGACGTCTGCTCATCGCACAAGTGAAGCGAGAGACTCCCGCCTATACCGCCGGCCTGAACGTAGACGATGAGATTGTGGCGATCGACGAGGTGCGAGTTCGGTCCGATCGTCTCGATGAGCGATTCGAACAATATTCACCGGGTGATCGCGTCTCGGTACTGGTGGCACGGCGCGACCGACTCCTCTCCCTTGATCTCATTCTTGGGGCCGAGCCGCCCCGAACCTGGCGCCTCGAGCCCAAGCCCGCATGAGGGTTTACTGCGGTACCCCTCTTGCACCGATAAGGTGTCCAAGGAAGCGGTTGCGGCTATGCGGACACCGACGGCGGTTTTGGATCTCGAAATTAGCGGCAAATTCACCGAATTGAACGACATCGGTGACTTTGCGGGCGCCCTTGTCCTGTTCCGGCTCCACGGCAGGCCCCTCGGATGGGGGGCGACTCCGGCGACAGACGGTCGNCTCGACCGTGGTTCCCTGATTCGCCANCTGCTCGAACAGCACGCGTGGTCGTGCGCCTTGCCGCTTGCCGANAAGGCCGTTCTCAGCGGCGTTCCGCCGCGCGCGATCGACATCGGGTCGATGTTGGTCTCGCAGCCGGCGTCGCTTCCTGGTGGCCCGCTCGTCACTGTTGCTGTGTGCAACCGGACACCGGCCGCGGAGTTGCTGCCGTGTCTCGACTCGCTTCTCGCTCTCGACTACACGCCACTCGATCTCGTCGTCGTTGATGTGTCGGACGATCGTGCGCACGTCGAGGCGCTGATTCGCGATCACTATCCGACGATTCGCTACAGCACGGCGTCCAGCGTCGCTGGGGCATCGCGTCAGGCGATGGCCGAGAGCCGCGGCGACGTGCTGGCGATCACGCAGGGCGATGCGGTGGTCGATCGCCAGTGGGTCTCACATCTTGTCGCGGTGTTCTTGGCCGATCCGGACGTGATGAGTGTGAGCGGCCTGACGCTGCCTCATTCGATCGGCCGGCCCATGCGCGCCGTGCTTCCCGCTGGTGCGCCGTTCTGTCGCGAGTGGACGCGCGTGGACGTAGACGGAGCCCAGCCGATACCGAAGATGCTCGAGCGCTTTGCCGCGAACGTCGCGTTGTGGCGCCCGGACAGCTCCGCATTGCATTCGTATACGCACGTCGTCGAGCCGGCCGCAATTGTTCGCGCCTCGGCGGCATCGCCGCCCTCGTTGGCTGGCCCTCGTCGTGTGCCGCTGACAAACACGACGCGCAACATCGATTTGGGCGACGCGATTCAGACGATTGCTGACGCCGACGCCGCTGACGAGATCCTCCTGAATGTCACCTGGTGCGGCGCGCCGATCGGCGCAGCGCACATCCCGCATCACGGTGCACCGGTGAGCCCGCTCTGGGTGGCGGACGCCATCGCGCAGCAGCTGACCGTGGAAGTGCTCGATGCGCGTCTCGGCGTGGGCGAGCATGTGTGCCGCGCGCTACTCACCGCCGACCTCGCCCGGCACATCGTGGGGCGTCTCGGTATCGATGCGCGTAGTGGTGCGGGAGCGGCAACAAAGACGGGTGTCAGAGCTGCCTAGCGCATTGACGATGGACGAAGGTCGATTGACGGATTGATTGACAATTGAATCCGATGAATTCGTCTCACGTCCCTCATCAATCGTCCATGTCACCGGCAGCGCTATACTCCTGCTTGTGAGGTTCGATCCGGAATACGTTTCGCAGGTCCTCAACGAGAACTTCGAGGATGCGAAGACGCTGTTCCTCTCGCCGCTCCTGGCGATTCACTACGCGCATCTCGTGATGCTTGCCGATCGCGGCATCATCACGGCCTCCGACGCGCGATCGATTCGCGAGGCACTCGACGGCATCTCGGTCGAGGCCATCAAGTGCACGCCCTACGACGGCACCTGCGAAGACCTCTTCTTCTACATCGAGCGCATCCTGGTTCGTGCGTGCGGCGAGGACGTCGCTGGTCGCTTGCACACCGCGCGCAGCCGCAACGACATCGACATGACGATGTACCGCATGCGGCAGCGGGAGTTCGTGGCAGCGCTGATCGAGGCGGTGCTCGATCTGCGCACGTGTCTGCTGGACCTGGCCTCACGGCATCGGACGTCGCTGTTTGCCGCGCATACGCACACGCAACCGGCGCAACCGACGACACTGGCTCATTACCTGCTCGGTGTCATCGAACAGCTCGAACGAGATGTTCGTCGTTTGCAGGCCGCGTACGTCAGCACGAATCGCAGTCCGCTTGGTTCGTGCGCGATCACTGGTACCGGATTTCCGATCGACCGCTATCTGACGAGCGATCTACTCGGCTTTGATGGGCCGACTGGCAACACATACGGCAGCATTGCCACCGTCGACTACCTGCTCGAGAGCGTGTCGGCGGCGGCAGTCCTGCTCGCTGGTCTTGGCCGCGTGGTGCAAGACCTTTTGTTGTGGTGTACCGCGGAGTTCGGCTATCTCCGTCTGGCCGACGGCTTCGTGCAGTCGAGCAGCATCATGCCGCAGAAGCGTAACCCTGTGGCGCTCGAGCATGCGCGCGCGATTGGCAGCAAAGCGCTCGGCCAGGCCAGTGCGATCATGCTGAGCGTCCACAACACGCCGTTTGGCGACATCGTGGACACTGAAGACGATCTGCAGCCGCTCGTGGCGTCGATGTTTCGTGACGGCCTGCGAGCGGTGACGTTGATCGATGCGGCGATGCGGACCGCCGAGTTCAACGTGGCCCGGCTCCAGGCGCGCGCCGCCGAGGGTGGGACGACGCTGACGGAGTTGGCCGATCATCTCGTGCGCTCACGCGGCGTGTCGTTCAAGACAGCGCACACGATCGTGAGCGGTCTACTCGCCGCACGGCGAGACCATCCCGACGTGCCGCCCGGTACTGCGCTCGCCAGGGTCTCCGCCGATATCCTGGGCAGTCCGCTTCAATATACCGACGCCGAGATTGACACCATCATCAGCCCGACTCACTTCGTTGATGTCCGCCGAACGCATGGCGGTCCGGCTCCCTCGGAAACTGCGCGCGCGATCGATGAATCACGTCGCACGCTCGACGTCGATCGTCGCTGGCTCACTGCTGCCCGCGACGCGCTGGCCGCCGCCGACGCTCGGCTGCGCGAGCGTTGCCGAGCCCTGTAGCACGCTTTTACCTCACCAAATCGTGTAACAGGTAAACCAAAGCTGCGCAGTATGCGTCTATCTACCGTCGTGACTTCTCCGGGTCGAAGTGTGCTCGCGTTGCTGTCCCTTTGGGCAGGCGTGGTCTCCTCGTACGCGCAAGAGGTCAATGCGACCCACATCACTGCGGCGAGCACAGCTGGCGCGGCGGCAATCGTTCTGGACGGCGAACTGAGCGATGCGGGCTGGCAGTCGGCCAATCCGGTGACGACATTCGTCCAGCGCGACCCGCTCGAAGGCGCTGAGCCCAGCTTCAAGACTGAAGCGCGCATTGTCTATGACTCATCTGCCATCTATGTCGGCGTGCACGCGTTTGATGCCGACCCGACGCGGATTGTCGGGTTCCTGACCCGTAGGGATGTTGGGTCTGCATCCGACTGGATTCAGGTCTTCATCGATTCCTATTACGACCGGCGCACTGCGTATCAGTTCAGTGTGAATCCGCTCGGCGTGAAGCAGGATGCCTACTGGTACAACGAAAACGAGTCTGACGACAGTTGGGATGCGGTGTGGGACGTCGTGGTGCGCCGTACGACCGACGGATGGCAGGCGGAGTTCCGGATTCCGTTTTCGCAATTGCGATTCAGCGGCAAGGGTGACGGTCAGCTTGGGTTCGCGATCTCGCGGCAGGTGGCGCGGCTGAATGAGACGTCCACCTGGCCGTTGATCTCGAAGAGCGCCAGCGGCTGGGTGTCATCGTTCGGTACGCTCAATGGCGTCAATATCGGCAGTGCGTCGAAGCGGCTCGAGCTCGTGCCGTACACCGTCGCGCAAGTGCTGACCGAGCCGCGACAGCCGGGCAACCCGCTGCAGAAGACGCCCGATCCTGGCGCGTCGATTGGTGCCGATCTCAAATATGCGGTGACGCCGTCGTTGACGCTGACGGCGACGGTGAATCCCGACTTCGGACAGGTCGAAGCCGATCCTGCGGTGGTCAATCTGAGCGCGTTCGAGACCTTCTTTCAGGAGAAGCGTCCATTCTTCATCGAGGGCTCCGGGACGTATCAGTTCGAGTGCCGCGACTGCAATCTGTTCTACTCGCGTCGCATTGGACGGCAGCCGCGCGGCTATCCCGACATCCCCGACGATGGGTATGCGTCGGTGCCGAGGAACTCGACGATTCTCGGTGCGGCCAAGCTGACCGGGCGCGTACGCAACTTCTCGGTTGGTGTGCTCACCGCGGCGACCGATGAAGAGGTAGGGCGGGGAGCGTTTGGCGGCACGATGTGGAACGAAGTCGTCGAGCCGCGCTCGTTCTATTCCGTCTCGCGCGCGCGGCGGGAGTTCAGCGACCAGTCATCGCTCGGGTTCATTCTGACCACGACGAATCGCAGCCTGGTGGATTCCGTCTCGTTTCTCCCTGACTCAGCGATCACCGGAGGCGTGGATTACAACTGGCGCATCGGCAAGCGCTGGGGGCTGAACGGCTATTGGGCGGGTTCGGACGTCAACGGCAGCATCGAAGCGATCGACGCGCTGCAACGCAACAACGTGCACAGCTTCCAGCGGCCCGATGCCGATCACGTCGAGATCGATCCGTTCGCGACGTCGATGCGAGGGCATTCCGGCAACATCAACTTCAACAAGCTGGCGGGCGAGCGCACGCGCCTGAACGTTAACATCGGCTATCGATCGCCGGGCTTCGAGGTCAACGATCTCGGATTCGAGCGGCGCGCCGACGAGATCCCGCAGAACAGCTGGTTGCAGATTCGCTGGGACAAGCCGGGCAAGTACACGCGCAACATCCGCCTCAACTTCAATCAGTGGTCGTCGCACAACTTCGACGGCGATCGACTGGGGTTGGGTGGAAACATCAATCTCCACGCGCAGTTCACGAACCTGTGGAATTCGGGCGGCGGCATCAACGCCAACGCCCGCAACTTCGATGACCGCCTGACGCGCGGCGGGCCCGGCGGCTACACACTTCCGAACGTGAACGGCTGGTATTACTTGAGCACGGACGGACGGAAGAAGGTGAGCTTCAACTGGAACATGAACTTCTTTCGGACCAATCGTTCGCACGGCTTCAATGTTGAGCCCAGTGTGACCGTGCGGCCGACGGCGGCGTTCTCAGCCGAGTTCGGTCACAGTTTCGACCAGAACCTCAACGATGCGCAGTGGATAACCGAGGAGATCAGAGACGATCGCACACGCTATGTGTTCGGGCGTCTCGATCAGCACACAAGCTCGATGACCGTGCGCGCCAATTACACGATCACGCCGAACCTTTCGGTCCAGGTCTACGCGCAACCGTTCGTGTCGTCGGGCAACTACACGCAGTTCAAGGAGCTCGTCAACGGACGCGCACAGGGCTACGACGAACGCTATGCGCCGTACATCTACGTGGGCTCACCGGACTTCAAGGTGTTGTCGTTCCGCACGACGAACGTGATGCGCTGGGAGTACAAACCAGGCTCGACGCTGTTCGTTGTCTGGCAACAGGGTCGCGAAGGGCTCGGCACGCCGAACGGCTTCCGCTACGGTCAAGACTTCGGCGACGTCTTCGCGACTTCCTCCTCCAACGCGCTCCTCGTCAAGCTCGCCTACTGGCTGAACCCGTAAGTCCGGCTGAAGCCGGACACTACCTCGATGTAGTGTCCGCCTTTAGGCGGACGAAGTAGTGTCCGGCTTTAGCCGGACCGTATACTCGCTTGGCGATGTTCAGCGCGTCCGCGGAGTACTACGACCTGATTTACGCCGCGTTCAAGGACTACGCGGCGGAGGTCCTGCAGGTCAGTAGCCTGTTGCGGCGTCTCAATCCCGATTGCCGCACGGTGCTCGACGTTGGCTGCGGCACGGGCGAACACGCGCGGCTGCTCACCAATCATGGATTTGCTGTAGACGGTATCGACATCGAGCCGGCGTTCGTGCGGATTGCAGCGGAGAAGAATCCGGCCGGCCGGTTCGTGGTCGCCGACATGAGCGACTTCCAGCTGCCGACTCGCTACGACGCGGTGCTGTGTCTGTTCAGCTCGATTGGCTATCTGCGGACGCTGGAGCGTGTGACTCGCGCGTTGGCGTGTTTCCGCGACCATCTCGCACTCGATGGAGTGGCGCTCGTCGAGCCATGGTTCCCGCCTGGCGTGCTCGAAGCCAACCGCGAATTCATCCACAGCGGCGAGGCACACGGCGTCAGGGTGTCGCGGCACTCACGCACCGAGATCAACGGAACACTGTCCCGGCTGCTGTTCGAGTACGAGATCGACGACCATGGTGAGGTTCGCCGCGTCAGCGAAGTTCACGAACTCGGGCTGTTCACGACGGAGGAGATGATGCAGGCCTTCGCTGCGGCGGGGCTGCACGCCGATCACGATCCGGAAGGATTGACCGGCCGCGGGCTCTTCATCGCCCGGCGCACACAGGTGTAATCGAGATGCCTCGAAGACACGTGGCTCGCGTGACGCTTCTGCTCGACGCCCTGGTCTGCGGGTTATGGGCGTATTGGGCAGCCTCGTCTATGCTGCGGCAGTTATCGGCGACTGGCAGCGGCGGGATCGGTGCCGTCAGCGTCGGTGGTGGCCTGCTGGAAAGCCTCTTCACCGTCGTACCGCCGATCGTCACGATTCTGCTGGCGCGAGCATCTGGCTCTCGTGTCTCGAAGCACTGGCGCAATGCGCATCTCGCAGCACTCCTGGCGCTCATCATCCTGCCGATGATGGGAGGTCTGCGCGCGATGATGGTCTCGATAGTCGTGCTGCTGCCGGTGCAGTTGTTTTTTGTGATCGGTGCGCTGACGATCTGGCTCGACGATCGGCGCTCCCCATCCATCACCACGGAGAGTTGACACATATGCCGATGACCCGTCGGGAATTTGGCCAGACGTTAGCCGCTACGGCCGTCTCCATGTCGGCGCACGCGCGCGCGACGGAGTCGGCCAGCGTTGCCGCACAGAGTCAGCGCGCGGGCTCAGAACTTTTCTACTCGAGCGCAGTTGATCTCGCAGCGCGGCTGCGCAAGAAAGACATCTCGGCGCGCGACGTCATGGCCGCGCACCTCGCGCGGATCGAGCAGGTCAACCCTCGCGTCAACGCGATCGTGACGCTCGTCGCTGAGCGCGCGATGGCCGATGCGGCTCGCGCTGACGACGCGATCACCAAACGGGGTCCGATCGGCGTGCTCCATGGCCTGCCCGTCGCGCATAAGGACCTCGTGGATACTGCCGGCATTCGTACGACGCGGGGCTCGCCGTTCTACCGAGACCGTGTGCCCGATCGTGATGCGCCGATCGTCACGCGCATCCGCGCGGCTGGCGCCATCACACTCGGCAAGACGAACACTCCGGAGTTCGGATCCGGATCGCAGACCTTCAACCCCGTCTTCGGCGCGACGCGGAATCCGTACGACGTCTCCAAAACGTGCGGAGGCAGCAGCGGCGGTGCGGCCGTGGCACTCGCCAGCGGGATGGTGCCTATCGCTGATGGCAGCGACACGGGCGGATCGCTCCGCAACCCAGCAGCGTTCTGCAACATCGTCGGCTTCCGCCCGTCGCCGGGACGAGTGCCGCCGGATTCGAGCTCGTGGTCGCCGCTGTCAGTCTCCGGACCGATGGCGCGTTCGGTCGCTGACCTCGCGCTGTTCCTGAGCGCGATTGCGGGTCCCGATACGAGGAGTCCGCTGTCGATTGGCGAGGACGGCGCACGTTTTCGCGCACCGCTCGCGCGCAGCTTCAAGGGCACACGTATCGCCTGGTGGAAGGGGCTTGGCGGTATCCCGTTCGAAAACGACATCCGGCGGGTCGTCGAGAGTACGCAGAAGGTGTTTACCGATCTCGGCTGCACGATCGAACAGGCAGAGCCGGACTTCACAGGTGTAGACGAGGCATTTCCCACGCTGCGCTTCGCGCAGAACTACGCGCAATATGCCCCGCTCGTTCGACAGAATCCGGAGTGGGTGAAAGACACGATCAAGTTCGAAGTCGCGCGCGCCGAGCAGTTCTCTGGTGGCGACATCGGACGAGCCATGGCACGACAGGCGCGCATGTTCGACCAGAGTCGCGAGTTCTTCGAACGCTACGACTACTTCGTGTTGCCGGTGACGCAGGTCGTACCGTTCGACGTCACGGTGCCGTACCCGACGCAAATTGCCGGCACGCCGATGGCCACGTACGTGGACTGGATGCGTTCGTGCTGGTACATCACCTTCATGTCCAACCCGGCCGCCTCGGTTCCGGCAGGCTTCACGCCTAACGGGTTGCCAGTCGGTCTGCAGATCGTCGGACGCCATCGCGATGACTGGAGCGTGCTGCAACTGGCATACGCGTTCGAGCAGGCGACTCGGCACGGGCAACGCAGGCCCGCGCTGTGATCCGCATCGTTGTCACCGGCGGCACCTTCGACAAGACCTACGACGAAATCAAGGGTCGCCTCTCGTTTGGTGCCACGCACCTGCCTGAGATGCTGCGTCTCGGCCGCTCGCGCGTCGAGACGACGATCGAAACGCTGATGATGATCGATAGCCTCGATATGACCGACGCCGATCGCGCGCGCATCGTCGATGCCTGCGCGCGCAGCTCAGAGGACCGTATCGTCATCACGCATGGCACCGACACGATGGTCGAAACGGCGCGTGCCGTGGCGCACGGCGTCACCGGCAAGACCGTCGTCCTGACCGGCGCGATGGTGCCGTACGCGTTCGGCAGCTCCGATGGACTGTTCAATCTCGGGAGCGCGCTGTCATTCGCAGAAGTGCTGCCGCCCGGCGTCTACATCGCCATGAATGGGCAGCATTTCCCGTGGGACAGGGTGAGGAAAAATCGGGAAGCCGGTGTGTTCGAGTTGACGGAGATTGCGGAGAGAACGGATTAACACGGAGCAACGGAGAAACGGAGGGATTCTTTTGAAGAGTGTTCTCCGTTGCTCCGTTTCTCCGTGTTAGTCCGTTTCTTCCGTACTCTCCGTTATCTCTACACGCCCTCGGCCATATCGATGGGCGCGAAGAAGTAGTCGTGCTCGCCGGGAGGCTCATGCCCCGCCACGCGAACGGCGTAGGCGATTTGCGCGAAGTGGCGGATCTCGTGCAACAGGATGTGGGTCACCAGCTTTCGCCGCAACACGGTGATCATGGGACCGCCGCGGAGCGAGAACGTGATCGGTTCGCAGAAGCGTTTCTCATCGATCGTCGTCACGAACTGGCGGAAGTGTGCACGCACACGATCGCCGAACTCGAACAGCGCCGGTAAGTCATCCTGCGGAATATCTGTGTCTGGCAGCGGATGCCCTTCGAGGCGCGAGAGATGCCGCTCCTCGACCCAGAATACGTGGTGGAGCAGACTGCCCACCGTCGGAAACCTGGCACCAGTCTGAAACGGAATCGCCAGCCGCGTGCCCGGGTCCGTCGCGAGCCATGCCTTCCATTTCATCCGCTCATGGTCGCTGTAGGACATCAGGTGCTGCAGATCGACTGATACGCTCATTGGCCCACCGCCTCGTCCACCGACATCACACGCACCGGCCCGAGATTCAGCGCGCGAATGCCAGGTTCAATCACCTTGCGATCCCCGACGACGACCACCGCGAATCGTTTTGGCTGAATGTGGGTCTCCGCCGCTTTCTGTACGGCCGCCGCGGTGACCTTCTGAAGGTTGTCCACGTACGCGCCGAAGAACGTATCCGGCAAGCCGAAGACGACCATCTCTTCCATCTTCGCCGAGAGGTCGCCGCTCGTCTCGAACTCGCTGGGGAAGCTGAGCGCCGCGTAGTTCTTGGCCTTGGTCAACTCCTCGGCGGGAACCGGCTTGATAATGCCGTTGAGCTCGTTGAAGAACTCCCGCAGTGCCTCCGAGGTCTTGTCGGTCTGCACCCCGGCGCCGGCCTGAAACGCGCCGGCTGACAGCCGCATGTCGAAACGCGAGCTCGCACCGTAGCTGTATTGATGCTCCTCGCGCAGGTTCTGATTGAGACGCGAGGTGAACGAGCCGCCGAGGATCGTGTTCAGCACTTCGAGCGTGAAGTAATCGGGCGTCGAGCGCGACACACCCACCCAACCCATGCGGATCTGCGACTGCTCGGCACCCGGCATGTCAACGATCGTGATCTGTCCTTGCGCAACCTGCGGAGCCTGCGGCACCGGCACGCGCGTCGGGCTCGTACCCTTCCACGATCCGAACTGCATCTCGAGCTGCGGAACGATCGCGTCCAACTTCACATCGCCGACCACGATCAGCACCGAGTTTCCGGGCTGATACTTCGACGCGTGAAACGTCTTGAGATCCGGGACCGTGAACGCCTTGAGTGTCGTCTCCGTTCCCGCAACACCAGTGCCATAGCGATGCGTCGCGCCGAAGACGGTGCGCGCGAAGGCCATCGGTGCCACAGATGCAGGATCGTCCTTCGCTTGCAGGAGCGCGGTCAGTCGCTCCTGACGCAGTCGCTCGAGTTCTGCGCCAGGGAAGGTCGGACGAAGAATCACGTCCGCCATCAGCGGCAGTGCTTCTTTGATGCGCGCGACGGGAACATTGAGCCGCACCGCCGACGCATCGAAGGAAGCCGTGGTGGCGAGCGACGCGCCGAGGAAGTCCACCGCGTCGGCCAGCTCCAGCGCGTTGCGCGATCCCGCGCCTTCGTCGAGCATCGCGGCGGTCAGGCTGGCGAGCCCGAACTTGCCGGCAGGATCATCGCCTGCACCCGCCTTCACCAGCAGATTGACCTGTACGAGCGGCACTTCGTGCGATTCGACAAGCCACACCGCGAGGCCGTTCGACAGCATCCGTCGCTGGATGTCGGGAAGATTGAGCCGCGGCGGCGGGCCTACCATCGGCGGCCTCGTTCGATCCGGCGCGCTCTGTGCGACCAGCGAGGCCGCGAAAGTCCCGAGAGCAACGAGTACAGCAACGACCGTCTTTGTGCGCTTCGTGGCGGCGCTCATTTCTTCGCCTCCGGTAGGACGATCACCTCGACTCGACGATCGGCCGGAAGCCAGCGAATCGCCGCCGCCTGCACATCCGACGGACTCAATGATGTGTAGCGCGCCAGGTCTTCGGCGAAGTAGTCGGGGCCGCCACCAGCGAAGTAGTAGCCGTTCAGCGAGTCGGCCTTGTTGCTCACGCGTTCCATGCGCCGATAGAACGACGCCTCGATCTGGTTGATCGCGCGCTGTACCTCGCGCGGCTCGGGAGGTTCGCGCCGAAGCTTCTCCAGCTCTTCGTCGATCACCTTCTGTAGCTCCGCCGCCGTGTGGCCGCGGCGAGCCGTGGCAATGATCTGGAACTCGCTGCCGATCGCGCCGGATTGTTGGAATGCGCTCACGTCCTGCGCGATTTGCGTGTCGTACACGAGCCGCTTGTATAAACGTGAGTTCTTTCCACCGCTCAGGACTGACGACACCATGTCGAGTGACGCATCGCCCGGCGCGTACATGCGCGGCGTCAGCCACGCCAGATACAGCCGCTCCAGCGCCACGCGATCGGTCAGTGTCTTCTTCTTGACCTCGGTGAGGATCGCGGACGGCGGAGCGATCGGCTCGACGTCGGCGCCGCGCGGGATCTCGTTGAACCACCTCTCGACCAACGCTTTGGTCCGCGGGATGTCGATATCGCCGGCCACGACCAGGCTGGCGTTATTGGGCACGTAGTATTTCTTGAAGAACTCCACGACGTCGCTATGGCTCGCGGCGGTGAGGTCCTCCATGTAGCCGATCGTCGGCCAGTTGTACGGATGGTTTTGCGGCCACAGCATCCTGTCGATCTCGATCGACGCCATGCCGTACGGTTGATTCTCGTAACTCTGACGCCGCTCGTTCTTGACGACGTCGCGCTGACCGTCGACGCGCTGCGGCGTCATCGTGTCCAGCAGATACGCCATGCGATCGGACTCGAGATAGAGCGCGAGCTCCAGCGCGTTCGACGGCAGATCTTCGAAGTAGTTCGTACGGTCATTGGTCGTCGAACCGTTGTTGTTGCCGCCGGCGCTCTCGAGCAGCGTGTCGAACACACCTTCCTTGACGTTCTTCGATCCCTCGAACATCAGGTGCTCGAACAAGTGCGCGAAGCCGGTGCGGCCGGGCTTCTCGTTCGCCGATCCGACGTGATACCAGACGTTCACGGTCACGATCGGCACGCTCTTGTCCTGATGAAGGATGACCGTGAGCCCGTTGGCGAGGCGGAACTGTGTGTACGGAACCTGCAGAGGCGGCGTGGCCGTTTGACCACGAAGCGGAACGGCACACGCCACGAGAAGGAGCGTCATGAAAAGACGTCGCATGAGGCCTCCAAGCGAAGCATTCATTTTCACCTATTTCCCTGAGGCACCGCGCTTGCTTCAACGGCCAAGCGAGCAACGCTCGGAAAGGGAACAGCGATATGGGACTCCGTGACAAATACAGCCAGGCAGTGACGACGGCGAAGCAGTTGGGGATGGAAGGCTCAGCCGAAGAGCGGGACGGCAAGCTTCATTTCAATGGCACGGTCAAATCCGAGGATGAGAAAAACAAGATATGGAATGCGCTGAAGACCGTTCCCGACTGGCAAAAAGACGTCATGGCTGACATTCGCGTCAAGCCGGGCGCTCAGCAGCAGCCGGGGGCGCAGACGCAGTCGATGCCGCAGCCGACTCCCGCCAAAGCGTCCTTGAAAACCTATACGGTAAAGGCCGGCGATACGCTCAGCGAGATCGCGAAGCGAGAACTCGGTAGCGCGAATAAGTACATGGACATCTTCAACGCCAACCGCGATCAGCTTGCCGACCCGGACATGATCAAGCCGGGGCAGGTGCTGAAGATTCCCGCCTGACAGATGTAGTGTCCGGCTTCAGCCGGACAACGAGTCAACGATGCGGTTGAGCGTGGGGCTCGGCCGCATCGCCGCTGCAGTCTTTCGTGATTTCACTGTCGAACTCGACGCGTGGTACGGTTCAGCTCGTGCAGGCGGCGAAAGATCTGCTCGCGAAAGCGGTGAACAACCTCGAAGCACTAGAAGTCTCAGGACCAGTTTGGGTCATCGCAACACGGTGCATGGTGGTTCTCTTTGCGACCCTTATGCTCCTGTTGGGGCTGATGGACATTGCCCTAGGATTCGGTGATTCCGACACTGGCGTGGTGCCGCCGCTTGCCGCCCGCATCTGGTCGTCCATTCCATCCCTCGCCCTGTTTGCACTGTTGATGTGGCCCTATCGCACAGTCCGCGCGCGAGCGATTCGTTGGGCGGTCGGCCTCTGCCTGGTCGCCATGACATTGTGGTTCGCGACCGACATCCCGGGTGACTTTTCTGGATACCAAAGCGGCCGCAAGAGTTGGGAAATCATACCCGTCTCAATTGGCGTCACCACGCTCTTCGGTGCGAACGCGGCTGCGTTTGTCGCAATCACTCGAAACCGTGGATCAGCTCCTGACTTGGGCCAATGAATCCACGTTGCGGTTGAGCGTGGGGTCCGGCCCAAGGAAAAACCTTCGGCATGGTGTTCACCATCGGCCTTACCGATAAGCGGATGAGTGGAAAGCAAGATTAGAGTGCGATGCCTCGCCCCCAGAGTCGTTGCCCTCTCCGCGCTCCTCGCGATGACGCTGGGCAGTGTGGCGTGCTTCAACGTTGACCTATCAGAGCCTGTGACGGACTGCGAATCCCTTTCCGTGGCAATGGCGCAGATTGATGTCGATGCGTCAGGCAAGGGGACTGCGACAGTTCTCATCGTGCCGAGGGACGTCACCCTTCGCAATCTCGTGTGCGTCGCAGAACGGCTCCAACGGGAGAATCCTGGATGGACTGAGGTGCGTGTCGCCATCTTCGATACCCCAGATGTAGCGGACCATTACCTGTTCGATTGGCAGTCGTACGATGTGCACATCAACGATGCGCCGGACCCAGGGATCCGGTGGGAGGAACTTCGGCGCGCTCTATACGTCGTCAGCCAATCGGCCCGAACTCGATACTTGAAGCTGCGCCTGTTTGGCGTCGACGGTGACGGGCGATACGAGACGCGGATCGATTTACCGGCGGTGGATCCAATCCGATGCCGTTTTGAAGTCAACCGTCGCTGCTTATTGGTCGCGGCGTCTCCTCGCCTTCCGCTAATGAGGGGTATAACAGGCTCGGTCACGGTCATTGCAGAAGCCCAGCGGGATGGAACATTCAGCAAGATTCGAGCGATCAAGACTGTCGCCAAACCTGCTGATGCTGCGAAGCTTCTCGCCGCGGTCGCTACTCGGGACCTGCAGACATGGCGACTCGACGCTGCGGCGTCCCAAGACCTATTGAGTGTTCACTACAGGTTCACCGACGGTGTCATAAAACCGTTCATCGAGATGTCATCTCCAACGAGTGCGACGGTCTTTGTACGCACGTGGTGATCAGCGAAGCAGTCGTTGGGCTGAGGCCGCAGTGACTGATTCCTCGTCCCTGACCCAACCCTGAGTCCTGATACCCGATTCTTGATTCCTTCTTAGTTGAGCGACTCAATGATGCGGTTGAGCGTGGGGCTCGGCCGCATCGCAGAAGCGGTCTTCTTGGGATCGGGATGGTAATAGCCGCCGATCTCAACCGATCGACCTTGCACGCCGTTCAGCTCGGCGACGATCGTCTGCTCGTGCTGCTCGAGCTGTTGAGCGATCGGTGTGAAGATCGCGCTGAGCTCGCGGTCGCGCGTCTGATCGGCAAGTGCACGCGCCCAATACATCGCCAGGTAGAAATGACTGCCGCGATTGTCGAGCTCGCCGACCTTTCGCTGCGGCGACTTGTCGTTGTCGAGGATCCTGCCGTTCGCTTTGTCGAGCGCATCGGCGACGACCTGCGCGCGCGCGTTGCCGGTCTTCGTCCCGAGGTCCTCGATCGACACCGCCAGCGCGAGGAACTCTCCGAGCGAATCCCAACGCAGGTAGTTCTCCTGTTGAAACTGCTGCACGTGCTTCGGCGCCGATCCGCCCGCGCCGGTCTCGTACAGACCGCCGCCATCGAGCAGCGGCACGATCGACAGCATCTTCGCGCTCGTGCCGAGCTCCAGAATCGGGAAGAGATCGGTCAGGTAATCCCGCAGCACGTTGCCGGTCACAGAGATGGTGTCCTGGCCCGCGCGCACGCGCTTCAGGGTCGCGCGGATCGCATCCACCGGCTTCAGGATCTGGACGTCGAGACCCGAGATGTCGTGGTCCTTCAGGTACTGCTTTACCTTCTCGATCACATTGCGGTCGTAGGCGCGGGACTCGTCGAGCCAGAAGATCGCCGCATGTCCGGTGGCACGCGCGCGCGTGACGGCGAGCTTCACCCAGTCCCTGATCGGCAGATCGCGTGTTCGGCACATGCGCCAGATGTCGCCCTGCTCGACCTGATGCTCGAACAGTGCGCGGCCTGACCCGTCCACCACGCGAACCGTTCCCGAAGCGGCAATCTCGAACGTCTTGTCGTGGGAGCCGTACTCTTCGGCGGCTTGCGCCATCAACCCCACATTCGACACGGTTCCCATCGTCGGCACGCTGAAGGCGCCGTGCTCTCGGCAATCGTCGATAGTCGCTTGATAGATACCCGCGTAGGAGCGATCGGGAATCATCGCCTTCATGTCGTGCAGCTTGCCGTCAGGTCCCCACATCTGACCCGAGGCCCGAATCGCCGCCGGCATCGACGCGTCAATGATCACGTCGCTCGGCACGTGCAGGTTGGTGATCCCTTTGCTCGAATCGACCATCGCGAGCGGCGGCCGCTTCGTATACACCGCCTGCAGATCGGCCTCGATGGCGGCACGCTGGTCGGCTGGCAGCTTCTGAATCTTGGCGTAGACGTCGCCGATGCCATTGTCGGGGTCGACGCCGAGGCCCTCGAAGGTCGCCGCGTGCTTGTCGAAGACGTCCTTGTAGTACGCACGCACTCCGTGCCCGAACATGATCGGATCGGACACCTTCATCATCGTCGCCTTGAGGTGCAGCGACAGCAGCACGCCCTTGGCTTTCGCGTCCTCGATTTGCTTCGCGAAGAACTCGGTAAGGGCGCGACGGCTCATCACCGATGCAGCGATGACATCACCCTCTGTCACCGCAACGCCGTCCTTCAGCACCGTCGTCTTTCCAGACGTGTCGGTCAGCTCGATGCGTAACTTGCCCGCCGCCGAAACCACCACCGACTGCTCGTTGGCGTAGAAGTCGCCGTCGCTCATATGCGAGACATGCGACTTCGAGTCCTTGCTCCACGCACCCATCGAGTGCGGGTGGCTCTTCGCGTACTCCTTCACCGAGGTCGCGACACGGCGATCGGAATTGCCTTCACGCAGCACTGGATTCACGGCGCTGCCGAGCACTTTGGCGTACGCGGCCTTAATCGCCTTCTGCTCGTCGGTCTGCGGCTCCTCCGGGTAGTCCGGCACCGGGTAGCCCTGCTGCTGCAGCTCTTTGATCGCGCCTTTCAACTGCGGGATCGACGCGCTGATGTTTGGCAGCTTGATGATGTTGGCGTCGGGCGTCTTGGCCAGCTGTCCGAGCTCGGCGAGATCGTCTGACTGTCGGCGATCCGGCGGCAGCCGATCAGGAAACGCGGCAAGAATGCGGCCGGCGAGCGAGATGTCGCGCGTCTCCACCACTACGCCAGCGGCTCGCGTGAACGCCTTGATGATCGGCAGCAGTGAATACGTCGCCAGGGCAGGGGCTTCGTCGGTGAAGGTGTAGATGATCTTCGCTGTGCTCATAGTCTCCGCGGATTCGACAAACCTCCATTATGGCGCGCTTTGGCCCTATCTCCCTTTGTCGTCAGATGAGCGGGACACTAGAATCAGCGTCGAGCCATGCCCTTATCCGCTGGGACACGCCTCGGCACGTTCGAGATCCTGTCTGCGCTCGGCGCGGGCGGAATGGGTGAAGTCTACCGCGCGCGGGACACAAAGCTGGATCGCGCTGTGGCGATCAAGATCCTGCCCGAGGCGTTCGCCGCCGACACGGAGCGGATCGCGCGGTTCCAGCGCGAAGCCAAGACCTTGGCCTCGTTGAACCACCCGAACATCGCCCACATCCACGGTCTCGAAGAATCGAGCGGCGTCCGCGCGCTCGTGATGGAACTCGTCGAGGGCGAGGACCTCGCCCAGCGCATCGCGCGCGGGGCGATCCCGGTCGACGAGGCGCTGCCCATCGCGAAGCAGATTGCCGACGCGCTGGAAGCGGCGCACGAGCAAGGCATCATCCATCGCGACCTGAAGCCGGCGAACACGATGGTGCGGGCGGACGGTACGGTCAAGGTGCTGGACTTCGGCCTGGCGAAGGCGTTGGAGCCCGCCTCCGCGCAGCGCGCTTCAGCGGGGCAAGTTCTCTCGCAGTCGCCCACGATCACTACACCCGCGATGACCCAGGCCGGGATGCTCCTTGGCACCGCCGCCTACATGAGCCCGGAGCAAGCGCGCGGCAAACCTGCGGACCATCGCGCCGACATCTGGGCGTTCGGGTGTGTGCTCTACGAGATGCTGACGGGGCGGCGGGCGTTCGATGGAGAGAGTGTCGCGGAAACGCTGGCGCGCGTCATCGAGCGTGAGCCGGACTGGTCCGGGCTGCCGGCTGCGCTGTCGCCCGCGCTGCGGACATTCGTCAGACGCTGCCTGCAGAAAGATCCCAGGCAGCGTGTGCAGGCCATCGGCGACGTCCGCTTGGCGTTGGCGGGCGCGTTCGACACGGCTGCGGCGCCGGCCGCTGCAGCCGCTGTATCGCAGTGGCGG
>Ga0065712_10067967_pt1 | contig 18819 bp, 25 predicted proteins | sample MisRhiReplicate1_FD_59099 | JGI IMG/M metagenome (GOLD analysis project Ga0065712, IMG submission 59099) | Miscanthus rhizosphere microbial communities from Kellogg Biological Station, MSU, sample Rhizosphere Soil Replicate 1: eDNA_1 v3... | ecosystem: Host-associated > Plants > Roots >...
CATGGGCCGGGGACTCTGCTTGTATCGGTGGTCGATCTTGCGCCGGGTCAGCACGTTGAGGATGCCGCTGGGACCTTCAGCGTTGATCGTCCTGGCGTCGGCCAGGGTGTCGGCCACCACCAGCCATTCGGTGGGCACCCCGTGACGGTCGAACGGGTGCTGGAGTACCCGCTCAGTGATCCACTCGGAGGAGGCTCGGGACTTGCCGAAGCCACGGCCGGCGAGGGCCAGGCAGACGAGCCAGTCACCTTCCGGTGGAACCTGCTCCGGGCGGGCGGTCCACCACCACTCGTTGCGCAGGATCTCGGGGAGCAGTTCTTCAGGCAGGTTGGCAATCCACTCGTCCCGGTCTTGTGCCGGTAAGGCGGCTACGCGCTCTTTGAGGGACTTGCCCATATTGAAGATAGTACGGGTGTTCGCTCACGGCGAACAGCTTACGGGCTTGACATCCCACCCCTGGGTGCGTGTATGGTTGGACCCGTTAGACAGAACCCCTGCGTGCAGCCAGATCCGAAGACCCGGGTTACTTCCCTCGCATTGTAGAGAATCCAGAAACCTGAGTCGCCTTGTTGCCTGGCTGCTTCAACTTGATAAATGAATACGTAGTTGCCAGATCCGATCGTTTCGGGTTACTTCTTTCTGCAAACAAGAAAATTGACGAGTTCGATTCTCGTAGGCTCCGGTGTTGCAACCGGAGCTTGGCAAGGCGCCATATACCTGAGACACCTTGTTGCCTGGCAACTTTTACTTGGTCCCTGGTCGTCTAACGTCAAGACACCTAACCTGACAACGCGCAACTCTCTAACCAAGAGCGGGCGATGACGGGTCCCTCAAAAGGAGACGCCGGTTCAACTCCGGTCGGGGGCCAACCAACGTGACACCAGATCCGAAGGTTGGGGTTACTTCGCCTGATAAGCGGGTTGTTCTAGGTTCGAATCCTAGTGGGACAGGTCAGACTGTCCTGTAGCTCAAATGGTAGAAGCGCCTAATGTTCCTCGGCCAATTTGTTGCCTGGTGTCGCATACCCGGTTGGTGCTGTTGCGCATCGAGTTACGTTCGGGGCGTCGGTTCGTGATTCAAGGGGCGAACCCTTGACCGGGTTCTACTGGTACCAGATCCGAAGACACGGGTTACTCCCAAGGTGGAAGTGGAGGTATCGAATCCTCCGCCCCCTGCTACCAAGCTCATAGGGGGGTTGTGTAAGTAGCACGCCACTCTCATGTCACCTGCGTCGACTTTGTTGCCTGGTACCACCAGCAGCTGGGCTGGACGTGAGACTCCAGTGGAGAGCAGGGTGGTAGGTCTCCTGCGGCTGACAATGACCTACATGGAAAGGGGCCGGATCCCGTCGCCTACTCGATGCGGATTCCGGCCCCTTCTGTATGTCCAAAGGAGAAGTGATGACCATATCAATGGCCAGCCTCGGTTGGATGGCCGGGATTATCGACATCAAAGGAAGGCTGCACTACAAGAAAAACCAACAACGGGCTACCCCGCAAGCTGTCCTCACCGTGGATAGCAAGGACATGCAGATCGTCCGCCGGCTGGGCAACCTGACTGGCACCAAGCCCGAGTTCAAAAACATCAAGGCCATGTCCGATTTCATCCGGCGCGGCTGTTCCGAGCATTGCCCCGAGGCCCATTTCCATGTCGGTGACAAGGAATGGATAGCTGAAATTTCCCGGTGGACTATCACTGGGTCCAGCCTGGTGGTGGTCCTCGACAACCTTCTGCCTTATCTCGAAATTGATAGGGGATACCGGGAGGCGATCGACGAAATCCAGAAGGACACCACGCTCACTGGACGCGGCAGTACCGCAGTCTTCGTGGGTCTGACTCGACTCCGGGATCTCGGCTGGGAACTACCGGTCGCGTACGAATCAGCTCTACAGCTACGAGAGAAGGTGAACAACAATGGCACGACCGAACAAGGCGGGGGTACGGACGGCGAAGCCGTCAGCACTGTCCCCGGTGACGACGACGACTCAGGACACGAAGACTTTTGAGGGCGCAGCTGCCTGGTCTCGTGACGCCAAGTCGGACCTGTTCCTACTCGCGGTAACAAACTTCTACGGGGAGGACACGTTCTATGAGAAGGCCGGCGACCGGAACCAGCGTTTCATCGAGCTGGTCCATCGTGTTGCCGCCGAGGACGCTGAGTGGCTGGGTAAGTTCCTGCCCTGGCTGCGGCGAGACGCCAACATTCGCACAGCAGCTGTCGTTGGTGCTGTTGAGGCGGCGCGTGCGCTATCACGTGACGGTCAGCCGGGCACACAGATGGGTCCGGCCCGCCGGATTATCGGTGAGACTCTGCTCCGCGCCGACGAACCCGGAGAGGCCCTGAGCTACTACCTGCAGACGTATGGTCGCAAGGTTCCTGGCCCCATCCGTCGTGGTATCGCAGACGCGGCCAAGCGGCTGTACACGGAGCGCAACTTCATCAAGTGGGACTCCGACCGGAACTCGGTGCGGATGGCCGACGTGATCGAGTTGACGCACCCGGTCCCGGTTGAGGAGGGGAAGTTTGACCACCGTAACCGGATCCAGTCAGCGTTGTTTAAGTACATGTTGGACAGTCGCCGCCGTCCTACCGAGATTCCCGAGGCCCTGGAAATGATCCGGTACCGGAACACGATCCTTCAGGATCTTCAGGATCCAGACAATCGCAAGGTACTGCTCACTAGTCCTGTGATCGGTGAGCACCTGGCCGACGCAGGGATGACGTGGGAGGCTCTGTCTTCCTCAGGTCCCATGGACAAGGCTGCCTGGGAGGCCATCATCCCGAACATGGGATACATGGCTCTGTTGCGGAACCTGCGCAACTTCCAGGAGGCTGGCATCTCGGACGAGATGGTGACCTACGTGTCCAATGTGCTCATGGAGCAGACTGCCGTGCTCAACTCTCGGCAGCTGCCGTACCGGTTCTTGTCGGCGTACCTGGAGGCGACCAACGCTGCCTGGGCACAGCCACTGGAAGCGGCCATGCAGTACGCCACGGCCAACATCCCGGCCCTGCCAGGCTCGACGCTGGTCCTGGTGGACACCTCGTCCTCGATGTCCAGCATGGGTCTGAGCAAGGAGTCGAAGATCACGCCCATGATGGCCGGCGCCCTGTTCGGGGTGGCCCTGGCCGCCAAGGGTGAGAAGGTGGACCTGTACGGGTTCGCTGACGGCGTGTTCCCGCACCCTGTTGGTAAGGGTGCCGGGGTACTGCGGGAGACGGAGCGGTTCGTCCGTCGGGTCGGCGAAGTTGGCCACGGTACTCGGACGGCAGAAGCACTCACAGCAACCTGGAAGGGCCAGGATCGGGTGGTCATCGTGACCGATGGCCAGACATTTGATTCCTGGGGTGGCAACGTTGGTGCACGGGTTCCAGCCAACGTACCGATCTACGCCTTCAACATGATGGGGTACGCCCCGGCCATGATGGAGACCTCGTCCACTCGGCACGAGCTGGGTGGGTTGACCGATCGGACCTTCGCCATGATTCCGTTGGTGGAGGCCGGACAGCGGGCACAGTGGCCTTGGGAGGTGAGCGATGAGCAGTAAGGCCGAAAACTACCTACGCGGCATAGGAGCAATACCTGACGTCAAGGTTGCCAAGCAAGACGACGGACGCTGCATCATCACCTTGATGGGCGATCCAGACAAGCTCTGGCCATTCATTATGGCGTTGCAGGAGTCCGACCGTGAATCGTTTCGTTGCGTTGGACGAGACATTGCCCTGGGCCTGACCGAGGAGGGGGCGTCATGACGCAGAGGTAGCGGGAAGGACCCGCTCCGGAGAGGCAGTCATGGCGCGCACCGACGCGCATCGTCCGTACTACGTGCTCGAAGTCGATGAGCCGAACCTGGCTCTGTTCCTGGCAACCCACAACACCTGCAGCTGCTCCTGGTGTGGCGGTAGTCACTATCGCTTTCGGGAGCGCCGCTGGTGGCGACACAAGATTAGACAACTGCTGAGCGATGCTCGCAAGCTGGACGACTGGGACGATCTGGACGTCTGGCCAAGGCGAACGATGCCGTGGTAGAACTAGAGCCCCCCGGGTGAGCTGATCTCCGCCCGGGGGGCTCTTTTTTGTCAGACCCCACCCGTACGATCCATGACATTGGACGTAGGGAGGGGTAGGCTCCGGTGATCACCGACACCCGCTTCAGGGAGTTCACCTTGCGCGACGAAGACGACATCGAACTTGGCCGTGCCGTAGCTGCTGATGGCCGGCTCACTCAGTTACGGAGTCGACTCGGGTTGTCGAAGCAGGCCATGGCGGAGCTGTTACATACATCCACCATTGTTTATGCCAGCTGGGAGGCGCGGGTGGTCCGGCTGTGGCCGTCCACCGCCGGCAGGGTTGGCCGTTTCTACCGCTTCGCCTCGGAGGAGCTACGGATCCTGGAAGACGACGGCATTGAGCTGTCCAAGCTGATGCCGTTGTACTTGGCCGCATCAACGATCGGGGTGCCGCAGGAGCTGCTGCTGAGCTGGTACCGGGCAGGGAACTTCGAGGCCGTAGACCTCGGTATTCTCGGGCTCTGGGTTCACCGCGATGACCTCGCTGAGATCCTATGAACTGTGTCATCTGCGGCGGAGTCATGGACCCGGTACTGCGGCCAGCGGTGGCGCACCCGACGTGTGCTCCGTTTGCAGAACCTGGCGACGAGGATCCGTTCGCCGCGATGCTCAAACAGAACCTGACTGACATCATTTTGTGGGCCGAGCGACAGAATCCTCGGGCCACTCAGGCGAATATTGGACCATCGGAGATTGGTGATCCCTGCGACCGGCGGATCGGGTACCGGTTGGCACAGATTCCGGCCTGTAACAAGGATTTTGATCCGTGGGCAGCGGTCATGGGCACTGCCGTGCACACCTGGTTGGAGGGTGCGGTCACGGCCTGGTCGGAGGCTCACAATTCCACTGACTGGGCGACGGAAACGGCGCTGGCCATCAGCGAGTTTATTGACGGTCATTCGGATCTGTATTGGCGGGCATTCCAGACAGTGATCGACTGGAAAACGGCTGGGCCCGACGTCATGAAGAAGATCAGGAAGGAGGGGCCGCCGCCTGGCTACATCATCCAGGCACAAATCTACGGATACGGATATGAGCAGAAAGGGTGGCCGGTACAGCGGGTGGCCCTGGCGTTCCTGTCCCGGGCTGGCTGGCTGCGGGACATGTACATCTGGTCGGCCCCGTATGATGCTTCCGTTGCTGAGCGGGCAATCAACCGGCTGTATCAAATCGCACACGAAGTGGTGTCAAGGGAGATATTGAAGCAGAGTCATAGGTGGGAGCAGATCCCGGCGACTCCGAGTAATTCCTGCGGTTTCTGCCCATGGTTCAATCCCGGTAAAGAGGCCGATACAGGAGCAGATGATCAAGGATGTCCAGGGAGGTGAATATGACACAGCTTTCACAGGAATGGTTCATGGAGATGGCCAAGCTCATCAAGGCCCGCGACCACGCTCTCCAGATGGTTGAGCGTTGGCAGATCAAGGCCAAGCAGGCTGAGGAAGCCATCGCAACCTTGTCCGAGGGCACACCAGCAGCAGTCGAACCAGCACCAGAGCCAGCACCAGTCCAGGAGTAGACCATGGCATTTGGGGAGCCGGAAGAAACCGGCGGACTACGACTCAACCCGAAAGACATCATCAACCACCTGCTCATGGTGTGGTCTTGCGACTACATCCCACACAGCCCCACCCAGTTCACCCAGCCGGGCAAGCCCAGCGACGTGATCGTGGTCGACGTCGTCGACCTGGACCAGATGGGTGAGGATGGGCGGCCTGGGCTCCTAGCCAGGAAGTGTTGGTGGCGGCAGGCTCAGCTCATCCAGAGCCTGAAGGGGCGTATTGGTCAGAAGGACCCTGTCCTGGCCCGCATGGGCAAAGGCACGGGCACCATGGGCCGGGCCGCCCCATACCAGCTGTACTCGGCCACCTCGGACCCGAACTCGGTCAAGGTTGCCAACGCCTGGCTGGAGGCGCATCCGGACTTCGTTCCTGGGGCTCCTGGGCTGGCGCCGGCACAGTCCTTTGAACAACCCACGGTCTGGACCCCTGGTCCAGGGCAATCTCACTGGGACGAGCCGGAGCGGTCGTACATGCGGCCGAACCTGCCTCCAGCTCAACCGGAGACGGCCCTGGAGCGGATGGCCCGGATGGCACAGCAACAGCGTGATCACCACGGTAACCCACAGTCGGATACACCTCCGTACTGAGTTGCGTACACATGAAGAAGTCCCCTGGACACATCGATCCAGGGGACTTCTTCGATCAAGGCTACCGCCCCTGGTGTGGCTGCTCCGGCGGGAGCAGACTAAGGGCTCGGCTTCGTGATCCTGAAACGTTAAGGAGGGGTCCCCCGTGGTACCAACCCCCAGGGACCCCTCCCAGAGAGGAACACTGTGAACGTTAGCGCAGTAGCTCGGATCTGGCAAGCGGCCGGGGTCAGTGTCATCCCAATCTTGGACAATCAGACCAAACGGCCGGCTGTTCGGTGGTCCCCGTACCAGGCTGTTGCGCCCAGTCTCGACGACGTCACTGAATGGTGGGGCAACGGGAAGCCGTACGGCCTGGCACTCATCTGCGGGGCCGTGTCCGGCAACCTGGAGATGACTGAGATCGAAGGCCGGGCCATGGTGTCCGAGAAATTCCAAGATCTCGTCAACCGCATGGATGAGCTAGGCGTCGGACACATCTGGGACCTGCTGTACGGTCCTGAAGGCTTCACCGAGACCAGCCCCAGTGGGGGCCTGCACTTCCTGTATCGCATCAGCGACCACGAAGTGCCTGGCAACACGAAGATTGCCTCTCGCCCGGCGACGGAAGAGGAGCTATGCGAAAAGCCGCTAGACAAGATCAAAGTCCTGGCAGAAACACGTGGCCACGGCGGCTACGTGATCACCGCGCCAACGCCCGGTATCTGTCATCCATCCGGCGAACCCTGGACCTTGCGCGAGGGACAGTATGGGATCCTCCCAACTCTGACATGGCAGGAGCGCTGTCTTTTCCACGAGGCTTTGAGGCTTTCACTCGACCAGACCCCAAAGCCCCCATCTGCGGGCTCTGTGGCCATGAGCAACCACCTGGTGGTGGGTTCACCCTTCCCTCCTTCCACTGGGACGATTGCTCTTACCTCCTCCGGTACCGCCGGCCAGACCCCGATAGATGCCCTCACTGCGGGTCCCGAATCAACTACATCCGCAATGTTGCCGGCGACGTCGCTTGGACCTGCTGCGATCGGTATGTTGTCCCGCCTCTCACCTGGTGACGACTTCGAGGCCCGCACTGACTGGGCCGACATCCTGGAACCGCACGGCTGGTCCCTGGAATCCCGGCACGCCAACGGTGAACTGCACTGGACCCGGCCGGGGAAAAACCGCCGGGATGGGGCCTCAGCCACCACCGGCCGGGCCGGTGACCGGGACCGGTTGTACGTCTTCAGCACATCCACGCAATTCGTCGCAGAGACGCCATACACGAAGTTCGGCGCCTACACACTGCTGAATCATGGCGGTGATTTCTCGGCCGCCGCCCGTGAACTGGCGCGGCGCGGGTTCGGCACCCGGAGCCAGGCGCCGCTCCTAGATCTATTCGTCCCCGGTATGGCCGGCAATGAACCGGACTTGTACAGCAGAGACGACATGGGCAACGGCAAGCGGCTGCGAGCCTGGGTGGGCGACACCTTCCATTGGGTTGCCGAGGAGAAACGGTACTACCGCTGGGATGGACGAGTCTGGGCGCACGACTACAGCGGCGCACTGGCCCGCGAAACCGTGGCCATGACCGACGCCATGCTGGCTGGCGATGAGGACCTGGCGAAGTGGGGGAAGCGCAGCCGTAGTGTCGGAAAGGTCAAGGCGGCCCACGAGGCGATGCAGTGGCTCGATGGAGTGACCATCAGGCGGGAGGAGTTCGACCCGTACCGCAACCTGCTCAATCTCCGCAACGGTGTCCTGAACTTAGTCACCGGCAAGTTCCAGGCCCATGACAAGGATCTGTTGATGACACGGATGTTCGGGGCCAGCTACGACCCGGACGCCCAATGTCCCCGGTTCCGGGAGTTCATGGCGGCGGCACTGCCGGACGAACAGCTACGTAACTATGTGCAACGTGCATTGGGCTACACGCTGCTGGGTGACGTCGACCAGCGCTCCATCTTCTGGATCTATGGCCCGCCGGGCACCGGCAAGTCCACGTTGACTGAGGCCATGGAGGAGATCTTCGGGGATTACGGCAGCACGGCTGCTTCTGGCACATTCCGGGCGAAGGGCCGGGAAGGGGGGCCCACGAATGACCTGCATGGGCTTCGAGGCCGGCGGTTCGTGACCACTTCTGAGACCGCTGAATCGACCTCGTTTGACGAGGACCTGCTCAAGCGGCTGTCTGGACGTGACCGTGTCACGTCACGTGAGTTGTACCAGGAGAACGTCGAGTGGGTGCCGGAGTGTGTGCTGTGGATGGCGACGAACAACGCCCCGAAGTTCAACAGTGACGACGAGGCGATCTGGCGCCGGACGAAGCTGATCCCGTTCCTGACCACGTTTACCACCGAAGATGAGGTGGCCGACTACTCCCGTAATGTCCTAGCCCCGGAGCGGGATGGGATCCTGAACTGGCTGCTGGAGGGCCTGCGGGAGTTCCTGGCCGATGGTCTCGGTGAGCCGCCCCAGGTCCAGGAACTTGCTCATGAGCAGCGCGTTTTATCCGATTCGGTGGCTCGGTTCATTGACGAACGAGTCATGGACGGCGTCTTGGTTCTGGCTCCAGAGGAGCGGATCCGCACAACGGAGCTTTACGCAATGTACCTGGAGTGGACTCGTTCCGTAGGCGAGCGACCACTGACCAGTAGACGTCTCATCAACCGCCTGCGGTCGAACTTCCCGCAGGTAGAGCACACGAAACTAGGCGGCAACTTCTTCTGGCTCGGACTTGGGCGCGTGCCCACAGCAGGAATCTTTGGGCTAATTCCTGCTGTGACTTGACGGGGGCAGTTTCGCGTGTCTACTCTTGGCTCGTAGCCCCACCCCTCCCTAGGTGGGCAGAGAGGTCAAGATATGATCCAAGAGATCAACCTTTCCGACATCGAGGTCAACCGAACGACACTGGTACCTCAGCATGTCATCGAGGCCATGGCCAAAGACATCGAGGCCAACGGCCTGCAGCGTCCCCTGATCATTGATCGCTGGGGCATGCTCATCGATGGTCTGACCCGCCTGCGGGCGCTGGAGCATCTCGGTCGTCGCAAGGTCAGTGTCGAGGTAGTGAGCACTCTGGAAGAGGCCATCAAGGTCCTGAAGACGCTGAAGTTCGATCCCCGCCTACTCTCCGTGAGACGTCGCCGTGACTTTGGCGAATCGCTCGATGAACTGCTCAGGGCGCACGTCAGGCTGAATCTGCAACGTCGACAGAAGCCAGGGGTGGAGAAGCCACCACAGACTAGAGAACTGGTCGCCGAGGCGCTCGGGTACCAGTGGTTCCGGATTCGACGGGTGTTCCGTTGGCTTGAAGAGGACCCAACGGATCCGGTTCGGCAGGAAATGATCGATGCTGTAGAGAGCGGGCACATCTCAGCGAACCAGCTGTATGTGCAGTTGGCTGCAGCCAAAGTGCCAAGTCTGCCGACGACTCCCCCTCGGGCACTCACTCGGGGCAAGCTACGAATTTCTGGCGGAGACATCATTCTGCCCAGAGACCAGCGACACCTGCTGGAGGAGCTTGTCCGTCAACTGTCCGGCGCCATGAAAGGCGCCGCCAAGTTGGCCTATCCCATCAATATCCCTACTGAAGAAGTTGAACAGTACATCCATGAGTTGGCCCGTCATCGGGCAGCTCTCACCACCTTCATCAAGACCCTACGGAAAGAGGCAACAACCCAATGACCAAAGCCAACTTCACTGAGGAATGGATCCCGGTCAACGAGCTGGAGATCGACAGGTCAGTCCAGCGAGATCACCTGGATCTGCGCAAGATCGAGCGCATGGTCAAGAACTTCAATGAGGCCGCGCTCGGCGTCATCACCGTGTCCCGGCGCAACCAGGTCACCAACATCGTGATCGACGGCATGCACCGCACGCAGGCAGTCAAGGAAGTCACCGACAACACCGGCAAGGTGCTCTGCCACGTCTTCCATGGCCTATCCCGCAAGGACGAGGCGCAGATGTTCCTCGACCTCAACGCCGGCACCCAGCCGACGCTCATCGACAAGTACAAGAAGCGGCTCATCACCGAGGACCCCATCGCGGTGGGAATCGATGAGCTGCTGCGGGCCTACGGCTTCAGCATCGACAACAGCAACCAGAACGGCAGCATCAACGCCGTGGGCGCCGTCGAGCGGGTCTACACCAAGTCGCTGCGCCTGGAGGCTGAGCCGAACCTGCTGCACCTCATCCTGATCGCGGTCACGCACGCCTGGGGTACTGATCGGGACGGCGTCAACGCGAGCATCCTGGAGGGCCTGGGTGCCTTCTTCGCGGTGCACGGGTCGAACCTGGACCTGGACCGGTTCAAGCGCAAGCTGGAGGCGTACAAGGGTGGCCCGATCGGGCTCATCACCGACGCCCGGTCAATGGCCGCGATCCGTAAGGGCAAGGTGTCCATGGCGGTGGCCGAGTTGCTCACCGACGACTACAACAAGGGCGCCAAGTCGAAGTTCCTGGCTAAGTGGAATCAGCGCAGCGCCTAGATATCAACAGCCGTCAGCTGGCCGTTACGCGGCTGGCTGACGGCTGATCAACTCACAGAGAGAGCATGTAAACATGGCTTGGTTCATCATCGGCATCATCGTCATCGCGCTCGGTGTCCTCGTTTTCGTGGCACGGAGACAGTTGGCCGGCAATCCCGAAAGCCGCAACTACGACCCGACATACAAAACGTTCGCCGCAATGGCGGGCATATTCCTCGTAGGGCTTGGGTTAGCCATCGTGGGATGGGACTCATTCACCGTTGTCCCGGCCCGCAACGTTGGTGTAGTCAACACCTTTGGGAAGGCTGAGGGCGCCCTGGAGAACGGCTTCCACTGGGTAAAGCCCTGGTCATCTATTGAGACCATCGACGCCACGGTGCAGAACATCAACCTGTCATCGGATGCGAAGAACTGCATCACGGTCCGGTTGGCTAACCAGACCACGGCGTGTGTTGATGTCACGGTTCAGTGGAATATCGATCAGCACGCCAACGCCAACGAGCTGTGGCAACGCTACCGAGGCAACAACGATGACGTGGTCGGCAACGTCGGCCGCAACGTGGTTGAGCGGGAACTGCGCCGCTCATTGAATGTTGTCTTCGAGTCCTACAACCCGTTAGCCGTCCTGGCCAACGGGGACAAGCCAAACGTCAGCACTGATGATCTGGCCAACAAGGCACTCGGGGAGATGAAGGCCCACGTGGACGCGGGCATCGTCATCGACACGCTGCGCATCTCGGTCGTGCACTTTGACGACACCACACAGCAGAAGCTCAACGGCTACGCTCAGGCGCTGGCCGACACCCAGATCGCGACCCAGCAGAAGAAGACGGCGGAGCAGCAGAAGGCTGCTAACGACCTCCTCGCCGCTGCGTCATCCAATGATCCTGGTGTCAAGTACCAGAACTGCCTGAACCTGCTCAAGGACCTCGCGGCCAAGGGTCAGTTGCAGAACCTGCCACCGACGTTCAACTGCGGTGACTCTGGGACCCCCGTGATCGTTGGTCAACGGTAGATACACAGAAGGCCCCCGGCTTCATGCCGGGGGCCTTCTTGTTTGGTCAGGCGAGTTGTGGTTCTTCAACCAGCTCGCTGGTCCGCTGCTTCAGTTCAGTCATCACCGAGTGGGCGTAGTTGTACGAGGCGCCGGTCGCCGCCGCGATAGCCTTGGCGTCCAGCTCGGGGGCCTTGGCGAGGATCTGGATGATCCGGTCTCGTTTGGTCGGCTCCTTGTCCTTCTTGACCGGCACCGGGGTCTCCGGCGCCATCTTGCGGATATTCCCGCCAGCTTCGATCCAGGCTTCGAGGTCGCGGACCTGGAAGCCCAGCTCCAGCAGATACACAGAGCCAATGATCATGAGTCCATCGATCGCGAACGGCAACAAGATTGCCTGCGCCTTGTCGCCGAAGTGACTGAAGGCGTCGCGCTGGTGGAAGTAGCTGTTGTACGCGGTGATGCCGGAAATGCCCGCTGCCCCCAGGAAGGCGATGAGCTTCATGATGATGTTTGCTTCCTTGCGGAAGAACACCCGGCTAGCGATCTCGAACATGACCCCGAAGATGGCTGGGATGAGGGCGGCCAACACAATGGCGATAACCAGCATCCAGGTCGGGCTACCTGCGTAGCCCTCGACGGCGTGGAGCACGTTGCCGCCCGCGGAGGTGATGAAGCCGAAGATGACGGCTCCCTGACACAGCTTCTGAAGTTTCTTCAGAAGGTTCAGCTTTTTTCCATGGTTCATTGCTCTCCCCTTTCAGGGCGTTGGTAATTGGGTGTCCTGGGTCAGCGCGGGCAAGTGCCTCGGCGCTCGTACACCAGTAGAGACAAACATACACCTACCCAGGGGTGGGTGTCAAGGGAAACACAGAACCCCGGCCCAATCGCAATGGGTCGGGGTTCTGTGTCCCGTCGCGTGCGGCCACTCACCACGGGCTTTGGGCTACCCAGGTTGCCCTGAGCGGTGGTTTCCCGAGCGCTTCTGGTACGCCACCCTTTGTGCACTGTGTCATCCACCGCGTCTGGTGGGGAACATGCAACTCAACCCACGAGTCATGTCCAGTGTAACACACCCAGGGGTGGGGATTACTCAGTAGACTTGTCCCGGGGAACGATCAGCCCACCAGCCTGGAGGGCGGCCACCAGATCCTGCTGGTACGCCAGCATGTCGGTACGGTTCTGGTTCACCAGCTTGTGTACCTCGGCCACCTTGGCTTTCAGGATCAGCACGATGGCCGTGGAGACGGCGGTGGTGAGGGTTGCCACGGCTCCCAGGATCAGGGCGATGCCCTCGGCGGTCATGACTCCAGTGTGTCACCTGGATCGTCCAGCGGGATGATCATGTTGACCTCGGTCAACTCGTCCAGGGGTATCCCCCAGGCCGCCATGCGGTCTTCGAAGTCGGTGCACTCCGGATCGCCACAGCAACAGTCATGAGTCATCCCCCCACCCTACCGACCCCCACCCCTCCCTAGCAAGGGGACCGACTCATCCCCTGAACTAGTTGCCGAGTCAAGCATCAGGACAAAGAACTAGTTGCGGAGTCAACTATCAGGACAAACAAAGCCCATGATCACGTTGTCTCGCGCTCAGCATCATGATCCAGTCCTCCTCGCCAGGACAAACGGTCAACCTACGTTGACGCTCAGTCCTGCTTTGTCCTGGTAAGATCAACTTCCCAATTTTCACGTTTTCCCTGGTCAGAGCCTTGTTACTTTGTTGCTTAGTCAACTATCAGGACAAAGATGACAAAGATGATGAAGAAGAAGAAGAAGTAGAAGGAAACAAGAAGACAAGATCAACAGAAGCAGAGAAAACGTATAAGGGTTAGGACAATGTCAGTCCTGGCGGTCCTGTTTGTCCTGGAAAGATCAACTACTCGGTCGTAGTCCTGGCCTCAAGCTCCGCCAGCTGTGCCCGCACCAGCTCCCGGGCATCCACCCGTCCACCCGGGTCAGGCTCGCTCATGGAGGCTGTGGGGGCGTGCAGGCGATACAGCAGGGCCAGGTCCCGCACACAGCGCATCCCGGCCTCGATGAAGCGAGGATCAGGCTTGTATAGGAACTCGCCGAGGTCATCCACCGGGGGGTTGATCATGGGTTCGCAGGCCCGCCAGATCTTCTCCAGCCGTTGCACGGCCAGGGCGCGGACCAGGGGCTGTGATTCGGTGATCTGTTCGTCACCGATGCCGGCACCGGCCGGGATGATGTCGTTGTCCATGCAACTCAGCGTGATCGCTGACGGTCACGCATAGCAACATGCAGTGACAGCAAAGATGCATATCAACATGCACAGCACAGCTGCATGACTATTCAAGACTCTGTATAAGTATACAGGCTCTGGAATCTGGGCCCTGCGCTTCGTAACATCGAAGAGGAGTCATGTAACCGAGACCAATCCGCACCAGCCACGGGACTATGCAGGGGCCCGGACCCGGCCTAGATCAATTCCCCGGTTGCCTGCACCTCGTACACGTGTACAGGGGCCTGGGGGAGGGATCCTGGGCGTTGCCCCTGGGGCCTGGGGATCTTGAGCCTGGTCATGATCGTTGATCTTGGTGGGTGCTTGAAGGTTCAAGTATCGGGGCAGGATAGAGCGCTCGCTACAGGATACGGGGCAGAGTGGTGCATCGACAGTCCATGGTGCAACCACGGAGCGTGTCTGCGTCGTACCCGGTACGGAACACGCACCCATGATCAGTGAGCACTACTGTTTTCCGCATATGTCCCTTTCGACGGGAATGCCCCGGACACCCGATATGGGCGCCGGGGCATTCCTTGATCACTTATAGGCGGCTATTCGATCTTGATACCGTTGCCGTGCGTACTGGAGCGCTACCTTCTGGAAGGTTGGCCACACGTCAGCCATCCCTGCCTCATTGAGCGTCTGCCACGCACGGTGCGGTCTCCCGCCTCTCCACGCCTGGGCGGCGCGTAGGAGCACGCGCGCCTGGGCGCTACGGCTGAGTGTGGGCTCAGCTGGCCGCCGGTACTGGTCTGTTCATGGTTTCCTCTCTGTCCGTGACCCGATGCCACGGGAAGGGTACCGGGCATGGATCATCCCGGTACCCTGCTCGCTGGCACCCGTTCAGTTGTCCTCGCACACATGTTCGCAATCGTGACAGTGACCCATGCTGCACACGCGGTCACGGTCACTGTCGTCATGGTGCGACTCACACTCTGTGCAGTAGCCACAACATGACATGGCGTAACCGGTGCACTGGCCGTTGGGCGGGTAGTACCCAGTCCATGATCGATAGAGTTCATCGGTCAATTCGGGCATAGCCGCCTTAAGGGCTTTATACCCTTCAACGGCATATTCCGAGTCATCGTCGTGGTATTCGTCGATGATCTGGGCGAACGCTTTGACTACGCGCCGTTGCTCCAGTGCTAGTGCCAATTCCGGCGAAAGCGACTTTTCATCGCCCATGGTGCAAACCTCATTTCTCCGCCACAAGGGACGGCAGCCGCCCACCCCTACCTGAGCAGGGATGGGCGACTGTCTACCGTTGTGACTAGGACTGCCGGCGACGGTCGCCGTACCGGTTCAGCCCGGCGGCGTTGTACCCGTCACTGTCGTACTGGCACATCCGCGCCACCTCAGCACGGCTGTATCCGTCACGGTTGTAGTCGCCGGTGTGGTGCCACCCGTTAACGTCGTACCCGTCACGGTTGTACCGGAACGGATTCTCTGGGTCATCGAATCGGATTCCGTCACGGTTGACACCCTCGCGGTTGTACCCCGAGGAGTCGTAACCCTCACGGTCACGGCCCTCACGGTCCAGACCGTTGCGGCTGTAACCCTCGCGGTTGTACCCGCCCTCGTCCCAGCCCTCACGGTTGAATCCGTCATGGTCATACCCGCGACAGGTGAAACCCTCGGAGTCGTACCACTCGCCACGCGGCTGCCCTGACCCTTCCGGGAAGACTCGCGCCATGGCGGACTCAAACTGGCCACACCAGCCGTTCTCACGGGCAGCGCGAACGGCGCCGTCGATGACCTTCGCCTTGAATGCGACCAAAGCCTCATCCTCGGGCGTAACGGTAGAAACTGTTGTTTCGGACATTTCTGTCCCTCTCTCCCCCGGAGTCGGTTGCTCCGGTAGGTCGAGCGGTCCCACGGTGTTTCACGTGAAACCAAGCGTCCGGCAGGCCCGCGATGAGGTGCCCGCCGGACTAGGTGGTGCCTAGAGCCCGGCCTTGTCCAGGCGAGCCGTGATCGCGTTCAGACCCTCTAGGACGGCCGACAGGTCAGCAGTCGGACCCTCCACGGTGTCCTCGACCAGCTCCACGGCCTCCGGCAGCGCTTCCACGCTGACCAGGGTGACGCTGCCCGACTCGATGCCGTAGTGCACGGCCTCGATGTCCTGAACGAACATCGAAAAGTCACGCCGCACGGTGTCTTCGTCGGCCCAAGTCTCAAGGTTGCCGGCGATGGTGATGGTGTAACGCATGGTGATACCTCTCTGCGTCCCGACCGGAGTGGTCAGGAGTCGCGCGCCCGGCACCGGTACTCGATCCGATGCCGGGCCGCCGAACTAGATCACGTTCATCAGTTCGGCAATGGCAAGCCTCTGTTTGATCGCTTCGATCTGCTGATCGAAGCACTCGCGGGCCGCTTCCCCGTGATCGTGCGTGTGGAGCCGTAGCTCGTACTTTCCGCCCGGCTCGTGCTGTATCGCTCCGATGGTCACGACACCGAAAAGGCCCATGAATGGGACCATTTCACCATCGGGGATCATTCCGGTCGGCGTGACCGGAATGTACGTTGCGTCCCATTCCATCACGTCGAGGAACAACGCGATGTCACCGTTACGCAGGGTGTTCAGTACTGTTGCTGCGTCCATCGCTGGCCGCCCTTCTTGCTCGCCGTGGCCTGGTGACCACGGTCAGTGCCCGGTACCCGTTCGACGGGGTGCCGGGCGCCCGGCACTAGGCCGGGGGAGTGGTGAGTACGGCGCGCCAGGCTTCGGTGAGCGCCTCAATTCTCGTCATCTGGCGTGTTCCAGGCGGACCGCCAGTCGTCGCTACTCACAGCGTCGAATCCGTACCGTGTCGCCTGGACGCGGCTGGTGAGGCCAAGTACTGGCCACCCCGCCGGATACGATCCGTACAACTGTCCGACCACGCAGTCCGTGTCGCTGTGCAGGTCGAGAGTGTCCGGATTGACCCGGGTGCGCCAATCGGGGCATTTCTCGTCCAGCAGCGCGACACCGCGCGCGACCCTGGCCTCCCGTGGCTCGTCCAACGGGTTCAACGGCAGGCCATCTTCGATCTTCATTGGTGCCCTTTCCCGCGCGGAGTGTCCGCGCGTCCGTGCCTGGGGACGGCTGCGAACCGTCCACCGTGGCCAGCCATGACAGGCCAGGCCACGGGACCTACGGTCCCAGGCTGTATCTAGATCCATATGGATGAATGAGGGGCTCAGGTACCACAGGGCGGCGTGACTCCGGATCACCCATCGGCCGCGCTCGCTCGGTACTGGACACAGCCTACCCTACCCACCCCTGGGTATTGGTATCAGAATATGTGACCTACGTCATAGACCCAGGGGTGGGTGGGTGGTAGACTGGGAGCTACCGGCAGGGAGGTACCCGGCCGGGGAGAGGACACCATGTCAGAGCAGAACTGGCCAGAGCCCACCGACAGCCGTCCGGACAACGAGGATCTCCGCGACATGCTCATGGACGACGGCGACGTAGCAGCCACGGACGGCTGCTACGGGGGGCTCGAAGTGGACGGAACGTGTGAGCACGGCTACCCATCCTGGCCGCTGTACCTAGGGCTCATCTGATCATGGTCGGGCATGTTTCACGTGAAACATGCCCGAGCCATGACCGCCGGGATGTACCCGGCGGGGGAAGGGCGACGATGTCTGACTATCAGTACCTGCTGGACTACCCCGTGACCGTGGACAACGCTGAGGAGTGGGTCGGCGCCATGGCTGAGTGCCTGGGGCCGATCACGTGGCCAGAGGAGCACTTCAACGGCCCTTACCAGGGCAGCCACCGGGCAGACGAGGAAATCTGATCATGGTCGGGCCGGTACCAGTGACCGGCCCGAGCCATGACCCGCCGGACGTACCGGCGGGGGGAAGGGAACCATGAGCGAATTGAGCAAGCTGCTGGACCTGTTGCGCTACGCAGTTGAGCAGGGACAGACGATCAAGCTCACTGCCGATGAGGTAGTGATCACGGTCAAGGGCGAGGACATCGACGTGACGATCAACGGACCATCGATCGGCACCGAAGCCTAGCCCAGCCCGTACCAAGCCGGCCCCAGGCGCATGGGGCCGGCCAAGCCCCGGACGCACACAGGGTGCGTAACGCGCAACGGAAGCGCCACCCGTTCGGGTGGCTGGACCGTACCGGCCCGGTACAGCCTCGGGCATGCGGCGCTGAATATGGTTCGAATCCATACAGAGGGCACGATCCGGAGATACCGGACAGTAAGGAGTCCAGAAATGGGCGCAAAGAACACATCCACCGTATCGGACATCCCGGCTTTCGCCTGGACCCCAGGCGACCGCCACCGGTACGTATGGGACGGCCACAATGCGATCATCGTTCAGCGCATCGACACCGGGCCTGGACAGGCAGTGACCTACATCCCCACCGGCGACATCATACCGGCGCCAGCCACCCGCACGGCCACCGCTATGTGCGAGGCTGTGACTGAGTGGAAACTCATGATGGGGGGGCTGCTGTGATCCCATACGTCATGAGCTGGCAGGACTACACGCTCACCCTGGCCGAGATCCTGGCCTGGCCAGCAGCCGTGGTCCTGTGTGTGCTGATCCTGGCGATTGGTAACGTGCGGACCTTCCGATGAGCGGCGGAAGCCGGCGGCGGGGCAGCGAATGGCCAGAGACGATCGCGTCCCTGGCGTTCATCCTGCTGTGTGCCTGGTTCCTCTGGCGTACCTCCTAACCTCCACCCTCCGGCCCCCGGTACCCGGCCCACCAGCCTCGGTCCCGGGGGCCGTTCCATGTCGCCACCCCCCCTCCCCCCGAGCTACCCTTGCACCAAGGCACCACTCTGCCCCGTATCCTGTAGCGAGCGCTCTATCCTGCCCCGATACTTGAACCTTCAAGCACCCACCAAGATCAACGATCATGACCAGGCTCAAGATCCCCA
>Ga0065712_10067968_pt1 | contig 18819 bp, 19 predicted proteins | sample MisRhiReplicate1_FD_59099 | JGI IMG/M metagenome (GOLD analysis project Ga0065712, IMG submission 59099) | Miscanthus rhizosphere microbial communities from Kellogg Biological Station, MSU, sample Rhizosphere Soil Replicate 1: eDNA_1 v3... | ecosystem: Host-associated > Plants > Roots >...
CCCATTAAAGGGGAACGTGAGCTGGGTTTAGACCGTCGTGAGACAGGTCGGTCTCTGCCTGACAGGGGCGTAGTTGTCTGAGGGGAAGTTGCCCCTAGTACGAGAGGAACAGGGCAGCGCAGCCTCTGGTCTATCAGCTGTCCGACAGGGCACGCTGAGCAGCTAAGCTGCCTAGGATAACTCCTGAAAGCATCTAAGGAGGAAACCTTTCCCGAGAAAAGACAGCTTTCCGTAAGGAGAAGGGCGGCTATAGAAGATAGCGTTGATGGAACGGAGGTGTAAGCATCGAGCTTCGGCGAGGTGTTCAGCCTGCCGTGACCAATAGCCCAAGGCACCTGAATAGTTCTATTAATTGAGAGAATAGGTCTCCTTTGGAAACGTAAAGAAGGTCAGTATAAAATCCATAGTTGCTTGTTCGTATGCATGGCGGATTCCTTTATATTTTAATGTGCAATAACCGTAATATGTTAGCAATTTCATCTTAATCGCCAATGCGTCATTCCAACCGCGTGTCCTATGAGAATAGGACTAGTTTGTCAAAAGAATGGTACAAGAGGGCCTGTCGCGTATTTCCGGGAGGAATCAACCACAATATCAGATTTTTTCGACCCTATCCCTTTTTTGTTGAGAAGGCTAAGGGAAAGTACCTCCATGATGTTGATGGCAATGCTTATGTAGACTACTGGATGGGACACTGGGCACTAATTCTAGGACACTCTCCCCAGAAAATTCAGGAACCTCTTGTCCGTCAATTGCGCGATGGAACCATCTTTGGAACCGCTAATGCTCTCAGCGTACTTCTGGCAGAAATAATTCAAAGATCTGTTCCACCTGCAGAATTAATAAGATTTTGCTCGACGGGATCAGAGGCAACCATGTATGCGACAAGACTAGCTCGTGCGTATACTAAAAAAAGAAAAATTGTAAAGATAATTGGAGGTTGGCATGGATTTAATTCAGACTTGATGAAATCTGTAAACTCTCCGTTTGAGGCGAATGAGGGGAAAGGCTTGATTGATAAAGAAAGTAAACTTGTAATATCCATTCCCTTCAATGATCTTTCACAGTCATTAGCCAAAATAAGAGAAATAAAAGATGACCTTTCCTGCATAATTGTTGAACCTATTTTGGGTATCGGGGCAGTTCCTGGAGACAAAGATTTCCTGCGTGGATTACGTGAATATGCAAAGAGAAACAATGTGCTTTTTATCTCGGATGAGATAGTTACCGGGTTTAGACTATCATTCGGTACGATGTCGGAATTATATGATCTAGACCCAGACTTGATTACGCTTGGAAAAATAGCTGGCGGTGGACTACCAATTGGTGTAGTTTGTGGACGACAAGAAATCATGCGTCTTAGTGATCCTGTCGTCAATGAGCAAAAAAAAGATAGGTGTTATATTGGAGGAGGAACTTTCTCATGTAATCCGTTGTCGATGAAGGCAGGATTACAAACTATGACTTTTCTCAAGGAGAATGACAAAAAGATATATTCGAAGATAAATGAATTAGGGGAGGTATCAAGAAAAAGACTCAATCGATTATTCGAAGATTTTCGAATAAATGCTGAAGTAACCGGTATAGGGTCATTACTCCAGGTGCACTTTCTGAATAGTAAAGTAAAGAAAATTAGTAATGCTACTGATGTTGCTAATTCTGATCAACAAAAGTTAATTAATTATAATTTACACCTTATATCAGAATACGGTATCTTTTTCTTACCAAGGAAGATGGGAGCTATATCTTTCGCTCACGATTTGGAAGACATAAATTCGCTCGTTTCGGCTACTGGGGACATCTTAAATCGGAAGATTCTTAAAGTTTAGACGGACGAAAATTAGCCTCCAAACACTATCCCTTGAATATGTTAAATCCATTTTTATATGACCATTTGATTCTAACAAGAATCTAATGACACCCGCATATGATAATGAGAAACTGGTATTTCCCTTCATTCATTTACCCACTGACATTGTAAAGGCAACCAAAAAGGAAAAGAAAGGCAAAGTTTGGGTAGAAGCATATGGTTGCTCAGCGAGCGTTGCAGATTCTGAAATTATTAAGGGAGTCTTGTTGAGTGGTGGTTACGAATTGGCTAGCAACTCCCAGGCATCCGATCTAAATCTTGTCGTTACATGTGGTGTGAAGGATTCCACCGAGCACAAAATGTTGTCCCGTATAAGAAAATTCACAGAACTAAAGAAACCGATAATTGTGGCAGGCTGTCTTCCAAAAGCAGACAGACCCTTGGTCGAGAAATTTTGTTCTCATGCAAGTCTGCTAGGGCCTCGGTCTTTAGACATGACCCTTTCCGTAGTCAACAGTTCTATGCAAGGAAAAAAAATGGTAGCACTAACGGATAGCCAGCATCAAAAACTTGATCTGCCTACTATTAGGGTTAATCCTATTGTAGGCATAGTTCATATTTCTAGCGGTTGTCTGAGCAGCTGTTCCTTTTGTCAAACTAAACTTGCAAAAGGAACTCTTAGAAGTTACCGAATAGGAGACATTGTAAGGCAGGTAAGGGTTGATGTTCTTGACGGGTGTAAGGAAATCTGGTTGACATCTACCGATAACGGCTGCTATGGTTTCGATTTAAAGACTGATCTTCCTGAGCTGCTAAATAGCTGTTCCTTGATCCCTGGCGATTTTAAAATCAGGGTAGGCATGATGAATCCTGTTTATGTTCCAATTTTTATGGATAGATTGATTAAATCGTATTTAGAAAATGCAAAAATATTTAAATTCCTACACATACCGGTTCAAAGCGGAAGTGATCGGATCCTCAGGATAATGAAGCGAGGACATACTGCGAAGATTTTCGGTAGGATTGTAGAGTCATTTCGAAAAGTTATTCCTGGAATTACGATTGCAACTGATCTGATCGCAGGCTTTCCATCGGAAACAGAGGAAGATTTTCAAAGCTCAGTAGATCTGATTAACGCAATAGAACCAGACGTTGTAAATTCTTCAAGATTTAGCTCTCGGCCTGGTACAGCTGCGTCGAAACTTACAAAGGTGGACACTAACGAGGTTATCAATAGAACCAAACGCTTACATGCCGTAATAAAAAAAATTTGCCGTCGTAGAAATGAGTTTTGGCGAGGTTGGGAAGGAAAAGTAGTGATTGACGAAATAACAGATACATTCGTTCAAGGACGAAACTACGCGTACAAGCCCGTCATTATAGAAAAAGTTTCCATCGACCAAAAATTGAAAAAAAATCGACTTTTGGGCACAATTCTTAGCGTTAAAGTTACAGAAATTTCAGATTTCTCCTTAAAGGCTTCAATTGTAAGATAGGATGTAATCATATCATTTTTTTTTACCCTCTATTGACATATTATTAATCAACAAAGCTTTTATCCTAATTGTCAGTTGGTCAAAACGGGGGTAGGGTGGACGTTGGATAGTTCTGACATAATTGGTCCCGTGCTGCTAGTTGGGATAGGAGGTTTTGGTAAGAAAATTGCATTAGAGGCTAAAAGAATTACAGGATATGAATGTGTTATTGTGAGCGATGACAAGCGTGATATAGATGACAGTACTTCTTTTTACATAGATTGTAAGCCTTGGATTAACCCAAGTGTTTTTCGAATTAGGTCATTCATGAAACTTTACGAAGCAAAAATATCTTCTGTATTTTCAAAGTTTAAGACTGTGATTATTATCTCGAACTTGGGAGGAAAGACTGGTGCGGCCATATCACCATTTTTGTCTTCGATTGCCAAATCTTGTCTCAATAAGTTAATTTCCTTCGTCGTTATGCCCTTCCGATTCGAAAAAGAACGATTATTTTACTCAGCAACCTGCTTTAGGAGAATAAATTTTACTTCCGATGCAGTGTTTGTTCTAGATAACGATGCATTTTTAGAGATTAATCCTGATTTGTCACTCGAAGAATGCTATTCTATGACTAACAGCGCTCTTATCAACATCATAAAACTAATGCCTTCAGTCAAAATGAGCCGAGGTGAGGGGATAATATGTATGAACGGCACAAAAGAAAGCGACGCAGAGAAAGCGTTAAGAGATTCGATTGCAATGCTTTACTCATCCTCAGAACCTGAATCCGTAGGAAAATCGTTCCTTTATATTAGTAAGAAGAGTAAATTTTCAATCGGAAATCTAAATACGCTGGCCGAAAAGCTCAGAAAATTTCAGAGTATCAACTCTCTTGCAGAGGTAGACCTACACACGTCGGGCAACTTTAACGGTACGGTTAACCTCGTATCGACTGTAGAAACCGCCACTAAGTTTGATTCATACGACCCGCTGGCAATCATCCCGTCCGAAAGCTGTTTAGATTGGGAAGTTCCAGATTCACATCCTGAAATAGAACTTCCTTTACCGAATATTGAATAATTGATTTTTTTTGATTTTCGATCTGCCAAGAGCTTATCTGCCACGTTCGTCGGAGTTTAGATTAACGGTCTAAATTTTAAAGTTTTGCTAAGAGTCGGTATTTTCGGGTACCACTTGAGATTCGTTTGACTTTACTTTCAGTTCTTCCTTATTCTTCGATTCTCCAAATGAACTAACAGTTACGACATCGTCTTCCCTGACCATTCTTACTCGCACGGTTCTTGGCGGATTAGTCTTCCCCCTATACCAGAGAGACCTATTCAAATCCTGTTCAATCTTTACCTTTTCTGCCTTCATATGCCTTTTGGCAAATTCTCTGATTATATTCAATACCCTGTCTGTGCGTTTATATCGCGGAGTGTTCCAAGCTTTTCCCAAATTTACGTTATAGACACGGGTCATATTTTCCTCATTTTCAACCATCTAATTCAGCTCCTCGAATTTTATCTATCCTATACCAACATCTGACCTGCGCCACGCTCTACGTTTCGGATTGGTTCGAGTATGACGGTGTGTTCTTATAATAACCCACGCTGGCACCGGTCTATTTTGCTTAATTCGTCTTATTATCCTCTTCTTCCTAGAAGTATTTTTCCGAGCAGCCATTCCAATCAGATTTATTAACCCGCCTTTTAAGTGTTAGTTTCAAGATGGAATTCTATATATGAAACTGTTGAAGAATATTTTGTTAGGTTCGTATTGATGTGAAAGAACAATAATTTTAAGATGTATTATGTACTCAAGTTGTTATGCGCCACGAGTACGTTTGTCCTATTTGTTTCAAGTTTCTTAGCACAGTATATAACAGAGACCAAATGAAGCGGATTAAGCTACTACCCAGCGACGAAAGAAATGAGAGGCCCTGCAACAGTCTTTACCATAAAAAATTGACAGATGATATCCGATAAGAATGTGAAGTCAAATGGCGTACGATTACGAAATTAGTAAAGTATTGAGCCTTCATATGGGATACAGGGAAAAAGAGTACATGGTTATCCATGTACGTCGAACTTATTTATTGGAGTAATTGTGCCCCTATCAAACTATGTTTGTACTAGCATTAAAGCAAAAATTCTGTTCCAATAATATAATATATTACAGTGGTGCCTATCACATTGCAGCGTCAGAATCAGAATTTCAAACGAGATTGTACGATAAAATTGTATCTAATTTCATAATTTTATTAGCGTTCAATCACTACTTTACCACGCATAGTTTCAGGATGTAAAGAGCAGTAATATTCAAATATTGCCGGATGAGTGGTAGCAATTGCAGTAGTAAAATCCTGGTCACTTGCCAGGTAACCTGTATTTATCTTTAGTCCATCCACGATAAAATCATGCCTTACAAAATCTTTGTTTATTATAGTAACTCTTGCATAATTGCCAACAGTTGCATGAATATCTGGATTAGTAGAATTGAAGAGATTGTCCTTTGCGATTAATAAAATTCCGCCAATGGCTGATTTTGATATCTCGTTATTGGAAGCTATGAAATTGCGTATAGCCCACATGGTCCCAACTACGGTAAACGAGATTGCAATGACTGCAATTAAATTATTTTTCAGCATTAATTTACTGCATTTTAGCAGATTATTCTCTTAAACTTTACCAATTAGTATCTCTATGCGAGTTGGATTACTCTTCACAGGTCCCATGATACAATAAATTGTAACCTAAATTTAAAGAGAAAAAAGTAGTCACTGAAAAAATATCACAGCGAAATCAATAACTTGTGAATTATTATTCGCTTGTTTCACTAGCAGGTCCAGCCGCATCTGCAGGAGGTGCCTCTTGTCCCGACGCTTGAGCACTATTATCACCAGAGGCAGAACTTCCGTCAACAATTTCAGCAGTTGCGAATCTATTGCCTACCTGCGTAATACGTACCTTCGCATTTTGACCAACCTTTCCGTCCTTAACAAAAATTACAAATCCTTGTATCCTGGCTATTCCGTCCCCTTTTCTACTGATTTCAGTAACTTGAACATCATATTCCTTGCCTGACTCAACTGGTTTTGGACCAAACATATCGTTCCTTCTATATCCACCGTAACTCATACTTTATACCTTATCCATGTCATTCCGCGGACCTAATATAAACTGTCGATCCAGTCAGTTCATGAACCTACTCTGAAGCTGTCGAAACATAACCCGCGTATAGTCTCAATGGCTGAGAAGGCAGCGAGAGCACTTGTTTTAGGATTGGTAATCATTGGATTATTTCGGGTTGTAATACTTATCTCACCAAATCCTCCTGAAGCGTATATCTCATGTTGGTTCACAATTATTTCTGGATCAACCACAATTCGTACTCGTGTCTTGTGAAGACCCAGCCCAGCGAGTGCAAGAGTGACGGCCACGTTAACGTTTGCAGGAAATTTGGAAATCGCTTCTGCTGCGGATCCTTCAAAAAGAACGGTTTTTTCTCTAATTTGTTCTAGTTTGATTTGGGAATCTCTAAAAAAAGGTGCCCCAAGAAGTGCAGATGGATTCTTAGTTGTTGTAATACTAAGCTCACTCAAATTTCGTCGAACACTTCTGATTGCATCTAATCCTGCGATAGCTCCCGTAGGTATTATAAGACTTCCTTTTTTCTTCTCAGCAACTTGGAGGAGTTCGGAAAGAAGACAGTTATCCTGAAATGCTCCACTGCTAAGAGTTACAAATTTCTTTCCAGATGCAAGAATTTTTTTTCCATATTCTTTTACAGCCACTTTGGATGCTGCCTCAATCACGATATCTGTTAAAGCAAATGTGGAAGAATTAAGTAAATCTTCAAAATCTGTAAAGACTTCAATATTCGCATCACCCAGCTCTTTTAGTACTTGTTTTACCGCCTCCACTTTGATATCGAAAACAGAAAAGACGGCTGCATTTGGAATATCGCCCCTTTTCAGAGACATTAAGATTTCGGTTCCTATAGATCCACAGCCTATTATCGAGATGCGTTTAGTCATAAAAGTTGGATTTCTAAAATGAAATACTCATGGCATTATTTAAAATTGAATCATACTGCGAAAACCAACTCTAGAAAAATTTCAACGCCTATGCCCACGTTCCGGCTTCTTCTGCCCGGGTTGACGTCTTTTTTCAAATCTTTTAATGTAGCTATTCTTATTTCGTATTTTAGATATTAATCTGATTCTTGGCTTCCCCTGTATCTTCGGAGTCTGGCTTCTAACCTTTCCAGCTTTTGTTAGGGATCCATGTGTAGGCATGTACCTTATTATGTCAAATTATAATATATCTATTGCGGCTAATACGCTGGAGTTTGTCCTAGATCAATATGGCAAGTATTGCCTAAATCCAATTCAGTAAGGGCAACCATATCCTAAATTATACTAATTTAAATTTGTAATAATGACAAAAAAATAAAATTGATGGAGCTTAAGCAATTGCAACTAAGCGAGCAGATTAAGGTTTTAAAGAGGGAACAAAATGCTGTGATCTTAGCACATAATTATCAGTTACCAGAAGTACAGGACATAGCAGACTTTATTGGTGATTCGTTAGCCCTCTCAAGACAGGCTGCAAAAACTGATGCTGAAGTAATACTTTTTTGTGGAGTGCACTTTATGGCTGAGACTGCTTCAATACTTTGCCCGGACAAGAAGGTATTGATTCCAGATACTAACGCAGGATGCTCTTTGGCGTCAAGCATCAACGCTGCAGAACTTTCAGACTGGAAATCGGAACATCCTAACGCGGTGGTTGTAAGTTATGTTAATACTAGCGCCGAAGTGAAAGCCCTATCAGATTATTGCTGTACCTCCGCCAACGCTGTTCAGGTCGTAAGCAGCATCCCTAATGACAAAGAGATACTGTTTCTCCCTGACTTTTTCTTGGGATCGTATGTGGCGCAAATTACTGGTAGAAAGAACATGTATATTTGGCCAGGAGAATGTCATGTGCACGCAGGCATCCAAACAGAACACATTAACAAGATGCTGTTAGAATATAAAGAGGCCGAATTCTTGATCCATCCAGAGTGTAGCTGCACTTCTTCCACGCTCTACCATATATCAACGGGTGATATTCACGGGAATGCTCACATATTGTCCACAGATGGAATGATGAGACATGTGTCATCCTCGAAGGCAGAGCAGTTTGTTATTGCAACGGAGACTGGCATCATGCACCGCATGAGACTACAGAATCCAAATAAAACTTTTGTAGCAGTGAAGGAAGATGCAGTTTGCAAGTATATGAAAATGATAACCCTACCGAAGATAATGAATTCTTTGGTAAATAAAATATACGAGGTGAAAGTTCCGGAGAATATCGCCGAAAAAGCTAGAAATGCTATCCAAAGAATGCTACAGTTTTCCTGATTGATTCCCTAAGGTTTAATCGGAATATACATGAGTAAAATAAAAGTTCTATTTACTGTGAATCTACCTCTAGAGAAAAGTCGGCTGCCTTTGCAGAATGCGTGATAGAACCAATAGATATTATGTCTGGCCTTGCCTTTGCAAATTGAGCTATATTAGTAAGGTTTATTCCACCGGAAACTTCAATTTTGCATTTTTGCCTCAGACTCAAATTTTTTAATTCTACAATCACTTCTTCGACTTTGTCTGGAGAGAAGTTGTCTAGCATTACGATATCTGCACCTGCTCTGATTGCCTCAATCGCTGAATCTAGGTCTGTTACCTCGCATTCCACCTCAATGTTCTTACCAACATTCGCTTTAGCATTCAAAACGGATTCCTTTATTGATCTGGTCAGACTGATATGATTATCCTTAATGAGGACCATTTCATCCAAAGAGTTCCGGTGAGACCATCCCCCTCCAATTTTTACGGCCTTTTTGTCGAAATATCTCAAGCCCGGCGCGGTTTTACGAGTACAAGCAATCGTTATATCTTTAGAAATTTTTCTAACTAAATCTACATATAGCCTTGTTTCTGTGGCTATCCCACTCATTCTCATAAGCAGATTAAGTGCCGTCCTTTCTGCCTTGAGTATATTCAGGGGATCCCCTTTGATCATCATAACTTCTTCTCCTTTGTATATTGTATGGCCATCACTAACATGGGTTGTTGCAGAACATTTGCACAAGTCAAATATTAACCGAGCTTCTTCTAGACCAGCAATTATTAGCTGGCGAGAATCCGAAGAAAGTATTTTTGACGATGCGAATGACTGTCTTCTAATGACTGCGCGGCTAGTGATGTCACCAGTACCTATGTCCTCATGTAAGAAAGAGAGTAGGGCTTTTCTCACGTCAAAATAATATCTTAAATGGGTTCCTTTTGTTCTAGGGTTCAAGATACTTTTAGAGCGTACTTATGAGAGGAAGAAATCTGTAGCGTAGAAGCAACTAGTGACTTCTCTGCATCAAATATCAAAACAATACCAGACCAATCAGATGATAGCTCAGTGGATTTACACACTGGGCAAACTTTGCCCGTAGTCAATGCTTTGCATTTCTTGCAGGCGACCTCTCTAGCCAATAATGGTCAGGCCGCCCCTTTCTTTTCCTTTGCATGACTTGCTACTTGTGGTTGTTTTGTCTTCTTCAATTCTTCTTCGATCCACTCGAGTGCTCCCAGGAAAGGCTGTCTGCAAGTAATTCCTATTTTACCCATCGCTGTTCCTTTTCCAAGGCTAACAGCAGTCACCCTCGCTCGAATTTTTGAACCTATTTTTAGTGATCTAGCTGATTGATTGGCTACAATTACGCCCTGTTTGACATCACTTCTGAGGTAATCGTCAGTTATCTGGGAAAGATGCAATAATGCATCAGTAGGGCCTATACGCACGAAAGCACCGAAATCCGTGATTTCCACAATTTCACCTTCCACGATTTCCTGCAATTTTGGGTAAAACGTAAGAGCTCTAAAAGAAACTTTGTGATAAGTTGCCCCGTCACCTGCCACAAGTTTTCCCACGGAATTTGTTTTTGCATCTATAATCATAATGACATAGCCCAATTCAGGGCTTATCATACTTTCATACTTTTCCTTCAAAATTTCTATAGCTGTTTCACTCAGCGAATTTTTCATTCGGCTTGGGGGAATCCTGACAACATCATCCATATGAACAACAGCGAACATTACTATTACTGAACTGTGGTTCAAAAGATCAATTTATGAACCTTTTCATTAAAGAAAAAACAATCATCGTATTACATATTAGAATGTAATCTCCAAGAAGGTTTTTTCAGTGAAAAGTACACAAAAAATAGCGTCAAATGGAGGAGTGCAATAATAATTTTTATTTCATAGAGCAGTAAATTTACGCTCGAGATCAGTTACTGTCATAGAATTCTTAATTTTTCTAGGAATGGTTCAAGTATAGAATCATATACGTAGTTTCTCGTGTTAAAACAAATGTCCCCGAATGAAATCGGCTGATTTTCAAATCTTTTGACATACATTGAATTAGTTAATACTATATAATTTAAATAGTATCTCTCTCGTCATTGTTTATAAATGGTTTCTCTAGAACAGGTTCTTGCCTCCTTAAGTAAAGTTGTAGATCCTGAATTACACAAGGATATCGTTTCTATGGGTATGATTAAGGATGTGGTCATTAATGAAGGTAGAGTAGGGTTTACACTTGAACTCACTACGCCAGCTTGTCCATTTAACAGCGACATCGAACAAGGGGTTAGAGATGCGATAGCTGAATTAGGGGTTAAAGACCTTGATCTAAAAGTTACTGCAAGAGTGATGGAGGGTCGATCGGTTTCGATGGACGAACTCCTACCCGGTGTAAAAAATATACTTGCTGTAGCCAGTGGAAAGGGCGGAGTAGGTAAAACAACGGTTTCTGTCAACCTTGCGGTATCATTGGCCAAGACTGGCGCTAAAGTAGGATTATTGGATGCGGACGTTTATGGACCCAGCGTACCCTTGATGTTTGGGTTGAAAGATGCGCCGCAGGTAGTTAACAATAAGATCGAGCCTATTGTTTCAGAAGGTGTAAAAATTATATCCATGGGGTTCTTTTATGAACAATCTCAACAAGCAGGTATTTATAGAGGCCCAATTGTGTCAGGGATAGTCAAACAGTTTCTTACGGATGTAAACTGGGGTGAGCTTGACTATCTGATAATAGATCTTCCACCTGGAACCGGTGACGCACCACTTACCCTTGCACAAACGATACCTATAACTGGAATTATTATTGTGACTACCCCCCAGGATGTAGCAATGAATGTCGCTGTGAAGGCAATTGGAATGTTCAACAAATTGAATATACCAATTGTTGGCGTGATAGAGAACATGTCATTTCTTAACTGTCCACATTGCGATATTAAAATTCCGATATTTGGCGAAGGAGGTGGCCAAAAAGTCAGCGATCAATTCAACATTCCATTTGTTGGGCAGATTCCCTTGCATCCTCGGATCATGGAAGGTAGTGATAGTGGACACCCTATCACAGTTTCACCTGGTTCAAATTCACAATCTGTTTCATTCGACAAATTAGCAAGGAATGTGGCAGGCCGAGTTAGCATAATTGCAGCTGAATTAAAGGAACAAACTGATAAAGAACAAGACAAAATTGCAGAAGCTGCAAGAACAGAGTAGGATAATCAATTATTCTAGCAGGACTATTAGAAATTCAGGGAAATTTGGTATCCGAATTTCTAAACAAGCAGTTCGGCCCTCACATAATAAAAGAGCTCAAGAAACCTCAAGGAATTTTGATTCTAAATAAAGATTTATCACTTGAAACATTAAGTAAATATCTAGGATTCAGGAAAAAAATAATTGCAGTAGGGGATCGAACAGTTACTAAGCTTATTTCATTTGGGATAGTTCCGGATATTTCAGTAATCGACGGATATGAAAGACGGAAGAAGCAGTATGGCCTTTCAATTAAAGAAGCCTTAGTTTCGCTAATCCCTTATAATAAACTAGTTCTGATGACTGCTCAGAATCCTAGCGGAACCATATCATTTGACTCTGTAACTAAAATAAAGAAAAGTTTAAAGATCAAAAATCGGGTAGTTCTGGAGATTAGTGGGGAAGAAGATCTATTAGTTCTTCCTTACATCTTACTGGCTCAATATGGTTCTGTAATTTTATATGGACAGCCATTAAGGGGAATGGTAGTAGTTGACGTAACAACTGCTATCAGAGAGAAGACTAAAAGGTTAATTGGAGTGCTGGATTCTGATTAACATTTGTGGGGTATGATGAAACGGTGGCTGTATAAGGATATTGGCCGATGATTAGAAATTCCTGAATTCTGACCCCATTGTTTCAGATCCATTTATGATTGATCGCTCCCATGTCGATTTTGACTTTTACAAAAATTTCTACTCTTTAACGTTACGAATTCCTTTATGACAGTTGCATTCACATTCTCTCATCTTTATATCGAACGAGCAATCATAATCAGAACCGCACAATTCTCCTATAGGCCATTCACCAGGACACTCTGTGTGGCGATCTCGTTTACAAAAAAAAGTCACTACCATTTTTGAGGCCAAGATTTCTACAGGCTTTTTCATATATTTGTGTATACGTAGGCACATAGATGCGTGTTCAAAAGAACTTCTACTCGCAAATATAACTTTTCAAAGTCTAATCTGAATGTGCAGAATCTCGCCTTGATTGCGATAATGGTACGCTAGAAACATTATTCTATTACTAAAATAGCAACTATATCCCCTAATGAGTGAAAATATTGGCGTAATTTGTATAACAAGACAAGGGATTGACATCGCAAGAAAGATCAAGGGCTTTATGCCGACGGTAGTTATATATGCACAATCTAAGCATAATGATTCACGAAATGACGTAATATGGTACGATACTAATGCATCTAGTATTATGTCGATGGCCTTCCAGAAACATTCTGCCTTAATTTGTATTTTTTCACTGGGTGCCGTCATTAGACTGATTTCTCCCTTAGTGTCGAATAAGAAAACTGACCCTGCAATCCTGGTTATAGATGACAAAGCAAATTTCGTAATAAGCGCATTGTCAGGACATTTAGGTGGAGCCAACGAACTTGCCAGAAAAGTGGCTAGTCACCTGAATTCTCGAGCCGTAATCACTACTGCAGCAGACGTAAATGAGACGCTGGCTGTTGATCTTCTTGGGAGAGAACTAGGATGGACGATAGAAAACTATGAGAACGTTACCAAAGTGAGTGCGCTAGTGGTGAATGAAGAGAGAGTAGGCATTTTCCAAGACTCTGGGGAAAAACATTGGTGGCCACAAAACAATCTGCCGAAAAACTTGGAACTTGTTGATAGTCTTGAAGATCTGCTTGCTCCAGATTTTAAGGGAGGTATTATTATTTCAGACAGAGTTGTTAACCAGAAAGCTCTAGTTGAAAAATCAGTCATTTACAGACCTAAAAGCTTAGTCGTTGGTATCGGCCTCCATAGAGACACTTCTGCCGAAGATATTGGGAAGGGGATTGAAGAAGTATTCAAGGAGAGCCAACTTGCATTTACCTCAGTGAGGAACATTTCTAGTATTGATACTCATAAATCCAGCTCTGGGCTACAAAATTTTTCGAATGAGCGCCACTTGCCATTAAAATTATTCAGTAAAAAAAGTCTAGCACAGGTGCGAGTGCCCAATCCTTCTCACATCGTTAAAAAATTTGAGGGTATCTACAGTGTTTCGGAAGCTTCAGCGATTTTAAGTTCAGGTGGCAACATAATTGTACCGAAACACAAATTCCCACCTAATCTTACCCTGGCGGTTGCCAGGATAGACGAGGGAGGGTGATGTTTATGAGAAAGGCAATGTTAGTAATTGATCGAGGTAGTAGAGAGCCCGAGGTAAGGGATGAGCTAAAGGTTATATGTGATGTGGTAAAGGCAAAAGGGGGGTATGATTTATCTACCTATTGCTTTCTTGAAGTAATACCTCCCTATATTGAAGAAGGAATACACCATTGTTTAACTAACAATATCGATTACATTGTGGTAATGCCTTATTTCTTATATCCGGGAATGAAGTTGAAGGAATCAGTTAAACAGTGCGCAAAGATATGCCACAATATAAAAATCAAGGTACTTTTTACTAAGCCCCTTAGCTACCACGCAATTCTCCAAAGACTGGTATTCAAACGTATAAACCAGCTAAAATCTAAAATGAATTTCGAGTTACACAACAAGGATTGTGATGTCCTGGTTATTGGACATGGTAGTAGTGATAAGGCTGCTAGAACCGCGTTCGAATTTACTATAAATGGACTAATACCGTATTACAAGAGTGTTAATTACTGTTTTCTAGAATTGGAGAAACCAGACATAGCAGAAGGCATAAAAAAGGTCATGAATGTGAAACCCGGTCATCTAATTGTTGTTCCGTATTTTCTTCATGAAGGTGCCCACGTAAAGAGAGACATCAATAGCGAGTTGCAATTAGTACTTGCAAAATATAGTCACAAAGAAGTGTTTCTCACAAAACATCTTGGCGCTGGAGATGAGTTAGTTGAGGTAGTCCTTGATAGAGCTAAAGAGGTCGAAAGTAGAATTGTCATCTCGTGATGATATACTGATACGTGCTCGTTCCAGGGGGATGTCTGAAAAATCCTTGGGCATCGAAGAACTAAGTATGAATATTATAGAATCTGAGATTGGCCCACACGACTATAAGAAAGATGAGTGGTATGTAGTAAGGAGGGTAATTCATGCCACGGCTGACTTTGATTTCGCCAAATCAGGAAAAATTGTATTTTCAAAAGATGCTATCGAAGGTGCATTTCAAGCCTTTTCTGAAAGGAGACCAATATTAACCGATGTAGAGATGGTTCGCTCGGGCATCAACAAGAGATCCTTAGAAAAAATCGGAGTAGAAGCCATTTGTAATATTTCTGCTGAACGAGTAATACTTGAGTCTAAAAACTCCAATAAAACACGTTCTGCAATAGCTATGAGAAATGCAATTTCACTGATAGATAATGGTATAATAGCGATAGGAAATGCTCCAACTGCTTTACTCGAAGTTATCAACATAATTAAGGACGGATCGGCAACGCCTGCATTGATTATCGGTCTCCCAGTTGGCTTTGTGTCTGCAGCTGATTCAAAAGCTGAACTTATGAAAACGAAAATTGAATATATCACCAATTTGGGTAGAAAAGGGGGAAGCCCTGCGGTATCCTCGATAGTAAACGCATTGATGTTGTTATATTTAGAGAAATTGGGTTGACAAAGGTAAAATATATTCCAAATGCACTTTTGGTGAATGCAATAATTTGAATAACAATGATATTAGAATATGTTGATATTATGGATTATAGAGTTATGTTGAATCTAAGAATTCTAATTTTGAGAAGAGGCATTCGTTCAAGTTCGTATTTGCAGATTAAGCACAACTTATTAAAATGTCAGTTACTATTTACTAAAGGGCAGAAACATCCAACTTATTGTCTTACATGTTTTCAACAATTCATACTACCTTATACCGTGCCCTTTTGATCAAAAACTTCCCGGCTATTAGAATCGTAATCTATTCTGCTATTAACCATGAAATAGTAGCAATAAAATTTTGATTGAAAAGGCTAACTACATAGTTGATTGAATCGAAAAAGTATTATTTAGTACGAATAATTATTGCAAATGTAACCATGAATAAAGAGTGAAGATTATTAATTTGGAGCTGCGGTCGCTGACCACTTAAACCCGATGAGTAGAACAAGGCTCCAAATAATTTAACACGGGCTGACAATTTCCTTCGACCCTAAATGTCGAATTTCATTTCGTTACGTTCACACCTTGGTCTCTTCAGCAAAGTATCGTGTTATCGTATTTTGTCCTGAATGACCTGATAGGTCAGACAGTGTAATTCCAATTCTCCTTATATTGTTGAAGGATAGCGAATGCACTCTTATTATGTCAGCCAACAATTCTATCGCAATTTGCTGGAGCTTATCTAGAGAAGAGGAAATTAACTTGAGGGTTCGCGAAGCATTGAATTGACTAAGATTGTGAAGGATCAAAATTAGGTTTACAGTCCGATAAGCTTGCTCCCTTCTAATCAAAATATTATATACATGAGTACAAAGAGACATCAACACCGGAGATGCCTCCTCCGAATTGGTAATGTCATGTTTTAAGGTAACTATATTTCCAATTTGTTTGTTATGATGATTAGGTTTGAGCGGAGAATCATCAATGCCATTTGCAGCATTATGAAGGTAAGAACCAATCTTGTACCCGAATACTTCCTTTAACCGAAACAGATCTATTTCACCTAATTCCTTCACAGACCTTATGCCTAAAGCTTCAAGTCTTAGCTTCTTTTTGGGACCCACCCCCGGGATCTCTTCAATCTTGCACCTTCTCATGAACGCCTTAACATCAGATGGATTAACAACCGTGATTGCATTAGGTTTCCTAATATTGGAGGCAATTTTTGCGACTAGTTTATTGGGACCCACCCCGATAGAGCAAGTCAAATTTGTTTTAGAGTAAACCTTGTTCTGAATATAGTTTACGATGGCAGCTGATTTCATATAATTCGAGTCTGAAGCCCGACTGATGTCAATATAGCACTCGTCGATCCCGACATGTTCGAAAATATCGCAAGACACTTGAATGATTTCCATAGCGGCAGTTGAAAACTGCCTATAATAATCCAAATCTACAGGAAGAAAAACTGGATCTATTTCACTTTTAGTGAATTTAGATTTAGCCATTTTTATAGGCATCCCAGAAGTCACTCCTAGCCGTCGAGCATTATAGTTTGATGTACTCACAACTCCTGAGTCACCGTCCCGACCGGAATAAACACACACTACTACAGGCCTTTTTCTAAGATCGGGATTTCTTACCTCTTCGCATTGTGCATAGAAATAGTCTAAATCGATGTGCGAGATCACTCGGGGTCTGGTGGTCCCAGTTATCAGCTCGCTAAACAACTCAGTGATTCACTTCGACTATTAATGGTCATCTAATGGTCAAATCCGAACGGTCCTTCAAAGTGAATTACCGTTATCGAGATTTTTATATTTATTTGTCAGGAGTTATCAATTGATTTGTTGATTGTTCTATCTACTGCGTTTATTGCAGTGAGGTTCCTTTAACTAATGTATTCGATTTCCCGTAACAGCTCGTTATATTGAACTTACAGAATTAGGCAAAGTGGGAAGTGGTCCAGGCCGGGTACTGATATAAAAGTCATGGGCGTTTCAGACAAGAAAATTTGTAGAAATTATTTCAGTGATAGATCTTCCACCAATTTTGTCACAAATTGCAGAGAATGAACTCTACCAAGAACTCTAGTATTGAAAATGTTGTAATCCGTTGACAAATGAATTTTATTTGATTACCTTATTAATAAGAGCCATTGGAATATCCTGTTAGGGTAGAAGAAGAAGGCATTAAATTAAGACCAGAACTTATGCAGGTTGATGTAATATATCATTGTATTTATGATAACGCAGTTTATATATTCTTCAAAGATCAAGAAGAATTAATGCATTGTTATCAGGTAGAAGATCCTGATGCAGTAAGTGCCATAATCAGGAACCCACTAAAATTACAGGATATCCTTCGTAAATATTCGACTGAAAAATAGAGTTTCAACAAACATTATATTCGGGCATTAACTCCTTTGTGTTGTCATGTCCACTGCCAAAACAAGCTCTCGAAAGGCAAGCAACGAAATATTCATTGGCAAAAAACCGTTGATGACATATGTAACAGCGACTCTAGTCCAACTTGCTAATGAACCAATTGTGATCGTAAAAGCTAGAGGAAAGAGCATAACCCGAGCGGTAGATGTTGCGCAAATCATAGTTAAGCGCATGGATACCTTGGGGTACAAGATAGGGCCTGTGAAGGTGGGATCGGACATAATCCAGTCAGAAGACGGAAGAGAAAGGGCTGTCTCAACTATAGAGGTTTCTATTTCTCGATCTAAATAAAGCTAAATTTACGGCTGTTCGAAATTACGTTTCCAATCTAGGCGACAAGTGATTTGAGAGTAATGAATATGCAAAATATCCTATTGGTAATTTAATGATCTCTACTCAGTATTGGCATCCTATTTGTCGTTAGTCTTTGTTTTAATATTATTGTCTGAGCTGTTCAAGTTCATAAAATTTTACAACGAATTCAGATTTTGTGATCCGTAAGAGCGAATAGAACAATATATCAATGATTCATTCACAATTTCAATTAGTTGAGCTAAGACATATCCCATGCGTCAATCCAACAGATAGACTGAAGTATGTGGACTACTTAAGCACAATTCGACTAGACGTCTAGATCTAGAACTTCAAGCTCAATGCAAATATCATCACCATATATTAATTAAACCGAGTATTGTGGTAAGTACGATATTTAATGCGTAAAAAGGTTAGGGTGGCTATAGCTGGAGTTGGCAATTGTGCTTCGGCATTAGTTCAAGGCACATTCTATTATGATCGTCTTCGTCATCACAAGGTTGATCTTCATACTGGTACTTCTGTAAGTAATGATCGCCTTGTTTCTAATCGTTCTATCGAAAAAGGTCAACAAGGT
>Ga0065712_10000467_pt1 | contig 18763 bp, 14 predicted proteins | sample MisRhiReplicate1_FD_59099 | JGI IMG/M metagenome (GOLD analysis project Ga0065712, IMG submission 59099) | Miscanthus rhizosphere microbial communities from Kellogg Biological Station, MSU, sample Rhizosphere Soil Replicate 1: eDNA_1 v3... | ecosystem: Host-associated > Plants > Roots >...
CCTTCGGCGCGCCGGCCTGAAGGGTGCGCGTGTCGGCATACCGCGCGCGTTCTACTACGACCCTGCGGCCACACCGGGTGAGCGCGGATCGAATGGCGGTTTGACTGACGCGCAGAAGCGGCTCATGACCGATGCGATCGCCGCCATGCGCGCGCAAGGCGCCACCGTGATCGACCCCGCGGACATTCCCTCCATTGTCACCACCGATCCCGCGAAGAGTTTGCTCAAGTGGGGTGTGTGCAGCGGACCCGAGGATGCGAAGGGCCGCGACGAGGACTGTTCTGTGGTGTTCAAGTACGGCATGAAGCGCGACTTCAATGCGTGGCTCGCGTCGCTCGGCGATCGCGCGCCGGTGAAGTCGCTGACCGCCCTGCGCGAATGGAATCGTGCGCACCAGTCCGCAGGCACGCTGAGGTACGGACAGGCGCAGTTGGATAACTCGGATGAAATGGATCTGACCGCCGATCGCGCGCGCTACCAGGCCGACCGCGCGAAGGATCTGGCCCTGTCGCGAGACGAGGGCATCGACGCGGTGATGAAGGCCAACAAACTCGACGCGCTCGTCTTCCCGGGCGGAACCGGCGCCGCGATCGCGGCCAAGGCCGGCTACCCAACAGTGATCGTCCCGTTCGGCACCGTGCCGAATTCAAACGGAATGCCCGCCGGATTCAACGCCAAGCCGTCGCCGTACGGCGTCGCGTTCACGGGCGGTGCGTGTAGCGAACCGCGGTTGATCGAAATCGCCTACGCATTCGAGCAGGCGACGAAGCGACGAGTTCCCCCGCGACTCGACTAGGCTCCTGGCTGCGTTGGCTTGCTGCGTCGCGAATCCCATTGCGGTGGCCGGACACGCGTTGCGACGCCTTCGTCGCCCGCTGGCCGCTCGGGTCGCGCCGGTTGCCGGGAAGAGCGCTCAACCTCGCTGACCCCCACTAGCTTCTCGCGCGGTCAGGCGATCTGTGTCGGCCTGACCTCCATAGGGATTCGCGCCACAGCAAGCCAACGCGCCAACACGTGTGACGCGAGGAGCCTGGCTGTGCGGGACTGTAGGTCCGGAGCAAACCGTGGGGAGCGTATTGGCATACCTCGTTGGTCGGCGGCGGAGCTGAGGTGCGTAGATCAAGTCGGTTTGCGGAGCGACCTACGGTCCCGCACGGCTGCACATCATCGAGCGGATGGCGCAATTAACGAAGCACGACATCGCCGGCGAAGAGACGTGCATCGAGTGTGTACTGGCCGTCGCCGAACCAGTCGAAGGAATTCTTGAAGCCATCCTTCTCGACCCCGAGGCTGCGCGCATTCAGATCGCCGATCGACACCGACGCGTGCACATGGCGGAGTGAATCGGGCTGCACGTCGATATAGAGATCGCCCGCGGTCATGCGGACGTCCTTGTTGCCTTCGATCCCTTCGATACGAACATCGCCGGCACGAACGCGCAGGTGCACGTCCGATCGTGGCGGAACTTCGATCGTGAACCGTGCATGACTGGTCGGTCCTTTGGTGCGAATCGTCGCCACCCGCTCGAACACGTCGGAGACGACCGTGATCTTGCGCACGTCCTTCTCGTCCTCGGGGTCCTCGGCACGCCACCGCACGCGCACGCGATCGCTCGCGCCGGCACGCACGGTGTAATCGGCGGAGGAGAGATTGAGTGTGACGATGCCGCCTTCGGAAAAGGGGCGGTCGATGGTGTGCTCGTCAGGTGTGGATTGCCCGGAAGCCACGACGCTGAGCGCCAGGCCGGCGATGACTATCAGTCCGCGTGTCATCAGAACCTCCCGGCGCCCGCGGTGCATGCCCCTTGCCGTATCGTTCGAGTCAGCCTCGATGCACTTTCCACTTACTTTTCCACTTTTCCACTTCTTCCACTTCTTCCACTTCTCTACTTCCTTCACAGGTGTGAATCCTCGGCACAGGTGCGCCGAGCCGATCTGCTTGTCGATCAACTATTTGTAAAATGGCGCGCCGCTTGCCTCGGCCTCTGGCATGAGACTTCTGTCCCTGCTCCTCCTTGTCCTCGTACTGCTCGCGCCATGGCAGGCGGCGCGCGCGCAAGATGTTGAACCGCGCGACGGCGCGATCATCGAGTCCGTCGATCTCTCCGGCCTCTCCCGCGACAGTCTCAGCCCCGGTCTTCGTCGTGAACTCGAGACGCTGACCGGGGAACCACTCAATCGCGAGCGGCTCATGGAGATCGCCGCGCGCATCGAGGGCGAACAACCCGATGTCGTCGCGGCGGTTCGCTACGTCGCGCGGCCGGATGGCCAGGCTCGCGTGATCTTCCTCGTCGCACGCATCAGCGACGACGACAGCCTGGTCGAAAACATCAACACGCGCTACATCGTCGAGAGCGTTGAGATACAGGGGATTCCGGACGCCGACATCAGCCGTTCGCTACGCGATCGATTGCAGGCGTTGGTCGGTAAGCGCCTCGATCACGATGAAGCCGACGAGCTGAAACGCCTGCTCGAAGCCGAGCGCCCTGGCTACACCGTCGAGCGGCGCATCTCCCGTGGCAGCGAGCGCGGCCGCATCCGCGTCGTCTTCGAGTTCAGCGAGAAGGAGGGCACGCGATGGATTCCATTCACGCCCTCTCGATCCAAGTTCGTCTACCACTCGGAGCAGGGGTGGAGCGGCGCACTCGACATCCCGATGGGCGGGCGGAGCCATCGTGTCACTGCTGGATTCATGTTCAGCAACAACGACGATCTCGTCGAGGAGTACTCGGGCGTCCGCGTGGCGTTTGAAAGCCGGAAGCTCGCAACCGATCGACTCGGCGCACGCATCGAGATTGCGCGCTTCAACGACACCTGGCGCGAGCCGACGCTGTTTGCGCTCGCCGCCGATCCAGCCATCCCCGAGGCGTACCGCACACGACTGACCATCGAACCGTCGGTCACTTTCGCGCCCACACCGTACGTGCGTGTCACCGGCGGCGTGAGCCTGTCGGAACTCGAATCGCTGATGCGCCCGCCCGACTCGCAGAACGCGAACGCGGTCGTCACGCGGATCGATTACGACCAGCGCTGGTACGGAAGCCGAGATGTCACGCAACGCGTCGAGGCCAGCTACGAGTTGCGAACGTCGGCTGAGGCGCTCGAGAGCGACCTGAGCTACACGCGCCACCTGGCCTCGCTGCGCTATCGCTATTCACAGCGGCACAACACTGTCATTGCCAACCTCGCCTTTGGCGGTATCAGCGGCAACGCTCCGCTTTTTGAGCGATTCACGCTCGGCGACTCGACGACGCTGCGCGGGTGGAACAAGTTCGATATCGCGCCGGCTGGCGGCGATCGGGTCTTCAACAGCTCGCTCGAGTATCGCTACCGATTCGTCGGTGCGTTCCTCGACGCCGGCTCGGTCTGGAACAACAACGGTGAGATGCGATTCCGTTTGTCGTCGGGCTTCGGCCTGCAGGGCGACAACGGGTTTCTGACACTGGCGTTTCCGCTCAACGCCGAGGACCTCAACGTCACCTTCACGATGGGGGTGCGGTTTTGATCCCGGCGGGGCGGCGCGGTTGGTCCTTGGTCCGTCCTTGGTCCCTGGCCCTCGTCGTCACATTGATCGCGATGACGTCGCCCGTCGACGCCCAGACGCTAACGGTGCGCGCTGTCGCTGATGCGCTGCACGTGCGGGCGTCGGGGCTGGGATTCATCTCCGGGCCGGTGCTCGACCGGCTGCAGGACGGTCGTTCGGTGCGCGTGGACTTCGACCTCATCGTGCTCGAGAAGCCGAACGGCGCGGTCGTCAGCAGAGCGCAACAGAGCTTCAATCTGAGCTTCGATCTGTGGGAGCAGCGCTTTGCCGTGACCCGAATCGGGCCTATGCCACGGTCGATCTCGCATCTGACCGCGCGGGCCGCCGAGGACTGGTGTCTCGACAATGTCACCGTTCCGGTTGCGTCGCTCGGCCGCACCGGACGCGATACGCCGTTCTGGGTGCGCGTCGAATATCGAATTCCCGAGCGCTCCGCGAACGCGCCCGCTGAGGATTCGACGTTTACACTGCACACGCTCATCGACGTGCTAAGTCGGCGGCGCGAGGACGAGAACAAGGCAAAATCAGTCGAGGCCGGACCATTTAGATTGGGGAATTAGAGACGGTGTCGTTCAAACTTCACACTTCTCAGTTCTCGCTTCTCAGTTCGTGTTCAAGGGTTCGGTTCAAGGTTCGAGATTCCGATTCGAGGTTCGCGGCCCCGAACCCCGAACATCGAAACGGAACAACGAACGCGAACACGAACCTGAACACGAACCGAGAAGTGAGAACCGAGAAGCGTGAACGGCGTCATCATCAATGCATAGCCTCCGCACGCGTCTGATCGCGGCGTTCGTCATCGCCACCGTGCTGCCGTTGGCGGCGACGATCGCCATCACGATGTCGCTGCTCGAGAGCAGCCTCGGCTACGCCACGACCGAGGAACTCGACGGACTGTCTCGAACCCTCGAAGACACCGTGCGGCAGTTCTATCAGCGAGAGCGCGAAGCGCTGCGACAGGACGCTGCGATGGGACGAACGGCGCCGACGACTCACGTCCTCGCGACCATCAACGACTGGCCCGAAGACGTGCGCGGATTCTGGGAGAGCAACGAACCGGAACGATTCGGCCTGGCCGGTTCTGACGGCGACCGGCTCGATTTCATGCGGCGCACACCGCAAGGCGTGGAGGTCTACGCGCGCGATCTCGCTGGCATCCACATGCAGGAGTTGTCCACCAAGCTGCGGCAGGCACGCGAAGTGGTGGGCTCGATTGAAGCCCGCGATCTACGTCGCGGCTTCACGCTCACGCTGCTCCTCCTCGTCGCCATCGTCTGGCTGATTTCGCTGGCACCGCTGCTGTTCATCGCTCACCGCATCAGCAGACCGATTCGGCAGCTCACGGCGGGCCTCACCGATTTCGCCGCCGGCGACTGGGATCGGCGGATCGAATCGACGCAGACCGATGAAGTCGGCAACGCGGTTGATGCGTTCAATCACATGGCCGAACAACTGCGGCGCAGCCGCGAGCGACTCGTCTACCTGACGCAGATGTCCAGCTGGCAGTCGCTCGCCCGCAAGACGGCGCACGAGCTGAAGAACTCGCTGACGCCGATTCGGCTGACCGTCGAAGAGATGGTGGCGCGACAGCCGCAGGCCGACCGGGTGTTCATGCAGGAAGCGGCACAGATCGTCATCAGCGAGATCGAGACGCTCGAGCGCCGCGTGCGCGCGTTCTCCGAGTTTGCGCGCGAGCCTCCAGTGAATCCGGAGGCGTTCGATCTCAACGCGCTCGTGACCGAGCGGGTTTCGCTGCTGAAGCCGGCGCATCCCTCGACGACGTATCGCTTCAAGCTCGATGTGCGCGGTCCGCGCGTGCACGCCGGTGCCGATCTCGTGAAGGGCATCCTCACCAATTTGCTCGAGAACGCGGCCGACGCCGCTGGCCTCAACGGATCGATCCTGGCCGTCACCAGCGTGCAGGGCGATCAGGCGATCGTCGAAGTCCATGACTCCGGCGCTGGCATCAACGAGGAGGCCTCACGTACGCTGTTCGAGCCGACGATCACGTTCAAGAAGCACGGCATGGGACTCGGGCTCTCGATCGCCAGGAAGAACGCTTTGGTACTGGGTGGCGATATCACGCTGGTCAAAGGCGAGCTTGGCGGCGCCGGATTCAGGGTGACGCTGCCCGCGGCGCAGGACTCGCCTGTCAGTCGTAGTGTCCCGCCTTCGCATGAAGCTACGGCGGGCAAGCCGGACGACGGTTTCGAGCCCCTTGGCCGCCGGAGCGCGGGCGCGTAGGCGGCACGCATGAAACGCAAACACCGCATCGTCATTGTGGACGACGAGCCGAATATCGGGTCGTCGCTGCGCCTGATTCTCGAGGGCGAGGGGTATGGAGTGACCGTCTGCAGCTCGGTCGCCGAGTTTCAGCCGCATCGCGCACCTGGACGCGCCGATCTGTATCTGCTCGACGTGCGGCTGCCCGACGGCAACGGCATCGACGTGCTGCGCTCGCTGAAGCAGAGCGAGGATCCGACTCCGGTCGTCATGATCTCCGGGCACGCGACGATCCGCGACGCCGTCGAGGCGACACGAAGCGGTGCCTTCGACTTTCTCGAGAAGCCGCTCGCCCGCGACCGAGTACTGCTGGTCATCAAGAACGCGCTCGAGCGTTCAGATCTGCAGCGCGAGAACCAGCGCTATCGGGAAATCGTCGGCGAGGCGCCGAAAATGATCGGACGGAGCGACGCGTTCCGCCACGTCGTGAGTCAAGCGACGCAAGTCGCGAAGTCTGACGCCGGCGTCCTGCTGACCGGCGAATCGGGAACTGGCAAGGAACTCCTGGCCGCGCACATCCATCGCGAGAGCCCGTTCTCGGCGCGCGCATTTGTCAAAGTCAACTGCGCGGCGATTCCGACGGAGCTCATCGAGAGCGAGTTGTTCGGGCACGAGCGCGGGGCGTTCACCGGGGCGACCGGCATGCGACGCGGCAAATTCGAGCTGGCCGACGGTGGCACCATCTTCCTCGACGAAGTCGGCGACCTGCACGAAGCCTCGCAGGCCAAGCTCTTGCGCGTGCTGCAGGACGGCGAGGTCCAGCGGATCGGCAGCGAGCAGTCGATCCGCGTGTCGGTCCGAGTGATCTCCGCCACCAACCGAGTCCTCGAAGATCGAATTGCCGACGGCAAGTTCCGCGAAGATCTGTATTACCGCCTCAGCGTCGTGCCCATTCGCGTGCCGGCGCTACGCGAGCGTCTGCAGGACGTGCGCGATCTCGCCGCGTACTTCCTCAGCGAGTTCTGCACGCGCAACAATTTCAGACGAAAGGCGATCGACGAGGAGGTGCTGCAGCTGCTCGAACGCCATCACTGGCCCGGCAACATCCGCGAGTTGCGCAACACGGTGGAACGGATGGCGATCCTCAGCCCAGAGGACCAGATCACCGTGGACTCGGTGCCGCTCGAGATTCGCACCCCGGCCACGACTCGGACCTCAGGCCTGCACGAAGTGCGCGACTCCGCCGAGCGCGATCGCATTCGTCAGGCGCTGGAGCAGACCGAGTGGAACGTCGCCGGCGCCGCGCGCGTGCTCGGCATCGAACGCACGAACCTGCACAAGCGCATGAAGGCTCTCGGGTTGAACAGGGACGGTGCCTGATATTGCTGATTGAGGATCTTTGATGCTTGATTCCTTGTTGAATGGCGATTGTTGATTGGCGATTTCATCGGTGACGGTGGGCGCCAGCGCGATTCGCGCGCGCCTGACGCTCACGCTCTCGCTTCTGTCTGGCTCGAGCAGTTTCGCGCGACCTCACAAAAATTCGAGTGAGCTCGTCGGCCTCTTTCCAAAGCGGCTTCGTGTGAGTGCCGAGGCATATCTTGGCCTCCTCGAGGATCTCGAGCCACAAGGCGGACTCGTCAACTTCCTCTACAGCACCACTGAGTTTGTTGATGAAGTCGGCGCGAGACTTGGCGCGACAAACGGCGCGATAGTGCGCGGCAGTAGATGACGCCGCATCGGCGAGCTGAGAAGCGATTTCGTCGTTGATGTGGTCCTTCGGAATCGCCTTCGCGAACCGAATTACATCAACCGCGAATCTCTTGGTTCGAGCTTTGAGTTCCTCTGGTGTCATGTCACGCACAAGAGCACGCGACCTGCCACTGCTGGTTTACACCGAAAATCTTCGAAGAGACCCGCCTAATCAACAGTCACAATTCAAGAATCTGCAACCACTCAAAAATCAAAGATCGCAGAATCCGCAATGTCCGTTGCCGTAGTCACGCCGGAAACGGAGCAATTCCAACCAACAGCACCAAACGCTCGGTGCCGGTATTCGTCACTCCATGCGTGACACCGGCCGGCGCCCAGATGACCATGCCCTGACCGGCGCGTCTCTTCTCATCGCCGACGACGAACTCGCCGGTGCCCTCGGCGACGAAGTAGAACTTGTCCTGATCGGAGTGTGTGTGGGCATGCTGCGACTGCCCCGGCTCGAGGCAGTTGAGCCCGAGCATCAAGCGTCCGCTCTGGAACAACGTCGCTTTGAATTGCTTGTCGGGATTCGATCCGACACGCTCACGGTAATCAACGAAATTCGACATGATGATCAGGCGGGTCTAAAGACCCGCCTCTACATACCCGCTAAAGACCCGCCTCTACGAAACCCGCCTCAACGTGATTGACCCGGATCGCGTAGTCGATCCAACAACCGAGCGAGTCGTCTGACCCATCCAGCCCCAAGATGATCGGCAGGTTCAGCGGTGCCGTCGGCGGGGCGAACTTGGGATCGAGAATCCGTGCGATTTGATCCCGCACGTCCTGCAGGTGCAGCCGCGTCGAGCGGTCGGCGGCCTTGGCAATCGCTGCCCGGACCGACGTGTCGAGCGTTCGCAACTCACCACGTGCCAGCGGCCGCGACTCCCCGCTCACGCGACTGTTGACCTTGTCGCTCATCGCATCGAGATACGCGCGCTGCAGGTTGCGCCGATACGGATCGATCTGCACTGACGCCGTATCGACCTCTCGCCATATCGCACGCCGCAGGTCGGCGAAGAACTCGGTCGCGCGATACGCGGTGGCACCATCCACGGCTTCTTGTTCGACCAGGCGATTGATGCGCGATTCGGCGAGCAATGTCGCCATCACACGCTGCTGACTCGTCCGGATCCGATCGAGCGTGCCGGACGGTTCGATCCGCCTGAGGATGTCGGGCTTGATCACAAAGGTGGGCGTCGCGAACGCATTCTCGCTGAGGAACTGCATTGCTTCGCGCTGACGCTCGCGCGGGAGTGAGACAAAACGCGGGCCGTCTTGACTCGACATCTTCTGTCGCGACTGCACACCGCCGACGACCGCGGCGACGTGGTTCATCTCGAGCACCCACTGACCAAGCAGGCGACCGTACACCTCTTCGAGATCGTCGTACGGTTCGCCGGGACGTTTCGTGGCGGTCAGCAGCATCCCGGAGACACGCTCGAGATTCTTCAATCCCATGCGCGTCGAGCGCACCGCATCGGCATCGCCGACTGCCTCGGTCAACTCACCCGGATCGGCGCCGAGCGAATCCTGTGTCGTGAACCGCAACCACGGCGTGGTGTCCTGCGCCCGCGCCCACTGGTCGAGCGTCGGCTTCTCCTCGTCTGATGACTTCACACCTGGAATCGGTTTGTATCCCCACATCGTCGCCCATTTGTCGTAGGGACCAATCTTCGGGATGAGATCGGCGGGGTCGATGTGATCTTCCGGCTGCGCCACATAGTTGAAGCGCGAGTAGTCCATCAAGGTCGGCGTGTGGCCCATCTTCTTGACCCACTCGCGGTCGCGAACTTTCTCGGCCGGATACAGCGAGCTCGCTTTCATGTTGTGCTGGAAGCCGAGCGAGTGGCCCACCTCGTGCGCGGCCACATACTCAATCAGTCTGCCCATCAAGTCGTCCGGAAGCGGCAGCTTCGAAGCGCGTGGATCGAGCGGACCGACCTGCACGAAGTACCAGTCGCGCGCGAGGTTCATCACGTTGTGATGGAACTGGATGTCGGCCTCGAGAATCTCACCGGTTCGCGGATCGGAAATGTGTGGCCCCGAGGCATTCTCGACGGTAGACGGTAGCCAGCGGATCACCGAGTAGCGCGCGTCCTCCGCACTCCAGTCTGGATCCTGCTCCTTGCTGGGCGCGTCCCTGGCCAGGATCGCGTTCTTGAAACCAGCCTCTTCGAACGCGGGCTGCCAACTCTCGATGCCCTTCTTGATGAACGGCACCCACTTCGTGGGCGTTGCGGGATCGACGTAGAACACGATCGGCTTGACCGGCTCCGACAATGCTGCATTCGGATCCTTCTTTTCGAGCCGCCACCGCGAGATGTAGCGGCGGCGTTGCGCGCGATGCTCGTCGCGACCGTAGTCGAACTGCTGGACGGTGAAGTACCCGACGCGCTCGTCGAACACGCGCGGCATCATCGGCTGCTCTGGGAGCTTCACCATGCTGTAGTGCATGACGACGCTGGCACTGCCTGGCCGTGCCTGGTTCGCGAGCGCTTGAGGTGTGAGGATCGGACCCTGGAGCTCGACGCCCGTCGAATAGGTGTGCGTCGCTTCGACTTCGATGTTGTCGGGGAACGAGACCGCGCGCTCAACGAACGAGCGCGACCCGTCGAACGTGCGCGATCGCACGCGGGCGCGACCGCTGAACTCCGGCACCTCGGTCGTGAACGCGCGCGTGACGTCGATCACCGGCGCATCGTTCTTGCCGAGCGCTTCGATGTTGAAGGCCATCAGGATCGTGTCGTTATTGGCCGCCTCGACCGCCTGCGCGATCGGCTGCTTCCGGTCCGCGACGATGTCGTACGAAATGCCGCGCAACAGGACACGATTGCCGCGGCGCTCCCATTTCACGACTCGGCTGCCAACCGCCTGCCCGCCCTGCCCCGCGCCGACCGTCGTCCGCGCGATCTGGGTCACCCAGAGGAACTCCTTACCGAGCTGCGCGGTCGGGATCTCGTAATAGAGCCGGTCACCGATGCGGTGCACGGTGAAGAGTCCCTCGTCTGATTTCGCTTCTTTGGTGATGACCCTGTCGTACGGCCTGATCGCCGGCGGGGCGCCCAATCCGCCGAGCGGCGGCCCGGGTGGCGTTTGCGGGGTGGCCGGCGTCTGTTCGGGCTGCGGTGCCGGCGGCGTCGGCGCAGGTTCTTGCGCGAACGCAGAGATCGCGGTCAGCGCGATGACACAGGAGAAGAGAGCGCGAACCACGCCGGAAAGACGAGGACGAAACGTGCGCGCCATGTGACTGCCTCCAGATAAGAGTGGGGATTATGTCACGCGACGCTGGGGCACGGAGGACGCGGAGTTCACGGAGTCTCTTTACGGGCTCTACTCGACGCGCCGAAGAATGAAGCACTTGAGATAGTGCGTCTCGGGCACACCAACCAGCACCGGATGATCGCGGCCCTGCATACGTTTCTCGACGATGGTCACGGGCGTGCGGCTGTCGATCGATGCCTCGTGCAGCACGGCCCCAAACGTGTCCTCGTTGACGTTGTAGGAACAGCTGCACGTGATGAGCGTGCCACCGGGCACGAGGAGACGCATCGCGCGCAGGTTGATCTCCTTGTAGCCGGCGAGCGCGTTCGGCACCGACGCTTTGTTCTTCGCGAAGGCCGGCGGGTCGAGGATGATCGTCTCGTAACGCGCGCCAACTCTCTCCAGCCGACGCAGGGCGTCGAAGACGTTTTCCTCGCGCGCCTTCAGATGCGGTACGCCGTTGCGCGCGGCGTTTGCCTGAATACGTTGAACCGCGTCGGCCGAGATGTCGATCGCCTCGGCGTCCGTGCACTGCTTCGCCAGCCGCAGTGCAAACCCGCCGTGATAGCTGAACGCGTCGAGCAGCCGGCCTCGCGCATAGCGCGTCGCGGCCTCGCGGTTCTCACGCTGATCGAGGAAGAGACCGGTCTTCTGCCCGCGGCGCAGATCGACCTGATATTCGATCGGTCCCTCGCGCACCATCACCGAGTCTGGGATCGCGCCTGCGAGATCCTGAATCGTCTGCTCGAGCCCTTCGAGCGCACGGACCTTCGGATCGTTGCGCGCCAGAATGCCCGCAGGCGCGAGCAGTTCATGCAGTGCCGCGGTGATCGTCGGCAGCAGTCGATCCATCCCCTGCGAGAGCGCCTGCACGACGAGGTAATCGGCGTATCTGTCGATCACCAGCGATGGCAGCAGGTCGGCTTCGCCGTGCACGAGGCGATACGCCGTCGCGTCGAGGTGGAGCGATTCCCTGAACTCGATCGCGCGCTGCAGCCGCGAGCGCAGCAGCGTCTCGCCGGCCGGCTCGTCGCCGAGCGTCAGCATGCGAATCGGAATCTGTGACCGATCGCTGAACAGCGCCTGACCGATCGTCCGCTTACGCGGTCCGATCACCTGGACGATATCGCCGCCGTCGGCATCCACATCGACCACGTCGGCACGATAGATCCACGGATGTCCGCCACGCACTCGCTGCTCGCCGCGCGCACTGATCACGACAGAAGGCACAATGCTCAATGCTTCCTGCTCGATGCCCAAAAGGCAAGTCTCGAAGGTAAGATCGCCGTATGTCAGAACCCGCAACGCTGTCGTTCACGCTGCGCTCACTCGCCGATGCCGACCCGGAAATTGCGCAGGCCATTCGCCACGAACAGGAGCGGCAGAACGAAGGGCTCGAGCTCATCGCGTCGGAGAACTTCGTGAGCCGCGCGATCCTCGAGGCGGCGGGCTCGGTCCTGACGAACAAGTACGCCGAGGGCTACCCCGGCAAGCGCTACTACGGCGGCTGCGAGTTCGTGGACGTGGCCGAGTCGCTGGCCATCTCGCGCGCCAAGACGTTGTTCGGGGCCGACCATGCGAATGTGCAACCGCATTCGGGCGCGCAGGCGAACATGTCGGTCTATTTCACCATCGTGAATCCGGGCGACACCGTGCTCGGCATGAACCTGGCGCACGGTGGTCACCTCACGCACGGCCACCCGCTGAACTTCTCCGGCAAGCTCTACACGATCGTGCCGTACGGCGTACGCAAGGACGACGAGCGGATTGATTACGAGGAGCTCGAGCGCCTCGCGCATCAGCACAAGCCGAAGATGATCATGGTCGGCGCGAGTGCCTATCCGCGCATCATCGACTTTCCGCGCATCGCCGCCGTCGCAAAAGCCGTCGGCGCACCGATGGTCGTGGACATGGCCCACATCGCCGGCCTCGTCGCGGTTGGCCTGCATCCGAGCCCAGTGCCACACGCCGACTTCGTCACCTCGACGACACACAAGACGCTACGCGGTCCGCGGTCAGGCCTGATTCTGTGTCGCGAGCAGTACGCGAAGGATCTCGATCGCTCGGTCTTCCCCGGCGTGCAGGGTGGGCCGCTCATGCACATCATCGCGGCCAAGGCAGTCTGCTTCAAGGAAGCGATGGAGCCCGCGTTCAAGGACTATCAGCGGCAGATCGTCGCCAACGCGCAGCGGCTGGCAAGTGCCATCGCGAGTCGGGGCTTCAGGATCGTGAGCGGCGGCACCGACAATCACCTGATGCTGGTCGATGTCTTCTCGAAGGGCGTGACCGGCAAGGCTGCAGAAGCCGCGCTCGGCAAGGCGGGCATCACGGTCAACAAGAACGCGATTCCGTTCGATCAAAACCCGCCGATGGTCGCGAGCGGCATTCGCATCGGCACACCTGCGCTGACCACGCGCGGCATGCGCGAGGCCGAGATGGATGTCGTCGGCGAACTGATCGGCCGAGTGCTCGCTGCGCCGGACGATGATCGCGTGGCGGGAATGGTGAAGCAGGAAGTCGATCGGCTCTGTAAGGCGTTCCCGCTGTATTCGAACTAAGGCCACCGGACACTACAAAGGACTGAAGCAGGGCCAACCGGTCTTCGCGTCGATGCCGGTCGATTGCTTTTTGTCCATCAGCAGATGCACCTCGTCGTCTCCACCGAGCGACCAGCTCGCGACGTCGGTGAATCGGCCTTTGATATACGCGTCGAGCTCGGGAAACTCGAGTGCGATTTCGTCGTAACTCGGACGACGGTAGACGGCGACCGGCACACGTTGGTGCTCGAGTCGCCGCATGACGAGCGCGTGGTCGGCCGGTGTCTTCAGCGCGCCCGGCATGAACCAGATTTGCCCGCCAGCAAACGCGCGTTGCGACAGCACCGCGATCTCTGGCACCCATGCAGCGACGAGCAGACGCTGGTCCGGCGGGATGCACCGCGGCACGTAGTCGAAGAACGGCCGCATTTCGCCAGCTACAGCTGACGGCACGAGGCGTCCCGCCCACGGCCGGTCCATGTCGCGCACGAGCGACACCACTCGTTCCGGAACTCGATCGAGCCCGGCCAGCACATTCGCGCGGTCGAGCTGTTCCTCCACGCTCCCCATGACTGCCGCATACCTCATCGTCAGCAGCAGCACTACGGTCGCCGCTGCGCGTGCTGCGATGGCGAACGGTCGCAAGGGCATTCGCCATGCCTGAGAGACGAGCCACACCATCAGCAACGCCGGCGCGACGATCGCATCTGGCAGCCGCACATCGAGGCGATCGCCGCGAATCAGACCGACGTTCGTCACAATTGCGAGGGCAACGATCGGCAGGACGCGGCGCGCAATCATCCACGCGCCTTCATGACGACGGATGGCAGGGAGCAGCAAGACCGCGAGCGCAACGATCGGTGCCATCCATACGGCGGCGAGTAGCCACGCGTCGTACAACGGAAGGCCAGTCATCGTCAGACGCTGCCGGGGTACTTCGAGTGCCGCGAACGCGGCACCGCGCTGAAGGTGCGCGATGATGCCGTCCACCGTCTGCAGGTAAAGGAAATACGGCAGCATGAAGACGAACACCGCCGCCGCCAGGATCGCGACTGAGAGGAGACCTTTGTAGCGATCCGAGGGAATCGGTGACAGCGCGACCGCCACGACCGACGCGATGCCGATGTAGAGCCCGTGATCGTGCCGCACCAGCGCCGCACACGCAGCGAGCGCGGCCAGACCGACGATGCGCGTCACAGACGGACGGGCCGCGTACCACACGAAGGCCACCGCCGCCGCCGCATAGAGCACCATCTTCGGGTAGCTGTAGGTGCGCGGATACACCAGCAGTTCGAGGAGTGCGGCAGCGACGCCGAGAATGACAGAGCCGGTCAGCGCCATACCGGCGCGAAGCGTCAGGACGGCCCCGAGACCAAACGCACACGCCATCAGCAGCGCCTCGGTGATTTGACGCTGTCCGAAAATGCCCTGTGCCGCCGCAGAAATTGCGTACGTCAGCGGCGCGCCGAGATCGACGAAGTCACGCGACGGCCACTCGCCGTGCAGCATTTGCTGCGCGCCGGCCAGGTGCACGTAGTGATCGTCGGGAAAGCCGGTTAGCGACAGGAACCGGAGCGATGCCACCAGAGCGAAGACGATCGCCGCAGCCGTCGTAAACTGGATCGTCTTCGAGATGGACGCGAACCTCGGCACCGGCATCTCACTTATCTTCTCCGACTCTGGTCCGCTAGCGACGACGCTGAATGGCTTCGAGCCACGCGACGGGCAGCGGCAGATGGCGGGAGCTGTCGCCGGCATTATCGAACGGGGCGGCACGCTGCTGGCCGAAGCCGGCACCGGCACGGGGAAGACGCTTGCCTATCTGATTCCGGCCATTCTCAGCCGGCAGCGCGTGCTGGTGTCCACCGGCACGAAGAACCTGCAGGAACAGATCTTCTTCAAGGATCTGCCGACACTCACCGACGCATTGCCAGTTCCCTTCACCGCCACGCTGATGAAGGGCCGCTCGAATTACTTGTGCCTGCATCGGTTCCAGCAGTTCGAGATCCAAGACACCAACGAGCTGTTCGAGCGCCCCGAGAAAGCCGTCTTTCTGCCGGTGATCCAGGAATGGGCAAAGACGACGACGACCGGCGACCGCGCCGAGCTGCGCGATCTCCCCGAGGACCTGCCGATCTGGAAGGAGATCTCGGCGGAGGCCGACACGTGTCTCGGCACCGAATGCCCGCGCTATGGCGACTGCTTTGTCACGCTGATGCGTCAGCGCGCCGCCGAATCGGACGTCGTCATCGTCAATCATCATCTCCTGTGCGCCGATGCGTCGGTGCGGAAGAGCGCGTACGGCGAAGTGATTCCCTCGTGCGCCACGCTCGTCGTAGACGAGGCACATCAACTCGAAGATATCGCGACGCAGTACTTTGGTGTCGCGTTCAGCAATTTCCGCGTCGACGATCTGCTGCGCGATGCGCACCAGCTGTTGGCGACCTCGTCCTTCCAGCCCAATCAGGCAGAGTCGCTCTCACGCGCACTGACCCGCGTGTCGATGCACGCGCACGGGTTCTTCACGGGGTTATCACTCGGACGAGTGCAGAACCCAAGCGAGTCGCGCGCTCGCTATACGGCAGACGCGTTCGGCGAACATTCGGCAGACGCGTTGGCGCTCATCCGATCGCTCGACGGCCTCGAGGCGACATTGGCGCTGATCCAGCAGCCAGCATCCGATCAGCCTGGAGCCGTCGTCGAGGTTGACGAGACGATCGCGACGCTGCAGAGGCGCGCCGGTGAACTGCGCACTGACTTGCGTTTCCTGATGCGCGCCGACGATCCCGACTACGTCTTCTACGTGGAGTCGAGAGGGAAGGGCGGGTTTTTTCTCCGTGCATCACCAATCGACGTCTCGCGAATCATTCGCGAGTCGTTGTTCGACCGCTATCGAAGCATCGTCTTGACCTCAGCGACGCTCGCTGTGGACGGCTCGTTCGGGTACGTCAAAGGACGGCTCGGGCTGCGCGATGCCGACGAGATCCGCGTTCCATCCGAGTTCGACTTCCGCACGCAGGCGCTGCTCTATCTGCCGCGGAGCATGCCGCCACCGAAGTCGCCATCGTTTGTCGAGGCCGTCGCACGCGAGACGATCGCACTGGTCAGGCACTCGCAGGGTCGCGCGTTCGTGCTGTTCACCAGCTATAAAGTGATGCACGCGGTGAGACCGTTCGTCGAGATGGCCGTGCCCTATCCCGTGTTGGTGCAAGGCACTGCGCCGCGTTCTGCGCTGATCGACGAATTCCGCTCCGCTGGCAATGCCATCCTGCTCGCAACATCGAGTTTCTGGCAGGGTGTCGATGTCGTTGGCGACGCCCTGAGTTGCGTGGTCATCGATAAGCTGCCGTTTGCCTCGCCGGGCGACCCGGTGACCTCGGCCCGCATCGACGCCATCACGGCCCGCGGCGGAGACGCGTTCGCCGACTACCAGGTGCCGCTGGCGATCCTCTCGCTCCAGCAAGGGTTAGGCCGGCTCATCCGGCACCGCGCCGATCGAGGGGTTCTGGCCGTCCTCGACCCACGGTTGCGCACAATGGGATATGGACGGCGGTTTCTCGCCTCTTTGCCACCCGCTCCCGTAACCTACGACCTCTCGGCCGTGGGCCAGTTCTTCAAGTAGACTGTTAGCCAAACGGACTCGTAGCGCGGAGGCTTTAGCCTCCGCGGAATTACTAGCGGAGGGGGTTTTCGATGCGGACCTATCTGTTCCGCGGCGTCGTCGCAGTGGCAGTGTTGTGTGCAGTGTCGGTAGCGCCGGCGCTGGCTCAGAGCGTGGTGCGCGGCAAAGTGTCAGACGCGCAAGGCAAGCCGGTTCAGGACGCCACGGTTCTCTTCGAGGCAGTGGACGCAAACCGCAAGACTCAAACGAAGACCGACAAGAACGGCGACTTCCTGCAAGTCGGTTTGTCGTCGGGCGCCTACAAGGTGACGGCGTCAAAGGACAAGGTCGGCACGCAGACGTTGAATGCCAACGTCCGTCAGGGTCCGAACAATCCAATGGCGTTCACGCTGAGCGCCACATCCGGTGTGAGCGCAGGCGACAAGGAAGCCGCTGCCGCGATCCAGGCGAGCGCAGGTGCGGCCGTCGAAGCGATGAAGGCCGGCCGTCACGACGAAGCGATCGCCAAGTTCCAGGAAGTGATCGCCAAGGTTCCGACGTGCTCCGACTGCTACTACAACATCGGTGTATCGCAGATGGCGAAGCAGCAGCAGTCAGAAGCTGAAGCCTCGTTCAAGAAGGCGATCGAACTGAAGCCTGACAACGCTGATGCGTACACGGCGCTCGCGAATCTGTACAACTCGCAGAAGAAATTCGATCTCGCAGCCGAGGCGAGCGCGAATGCCGCCAAATATTCGGGGGCAGGCGGCGGTGGCAATGCGGAATCTTCGTACAACCAGGGCGTGATCCTGTTTAACGCCGGCAAGTTCGCTGAAGCCAAGACGCAGTTCGAGGCAGCCACGAAGGCCGACCCGAACCACGCGATGGCGCAGTATCAGCTCGGCATGACCTCGCTCAACCTCGGACAGATCCCGGATGCCGTCGCCGCGCTCGAGGCGTACCTCAAGGTCGACCCGAACGGTCCGAAGGCGGGGGAAGTGAAGGCGGCGTTGCCGGCGCTGCAACAGATGCTGAAGAAGTAGTCTTCGGGCTTTTGCTCGTTCGAACGGTTCGAACGTTCCGAACGCGACGAACGATCCGAACGATGTCTATTTCCGATCGGCTGGCTGAGATTCGCGAACGCATTGCGTCCGCGGCCCGGTCAGCCGGTCGGGATCCCTCCAGCGTTCGTCTCGTCGCCGTTTCCAAGACATTTCCCATCGAATCCATCGCCGACGCCTTTGCGGCCGGACAGCGAGATTTCGGCGAAAACCGCGTCCAGGAAGCCCTCCAGAAGGTCGAGCAGGCGGCCCTACAGAAGATCGACCGATCGGCCGACCATTCAATCAGGTGGCATTTGCTTGGTCACCTGCAGACGAACAAGGCCCGAAAGGCGGCGCCGGCGTTCGCGATGATTCAGTCGGTTGACAGCGTCGAGCTCCTCCACAAGCTTGACCAGGCAGCCGCGGACACGCAGCACACGCCGGAACTGCTGATTCAGGTGGATCTCGCCGGGGAAGCCACGAAGTTCGGCGTACCTCCAGGCGAGATGCCGCGGCTCTTCGAAGCCGCAGCCGCATGCCGCGCCGCCAAAGTCGTTGGGCTCATGACGCTGCCCCCGTATCCGGAAACACCGGAAGATTCGCGCCCGTGGTTCCGGCAGCTCCGAGAGCTGCGCGACCAGTGGCAGGCATCTGGTGTTCCCGCGTCGATGCTCAACGAGCTGTCGATGGGAATGAGCGGGGACTTCGAGGTGGCCGTCCAGGAAGGGGCCACGATCGTGCGAGTGGGTACAGCGATTTTTGGGAGCCGACATGTCGAACACTGAGGACCTCACACC
>Ga0065712_10000468_pt1 | contig 18695 bp, 21 predicted proteins | sample MisRhiReplicate1_FD_59099 | JGI IMG/M metagenome (GOLD analysis project Ga0065712, IMG submission 59099) | Miscanthus rhizosphere microbial communities from Kellogg Biological Station, MSU, sample Rhizosphere Soil Replicate 1: eDNA_1 v3... | ecosystem: Host-associated > Plants > Roots >...
AGGCCCCCTGTGGCGAAGCGGGCCACCATCCCGCCGCCGCTGGCCGCCGCGACGGCCGTCTGCACGCCACTGGTAGTCGTGGCCGGGACCGCGAGTTGGCTGAGCGCCTGCTGTTCGTGCGGATTCAAGACGACTTCGCCAGGGGTCAGGAGCGCCGGGACCGAACCCGTAATCGCACTGGTCGGCGCGGTCGGTAACCACGGCACGCCCGTCGTCGTTGCCGGGACGAGTTGTTGATTGAAGAGACGGTCCACCGTATCGTGATGTTGCGCGGGGATGGTCTCAAGGAGTGCCTGCTGCTGCGGCCGGTTGAGCACCATCTGACCGGGTGTCAGTCGCGAGAACACCGTATCGGTGCCCCAGCTCGGCACCTTGCCGGCGAAGAGGCCGTCGCTCGTCGGGCCGCCTCCCGCGAACCGCTTGACCGTGAACGGCAGCACGAGGCCGCCAGACGCTGCGCGCGCGACGCGTTCGGGCTCCACGCGTCTGAACGGCAGGACCACGCCACCACCGCTCGATACGGGGCCACCGAGCGCGAAGCGTCGCACACTGAAGGGCAGCACCACGCCCCCACTGGCGGCGACGCCGGGCGGCTTGCCGCCGGGATAAAAGGTGTAGGTCTCGCCATTGGGACCCTTCGACGTCGTACTCGTATGCTTCTCCTCGACGTCGACGGTGACTTTCTTCGGAATCTTGTCGATGGCCGTCGTGATGCGACCACCCATCGTTTCGCCCTTCGTAGCCGCATCATCCAGCGAGCCGCTGAATTGTGTCTTGATGACGTCCGTGAGGGTCTGGATGGCCGTCGTCAGATCGCCGGTGACCTGCTCCATCGTCTTGCCGAAGGTCAGGCCCGTGTCCGACATGTTGCCGATCTTCTTCCCCGACTCATCGAACAACTGGCCGCTGTCAATCGCTGCCTGCAAGACCGGCTTCATGGACTCGGGGACTTCGACGCCCGCCTTTTTCGCCTTCAGGTAGAAATCTTCGATCTTCGCACCCATGCCGCCAGTGATCGAATCGAGATTGCTGAAGACGTCGGTGAGCGGCGTGCCAGCGGAGACGGCCTTGTTGATCGCGTCGGACATCCCAGTGCCCATCACGGCATTCAGGTCTGGGAAGATCGCCTTCAATTCGTTGAAGTCGCCGATCAGTTCCGTCGCGCCTTCGTTGATCTTCTGCTGCTTAAATGCAGTGCCGGCTTTGGTCCAGTCGAGGCCGTACTTCTCGATCAGTTTGTTTTGCTTGTCAAACTTATTGGCTTGGTTATCGAGTTCCTGATTGATGTCTTTCAGGCCCTGCTCATACTCCTCAAGCGTCTTCGCATTGAACGTCCTATCGAGCGCCGCTTTCAACTCCGGGGTGATCTGGTGGATCGTCGTGAAGCGCTTCGACAAATCCTGCACGCCGAGGCTGAGGTCCTTCACGCGCTGTTTGTTGTTGCCAATCGCGGTATTGAGGGCATTGACCGCCGCCGTGTACTGCTCGGCGTTTTTCGCATTCAGCAGGTTCTGCACGAGCTTCAGCGAACCGGTCGCGGCGAAGGCTTGTTTGTTCAGTTCACCTAAGCCACCAGCCATCTGCACGTAGGCTTCGCGTTCGCGGTTGACCTGTTTTTCCGCGCCCGCCCCACCGAATAAGCCACGGAGAAATCCGATCCCTCCTCCAATGGCCGCACCCACGGCCGTCCCTACCCCTGGAATGACGCTGCCAATAGATGCCCCAGTCAGCGCCCCACCGATAGTGCGGGACGCTGTGCTGCCTTTCGACGTCGCCTGCGCGACAGCCCCCGCTCCCGCAAATAGCGCAGCGGCTTTTCCAGCCTTCGATTCCGCATCGCTGAATTCCTGCGCGGCTTCGATCGCGAGATTGAACGACGTGATGACGTTGCCGATCTCATCAGCGATGGCGCTGAACACCCCGCCGGTCGTTTGGCCGATGGTGGCAAAGGCACTGGCCAGTTTCTGGATTTCACTCTTCGTGATCCCGAGTTTGGAATTGAACAGATTGGGATACCTGGCGAGCTCTTGCCAGTGCGCGAGCCACCGCTTTTCATCGTCGGTGAGTTCTTCACGCGAGTGCTGGAAGTAGGCATCTTCCGCCGTCTGAATATTGGCGAACCCTTGCTGCGCGGCCGGCACGATCTCGTCGCGATAGACCTCTTCCCAGTTACCGCCGGTTTCTCTCAGTTTTTCGTATTGGTCGAGTTGCCACTGCGACAGCGCGCGGCGCTGCTGGTCGAATGAACTGAGCGACGTCTTTGCCAGTTCATCGTCCAGTTTGTCCTGGCCGGCTTTGCCGATCTTGTTGCGCTCGACCCAGAATTTCACCCACTGAATACTCGCGTCACCCAGCCGTTTTTCTTCTTCCTTGTCGAATTTCTCGACCGACTTCTGCGCAGCATCGAGGGATTTTGTGAGGGTCTCGTCAAGGTTCAACTGATCGAAGGCGTCGGCAATCCGCTGCACATCGGCCGGCACCGACACACCCATTGCGCGCGCCTTTTTGGCAGCATCGCTGAAGCTCTTCCCGAAGACGTCCAGTTGCGCTTTGAACTGGTCCCCTTCCTTGAATCCGCCGATCTCCTGGCTCATCTTCGCCAGTTGGGCCGCGAATTCTTCCTGGGCGGTCTTCGCGACCTTCGTGGCCGCTCCACCCACTTTCACTTTCTCGGACAGGGCTTGAACGGCGGTACTCGCGTTGTAGAGCTGTGGCCAGTATTCTTTTAGGATGGCGGTGACCTCGCTCACGTTTCTCCCGTGTTGGAGGGCGGCGACTGCCACCTTCCGCTGAGCGACGGTCAGGTCATCGGAGCGCTTCACCGTCTCCTGCATGGCGAGCGCAAATTTCTCAGTCTCCGGCAATTCTGAAGCGGTGGGCAGTTGGCGCCCAGTCTTCCCCCCGACACCCGGTAACGGCGTCGGCAGAAGATTCGGTGGCGGTGGGGCGATCTTCAGTTGTTCGGCGTTGAAGTTCTTCAGCGCATCGGTCGCGAGGTTTTCGCGCAACGCGAGTTGCTCGAAAAACGTAATCAGTTCGCCGGCGACGGGATCGCCCGCCAATCCCAACAGCCGACCCCACGTCGTGTGATATTTATTGGCGTTTTCGTCGGCGTCTTTCGTGGCCTCCTGCAGGTCGCGCATCGCCTTGATCGCGAGCGGTGCGGTGACGATGAACCCGCCGACGGCTTCCTTGACGTTGTCCCACGAATTCGCGATTTGCTGAACTTTGCCGGAGTAGGTGTCCAGTTGCGCGGTCGCGGCGCCGCCAAACCGTTTATTGACTTCGTCGAGTACCGCATCCAAGCCGCGCGCTTCGACCGCTGCCGCCGAGACCTGGATCCCATACCGTCGCAACGACGTGACGTTGCCTTCCGCCGCTTTGGAGACCGCCAGCGCGGCCGTGTGCAGGTCGATGCCCATCCCGGCCGAGAGATTGGTGACGGCCGCAAGGGCCTTCTCCATCTCTTTCGGCATGACGCCACCGATTTGCGTCAGCAGCGCTTCGGTGGACGTGATCAGGTCATCACTGAACGTGGTGGTGTTCTGGAACTGTGCGGCGAGTTCGTTGTAACTCTTGATGACGTCCGGTGTGGCCTGCCCCTGCGCGCGGAGCGCCGAGGTCAGACGCGATTGGCCGGCTTCGGCATGCGCAAAGGCTTCGACCGATGACTTGATAAATTCGACGAGCGTTTCATAGGCCCGCTCGACGGTGTGGATCACCGCCTCGGCGGAAATAAACCCGAGCGCCGTGGACAAGACGGCATCTTTGAGATGGGAGAGATAATCCAGGAGCGGCGATTGCGCGACGTGATCCGCGCTCGCGCGTAATTCCTCCTGTCGGTCCCGTAGCTCTTTGGCTTTCTGTGAAACTTGATCGAACCGGACCCCGGTCTCGCCGATGGCTTGCATTTTGGCCACGGCTTCTTGCATCAGGGAGCCGGCGTGTTGCAGTTCGGACCCGGTGAGTTTGGCGACCCCGCCGATCTGGTCGATCGCTTTCGCGGTCAACTCGGCTTCGGCGATGATTTTCTTGCCGGAGAACGCGTCCGTCATCCGGGCAAAGGCCGCGTTGGTTTCGTCTTGATTTTTCCGCAGAACGGCGGCGGCGGCGGAAATCTCTTTATACTCGGGCGGTATTTTGGACGATTCGACGCCCATCGCACGGAGCTTCTCGGCGGCTTCGTCGGTCGTTCGCCCCGCGCGTTCGAGTTCGGCGTCGGTGAGGTGCGTGACCCCGCCGATCTTCGCGATGGCCTCGACGGTCAGGTCGGCTTGCTCGACGATCTTCTCGCCCGAAAACGCCGACACCATGCGCCCGAGCGCATCGTTGGTTTTTTCCTGCTCGCCCCGCGCGTCCGCCGCCGCTTTGGAAATGGCCTGATAGGCTTCGGGCGCGTCCTTCCCATACGCCTGCAGCTTGGCGGACGCTTCGTCCACGACCGCGCCGGCCTTCTGGAGTTCATCGAAGGTGAGGTGGGCGGCCCCGCCGATCTTGGCGATTGCTTCGACGGTGAGGTCGGCTTGCTCGATGATCTTCTCACCCGAATACGCCCCGACCATCTGCTCGAGCGCGTCGTTGGTCTGTTCCTGCTGGGACCGGAGTTCCGTGGTCGCTTTGGTAATCGCCTGGAAGGACTCGGGGACGTCCTGCCCCATCGCTTGCAGTTTGGTCGACGCCTCATCGATGAGCGCGCCGACCTTCGCAAGTTCTGTAGCGGTGAGTTTGCTGGTGCCGCCGACATTCTCGATGGCCTTCGCGGCAATCGTGGCCTGCTCGATGATGTCGCGACCGCTGAACTGGTCGGTCGCTTTGCTGAGCGCGTCCCCGAGCTTCTTCGCGTCCCCTTCGAATCCACGCAGCTTCACCTGCGCCTGGTCGACGGCGCGATAGAAGTCGGAGAAGTCCGCGCTAAAGGATCCTTGGAGCGCCATTTACATCATGTCGTCAAGGTCGTCGTCCCCACTCGTCGCCACTTCGTCATTGATCCACTCGACCAGTGCTTCATAGACATCGGCATCGAGTTCGTCCACCCACTCATACCGCCATCGCATCAAGCGGCAGATTCTGAAGTTGGAGCGGAGGCGGTTTCCGAACTCTTCACTTTTTTTTCCGCGTCACGCTCCGCGTTCATCGCGGTCTCGTGCGCCGCCACCGCCTGCGCGATTTCGTTGAAGCTCTCGAGGTCCAGATTGTCCAGCGCCTCACCAATGACTTCCGGTGACGCCGGCTGTCCGAACTCTCCCGTGATCGGTTGGTCGGTAAAACTCCAGTTGACCAGATATGCCATCACCTGGCTGCGGCCCACCTGAAACGGATCAAGCTCGAACGGCTTCCCCGCTTCCGCCGTCTTCACCATCCGCGTGTAGACCCGTCTCGCTTCGCCGGCATTGAGCCGCTTCTTCACATCGATCCAGTCGCCGTCCGAAATATTGATCCGCACCGTTTCGGGGCGGACCACACGCGATCCCATACACACTCTCCCTATCGTTCGATTTGTTCTAACGTCGCTTTGATGGCGCCAGGCGCGAGAAAGTCAATCGACTTCACCGGCCACAGAAAAAACCCGCTCGGGCGCGGCACCGCCAGAATCAACGGCTTCTGCCGCGCAAAGAACGGATCGATCCGCGCCACCGTCCCCGAGAGTTGCCAACTCGCTTTGCCCGTCAACGTCGGGAAGCCGTGCTTCCCCGCGACCATCGGATGCTGCTTCAGCACACGCCAGTGCGTGAGCTCCACCGCCGTCCGATAGCCAAAGAGAATCGCCGCCTTCCCGCCGTGAAGATTTGCGCGGCTGAACACTGGCAACACGCTCCGATTGCTATATACTCACGCCGTGGCGAAGATGGGCCGACCGCCCGTACCTCGACATCCCTGCTCTGTCTGCGGTCAACCCGTCAAACAGAACCGATGCGATGTGTGCTCACGTGCGTGCGCGAACAAACTCCGCATCCGCCCGATGCTCGAGCGCTTCCACGACAACTACGAACGAGGCGATCCGTCCGCGTGCTGGCCGTGGACAGGCGCGCGACATTACACGGGGTATGGCGTCATCGCTGATGAACACAATCAACAACACCGGGCGACTCGGATTGCCTACGAACTAGCGCATGGTCCGATTCCGCCCGGACGCCATGTCTGTCACCGATGCGATAACCCGCCGTGCGTAAACCCCGCGCACCTCTTCGTCGGTCGTCCTGCCGACAACACGGCAGACGCAGTTCGAAAAGGCCGCTGGGCGGTTGGCACGAAGAAAGTCAACGCCAAGCTGACAGACGCCGACGTGCGCGCGATTCGCGCTTCGACATTGACCTATAAGGAACTTGCCCTGAAGTTCAATGTCTCGAAGCAACTGATATGCTTCATTCGCACGCGTCGCGCGTGGAAGCATATCAGGTAAGTTATTGAAAACAAGTGACTTACGTCACGGCATCTGCCATGGACCTGCCGCTCTGAAATTTCCAGTTAACTTGGGCGCTGCAAGAGAACAGGAAATATCGGCGTCCATATAAGCCAATCCATAAAACGTGTACGCCTCGGTGGTATTTGGCGAAAGCGTGAGGCCACCCGGCGTTGCCTGCGTGGTCGCGTTGACCAACGTCATATCCGAGCTGTTCCAAAAACCTCCAACCGTACCGCTCAAATCCCTGAGCCCAGGTACGTACACTTTATTGGTATCGGTGCCTGTTGTTATGAATAGACTCAGCTACTCAGGGTGGTCATTTCTGCCACCCTCTCACGGTTCGAATTCCCGTGAGAGCGGACTATCGCATCACCCGACAATGTCGGGGCCTCTGGGCTTAGTCTCTCAGGCTGCACGGCTTTCGCCTGCTTGCCCCCTGTTTGCGTCACAGCATCCAAGTCAATCACCAGAAGTGTTTGCTCCACGCTTACGCGCGGAGAGCTCCAACGTCGAAGCAGCTGACATCCTCGAAGTCCTGTTTCATCGACAACGTCCACGCATTCAGTGATGCGATGACGGTCGTACCGAATGGACTCGCTGCGTTGGGATCCCAAGCAACTGAGCCATTCCTGCCCGTGAGAATAGCCAAAACACACCTTCCTTCTCAGATACACGTTGTGGGTTAGGAGAGACGACGAGCGAGAGAGGATTGGACGCGACGGAGTGTCGCGAGAGGCAGGCACACGTGCCCTGTGAGGTGTCGGGTCTGCCCATAAAGCTGCTCGGTCTCCGTCGGCGCCGGGGTTTCCACGAGCCCTACCCAAGGGTTCGAGACGCAAAGAAAAAGGACCGCGCCATCGACGTCCTACAATCCAGCTCCCCAGCGGAGTTGGCCGTCGCATGCGCGGTCCCTTTCCGTGCGCCCTTTGTCGTCTGGCGGATGTAGGGGGCATCCGTGTCCACGGAAGCGCTAACCTCCGTGCGAGCCAGCCGTCAAAACATCGTCTTTACTCGTTAATTGTGCGCCTTAAACCGCCTCCGCCTCATCTTTTTTTACGACGGCGAGAACAAAGGGAACCGACCACCGCCAACGTCCAAGCTCGTCGTGGTGCGCGCGGTCCCTTTCGTCCCCATGCACCAATGCTGGTGCAGAGTGCGTTCAGGCGTGCCAGGCCCGCCAGAGGCCGTCCAGCGCCATCGTCGTCAACAGGACGATGAGCAGGACCATCAGCCAGTTCTCGACGCCCAGCGCGATGTAGACCGCCGCAATCGGGACGAGGAGCGCCCCCACGACGGCATAGTCCTGCGCCAAGGTCTTGGCTAGTGACTGACTTTGAACAACAACCAGATCGCGGCCCCGGCCACGACCAGAATAATGACCAGATGCATTCAGGGAGTCTCGATTCGCATCCACAAATACGGCCCAGTGAAACTCATACGTCGCGGGAGGAAGTCGACTGCCGCTACGAAGGGCGTCCAGCGTGTCGGTGGGCGGCGGCGCGTCCATCGGCGAATGAAACCGTCCCGGCCATTGTGCGCCGTTTGTCGGCGTTTGACGCGGCCTTTCTGTCGAATGCCTAAAACTATGTCGGCGTCATCCGGACGCGGTAGTAGCCGCCGCGAGATTGCCAGCGAATCGAGGCGTCGGACGGGTCCACGGTCGTGATGTCCACGTGCCGGTCAATCGTCGTTTCCATCCAGGTGTAGTTCGCGACGGTCAAGGGTTGGTTGTCCAGTAACGCTTCAATCCGGAGTGCCGCCTGCCGGACATCCACGCCGCTCGACGCAAGTGCTACCGCGAGAATGAGATACGTCGCTTCTTCGTAGGCGACGCCGCTGCCGGCGACGGCCGGCTCGGCGAACATCCCCGCCCGCGTGCTGTCGGCCAGCGAGAGCTTCACGAACTTCGTGGCGTTCTGCGGGGCGATGTCCCACGCGACTCCGTCGGTCATCAGGCCCATGAGGGTGCCATCGGCCATGAGCTTCTGGACGATGGCCGCGCGGATGGCGAAGAAGTCAGGCAGCGCCATCGCGAATCACCTTCAGCTTCATCCCTTCGTCCAGAATGACCACCTTGTGCCTCGGCCAGACTTCCTGAGCGACCCCCAAGATGTGCACACGATCCTGTTCGGAGAGTTGCTCGTCCGTTTCAATGACAATCACGTCGGTTGGTTGCAGGCTGGCGACCGATACCGTCGGAAGTGTTTTCGCGCTCAACCGAGCCTTCCACGCGTCGAGTCGGCTCATGCGGCCACGTCCTCGTCTCCGGTGACGCGGAGGCCGGCCTTGACGAGCAGATCCGCGAGCTTGGCATACATCTCGCGCCGATGGCGCATACAGGTCGGAATGACCGCGTGGAGCGGCTCGATGACTCCACGAATCCAGCCGTGGCGCGTGCGCCGAATCTCTGTTCCAACCTCAAACATATTCGCGTACCCAGACGCACTCACGAGACGCGCCCGCACTCGATAGGGCTCCGTCTCGACGTCCACCCGGACTTTGGAAATCAGATCGTTCATCGTGCCCGGCTCGCCCTTGTGCGGATAGGTCGCGTAAATCTGTTTCGCTTCGGCGGCGGCCGCGTTGGCCGCTTCGACCACGATGGTGTTCGCCTCAGCGATGAGATCATCCGGCAGCCGCTTGAGTTCAGCTTTGAACTCGTCCATGCCGGTAAACGTGAATTTGACGCTGTTCATGTGACCACCTCCGCCGCGACGATCAGGAGTTCGGCCGCGAGCCCGTCCGGGTCGGTGACGTTCAACACGTTGGCGACGTGCACCTTGCCGGCGCGGTCGGTCCAGGTCAAACGCGTCTTCAGATCCACGTCCCGGTGATACCGCATCTGGATGATGTGCGAGGCTTCGCTCAGGATCGTGCCAGAGACGAGCCGCTCGAGGGTGCGCTGCGACGCCGAATCGATCGCGGCTTTGGCCGTCGGCGGGGTCAACGCGGCGAAGGTCTCCGTAAACCCACCTTCGTTGTCGCTCACCGACACTGGACGCTCCAAGGTAATCGTGTGCCGCATGCGGCCGAGGGGTAAGGTCATCGGATGATCCCCAACCCCATCGCCACCATGTATAACGTGGCGCCGATCACGAGACACCATTCCCAGCCGACGGGCGCGCGCACAATGATGCCCCTCATACGCCCCACTCCAGCGAATTCACGCGCGGACGCGTGGATGGTAGCGAGGCATACTTGAATTGTTCCAAGAGGGCATGTAGAGGCTTCGGCAAATCGGCACTCGCCCGGTCATCGTCGTCCCCTCGATGTCGGTCGAAATGCGACACCAGCATGCAGATCGTCCCACGTACCAGCTCGGGAATCTCAGCCTCCGTCGCGCCGTAGCCGGCCAGATAGCGGATCCGTAAGCCCGTGCCACCTGTCGGCCACGTGTACCCGCTAACAGGTGACACCCAACCAGGCCGTGCATACGTGCCAGTCGGCGCCTCGACCGTCCAATACACCGTTTCTGGTGAGGCCCCATCGCTGAACGGCACCGTGGCGCCGGCGCTGTTCATGTAGGTGATGCTTACGACATCTTGCAGAGGCGGACGTGGTAATTCAATCCGAGGCACCCGCCACGGCGTCGTGATCATCGCCCCCGGCCACGTCTCAAACAGCGCCTCGCGGGTCGCGAGCCCGACCTGTCGGCCCGTATACGCTTCGAAATACTGCGTCGCTGCCTGAATCCACAGCTCCAGCAGATGGTCTTCGCTGTGGTCGATCGCGCGCACATGGTCACGCACAAACTCGATACTGACCGGCAACGCGTCGGGGGGCGTAATCAGCGAGTCGACAATGTCGATGCGGGTGTCCATCGTGCGTTACCGTCCAATATACTGGTTCTTCTCGGGCTTCTCGCCCATGCCGCCGATCGCTTCATGGTTGGTCCGCGAGAAGTAAAAGCCGACGATCGTGCCAAACGCCACGGCGATGATCGTCGGCACGGCGGCTTTGTCATAGACCATCGAGTAGACGCCGCTACCCATCGTCGCGAAGACCACCGCAATGGCAATCGTCGCCTGCGTGTATTCCCAGATCAGATTGATCCGGCGCTGTCCCGCCTTCGTCAGGTCTTCCTGGACCGTCGTCGTCGGCGGCAGCGACGGTTGACGCGTTTCCGAGTGGATGGCAATGTCCTGTCGCGGTACGTTCGCCGTCACAGTGGTCGTGCCTGGTATTTCGGTTGATGCGACGCCTTCCATTTATTTCCCTCGCTTGCTGGCCACGCGACGCGCAAATCCTTTCGTCGCGTAATAGGCTTTCACTTGACGGGCCGTAAAGGTCCGCCCGCTCGGCGATTTGTATTTATTCGAACGACCGATGCGCTTAAACGGCGACACGCGTGACCTCCCACTCGGTCAGGATCTGGCGATAGCGGTCGGCGATTGCAGTCAGCGTAAACTGCGGCGCGAGCGTCAGACAGTGCTCATACGCCAATTGCCGCCGCGCATGATCCCGCCAACTATCCAACGCTGGTCCCAACGCATCGACGCGCTCGACGATGGTGCCTGGCGCCGAGATTTCTTCCATCGCACTCGACGCCTGCGTCAGCATCGGGCGACCGGCCGCGATCGCGTTCACGAGTTTGACCCCGCTCTTCCAATGCCTGGGCATCCAGCCATCCCACGGGCCATCGCGAAAGGCGACGAGGAGATCGGCCTGGCGCAGATCGGGCGGGTTCAGGAGGAACGTCCAGCCACGCGCTTTGCACGCCTGCTCGAGCGCCTCCCGCCATTTGCCGAGATACGAGACGTTGCCTTCATAGGCGACGACGCGCACCGACGGCTGTGGCGGGGCGGGCGTCAGATACGCCCAGCTATGATGCGGCAGATAACTCCCACGGCACGCGAAGGCCATGTGTTTCGTCGCGCCAATCGTCAGGGCGGGCCGCACGACCGCCAGCGTATTCGTGAGCTTCTGACGCGCTGCGGCTTCCGTGCAGGGGTTGTCCAGTGGTTGACTCCAGAAGTCCAACGCATCCCAGATGATGGGCACGTGGGAACGGTGCACGATGGGGGCCAATCGAATCGCGGGTTTCTTAATCAGGACGCACAGATCGGCCCAGCGGAAGTCATCAGCGGTCGGCTCCGACAGCACGCGCGCTCCGAGCGCCGCACCAAGCTGGTGACCGCGCATCGTGTACGACCCTTTACCCGCGCCGACCATCAGGAGATTCATCTCGGCACCCAGACCGCATCGCAGCCCGCTTTCACGGCGAAGCGATACCCATGCTGCTCGAGCCACGTCTGCGGCCCATCCGCCGCGATCCCAAACTTCATCCAGAGTCGCTTGTTCTCGTGGAGAATCACCGGCTTGCAGCGGTTGATCGTTTTCTCGGCGCCCTGCAGCACGAAGAGTTCGCTGCCTTCGACGTCGGCTTTGAGGAATCCCAACGTGTCCAGTTCGAAACTATCGAGCGTCTCGACGCGCACCGTGCGGTCGGCGTCGCGGTCCAACGAGATATGCCTGGCCCCGGTATTCTGCAGTTGCTGATGTTTGGCGTCGAGCACGAGCGCGACCTTGCTACGGCGATGGCCGAGCGCCACGTTGTAGCTCTCGACATTGGACATCCCGAAGTGCTCGATATTCGCGAGGAGGGCTTCGTAGGTATCCGGGGCCGGTTCAAACGCGAGGACGTGGCCGAAGTCGCGCGCCATCCACCGGGTCCACGTGCCACAGTGCGACCCCGCATCGACCGCACACGACCAGTTGGTAATAAAGGGGCGCGCGGCTTCGTAGTTGTCCCGCTGATACGAGCCATCGGGACGCAGCGAATCCCACATGTGTACGTCGGCATCCGGGAACCAGAACCCCGTCGGATGCTGTTTCATGCGGACACCTGCAGCGGATGCGGATGCAAGTGGTCGACGAACGCAAAGAGATCGCGTTTGCGCCTCGCGCGAAAATCGAGCAGTGGCACCGTCGGCGCGGTCATCCCTTCGCCGGCGAGGAGCTTATTGTGCGCACGACTGGAAAAGGAATCGAGGACGCTGCCGACTTCGACAAAGCGCACGTGTAATCCGTGAACATCTTTCGGTTCGAGCGACAACGGCGCGAGGAGCATCTCGAGCGGCACGGTGTCGGCTCCCCAGCGAATCGTCGCCTCCGGAAGTCCGCGCGCAAGCGCGAGGGCCTTGGTATAAAACGCCACGAGCCGGTCCTTCGCCCGATGTCGCCACCACTGCACGCTGTTGAGAATCGGCCGCCCACGATGCTTCTCGTCGGCCCGATAGATAATGCCCAGATCGTGCGTGAACCAGGGCGCGAGATCGTGAAACACCATCACGTCCGGGGAGACCAGCACCGTGTCCCGGTCGAAGTCGTCGCTCCGGAGATAGGCGAGGGAGACTTCCAAAATCCACAGCATCAGATGCGGTTCTGCCGTGGGATACCGAAAGGCCGGAATCGGGAGCGTCGTCTCGAGGTCCGTCAACGCGACCGTCTCGACGTCGCAGGACTCGCGCACGGTGGTTTGGAGATAGAACAAGGCGCGCGGCCAATCAAAGGTGCCAAGGTCCAGATGATGCGGACTCTCCGGGGCAAAGGGCCGATACGGACTCACCACGCGGTAGGTCAGCATGGCGGACGCTCCAGATAATAGATGCGCTCGGGATGCTTGGTCTGGACGGCCATGTCGCTCTTGAGCCAGGCACCCATCACCAACCTGAGATCGTCTGGACAGAAATTGATGACCGGCCAGCCACTCTTCGTCCGCACCACATGCGTCGTCTCGGCGTCGGGCGTGAAGGTGATCACGACGGCCCGCCAGAGACACGTCTGTTTCATGTTGCGCAGAATCTGATCCCATTGCCGGTTGTGGTCGAGCACATGCCGGATCAGCACGCCATCGCTTTGCAACTGGCAGGGCGCGACAATGTCCGCCACCCACGTCGTGGGATAGCCTTGCGGCGTCCCGTCAATCACGGCGTAGTTCACCGTCGGTGGCAGATAGGCTCGGAACGCGCCGGTCGAGCCACCCCAGTCGGCCACGGTTTCACAGCCGCTGAGCCATCCGGCCGCGAGCGTATACGTCGTCGCCGTCCCATACGACGGATGCTGCAGGTTCGGCCCCCACGCCACTTTGGTCGCGTGCGGGGTCATGCGGGCACCGCCTCCAGCGGGAAGGTCCGACGCCAGAGGTCAAAGGCCACTTGCATATTCCCGTCATACTTCCGCCGGTTCCGAAAGTCGAGCACTGGCCGTCTCGGACCCCCGCAGAGAAACCGGCCATTCAGCGCTTCCCGCTGATGCTGCGAGGTCCACTCTTCGATAATGTTGGTCGCCGGCAGAAAGGCCACGCGACAGCCGTGGCGGACGTGGTAATTGTTCTCGAGCGGTTCCAAACAATCGCGCAGGGCGAACCCATCGGCCCCCCAGCGAATCGAGCCTTCGGACATCGTGCGCGCGGTCTCCAGCACGAACTCATAGAAGGCGATGAGTTGCGCTTTCCCGCGATGCCGCCAGAACTGGACCCCGTTGAGAATCCGCATCCCGTTCGGCCGTCGGGGAGGTTTCCGCAAACAGACGGCCAGGTCCGCCTCCGTGAAGTAGGGGCGCAGGTCTTTGACGATCAACTGGTCCACATCCAGCATTACGGTATCGCGGTCGAAGTTATCGGATCGCAGATACGCGACGCAGACCTCGAGGAGCCACAGCATCAGCCGTGTTTCTGTCGTGTCATACCTGAGCGTCGGAATCGGGAGATGACTCGTCTGGTCGGTCAGCGCGAACACCGAGACGTTATTGGAAATCTGCGCCGACTCGTTCAAGAGCGACAATGCGCCCATCCAGAAGTCCGCGCCGAGTGTCTGATGGGTGTGCGTCTCCAGCGGGCACGGCTTGAACGGCGCCACCAAGCGGATCCGGCGAACAGCTTTCATACGGCCATCAATTCTTTGAGCCATCGCCAGCAGGCACGCGCTTCATAGGTGGTGGCAGCCCACTGAAAGTAGGCCAAGTTAATGAGCAGTTTGTCTCGGAGCGCCAGCGGCAACGGCGCGAGATCCTTCGCATACTCAGACGGACAAATCGCTGCGGCCGCCCCGTCGCGACACACCACCGGTAACCCGAGCCGTAACGCATCGACCGCCACGTTGCTGTGCCACGTCATCACGAGACTCGCGCGCGTGAGCACGTAATCAATACTGGCCGCGTCCGACGCGAGCAGGCTGCCTTTGGTCGCGTCGCCAATCCCACGCTTGCGTCGATAGATGACTTTTCGCCCGTCGCGCAGACAGGCATCCGTCATCGCTTGTTCCCACGCGAAGACCGCGTCGGACCCGTACTGCTGCTTCGCTTTGACCCCGATGCCCGCGATAATGACCGGACCTTTCGGATCCCAGACCTCGGCGCGGACAACCTTGTCGGCGGTGTAGCGGTCGTCGGGCCAGTCTCGACGCATGACCCACTGCTGTGGGTGCGGCGCGTCAATCGAGACACGAATCTTCGTATCGCGCTTCCAATACGCCAAGTCCAGCGCGAGCACATGCCCGCCATTCGACAGATGCCGGTCCATGACCGCTCGACGCACTGGATCGCCCGGCCCCCATAAGAGAACCCACTCGGCGTCGCCGCTGTACTGGGTGGTGGTCGTGACATCGATACCTTCCATGACTGCGACATCGCGCAGATACCGGAGATGCTTGCGAGCTCTATCAGACGCTCCTGGAAACTCCAGCAGTTCAACCGATGTCCGCGTGGCCGTGGCAACCGTCACGCGGTGACTCCTAGCCGACCAATGTCGCTATCCCCCATCGGCCGCCGCATGTCGTGATATTCCGCCCACCAATCGGCCGCGTGATCGCACTCGGCGTAATTGGAAAAGCATGGCGCCCCGAGGGTGTAATGGAGCACCTTCGCGTGGTCGTTGTGCGCGTATTCACCCACCAGCCAATTCCACGAGAGCGGCAAACTACCAATCTGGTTATCGTCGATCCAGGCGAAGCGATGCAGTTCCAGTCCAGTCGCACGATTCACATACTCCGGTGACAACGCCGTGCATTTCGCATTATCGAAAATGAGAAACGATGTCCAGTTCTTCCTCGGATAACTTGTTTGCGGCTGCTGAAGAAACTTGACCGTCGATAACGGCGTGTAGTCGTGCTGACAGCAATAGACCGCCTTCCCAGGTTGCGCCATCACATGCAGCATCACGTCGATGATGTCGACGCGGCAGATCATGTCTGGGTCAGCGAAGAGCGAATAGCCACAGTAATCAGAAAGAAAGGGCACTAGGAAACGTGTCAGCGAAAACTCTGTCGATTCCGTCGGCCCACGCTCGCGCGTATAGAGTCGGTCCACCGACTGTCGCGTCAGGGGCGTAATACTCACCGGCACGGACGCGCGGCGCAGAATCGAGTGACACATCACCGCATAGGTCAGGGGTTCACGCCGATCGCTGCCGACGTACACGCGCAACGGTTCATTCATGCTGGCACCAGCGCGAGCGCATCCTCGAGCGCCACACGCGGAAAGGTCCTGAGTTCAGTCTCACGACTGGCGTTGACGACGTCGATGTTTCGTTCGACCAGCGGCGCGACGAGAGAATCAAAGAACGGGATGAAGGCGGCGACGGGTGGCGGGATGCCGTGCTGGTGCTCACCGAACCAATGGTGGCCTCGTGCCGTACTCATATCGAAGCCAAGCAGCACAATCCGGCGTGCGCCGAGATGAACCGCGACGCAGATGGCCTGGTATCCGGAATTCCTGCCGGTTCTCAGACAGGACGGATCAGGATCAAAGCCACTCTCGCCCGTGTTTTTGAGCACGGTCGCCCACTGCGCGGCACGCGGGTCAAGCGTGTAGCGCAATCCGGTATAGGCTGTGAGATTCGGTCCCGCACTCGACCACCAACGTGAGGCGTCTGCCCCTGCGCCGTATAAGCAGTCAGCCCACGGCGCATAAGAAATCGTGTGCTTGACGGCGATGACCTTCGCGCGTCCCTGACAGAACTCCACGTCTGCGCGCGTCAGACTCGGACCGCTGCCGAGAATCACCACCGTTGACTCTGACCACAGCTTCTCGACGCGGCCGAATTCAGAAGCCATTACGACTGCCGATACAAGCGCCCATCCGTGCCTTTTTCGCCCTTTGGTCCTTGCGGTCCTTGCGGTCCTGGTTTCCCATCGCCCCCATGCTTGACGACCAACCGCCATGCCTTGCTGCCGCTGCCAGGACGCTCACCGCTCGAGGCTTTCAACGCCATCCAGATCGAGCCGTTCATCTGCACAAGGTCGTGCTCTTCATACGCGAGATGCTCGCGCCAGACGGGCTCGTCCGGTGCGGGAAAGAGCGGCACAGGAAAGACCACTGGGTAGTTCCGCACCACGTCGCCCTTGACGAACGAAAAGGTCACGGTGCGTTTACCGTCGTGCTCGACGACGAGATCATCGAAGCCGACGCCATCCTTGCCGTCTTTGCCGTCTTGGGGTTTCGGCATCGCGGCGACGAGTTCCTTCACCTGTCGCTGCACCGCATCCGGATCCACGTCTCGGCCAACGACACGACCAACCGTCTGCAGCCGGCCATCCGAGAGGGTGAGCAGTAATTCCCCATCCTTGTCGATGACGGCTTGCGCGACGGAGACCCCATCCTTCCCATCCCGTCCAGGCTCTGGTTTGGGCAGTTCAGCCCAGGCTGCGGCCACTTCACGCGTAATCAGTGGCGCAACGTCCTCTGGGGTGACGCTCTTGCCGTCCTTGCCCGGCGCTCCGTCGATGCCGTCCTTGGGCTTCGGCAGCTCCGCGAACTGGCGATCGACGTGTTCCTTGACGATGCGATCGACGTGGACGAAATCGACCACGCCGTCCGCCCCGTCCTTGCCATCGATACCATCGCGCGGAATGGGAATCTTCGCGACGGCCGCTTCGATTTCGTGCGTAATCAGCGGAGCGACGTCGGCCACGGTGACACTCGAGCCGTCAAGTCCTGGCGCCCCGTCCTTGGGCACCGGCAGTGCGGCGACCGCGCATTGGACTTCGTGCTTGATAAGCGGGGTGACGTCTTCAAGCGTGACGCTCGCTCCGGGTTCGCCTGGCGCTCCGTCTTTGGGAATCGGGATCGCGGCGACGGCCGCCTGCACTTCGTTCTGAATCAGGGGCGCGACGTCGTCCAGCGTGATGCTCTGCCCATCTTTCCCGTCGAGCGGCGGCGGGAGCGCCGAGACGGCGGCGGCGATTTCACGCGTGATGAGGGGGGCCACATCCTCGACGGTGATGCTCTTGCCTTCTGGGCCGGCTGGTCCGGGGGCGCCTTGAATGCTTTCGCCAGAAGGGCCAGCAGGGCCCATCGGCCCTTCGGTGCCAGGTTCACCTTGCGGTCCTGGTGGTCCGGCTGGACCAGGAATAGTGGCACGCGTTTCGAGCGCGGCAATCCGCGCAGAGAGGGCGTCTGCCACTCCCTGAATCGTGGACAACACAGCGTCGATGAATTTCTCCATCAGGGCCTCGGGGTATCCGTCGTGCGGAGAAGTCCGCGCGCGCTCGCTTGGACGAGAAAACTCTTCGCATAGAGTTCATCCTCGTCCACCGCTTTCGGCTGTTGGTCGGCTGGTGCAGGTGCTAATTCCTTCGGGGCCGCTAGTGCCGGCGATGGCATGCTCCCCGGCGGTGGCCGTGAACTCAGTTGGTCGAGCGGCCACTCTTGCTGCTGCGCGAAGACGTTCTCGCCGCCCTTCACCGGAGTGAGGCTGAACAACTTACGCGCTTCATTCGGCGTAAACACCGACCCGTCCACGCCGGATTTCGCCACGTTCATCCGGGTCGCGGTGTCCATCCGCATCAGATTGTCCGTGTCGAATTCCACGCCGTAGAACTCCGGCAGGTCGAGGCCGTAATTCAGGACTTCCTCGAGCGATTCAAAGTGGTATTGCAGACACTGCGCATAGAACTGCAACGCGAGGGTTTCTGGCGACGTGTAGGGCGGCGCCTGACCCCCGACGGCGAGATACATCGGCACGTGCAGAACGCTGCAGACCTTTTCGTCGCCCCACTTCAACTGATTCATCAGTTCGGCGTCGACGGCCGACATCATCTTGAGCGGCTCGAATTTCATGCCGTCGCCGAGGGCGACTACCGCGCCGAGGCCAGCGTCCCCGGTGTATTTCTCGCGCCAGTCCTGCTCGAGCCGGTCGGCGGTATCGGCTGAAATCGGTGTCGGACACAGCAGCAACCCCCCGAGCGGACTCCCCCGCTCCGCGAACTTCGTGCTGTTCTGCGTCAACCGCATCGTCTGCACGATCGGCAAGCCGGCGGCGACCAGCGGCGAGAGGCCGACGAGCGGCTGCCCC
>Ga0065712_10000388_pt1 | contig 18671 bp, 12 predicted proteins | sample MisRhiReplicate1_FD_59099 | JGI IMG/M metagenome (GOLD analysis project Ga0065712, IMG submission 59099) | Miscanthus rhizosphere microbial communities from Kellogg Biological Station, MSU, sample Rhizosphere Soil Replicate 1: eDNA_1 v3... | ecosystem: Host-associated > Plants > Roots >...
CCGCGCGCCTCCAACCCGCGATAGATCCCGAGCAGAGCGCGCCAGGATGCCAGATTGGTTTCGCGCGCGAGGAGATCGCGAAATACGACTCCGTAACGCTGCAGAATCTGTCGCGCCCGCTGCTCTAGCACGGCCTCTGCGCTTACCGGTTCGATTGACGACCGATTTCGCCATAGCGACCAGCGGCCCACCGGCATCGCGCGCTCGGAGCTTCTGCCACCCGAGATAATCCTCAAACTGCGCCGCCGGTCGAGCCTTTTATGCTCCGGTGTGAGCAGCACTCTCAGTCCTGCAATTCCATCGCCCGTTGCCAGGCCATGAGCCACCAGTTGCCACAGTCCTTCTTCAACTTTCACTTTCAATAAGCCGGTGCCGCGCGCGATATCATCGAGAAAAGAGGCGCCGTGCTTCTCAAGATAATGGGCCACCTCCAACGCCATGGCCGAGAGCGTTGGAATGGCGTCAAGTCTCTGTGCCACAGGCTCGAGAAACGCGTCTAAGTCCTCGCGCAAGAGAAAGGCGATCGGCGCATTACGGCCCGGCGAAAGCAGCCGGCGTGATCTCTTAAGTTTAATTGCTTGAGCACTTTCGTCGGAGCTAGTGGTTCCAGGTCGGAGTCGCCCCCAGGCGACGATTCCTGCCAAACAGAGGTGCTCTAAATCGTTCGTCTCATAGCGCTCGATGCGCGCGGGAAGGACATGTTGCTCCCAGGCAGGCGCAGGCAATTCCAACCCTTGTAACTCCCGGATAACTTGCAATACTCCCTCGCGACCGCGGAGTTGTGTGCCGCGCGCAACATGTTGCCAGGCGAGAAGGAACTTGAGGAAATCCGCCGCTGAAACGGGTTCGATCTCGCGGCGCATACGGCCGAGGGTCATCCGGTGGATGCGCGCCAGCAGTACTCGATCGCACCATTCTATTTCTCTCGCTTCGTCAGCGCTCGCCGTAAACTCGCCACGCATCGCCACACCGGCAGTCTCCAGTGCAACCAACGCAGCATCTACGAAGCTGAGCGACAGCCCGAGTCTCCGCGCCAGTTCTAGCGCTTGGATAGGGCCGCTGATTTCAAGCCAGCCTTGAATAATGCGCTTGCGCGCTTCTTCCGCCGAAGCGACGGTTTCATTAAACCCAAGGGGAAGCTCGATGGCGGGGCTAAATGAGACCTCTGAAAGCGCAAGTCGCACGAGATCAGTGCGTTCTGCGGCTACATAAGCGCGCCTCTCACCGCCTTCATGCCGCCAAACAGCAACGGTCGCGCGGCCGGCTCGAATAAGTTTCTCAGCGAGCGCATCCCAATCATTATGCAAACCAACTGGCAAAATACCAACTCCCAGCAGCACATCATGCAGTTCATCGGGAGTGCGCGCCTCCGGCCATGCCTGTTTACAGACTTCGGCGATCGCCGCCGAATCCAGCTGTCCAAATTCGCGGCCGAGCCAGGGATCCACTCGCCGGAGAGACACCGCGCGGGCACGCCGCTCTTCCAGCGGAGCATCGTCCAGGAACGCGTAGGGATTTGCATTGAGAATCTCATGCGCCATCGGCGAGGGCGCAGGCGTATCGACGGCAACCGTTTTGATCGTTCCGTCTTCAATACGCGCAAGTATCTGCGACAGCCCCTCGATATCCATCGCCTCGTGTAAACAATCACCAATGGTCTCGCGGATCAGCGGGTGATCGGGCAGCTCCACCGGACCGCTCCGATTGTCCTGGCACATTACCTGTTCTGGAAAAACCGCCGCCAAAAGGTCCTCGGCGCGCATCCGCTGCAAGGCCACCGGCACTTTCTTCCCGCCGCGATGGCGCATCACGGCTAATGCGCGCGTCGCGTTCCAACGCCAGCGATTATCGAACATCGGCGAAGCCAGCGCTGCTTGGGTGAGGTTGCCTTCGAGTATTGCCGGTCGCAGCATCGAGAACACATCGGCTAACGGAAACGAGTGTTGCTCGACCAAAGAAATGCAAATACCGTCATCCGTTGCGGCCGCCTGAAGCTCGCGATTGAAACTCACGCAAAAACGCTTGCGCAGCGCCAAGCCCCAGGCGCGGTTAATACGCCCACCCCAGGGTGAGTGCACGATCAGCTGCATACCGCCGGCCTCGTCGAAAAACCGCTCGGCAATGATCTTTTCCTGAGACGGTACTGTGCCCAGAGTCGCCATGGTATCGGCAATGTAGCTAACGATCAGCGCTGCCGCGCCCTCGGCCATCGGAACTTCTTGCATCAGCCACTCTATCGCTTCCCTGCGCTCGGTGGATTTTTCCGCCACCGAAACTCTGAGCTCGGCAACCGCCTTGGAAAGCTCCAAAGTGCGGCCCGGCGATTCGCCCAGCCAAAATGGAATGCTCGGCGGCAAGCCCTGTGCGTCTTCCACCAACATCTTACCGGAGCCGACTCGGCGAATTCGCCAGGAACGATTACCCAGCAGAAAAATGTCGCCGGCGAGACTCTCGATGGCAAAATCTTCGTTCACTTTGCCGACGAAAGTCTCGGTGGGAAACTCGATCACGTCATAATCTGCGGTGTCGGGAATTGCGCCACCATTGGTAATTGCCGTCAAACGCGCGCCCCGGCGCGCCCGCAGCACGCCGTGAATGCGGTCGCGGTGGAGGTACGCGCTTCTTCGGCTCCGCCTTGTTTCCACCCCGTCGCTCAGCATCTCGAGAAGTTGCTCGTAATCCTCCCGTGTCAAATCCCCGTATGGATAAGCGCCGCGCACCAGTTGCCACAAAGCTTCCTCGCTTATCCCTGCTTCTCCGTCGGTCTTATTTCCTTCTTTTGTTGGCCCGGCGATCCTGGGCTTGTCGAACGATGAGGCTATTTCTTCGCTTGCCACAGTCGCAACGATTTGCTGCGCTAAAATGTCCAGCGGCTTCTTGACAACCGTGAGCTTGTCGAGCTCACCCTGCCGCACCGCGCGAATCGCCGCCACCGATTGCAAAAGATCATCCCTCGTCAGCGGATAAAGAATGCCTTTGGGAATGGCGCCGAGCCAATGGCCCGATCTGCCAATCCGTTGAAGGAGAACGGCAAGACTTCTCGGCGAGCCGATATGACAGACCACATCCACATGGCCGATGTCGATGCCGAGCTCCAGTGACGCGGTCGCTACCACGACGGAAAATTCCCCGGACTTCAATTTTTCTTCCACTTCAAGCCGTGTTTTGCGCGACAAGCTGCCGTGATGAGCGCCCACTTTTCCCTCGCCGAGCCGTTCGCTCAACTGGTGCGCCACACGCTCGACCAGCCGCCGGGTATTGACGAACACCAAACTGGTTCGGTGCGCTTGTATTTGCGTCACGAGCTTGTCGTACACCGCACTCCAAACATCCTGTCGAATGATCGGGCCCAGCTCGGTGTCCGGCACTTCCACGCTGAGCTCCATGTCCCGTTTGTGGCCGACATCGACAATGGCACACTTCGGCGTCCCATCGGTGGATATAGAATGGTTCCCGACCAGCAGACGGCCGATTTCTTCGATGGGTTTCTGCGTGGCACTCAATCCGATCCGTTGTAAACGGCGAACCGCCAAGGCATCGAGCCGCTCCAGGGATAGCGCCAGATGCGCGCCCCGCTTGTCCTGCGCGATGGCGTGGATTTCATCGACGATTACGGTTTCAGCGCTTTTCAGGAATTCTCGGCTGCGGCTCGCCGTAAGTAAAATGTACAGCGACTCCGGTGTGGTGATGAGAATATGCGGCGGCCGGCGGACCATGAGTTGCCGCTCGCGCGCCGGTGTATCGCCCGACCGCACCGCCACTCGAATGCTCGGCAGGAGAACACCCTCTCGGCCGGCGAGTTGATAAATTTCCGTCAGAGGGGCTTGAAGATTTTTGGCAATGTCATTGCCTAGCGCCTTCAGCGGCGAAACGTAAACCACACTAGTTCGCTCATCGAGACCGCCGTTCAAAGCTCGCTTGACCAAACGATCGATGGACCAGAGAAACGCCGCCAGCGTTTTGCCGGAACCGGTCGGGGCGGCAATCAAGGTTGATTGTCCGGCAGAAATGGATTCCCAGCCTGCCGCTTGCGCCGGAGTGGGATTTTGAAAGCGCGCGCTAAACCAGCGCTCAATTAACGGGTGAAACGTTTCGGCCAAACCGGATCTCCGACTTCGGGTAAGAATTCAAGTTAAATGGAAATATTCAGCGGTGCAATAGCGGCATTCCGGCCGCTGACAATCAGGACCGGAAAGGGCGATCAGAGGGTCGTTTCCGCTGAACGTTGATTGCTTCAGAGTAGCTTCCATGGCACCATACGCCGATGGAATTTCTCTGGGATCTGTTTCACAAGATCTACGACGTTGAGTCGCTCGTTCGGGTTGGCGGCATCATCGGTTTGACAGTGATCGTCTTTACCGAAACCGGCCTTCTGGTCGGATTTTTTTTGCCGGGCGATTCGCTGCTGGTAACCGCCGGACTGTTCGCGGCGCGCGGTGATATCGAACTCGTGCCCCTGCTGATAGCACTGAGTCTCGCCGCCGTTGTCGGAGACACGGTGGGTTACAATATTGGTGCCCGCACCGGTCCCAGGCTATTCACTCGCCCCGATTCTTTGCTTTTTAACCGCAAGCACTTGATCACGACCAAAGAGTTCTACGAACGGCACGGCCCTTTCACCATCGTCATCGCCCGGTTTATTCCCATCCTCAGAACGTTTGCGCCCGTGGTCGCCGGGATTGGCGCAATGGAGTACCGCCGCTTTATCTCGTACAACGTCATCGGCGGTATCGGCTGGGTTTTAACGACAGTGCTCGGTGGCTACTTTCTCGGCCAGATGATTCCGAATATCCACGACCACATTCATAAAGTCATCGTGATCGTAATCGTTCTGTCGCTTCTGCCCGCGATCATCAAAGTTGCGCGCGAGAAAATGAAACTCGCAACTCGCTCCGAGCGATAATCTGAATTCCTAACGGCCACCGAACGCCCGCGGCTGACGAAGCTTGGTTACCGCGCCAAATCGTCTCAAGCGAACCGCTCGACCCCCACCTGTCCGCCGCGTATCTAGTGATTGGGTGCGCATCTTTTGTAACACGCCGCGGCGCAGATAACTCGGATTGAGATTCAATGTTTCGCACAAGTTCAGAAATGCAAACGGTTCCCTGTCATCGTCGTCAAAAAGCCAATCATACGCCTCGCGAAAAAGCTTCTCGCGCAGAGGGATCGGCTCCTCGCAGTATTTCAGAACGCATTCGATAGCATCGGACATGATCGCCAGCATGAGTTCCTTTTCGGGTACTAAACTCTTTCCTTTGGTGAATATTTCCAGGAACTGGTCAGGCGCAACGACATCCCCCTCGAACAGTCGTCCGCTATTTTCCATATTTCCCCTCTCTAGGCCGATGGGTTCTCGGCATTGACTGCAGCGCTCGTACCGCCAAGAGACGGCGATCTGAGCAATCAGGTTAACGATCAAGGCCGGAGGATGAGCACCAAACAGAGCCGGCCCCCACACGTTACTGCAAAGGAAATGCGGCTAAATACGCCAGACTTCGTGATACTGAAACTTATCCTGGTGGGTAACTCTCGCAATTATGGAAGGCTCACGGGAAAGACCGGTCGGCTGAATGGATCGAACAACGCGCACGAGCGGCCCGAGCAACAGCTTGGGCACAATCTTTTCATGAGAAGACCAATTAGAGTTAGTGTACGGGCGCGATGTATCGCCGGTATCCTCTACAGGATCGAGCGAAACGTATGAAGCTTCAAGACGCAGCGTCAATGAGTCTTTTAACGAGTCCGGATTGCCACTCCAACCAGCCGCCCCGATCAGCAGCAAGCCCAGCCAAGCTCCTAAGAGGCGCCTTAACATGACGGTATGATCCTAGTTCAGCCCTTCCCCGATTGTCAATGGTTTTCTGCAAAACGACAAAAACTGGATCTTATCCGTCTTGAAGGTGGATAAGACCGCGGGTTCCGCGTGACGCCCCCACCGGTACTGATCGGCTCAGCCGGACAAAAGGAGTCCGCCAGCGAATTGGCAAGAAAACTGGTTGAAGAATGAATCTGGTTCCGCGCAAGTTACTCGCGGATTCCGACCTGACCACCGAGAGAACGCGCAAACAGTGCGGCAGCGACCACCAGCCCAACGATAATCACCGCGACCACAGTGGCTTTTTCGAATTCGGCCCCAGCAGCAAAATCAAGCATCAACAGTGACAACGTCCGCGACTTGCCGGACCCAAGCAGAACCACAGTGCTGATATCGCGTGCCGCGGAAATAAAACCGACCAAGCCAACCGTGATGAGCGCCGGCATGATCAGCGGAAAAATGACCCGGCGAAAAGTATGCAGCCACGTCCCGCCGCATACCTTTGAGGCTTCTTCCAAATCGCTGCCGAGTTGGATGAGCACGCCTTTGATCATCTGCGTGCCGAACGGCATGCTCTTGATCAACATAGCGATCATCAAAAGGTAAATGGTTCCATAGATCGGCAAGAAAATTTTCGTCTGCAAAAAGGTCCAGAGCAGAGCCACACCGAGAAGAATGCCCGGGATCGACCATGGCAGCCATGATAAGAAATCGAGCAGCCAGCGGCCTCGATAACGAGTCTTAACGATCACATAGGCGATCACGGCGTAGAAAAAGATCCCGATAACCCCGGAGCCTAGCCCAACCGCAATCGTGTTCCACAGCGAGCGCAGTAAGACTGGGTCGCTCAACGTCGCGCGCCAATTATCCAGCGTCCAGGGGTCGGCAATATTGAAAAATCCGAATAACTTCATGAACGTGCCAGCGATCAGCAGCACGGTGGGAAGAACTGTGACGATCAGTGCGAAAGCTAAGATCAGGGCGAATGCCGGATAACGGTATTTCCCGAGCGGCATCGAGCGAATGCTGAAACCGCGTCCCGTGACGGTGGCATAATTGCGTTTACCGATGTAGCGCCGCTGCATTGCGACCATCAGCAACAACAAGCCAAGAAATACCGTACTGAGCGCCATGGCCGGAGCAAACTGCGGCGGCTCCCACGTGACCAACTCATGGATCTTAGTTGAGAAGACTTGCAGGCCAATGGGTGTGCCAAGCAACAGCTCGATCTCGAATGCTTCGAGCGAGCGGATGATGCCGAGAATCGTCGACACCAGGATCGCCGGCATCATCACCGGAACGAAGATGTGGAAAAAAGTATGTCGACCGCTCGCGCCGGATATATGCGAAGCTTCCTCGAGGGCCGCATCCAGATTGCGAAACGCCGGAGCGAGCAGCATGACCTTGACGGCTACTGTCCCCCCGAGATGGGCCCAAACAATGCCCCAGAACGAATAGATATTGAATACCGGATAAGCAATACCTATGGCGTGGAGCGCCTGATTGAAAATGCCGTACTTCGGATCGAGCAGGAGGATCCATCCCATGGTTTGCGGCAAAGCCGGGAGAAAAAAGGAGAGCCAAAACAAAAATTCCAGTGTGCCCTTCAGTGGGATGTCCGTTCGCGCGATGAGCCATGCGAAGTAAGCGCCGACCAACAACGCGATCGCTTGACGCGCCACCGCTAGCGTGAATGTGTTCGTCATCGCCTTGATCATGCCGGGTGTGGTAAACGCCTTCACCCAGCCTTCCATGCCCCAGATGATCGGCTGCCCGGGGCGCGCGGTTTGAAAACTGTTGAATATCATCAAGCACAAGGGCGTCAGCACGAGGAAAGCGACGACCAACAGCAAGACGGTCATTAAAAGCGACGGAAAATAGAATTTATACAGCGTGGGGTGCCATGGTCGTTCAAAGGCCAAGGGCTGGCTCAGCGCTTGAGTTTTGTCGCTCATTACAAACTCGCTGTTTATGGGTTATACGAGAAGAAAACCAGACGTCAATCGTCGTTAGCGGCCGTCTCGTAGTTCATATCTAAGGAAATACCTTTTCTGGCCAGCTCGTGCTCGTAAGTCGTTCTGATCGCCGGATCTTCATCCTCGTATTCGATCAATGTGCCGCCTTGTCTTACAGAGCTATAGACTCCAGCGCGAATCGCGGCAACCCGAATGCCTAAAGGAAATTTTTGGCTGCCGCAACGCAGCGCCAATTGAAGTGCGGGCTCATTCCCGGTGTTGAAGTGCTGGTGAAACCAATTGGTGGGAGGGCTGAACACGCTGCCCGGTAGCCAGTCGATCCGCACGACCTGGTCGCCGAAACCGTTCTCGTAGGGTCGCGTGCCAAGATGATTCGGCCACATCAGGGAGTAACCTTCCGAGCGCAGGATGACCAGAACCGCGCCACCTCCATGAAAATGGGCTTTATGGTAACGGCCCACAGGCCATTCAGCGAGGTGGCCGATCAAAGTATTGTTCGCGATCTCGAACTGAGTGATAGAGACTCCGGCGCCCTTTTGCTCCTGAGCGTCGATCTGCGCTTTGCTCGCATCCGGAATGAAGTTCGTGTCCCAAATCCATTGGCGATTGTTGGTCGCCAAGTAACGCTCGTTGCCGGGTTCGAAGTAATTTTGCTCTGCGTCGTAGCGATCGCTGAAGGAAAAATCGCTGTTAAATATAAATTCCTCGTTGTGGTAATGATCCAGCGCCATCGGCGCGGTGGTGACCGCCAGGAAAAGCGCCGGCTCTTCCCCATAATTGATCAGCCGGTGCAGGGTATTCATCGGTGGCGCGAACAGGCTTCCAGCAGACCATTGAAAGTTCTGCGGCACGCGGTCGCGCTGCTGAATTTCCGCCACGCCCGTACCCTGTAGTATGTAAAAAATTTTTTCGTAGAGATGGCGTTCCGGGTGTGTCGATGCCCCGGCCGTTAACTTGCCGACGCATACGCCGGTGATGCCTTCGAGACCGCGCATTTGCAGATAGGCGCCGTCGCAACCCAATCGCTTCCATGGTTTCAATGAAACGTTCCGAACATCGGTCACCCCGTAGCCATCGACGATCGGCACGCCTTCTTTCTCCATAAAACGTTCGTAATAAGTCCGCGCCCGCGGCCGAGCCGTTCCGATCTTGACGACTTTAGAATCCATACTCTCTCCATCTCCTCTTGAGGGTCTCTGTCATTGCCGGCGAAATTGCTGTCCCGACTTCCGGGTAGCGATTACCGCCGTATTGCTCCTGAGGCTCGAGCCGCCAGTTGATCGTGGCGTCAATCAAGACACGCGTCCAACTTCCATGACCGTATTTGACCGAGTTGCGCTCCTCGAGCGGCACGCTCGGGTCGAGCATCGAACCACTGGTGCCGCCGAAAAAAGAAATGTCGCCAAGGCCGGCGTTGACCCTATAACAAATGGCCCACTCGATCGCTTCCCAATCGTGAATATCGATATCGTCATCCACGACGATGACATGCTTGGCTGCGTAATTGCCTAGGTGACAGCCCCAGAGAGCTGTCGCGACCTGTTGCGCATGCCCGCGGTGCGACTTGCGGATCTGCACGCGCATCGTTTCCGGCCATTTGCCGCGCCAGACACCGGTGACATTCGGCACCCCTGCTTGCTCGAGATAATGCCAAGCCATCGCCGAAAAAGTCGCCGGCGTCCACGTTGTGCCTTCGTTGGTTCTCCCCGGACTGGCGCCCGTCAGGCAGCCGTGAAAAATCGGATCATTCCGATGCGTGATGCACTCGACCCGAATCGTATGTTTCGGCGATCTGCTTCCGCCATAATAACCCGGGTACTCGCTGAACGGGCCTTCGAGAGTGTAAGTCGTCGGATCAGCCGAGACAAAGCCCTCGAGCACGATTTCGGCGCTCGCTGGCACCAAAAGATCGCTTAATTCGCATTTCACCAGTTCCACGGGCGCGCCCCGGAGCGATCCCGCCATTTCATACTCAGGATAATTGACCGGAGTCGAGGCGGCGAGAAACAAGCTCTGATCCCAGCCGATCACCACCGCGACCGGCATCTCCTGTCCGCGGCTTTTGTATTTGCTAAAGTGCTTGCCCCATCCTTGCGTCATCGCGAGCAAAACACCGATGGTGTTTTTGCCGGTGATCATGCCGCGATAGGTGCCACCGTTGAGAATTCCGCTGTCGGGATCGCGTGTCACGACGGTTGCTGAAGTCATAATGTACCGGCCGCCGTCGAGCGGATTCCATTTCGGCACCGGGAGCTGATTGAGATCGATGGACGAGTCGCGCAAGATATTTTCTTTGACCGCTCCGTGGGCAACCCGGACCGGTTTCACAGGACGGGAAAATCGCTCTTTGAAGATCGGCACCATTTCGCGATAGGACGTGGATTCAGGAACGCCGATGAATCGGCAGACTCGCTCGCGGGTGCCGGTGCCGTTGGTGAAGACACGCCGGCAAAAGCTGCTCTTGTGATCTTTGATGCTCTCGAACAGCAGTGCCGGTCCGAACTGACTCGATACTTCTCGGGTAATCGCGCCGATCTCTTCGTTCCAATCGACTTCGGCGCCGATCCGCTTCAAGTCCTTTCGTTCATCGAGATGATCGATCCACTCGCGCAAATCAGCAAATGCCACGGTTATCTTTCCTCAGTACCAATTGTCGATCTCCCGACGCGGTCGGCTGGGTGCCGCAGGCGTGATCAAGAGTTGGAGTATTGGAGTGATGGAGTATGGCGTTTCGAAACTAACAATTCGCTAATCCAGTACTTCATCACTCCAAGACCCGTCCCCCTACGTTCCCAACAGTTTACGCGCCACCGCCGCCGCCGGCTCCCTGATCTTATTGATCTTCTCCTCGGACTGATTTTCCAGTTTGTAATATTGATCCAGAGTCAAGAAGTCCTTCGCCGAGATCACGCCGTATTCCTTGAGCCACTTCGTCTCGACATCTAACCGTCGTGTGCCGACCCCCATACTGCGGGCGAAAACCTCTTGACCGTCGTGGCTCAACAGCCAGTTGATAAAGACTCTGGTCGCGTTGGGGTGCGGCTGGTTCTTGAATACGGTGAGGTGCCCATAGCCGCCGCTTACGTAGAGTCCTTCTTTCGGAACCGGCAGCGCCACAACCGGAAGATTGGCTTTGATAAATGGATAATATTCGGAATACCCGATGCCGGAAGTTACGGCGATTTTACCCTTCGCGAGGTTCTCGGCGAGCAGGCGAAGATCTCGCGTGATGAAGAGCTTTTGCGCCACCAGCCGTCGCAAATAATCCTCTCCCTTGATGTAGTGCATGTAAGACCACATCGATGAGCCTGAGCCCGGCGTGCGCGGGTCGCTGATGCCTATCCTACCGTAGAGTTTTGGATTCAACAGATCGTCGAAGGACTTGAACTCCGTCTGCTTGTATTCGTTCGGATTGCTCCACAGACTAACGGTCTGGTAGGCGACGAAGTTATAGACCAAGCGTTTGGCATTGTCGATATAGATATGTTCGCCCCACCACTGTTTGGGGTCTTTGACATCGGGCAGAAGCAAAAACGGTTCGACCGGCTCGAGAATATTTTCCGGCAAGAGTCCCGTGACGACGGACTCGGTGCCGCCGATGTGCAAATCGAAATACTGCTTGCCGGCTTTCGCTTCGCTGACCATTCGCTGGATAATTGCGCCGCCGCGCGCCGGCACGAACTCAGTCGCGATGCCGTACCGGCGGGTGAATGCGAGCTCCATGGTTTTGCGGAGTTCGGGGCTGGGCGGAATCGATGCGACTACCTTGCCCTCTTTCTTTGCCGCCTCGACGATCCGCTCCCATTCGCTCGGTTTGGATTGAGCGAAGGTCGATGCCACACTGAGCATGAGCATCGCCCAGACGACCAAGCTTTGCTTCAGTATATCTCCTATTCTTTGTTCCATGACTTGCTCACTGAAAGAGTTTCTCTGCGAACCGCATCGCCGGCACGCGCACTTTCATGACCGCGTCCTCTGAGCTGTTCTCGATCGCATAGTACTTTTCCGGCGTCAGCCCTTCTTTGGCCGCTGTGTAGCCGAACTCTTTGCTGGCTTGCGTGTCGACGTCCAAGCGCCGGGTCGGTTGTCCCAATGCCCTCAAAAACGCGCTCTGTCCCTCTTTGGACAGAAACCAATTCATAAACACCTTTGTCGCGTTCGGATGCCCTGAGTTTTTCAGGAGAGCGAGATTCCCGCTGCCTGTGCCGGCATAAAAGCCTTCTTTGAGATACGGCACGGGTTTTACCGGCAATCCGGATTTGATGAAGGGTAGGAGAGTATAATAGGAAACGCCGATGGAGATTGCCGACTTGCCGCGCGCCAGCGCTTCCGCCAATTGGCGCTGATTGCGCCCGACCAGCATTTCTTGCGCGGCGAGTTTTTTTAAAAATTCCTCGCCTTTGAGCTTCCAGAGAAAGCCCCAGGTCGATTCACCCGAGCCGGGCGTGCGCGGGTCGAGGATGGCGATCTTACCTTTCCATCTGGGATCGAGCAGTTGATCGTAGGAGGTGATTTCGTCGGGCTTGGCGAGACTCGTATTGTACCAGAGGGTTTCGGTGACATAGGCGGTAAAACTGTAGATAAATCGCTTCGCATTGTCCGCCCACATATGCCCGCCCCACCAATTCTTCGGCTCGCGCACTTCGGGCAGCACCAATGCGGGCAACACCGGTTCGAGCAGGTTGCGTGCGAGCAGTGCGGTTACAATCGACGTCGTGCCCCCGATGTGTAAATCGGTGCTGCGCACACCGGCATTTTGCTCTTCGACAATTTTGTTTGTATTACTCGCGCCGCGTGAAACGCTGACCTCGAGCTCGATGCCGGGAAATTTCGCTTGAAAACCGCTCTCGAGTTCTTTGCGTAGTTCAGCGCTCGTGGGAATCGCCGCGATCACTCGACCTTCTTTCTTGGCTGCCTCGAGAATTTTTTCCCAATCGCTGCTCTCCTTACTTAACCCCGGCTGTGCATGGACGCGAGCGCTTTGGAATACGATCAGTAATAAGCTCAGTACGATTGCCGAGCGCGACATAGAGAGAAGCCTATGAGCCGAATAATTTTCGCGCCAACGCCGCTGCAGGCTCGCGCAGACGGTTGATCTTTGCTTCCGATTGATTTTCTAGTTTGTGGTATTGCTCGAGGGTCAAGCTGTCCTTTGCAGGTATGACGCCGAACTCCCGCAGCCACTTCTCATCGACATCCAGTCGGCGCGACGCCTGGTGCATTGACCGCGTATAAACTTCCTGACCTTCTCGGCTAAGAAACCAGTTGATGAAAAGTTTAGTAGCATTCGGGTGCGCCGAGTTTTTCAAAACGATCAGATGCCCGCTTCCTCCGCTGACATAGACGCCTTCTTTGGGTGTCGGCAAAGACTGCACCGGCAAGCCCGCCTTGACGAAAGGCGCATACGAGTAATAGGTCAAGCCAATCACCAGCGCCACTTTTCCTTTCGCGAGTATTTCCGCGAGCACGCGCTGGTCACGGCTCAATAACGGCTTTTGCGCCGCAAATTTCCTCAGATATTCTTCGCCCTTGATTTCCCGTAAATAAGACCACATGGATGCGCCCGAGCCCGGCGTGCGCGGATCGAGATAACCGATTTTTCCCTTCCAGCGTTCGTCCAGGAGATCGTCGAACGAGCGTATGTCTGCGGCTTTCATCAATTGCGAATTGAACCACAGGCTCTCNGTCTGATAGGCCAACGTCGAATAGACGAACNTTTTCGCGTTATCCACCCACACGTGACCGCCCCACCATTGCTTCGGATCCTTCACCTCAGGGAGGANCATCGACGNCTCGANTGAATCCAGGACACCTTCCGGCAAAAGCGCCGTCACGATCGACTCGCTCCCTCCCATATGCAAATCGACATAGCGTACACCGGCCTTCGCCTCATCAACCATTTTGCGCACAACATTGGAAGCGCGCCCCACCACCGGTTCGACATCGATGCCGTAACGTTTTTCGAAATTTTTCTCGATTTCGGCGCGGAGCTCTGTGCTCGCCGGAATAGAAACAACAACCTTGCCTTCTTTCTTGGCGAGCTCGATGGTTTTTTCCCAATCCGTCTGCCAGCCCGGTTTGGCAGTCTGGGCGTGCACTACACTACTAAAGATTGACAGCAGTAGGAGCCGTCCAAGAGTTCCGGCTAAACCCATTCTCATGAAAAAATCACAGCTCGGCATAGGTAAACTCAGGCATTGCCATCGGCACGCCGACCCGGTTGATCGCCGCCTCGAAATCAGCGCGAATCTGCGGGTCTTCGTCCTCATACTCGATCATCGTGCCGCCCTCTCGCACACTGGTGCGAACGCCCTCTTTGTTGATCGCGCGCCAAGCACCGAGCAAATACTTTCCCGACTGGCCACTATAACGAAACGCGAGCTGCCGCGCTTTTTCGTTGCCGGTATTGAAATGCTGATGGAACCAACCGCTCGGCGGACTGAACACGCTGCCTTCGCGCCAGTCGACTTTGACTACTTGGTCGGCGTGATCTGATTGGTAAGGGCGACTGCCCGCTTCCGGCGGCCACATGAGCGTGTAGCCTTTCGAGCGCAGGATCAGCAGGATCGCGCCGCCCTGATGAAAATGCGCCTTGTGGTAGCGTCCCACCGGCCACTCGGCGATATGTCCGACGAGCGTGCTGCCGCCCATATCGAACGAGGTGATCTTGACGCCATAACCTTTGGCTTCCGAAGGATCCACCAGAGCGCCTCGTGCATCGGCGATGAAGTTGGTTTCCCAATTGATAAATCCGCCCACCTCCTTGCGCGTATTCGTCGGTACAAAATAATCGCTCTCGGCATCGAAGCGGTCGGCAAATTTATACTCGCTGCTCATCACAAAGGGAACGTTGTGGAGCAGGTCGATCATCAACGGCGCGCTCGTCACCGCGAGAAAAAAAACCGGCTCCCGACTGCCGTTGATCAGTCGATGACGGGTGTTAAGCGGGATCGCAAAGAGGCTCCCCTGTTGCCATTCGAAGTGCATCCTACGGCCATTATCGCCGGGCGACCAGATTTCCGTCGCGCCATAGCCGGCGATGATGTAGATCAACTCTTCGTACAAGTGATTTTCGGGCTGGAGCGCTCCGCCTGGCGGGATCTCGCCGACATACATGCCGGTGAAGCCTTCCATGCCTTTCAAATCGATGTAAGCACCCCTGCCTCCGGTTCGCTTCCACGGCTTCAGCGGCAACTCGGTCACATCTTCAACACCGAACCCGCCGATGACGGGAATTCCCTCTTCCCGTAGCCACAACTCGTAACTGGTTTCGCGCTTCGCCACGATCAATGTCCTTTCACTGGTTTGGATTGAAAATAATCGCCATGAGCAACTTTCTCCGCCAGCCGATCGTCCTCTTCGTCCCAGAGACCGAGCGGGTACCCATACCAAGGCGTCCTGAGATTGAGCTTCGGCATCTCGGCTTCCTGCCAAAGCTTGAGAGCATTCTCCATGTAGGATTTTTTTGGCAACCCGACCGGCGGAAACGGTCCTTTGCGCGTCGCATCGATCAGAAGTCCCGAACAGCCGACCGCTCCGGGAAAGCTCCGCTCTTCGCGACCGCGCATGAGCGAATGCGCCGACGGGTCGAGCAGCGGCACTCTGCCGGTGATGATTTCCGCGTCCTGGTGCGGCTGCATCGCAAAGCTCATCGCCCACATCACCATGTCCGGATCCTTCGGGTCGATGTCCTCATCGACAACGATGATCATTTTGCTCGTCGGATCCATACCTGCAGCGGCGTGCAGAGCTTGCTTCGGCTTGCTCGGGTGACTCTTCCGCATACGAATCACCCACCAGTTCCAGCCGCCACCCATTTCCGGGCAGCACACCTCCAAGACCTCCGGCATGGCGCAGCCGTAACGCAGATGGTTGTAAAGCATCATCTCTCGGCAGGTGCGTGAGATCCCATTTGACTCGCTCGGCGGCAGGCCAACTAGAATGGCGGTAAAAATGGCGTTGCGCCGCATGGTGATCGCTTTGACGTCGATGACTACGCGAAACTCACGCTCGACCATCAGATAACCGGGGTAATCGCTGAAGGGCTCGCCGCGCTCACGGCGATCGATTGACATCTCGCCTTCGATCACAATCTCCGCTTCGGCCGGCACTTCCAGATCAATGGCTTTGCACGGCACGACATCCACCGGCCGCTCGCGAATCCCGCCGGCGACGGAAAGCTCATCGACGCCGTAGGGAAGATTCGCGGCCGAAACGAAATTGATATCTGGCAGAGCGCCGAGCACGATAGCCACGGGCAGTGGCTCGTTTCGACTCATGGCGCTGTGATGATGGTAAAGAATCGCATGGTGCGTCGGCGCGATGCCGGCGATCAGCCGATCCTCGCCCCTGAAATGGCCGCTGTACATACCGACATTGCGCACTCCGGTCTCGCGATCAACGGTGATGAAGGGCCCCGTCGCTCTAATGCCACCGCTAAAGCCAGGCTCTTCGACTGGTGCGGGTAAACTCGTAACGCCGAATTTTTTCAGCGCTGCGCCGGTGTAAACAATTTCCTGCACCGGCGCAGCCGAAACGGTTCTCGTCGGGTGCGGCTTCGCTAACGCCTGGCGCCACTTTTCATAGATCGCCGATGGATCGAGGCAGCCTAGCCCCAACGCGGCGATCTCGCGCGAAGAGCCATACATTCCAGTGGCGACGCGCAAATCATAGCGGCGACCTCGGCTGTCAAGGACATTTTCGTAGAGAAAACACTGTCGATTCTCATCGGCCACACCTCGGTACTGAAGCCTCATCAGCGGCATCAGTTCGGTGTCCTTATTGATGGGGCGACTCCAGCAATGCAACTTGCCGCGCTTTTGCAACTCGTCTAAGTACGCGCGGAAATCCTCATAGTAACCCTGAGCCATTCGTGCCGATTCCTTTCATCGACGATGGTGCTTTACCGCAACCGCCTGTGCGGTCCTGACGCCGGCTCGCAACTGCGTAAATTGCTTTACTTGGATTGCTTTTGTTTTGGCTAGATAGCCAAATCTTTATTATCAAATATTCAACGTGTCAAGTATTTGGGGACGAAAAATCGTTGATTGAGACAACTTGCACATCGGGCGAAATTAGCAGCAGAATGACCGGAGGAAATGGAGCGGGTGAGGAGGATCGAAATCCCGACCTTATGCTTGGCAAGCGCAAAAAGCACCGGGGAAGGCGAAAAAAACCCTTATAAATCAACCCCCGAATTCCCCGCCCTTCCCTACTTTTCCCGCGAAAAGTGAAAAATTTTTCACTTCAGTGCGACCCAACGTGCTCTGCCTCCAAAGTCGGGCGAGCCTTTACGATAACATTCTGATCGATGAAATTTAGCACACTAATCAAAGCCCGTTAAAGATCATGTCACACTTTACTACGGGGCGACGACGCGCAATCAATCTATGGCTTCAGAGGAGCCGATTTTCCGAAACGTCCATAGCTTTTCTTCATACGTGCCGTATTCGATCATTTTGAACCTGGAAGACAACTACAGATCAAACGCAGGAAATCCTGGATGTCGTCTGTGGAGGACGCTAGATTCGCACCTTCTGTTGTCGTGCAAGCTTTGGATATGATACAGAGTGCGGTCGGACACACGCCACGTAGCTCACGTTACTGTTCTGGGGCGCCCCAGCTGATCAACAAAGAAGTCGCTAAGTCTTCGCTCAAGGCGCACCCTCGACGCTGTTTTTTCCTGCATCGATGGGCGGCCTCATGTACCGGGGCGACGGGAGCCAATCCAAATTATTCTCTCTGTTGTATCCGNCAAACGAGTAAATTGATGTCCTGCGTGAATGCATGTAGTCTAAACCTAGCTTTAGGCGGAACGTTAACCGCAGAGNTATAGAGCTGCCGGAGCAAGCAAACTCATGCCAGCAACAATGACAAAGGAGCCCAGATGCAAGCAACCATCATTGGACAGATGGCGCAGCGGACGCTCAGTCAGCCTGAGAAGAAGCTCAAGTTAACCGTCAATAGCCAGGAGCGCGGCGTGGTCGCCGCGGCCGACACGCCGTTGTTGTACGTGTTGCGCGACCAATTGGAATTGACCGGGCCGAGATTCGGATGCGGACTGGGGCAGTGCGGAGCATGCACCGTGCACCTGGATGGCAAGCCGATCCGCTCCTGCATCACGCCGGTGGGAAATGCCGTTGGGCACAAGATCACCACGCTCGAAGGTCTGGCGGCGACACAGCCAGGCAATGCCTCGAATCTGCATCCCGTGCAGCAGGCCTGGATTGACGAGCAGGTGCCGCAGTGCGGGAGTTGCCAGAACGGGTGGATCATGNACTCCGCGCATCTGCTGGCAACCGTTCGCAACCCGTCGGACAGCCAGATTCGTGAAGCGCTGAGCGGGCTGAAATGCCGTTGCGGCTCCCAGGTGGGAATTCTCCGCGCCGTGCGGCGCGCTGCTGGATTGATGAAGGAGGCGTAATGGGAACAACGACTCAGAAAATGACTGATGAACAACAGCGCGGCGCTTTCACCCGTCGCCAGTTCCTGAAGGGCAGCGGCGTTCTCGTCGTTGGTTTTTCGACGGCCGCCATTGCCCCCTGGGAGAAGCTCGCCGCGGCTGCGCAGGGAGTGGCCGTCGCTGATTATCCCGAATTCGATCTCGCCGCCGTGGATTCCTTCCTCGAGGTCCATGCCGGTTTCGTTCTCATCAAGATTGGCAAGATCAATAACGGGCAGGGCACGCCTACCTCCTGGGTCATGATTGCCGCAGACGAACTTGACGTGCCGCTCAATCGCGTGCAGGTGCGCTTCGGGGACACCGCCGAGACGCCAGACCAGGGCGGCACGGGCGGATCAAACGGCATTTCCTCGGTGTACAATCCGCTCCGGCAGGCCTGTGCGACGGCGCGACAAGCGCTGCTCAAGATGGCCTCCGC